>Ga0228700_1002039_pt1 | contig 11373 bp, 23 predicted proteins | sample McNCre317_Aug_MG_FD_178019 | JGI IMG/M metagenome (GOLD analysis project Ga0228700, IMG submission 178019) | Freshwater microbial communities from McNutts Creek, Athens, Georgia, United States - 3-17_Aug_MG | ecosystem: Environmental > Aquatic > Freshwater > Creek | place: USA: Georgia...
GCGACCAGTTATTATTGCTCAATCTCTCGCGCACATAACCTCCCTCCTCAGGGCAGGTAAAAACGCGCTCAACGCGCACATCGTTCCCGTCAAAGTCTTCGCCATCGTAGGCCAGGGTGACACGGCCCATGCTGTCGGTCGTGAATTTGGCTTTCATGATTCGCTCCTTTATCTGAGCACCCCAGAACCCGCCGGGTCGGCGGTAGCGTCATCGCCACCGTGATTCCAGTATATACGACTAAATAAGGTAGTCAAGCACCGGGGAGAAGTTTTTTAAACGAGGCTGCCCGCCAGATCGTCCCCAGCAAGCAGCTCCCCCGTCCGCCGGTCAAACGACAGCATCCGCGCCTGCCCCGCGCGGCGGCCGTCGCGGGTCTGTACGGTGATGCCCTCGTGCACCACGCCGCTCACGACGGCATGCTGCAGGGTGTCGGTGATGGGGGCGGTGATGCTCATGCTGCCTCCTGATTCATTTTCTCCACCTCCCACGCGATCTCCGTCGTCCGAATCGCGCTCGTCACCGCGCCTGGCGGGATGTCGACCAACCGCGCGACCGTCGCGTCAAACTCCTCACGGGCCTGCTCGACGAGCCTTGGCGTGAGCGGCTTGTCATCGCGCAGCCGGGCGGCGAGGATGCCCAGGTAGTAGGTGCTGATGTCCGGCGCGAGGCGCTGCCAGCAGTCGCGCCAGCCTTCGATGGCCGGGGCGATCTCGCACCACTCGGCGCGCGTGGCGAACTGCTCGTCGATCTCGGGCATGCGCATCACGGCGCGGCCGTCGATCTCGTAGACCTCGCCTTGCGCGAGCATGTCCATGAGGTTGCGCATGGGGCGGGCGATGACGTTGGCCTTGCGTTCGCGCTCGGCGCGGTTGATGCCGCGCTGCAGCCAGCGGGGGAGTGTGGCGGTTCGTTTCATGTCCGCGCCGTCCTGTTCCCGTCGACACGCATCAGCGCGCCATCCGTATGCCATGCACACGGCTCGTGCATCGGCCACGGGCCGGCGCGGCGCGGATGCGCGCAGCGGTCGTCGTTCTCCACACCGAGTGCGGTATGCAATTCTCGGTGTTCGACGTGGGCGCAGCTCAGGCAGCCCGGCGGGGCGGAGTTGCACTGCGCGGCGCTCATGGTGCCCGTCCCGGCAGATTGTCGCGGCAGATGGCCATAGCCTTGTCGATCGTCTGGCGCAGCACGGGCCATTCGTCAGGATCAAACGACACCCGCTGGGGACCATGCTCGTCGGTACTCTGACGCACTACGACGAATTCGCCCCCGGCATCGTCTTCAATGTCGACATGCGTTACCTGTTCGCTGTACTGCGGGTGCCCCATCGGGGCAACGATCCACGCCCTGGGGCGGGATTCGATTTGTCTTTCCATGTGCGATGCCTCAGACGTTGAAAACGAGATCCAGAAACCAGAACCGATCGACCTTTCGCAGATCGACCAGCACGGCGTGCGTACGGATCCACTCGCGCAGGGCTTTGCGCGCGATGTGGTAGTGGTCGCCCTGGGCCTCGGTGCGATGCGTGCCGCGGCGCTTGGCCGGCAAGCCTTCCGTGGCGATCCAGCGTATGACCGTCTTGGCGTCGACACCCATCAGCCTCGCCAGGGCGCCCGCGGTGTAGTGGTCGACGTCGGTCGTGTCGAGGTCCATCCGCTTGCGGCGGACGGCGATTGCCGTCTCGCTGCGCGGCAGGCCCGCCGCCTTGAACTTGCGTGCAATGTGTCGCGGGTGGCAGTGCGCCCACGTGGCGAGCAGCGCGTCTTCCTCGCGCGACCAGGGCGGCGCCATCGTGCGCGGCGTGACAAGGCCATCGAGTGCGGCGCGTTTGCAGACGACGTGCTTTGGCTTGCCCAGGCGCAGGGCCAGCGCGACCACGTCGCCCTTCTGCGGGCGCGACTGATACACGCGGCGCAGCTCAGCCAGCTCGGCATCCGTCCAGGTCCATTGCTTGCGCGGTGCGGGCGTGGTGGGGGCGCGCAGCCCATGTTTGCGTGCCTGCTGGTAGATGGCGCGCAGATCACGGTGCGGCAGTGCCACAGCCGTGGCCGTCGGGCCGGCAGTGGGGTAGACGCGCCGCAGGGTGTCCATTTCGGCCGTGGTCCAGTGGTAACGCGGCGCCCGATGTTGAGGGCCGGCGTGGTCCATGGTGGCGGTCATTCGGCGATCTTCCATGTCTGGTAGCGATGAGGTGCAGCGCCGACCCTGCCGCAGCTCGCGACCTGTCCTTCCCGCTCCAGTTCGCACAGCGCAGCGGCCGGCAAGCGAGGCAGATCAAGCGCGGCGCGGATCTGCTCGGTGCTGCACGGCTCCGTCTGGCTGTCCAGGTAGGCGAGCATGCGCTGCCGGGCGCTGTTGGGGTTGATCGGTCGGCCGCCGCGCGGCGATGCCGTCTGGGTGACGGCTGTCTGGGTGACGGCTGTCTGCGCCAGGCCGCCAATCAGGCTGGGAAGAAGGGCGCTCATGGCGTCACCAGCCCAGCACGTTCGACCTCGATCTTGATGCAGGTCTCGTCGAGGAAGGCGCGGGCCTCGCGCAGCGTCAGCTCGCCGGCCTTGTTGCGCAGTGCCGTCGCGCACGCGCGGGCCGCGTCGATATCCGCCTGGTGGATCTCGTCGTCGGTTTCCAGCAGGCGGGCGAAGCGTTTGATCTGCTCGGCGTCGCTGGCCAGTCCTTTCGCCTCGGTCTCGAGCTCGCGTGCCCTGCGCAGGATCGTCGCCGGTGCTGGCCCGTCGTCGGCCGTCAGCGCCGCGGTGATGCGCTCAAGCTGGCCGGCAATCGTCGCCTGCTTTGCCCGGGTGCTGGCCAGCGCAGCGCGCAGGGTATCGGCGCGCGTGGCGAACTGCTCGTCGATCTCGGGCATGCGCATCACCGCGCGTCCGTCGATCTCGTAGACCTCGCCTTGCGCGAGCATGTCCATCAAGTTGCGCATGGGGCGAGCGATCACGTTCGCCTTGCGCTCGCGCTCGGTGCGGGCGATGCCGCGTTGCAGCCAGCGGGGGAGTGTGGCGGTTCGTTTCATGTCAGTCCGTGCATCCGCAGTCTTCGAGTGATTCATCGTCGAATTCAAAAAGTTCGGCTTGTCCACCGGCTGCCAGTGCGTGCATCTGCGCATAGCTCATTCGGTCGGAGCGGAACCGGCCCCCGTCATTGACGGCTTTCGATTTCACAGATGCCTCAGCGCGCATCCACCAAAGCGCGCGCTCCGGAGACTCGCGGATCAAGCTGAATATCTGCGCCCCCCCCTTGAGGAAGCAAAGGTCGCAGTTGCCGAGCATCGTCGTGCCGTTCATGTTCGGAAGGCGCAAGTCGAACGGCTGTGCACGCCAGAACTCGCCGACTTCGCGCTTCGTGATGCCAAGGCGCGCGAGCGGGGCCGATCGGCTGAAGGGCTCCTTGTGCGGGAGCGAAAGCTTGGCAACGCGGCGCGGCTCGTCTGCGCGGAATCCGATAACGACTTCCCATTCATCGAAGCCGAGCACTTGCTGCGCGTAGAGCTTCATGACGCGGATCTTCAGTTCCGCGGTGCAGAAGCGCGTGACCGGGTTGGGCAGGTACTGTTTTCGCGCGATCAGTGCGTCGAACGGCTCTCCATGGCGACTGGCGGTGTCGTATGTGACCTCGCGCCAGCGCTGCTGCGGCTCGTCATGATCCATATACTCCAGCCATGTGATCGGCACGCCCCAATGCTGCGAGCAGTCGCGCACGAAGTCGAGCGTCTGCGGCATCTCCTTGCCGGTATTGGCAAACAAGACGCGCACGTCATCCGGCAGCGTGCCGCCGTGGGCGTCGAGGATCATGCGCAGCATCATCCCGCTGGTTCGACCGCCGGAAAACGAGATGACTGCGGGGCCGTCGATCTTGCATTGGCTTCTCATGCCCACCCCCACAGCTTCACCGCGCCATAAATAGCCGCTGCCGTCCTGTTCCCGTCGTCATGATCGACGGTCGCGCCGCCGTGGATCTCGCGCCGCTCGAAGTGCCCGCAGGTGCGACAGCCTGCGGGGGCGGTGTTGTGGAGGTGGATCATGTTTTTCCTTCATCAGCAGGGGGCTGCTCATCAGGTGGAGCGGTTCTTAGCGCCCAAGATTTCGCGCACTCGCGCAGCGTGTCGTCGCCGTAGTCGCCGCTCATGTACCACTCGATATCCCGCGCCATTTGCGCGTCGCGCAGGAGCGTTACAGCGGCCTGGCGCATCAGGTCGAGGATGTCGGGCGGCAACGGCTTCTGCACGTCGCCCCATCTGTCGACGTGCTCGGTGGCGTACTGACGCACATCGTCCTCCATCATGTCGGCGCAGTTCCGCATGGTGCTGTAGGCGTAGTGGTAGTGTCCGCCGCTCATCTGTATCGCCCTCAGCGCAGCCTGTGCCGTGTGACGTTGCCCGCATGCTCGAGCACGCCGGTTTCTTTCTCGCAGCGCTCGGTCTCCGTGTCGACGGGCTGCACCAGCGCGTTCTGGCGGGCATCAGGCGCCGAGCTCTTGATCTCGATCAGGCTCGACGACACGGCAAGGCCGGTGGCGCGGGCGAGATACCACTGCGCCTTGGCGAGGTCTTCCGCGCACGGGCCTTTGCGCCCGGCACGGAAGCTGTACTTGATGGCGTTGCCGCGGCAGTAGGCGGCGAATCCTTCGGGCCCCAGCGCGGCCTCGATGGCGTCGATGCACTCGACCTTTCCTTGGTAGTGCGGCGGATGATTGACCATGTCGACGTCGGCCTGGTGGGCGTGGGCGCGCAGGTGGTCGGACTCGTTGCGGGCAGACTGCAGCAGGTGCTCGAGCTTCTCGATCAGCGCTTTGCTGTTGCGCAGCTCGGCCTCGCGCTTTGGGATGTCGCCGAGCAGCTCGTCGATCATCCGCGCGGCTCTCTCGGCGCACTCAACCTCGTTGAGATCGGCGGGGTCGATCCCGCCGCACACCCGCTCGGCAAGCCGGTTGTGTATGGCCTCGAGGTCTTGCGTCTGGATTTCGAGCCTCAACCACAAGCTAAGGATGCGCGCAGGCAGCTCCGAGAGCCTGCTGCTCTGGTCGCTGATCGCGTCGCGGATCTGGCCAATTATGGCCAGAAGGAAGTCATCGCTGGGGCGGAACGCTACATCGTTCGGATCGTACTGCGGCGCCGGAATCTCGTGCGGTTCAACCGACAAGGAATTCGTGTGTGATGCCCGATCGCGTGGCCCGGCGTTGTAGCCCAGCCACGGCTTCTCCACGTCCGCCGCAACCGGTGCCGTCGAGGGAGCGACGGCACCGGTTGCGGGTTCGGGTTGGACGGCAGCGCCCTCGGCGGGAGGAGACCAGGAGTCAGCCAATGCGCTGCTGCCGGTGTTTTGCTCCACCGCCGGCTGGGAGATGCTGCTCTGTGCAGCCTGGGGCAGCCAGTACCACATCTGGTTTTTCCCGGGCTTCTTGGCGCACTCGACGATGGCGTCGGTGCGCATCTTGTTCAGTTCGGTCGTCACGCGCGAGGGGAAGTCGCGCTCGGTGGTGGCTGCGGCGATCTGATTGAGCGTCGCCTCGTCGTGCGCGGTCAGGAAGGCGATGATCTGGTCGCGCAGCGGCGCGGGTTTTTTCTTGGTGACCATGGGTTACTCCGCGATGCGCAGCATCGACTCAAAGAAGGCAAGGCCGGTTTCGAAAAGGGCGTCGGCGACGTCGTCGTCGTCGATCGACGGGTCAGAGTCGCGCACGTCGGCAATCACCACTTCCAGGCGCGCAGCCTGGGCGGGCAACAGCATCACAGTGACGGGAACGCGGTCGTCGTCGTCGAAGTCGTCGGCGATCTCGGGGAAGGGGTTGAGGTTCATGACAACACCCCGGCGCGCTTGATATTGCGCTCGGCCCGGCGGGCGATCGCGTCGGCGCTGGCGATGAGATCGGCGGTGGCCAGCTTGCAGCGCAGTCTCTGCACCTGCTGCCGCTGATACTCGATGGACCCCGGCGCGCGGGCCTCGATCCACGCCAGTTCGGATTCGGCAATGGCCAGCCGGATGCGGTTGATGCGCCGGGCCAGCCGGCGGATGGGGGAAAGGATGCTCACGGTACGATCTCCTCGCGTTCAGCAGTGGGGGACGGGGCTGCGGCGTTCGGCATCACCCGGCACAGCGCGTAGCCCGTCAGGGGGTGCGGCATGGCCAGCGCGAGGCCGGCTTGGTATTCGTCGAGCAGCACGGCGGCGTCTTGCAACACTTCTTGCAGATTGCCTTCGGCGCGATCTGCTGCGGCGTGGAGCCGGGCGACAAGCGCCTTGGCCTGCAGCTTCTGTCTGTCGATCATTCGTTGTCTTCCAGTCGGTTCAGTCCGCAGAACCGCGCGGCCAGCAGGCCAGCCAGCAGCCACAGGATCAGTAGTGCGATGAGCATTGCGGCGGTCTCCGGTTGATGGCCTGCATCACGATCTGCTGTGCCCGTTCTGGGCACATCCCTTCTGCCTCGAGTGCCTGCCGCGCGGCGTCGGCCGGCATCTTCCAGGCCTCAACCTGCCACGCCACTAGGTCGGCGTACTGGCTCAGCAGGATTGCGCGGCGGCGTTCTGTCATGTCAGCTACGCGCTCGCTCGGCAAGCTCCTTGCCAAGCGCCATGAATTCCGCGCAGTTCTCGCCGTGCTTGGCGTACCAGGCGAGCAGCTCGAGCGCGATCCGGGTGTGCTTCTCATCGGCGCTGCTCAGCAGCATGTCGAGCCGCACGCCGTACGCCGCTCCGTTGTAAAGGTTGAGCACCATCGCCGCGAGTCGCTCGGCGGTGCTGTATCCGCCGGTGATCTCCGCGCGGTACGCCACGAAGGGGTTATGCGTGGCGATGGTGTCGACGTCGTAGATCGCCGCCTCGGGATACGCCATGCCGATGCCCGCGTCGCATCCGTCAGCAATGACGTTCAGCGTGTGCGCCAGTCGGCGCAGCGTTCCGGGGCTGAGGTCGGCGCCATCGCCAGGCAAGTTGTGCACACAGGCCAGCGCATTGCCGCGCCGGTCTTTGGTGTGCTTCACGATGATGGTGCGGTTCATGGCGGTCTCCTCAGAAGCGAGCCGGAACGAGGCACAGTTCGCCGGCCTTGATCCGCTTCAGCGCGATCTCGGCGCAGTAGTCCATCACCGCATTGATGAGCTCCTGGCTATCGCCGCTGAACAGGTGACGGAACTTGCCCCACAGTGCGGCGCGCTCGGCTTTCGACTGGATGTTGATGCCGGCGAGTTGCTCAACCTGACCGATGGACCCGCCGCAATGGCCGCTGAGCTTCTTCAGCATGTCGATCGGGCGCTGCTTGGTTTTTACGGAGCGGTTCATGGCGGGGCTCATCTGTGGATGTTGGGCTGCGGTGACTTCACTTTAGGCATATGCGCCTAGCGTGTCAAGGCAAATCCGCCTAGGAAGAGCAAAAAAAAGCCCGCTTATAGCGGGCCGTTTTGCGTTGCGGTGGATTTATTGAGGAATCAGCTTGCATCCACAGTGTTTGCACACCTTGGCGTCTCGCAGGACAAGCTCTCTGCAGTCTGGGCAGCGAACGTGAGTGTGATGGTTCGCTGCCTCAACTTTCGGGCGGTTCGATTTGGTTGCGGCGTATATCAGGTGAGCTGGAATCGTAATGACGAGCATCCAAAAACCGAGCATCACGCCGAGTAAATGCAGGACGAGAAAAACAAGGTGCCCCATGTCAAACTTCTATCCCTAGTTGGTGGTGTATCTCCGTGGCGGCGGCTCTGCTGTCCGCAACTCCTCGAGGCGCCGATAAAACTGACGCTCTGCTTCCGACATTACCACGACAGGGGGATTTCGTGGATCGAGCTTAGGAATAAGCATCTGCCACGCATGGAGCCCAAAGGCTCTGGCAACGACCTCGAGCATTTCAACGGTCGGGCTTTGATCTCCGACAAGCAGCCGGCCAATGGTGCGCTGATCGGCTCCGCACGCGCGAGCCAGGGATGACTGGTTCGGCTCGCCTTTGGAGTTGATCATTCCCGCGTCCAGCATCAGTGCGCGCAGGTTTTCAGCAACAGTCGACGTTGGGTTCGATTTCATGAGTGAAGTCTGCGGCTTCACTTTAGGCATGTGTGCCTTGCATAAGTAGGCGGATACGCCTAGACTGTGAGCACTCAGAGCAAATCTACCTAAGTCCATGCCCGACCTCCTGCAATACGTCCGCGAACAGCTTGCCGCGCATGAAGGCCACCTGCGCAGGGTGGCAGTTGAGTCTGGTATTGCTTATGACACCTGCCTCAGAGTCAAGAACGGCGAGGGTGATCCCGGATACAGCAAGGTTCGCATTCTCGCCGACTACTTTGACGCGCACGGTGTGAAAAACACCACAAAGCATCACGAGGCCGCGTGAGCTCATGAGTCGATCAGAGCGCGCAAGCGTGATCAAGCCGGTGTGTCGTGGAACCGCTGTTCCTGCTTGCATGGTGCGCGCCTCCCGTTTCTCCGTTGTCTCCTCCCTCCTATCGGAGAGCTTGGTCCGCCGGCCTTCTGGCTGGCGGACGCTTTTTCCGTGGGCGGAAGGATTTTGCTGCTGACGTTTCCAGCTTGAACCGTGGGACTGATAACCACGGAAAAGCACCGATAGGAGGTGTTATCAATGAGTTTCAGTGATTCTCAGATCCAGATGACGCTCGATCTGGATACCCAGTTGACCGAGCGTTTCCGCTCAGCTCGGCGCGCCCTGGCCGTGATCGCGGCCGTACTCGTGCTGGTGGTGGCGTGATGGCGGACCTTGCTGACCTGGGCGCCGCCCGCGAAGAGCTCGACCGCGAGCTGGCATTGAAGACCCGCGCACCCGAAGGCCCGAGGCCAACCGGCCACTGCCACAACTGCGGCGAGATGATCGAGGGGGCTGCCTTCTGTGACGTGGACTGCCGGGATGACTGGCAGGCACGGCAGCGGAGGGGTGCGGCTTGATGACGGCCCCCGATCTCGACATCGATCGCATCCCCGCCGCGCTGCGTGAGCGTGCGCAGTGGCTGGTGTGGCGGTTCGAGCAGAAAGACGGCGAGGCGAAGCCGCGCAAGGTGCCGTACTACACCATCGGCAGCCGCCGCACGGGGCAGCAGGGCAGCGATGAAGATCGTGCGCGCCTGGTGCCGTTTGAGCATGCGCACCGCGCGCTCGAGGGGGGGCGCTTCACGGGGCTTGGTTTTGCCTTCCTGCCGGGTGATGGGCTGATCGGCATCGACCTGGATGGCGTGGTGGATCCTGAGACCGGCGAGCTGCAGGAACGCGCCGCGGGGATCATCAAGGCGTGTGCCAGCTTCACCGAGTTTTCGCCGTCCGGTAAGGGCGTGCATATCTATTGCCTCGGCGAGACCAAGAGCCACAAGAGCAACGAGATCGGCGTGGAGATGTTCTGCGGCCGTCAGTTCTTCACGGTGACGGGTCGGCAGTTTCCGGGGGCGGTCGATGAGGTGACGGCGATTCGCCCTGAGGTGGTCGAACGCCTGCACCAGGTGATCGATGAAGCGCGTGGAAAGCATCGTGCAACCAGTGCAGTTGCCCCTGCGCGGCAGCCAGTCGAAGGGGTAAGCCAACTTGCCGACCGTGACCGCATCGAGAGCGCGCTTGCCTTCATCCCCGCCGACCTGGGCTACAACGACTGGATCGCCGTTGGCATGGCGTTGTTCGACACGCTGGGCGAGGCGGTTGGGTTCCAGGTGTGGGACTACTGGAGCAGCAAGGGCAGCAAGTACGCTGGCACCGCTGCACTGACGGGGCACTGGAAGAGCTTCGGCGGCCGTGCGCCGGGTGGTGATGGGGTGATCTTCCGCCTGGCGATGAATGCCGGCTGGAGACCGCCGAAGAAGCCGCGCAGCGTACCTCCCGCACCCTCCAGCAGGGGCGCAGCCGAGCCGAGCATGGAAGCCGATTCGCACACAGCGGATGAGCCGCCGTCCTGGCTGATGGATGGCCCGCCGGTCGATGACCTGATGGGCATGGTGCATGACGCCGCCGACTTCGACAGCCTGTTCCGCCGCAACGACAAGGGCAACATTCAGCCCAGCCTCTACAACACGCTGCACGTGCTCGAGGGTGATCCGCAGTGGAAGGGCGTGCTGGCGTTCAACCAGTTCAGCTACCGCATCGTGAAGCGCCGTCTGCCGCCCGTGCAGCCGGCCACTGACGGCGAGTGGGCCGACATCGACGACGTGCGCCTTCAGGTGTATCTCACCAAGACGTACAGCTTCGAGCCGAAGAAAACCACGGTGATGGATGCCGTGATGCAGGTTGCGCACGCGGCGCCATTCCACCCGGTGCGTGAGTACCTCGACGGCTTGCAGTGGGACGGCCAGCCGCGCCTGGTGTCGTTGCTGTCGGAGTGCTGGGGAGCGCTTTCTACCCCCGGCTCTGCTGCGCTCAAGCGCGAGGATGCGGGGGCGTGGCGGCGGCTGCAGCGCTACCTCGAGCTGGCGGGCGTGAAGTGGCTCGTCGGGGCCGTGGCGCGGATCTACAAGCCGGGCTGCAAGCTCGACACCATGCTCGTGCTGGAAGGCGGGCAGGGCGACTTCAAATCCACATCGATCCGCGCCCTGTTCGGCGACGAGTGGTTCAGCGACTCGAAGCTGACCATCGGCGACAAGGACGCGCTGGCCCAGATGCAGGGCAAGTGGGCCTATGAGATGGCGGAGATGGACGCGCACCGCAAAGCGGACGACACCGCCTTCAAGCAGTTCCTGACCACGCAGGTCGACCGGGTGCGCTGGCACTACGGAAAGCGCGCTGAGGATGTGCCGCGCCAGTGCATCTTCGTGGGCACCACCAACATGGAGCAGTACGGCAAGGACGAAACCGGCATGCGCCGCGTGTGGCCGTGCGAGGTGGGGTTCGTGGATCTGGACAAGATCCGCAGCCAGCGCGACCAGTTGTGGGCCGAGGCGGGGGCGCTGTTCCGCCAGGGCGTTTCGTGGTGGGTGGATAAGCGGGTGTATGCACTGGAGCCCGACGACGAGCCGCTGATCGATAGGCCGTGGAGCGAGTTCGAGCTGTTCCAGGAGCAGGGCGATCACCGCCAGAACGTCGATGCCTGGGAGGAGCCGATCCTCAAGTTCATCACCGACAACAACAAGCTGCCGTACTACACCACAGCCCAGATCATGGGCGGTGCGCTGCTGCTGGACAAAGCGCGCTGGACGCCGCTCGAGCAGAAGCGGGTTGCGGCCATCCTGCGGCGCCTGGGGTTCCGCACGAAGAAGGTCGGGCCGAAGAAAGCGCGAGTCAATGGCTGGGTGCGCGAGGACGACCAGGTGGAGGCCGTCGATGCGCCGCTTTGATCGCACCACTGAAATCCAGTGGACACCGCAAACCCGCGCCGTTGCTGGTGGTGTCCACTGGACCACTTCTAGTGGACACCTTGCCGGACACCGCAAAGCCAGTGCTGGTGCGGGGTTTTG
>Ga0228700_1002041_pt1 | contig 11354 bp, 11 predicted proteins | sample McNCre317_Aug_MG_FD_178019 | JGI IMG/M metagenome (GOLD analysis project Ga0228700, IMG submission 178019) | Freshwater microbial communities from McNutts Creek, Athens, Georgia, United States - 3-17_Aug_MG | ecosystem: Environmental > Aquatic > Freshwater > Creek | place: USA: Georgia...
GCAAGAGCTCATCGGCATGAGCTGGGAGGCCCTGGGCCAGAGCGAGAAGGCACGCACCGAATACCTGCTCTACCAAAAGCTCTACCCCCAAGGCGAGGCACAGGCCCGCGTGGCCCAGCGCCTGGCGGCCCTGGGTGGAGCCCCTGCCAAGGTAGGCAGTGCCGCGGAAGACGAGGGTGGCAAGCCCGCCGACAAGAAACGCCTAAGCGCCACCGGCAGCGTTTCGCAGTACTACTACGGCGGCCAGACCAAGACCGATTCACTGGTCAACATCGCCACCGGCATCGACCAGAACACCCTGACCCGCACCAACCAGTCGGTGCTGGTCTCCAGCTGGGATGCCACGGGCCGCTACGAGAACGAAGACTCGGTCACCAAGCTGGTGATGCGTGGCTCGCGCTCGGACAACCTTGGCAGCGGCACCGCGCTTTCCAGCACGACCCAGGGGCTGGTCAGCGCCGCCTATGTGGACTACCGTCACCTGTCCAACCGGCTCGACCTGCGCGTAGGCCGGCAGTCGGCCATTGGCGGCTCGCTGTTCGGCCTGTTTGACGGCGTCTCCATGGCACTGCCGGTGGGCGAGAAATACAAGTTCGATGCCATGCTGGGCGTACCGGCCAACACCCTGGTCTCGGCACCGCAGCAGGGCCTGGCGGGTGTCATGCTGGAAGGCGACAACCTGTTTGAGCACTGGGGCGGCAATGTCTCGCTGGTGGAGCAGACCACCGAGGGCATCTCGGATAGGCGTGCCATCGGCAGTGAAGTGCGTTACTTCGGCGAGTCGCTCTCGATGTACAGCCAGGTCGATTACGACATCAACTTCAACGCCCTCAACGCCTTCACCCTGCAAGGCTCGTTCCAGGGACCCTACGACACCACAGTGACCATGTTGGTGGACGACCGCAAGGCCCCCTCGCTGCAGCTCAGTGACGCCCTCATCAGCCAGGGGGGCACCTCGCTCAAGACCCTGCTGCAGGCCAACAGCCTGTCGGCGGTGCAGGGCTTTGCGCTGGCCACGGCGGCCCAGGCCCGCCAGGCCATGGTGAGCCTGTCGCGCGCGCTGTCGGCCAAGTGGCAGGGCTCCATGGACCTGCGCTACAGCGAAGTGGGCGCGCTGCCGGCGGTGGGCAATTTCCAGGCCCAGCCGGCCACGGGCGCGCAGTACAACGTGTCTTTCCAGCTGACCGGCTCCAACCTGTATTCCAGCCGCGATATCAACGGCTTCAATGTCAGCCTGATCACCAGCAGCACCATGAACGGCACCCAGCTGGCCTACAACAACCTGACCGGTTTCTGGGCCAACACCTTGAGCCTGGAGCCCTCCATCCGCTACTACACCCAGACCGACAACACCCAGACCCGCATCGTGCGCATCTCGCCGGGGCTGCGCCTGTCCTACAAGCTCTCAGAGCGGGCCAACCTGATGGCCGAGGGCATATACGAGAGCTCGCAGACCGACGGCCAGAGCAACCATGAGACCGGTGAGTCCATGTTCTTCTACCTGGGTTACCGCTATGACTTCCAGTAAGGCGCGCGGGCGCGCCCTGGCCTGGCTGTTGCTGCTGGCCGCAGCAGTGCCGCAGGCCCGGGCTGCCCTGGGCGAGGACCAGGGCACGGTAGAGGGTGACGGCCAGCGCCTGCAGGCCCGCCGCTCGACCTTGCGCGCCGCGCAATACAGCGTGCATGAACTCAGCAGCCCCGACGGTTCCCGCGTGCGCCAGTTCGTGGGGCCGCACGGCCGGGTGTTTGCGGTGAGCTGGAACACCTTGCACAAGCCCGACCTAAGCGGCCTCTTGGGCACCTCCTTTGCTGACTACCGCAATGCCGCACGCCATGCCGCCGATCGCGGCGGCATCCAGCGCCAGTTCCGCCACACCGGCACCGATCTGGTGGTGCAGAACAGCGGCCACCTGCAGGTGTATGCCGGCTACGCCTACCGGCCCTCACTGCTGCCTGCGGGACTGACGCCGCAGGCCCTGGGCCTTTAGAGCCGCTGTCTGCCGCCATGAAAGCGTTTGTGTTGCGACTGTGGCTGCTGGCCTGTGCCGTGCTGTTGGCTGCCTGTGGTGGTGGAGGTGACTCCACCACCGTCACCGTCACCGGCGCCGGCCTCAACAGCCTGGGCCTTAGCCCCGCCGTGAGCACCAGCTTTGCCCAGACCAGCAACAACCTGCGGGTGACGGTGGAGGACGGCCCCCACAGTTTTCAGCTGACCGCCAATGCCAATGTGCTGTATGCCACGGTGACGGTTTGCGTGCCGGGTGGCAACCCGGCCCTGGCCAGCGACTGCCAGACCATCGACCATGTGCAGGTGGACACCGGCTCGGTGGGCCTGCGTGTGCTGGCCAGCAAGGTCGCCAGCCTCAACCTGCCAAAGGTTCAGCTCTCCAATGCGCCGGTGCAGGAGGCCTGGGAGTGCTATCCCTTTGTGATCGGCGGCCTGTGGGGTGCCAATGCGGTGGCCGATATCTACCTGGGCCAGCAGCGCGCCCCGGCCGTGCCCATGCAGCTGATCCAGGACAGCACCAGCGGCCCCCAGCCCACCGTCGATTGCGACAACGCCGCCGATGGGCACATCCTGTCCTCGGCCGCCACCCTGGGCTCCAACGGCATTCTGGGCATAGGCAGCACCACGCTGGATTGCGGCCTGAACTGCGTGCTGGGCAATTACAGCGGCAGCTTTGTGCAGTACTACAGCTGCCCGCAGGGCGCCACCAGCTCAGGCGCCTGCAGCCCCACGGCGGTGGCGGCCAATTTGCAGACCTTCAACCCGGTGGCGGCCCTGCCGGCCGGTTTCAACAACGGCGTGGTGCTCAAGATGCCGGCCCTGCCGCCCAGCCAGCTGCTGGGTGCGGCCACGGCCAGCGGCGAGCTGATCCTGGGCATAGACAGCCAGGCCAACAACCAGCGGCCCGTCGATGCGGTTCAGGTTTTCCTGGGGGTGGACCCGGTCCACAACCTGGCCTCCTACCTGAACATCAACACCCTCTACCGCAGCCAGAACTATGCGGGCAGCTACCTGGACACGGGCACCAACGGCATGTTCTTCACCGACACAGGCATTCCCAAGTGCGCCGGTGCCGACTGGTACTGCCCCACCTCGGTCATCAACACCACGGCCACCTTGTCTGACGGCGACCTGCCTGGCCGCAACGCGGTGGCCGTGGGCCTGCAGATCGCCAATGCCGAGGCCCTTTTCAACACCCGCAACACCGCTTTTTCCAATGTGGCCGGCAGCCCGCCGCTGAAGCCGCCTGCCACGCCGGGCGGCCCTGCCGTGGTGGATACCAGCACCTTTGCCTGGGGCATGCCCTTCTTCTATGGCAAGGCGGTCTACCTGTCGATCTGGCAGCAGGCCGGTTCGCTGAACGGCCCCTGGTACGCCTGGAAGGCGCTTTAAGAAAAGCTTCAGCCGGGCACGGCATCCTGCGTGCTTCTTGATCTGTGTTAAGAAGTCGGGCCGCTGTTGCCCCTGCTTACACGGTCTGGCGGCAGCCCTGGGCGATAATTGCCGCACCACTGGCGCCTGCGGGCATGGCACATACACACCTTGGCAACCGACTCGACTCCATTCAGCGCACAGGACGCCGGCTTGCAAGCGCGTGGCCTGACCGTGCGCCGCGGCAATGAGGTGCTGTTCAAGGCCCTGGACTTTGAGGTGCGCGCCGGCCAGCTGGTCTGGCTGCGGGGCTCCAACGGCAGCGGCAAGACCAGCCTGCTGCGCGTGATTGCCGGCCTGTCCCGCCCGGACGGCGGCAGCCTGCACTGGGGCAGCGAGGCCCTGGCGCAGTCGCAGGCCTGGCGCGAGCGCCTGCTCTACATGGGGCACGCCAATGCCCTCAAGGATGACCTAAGCGCCCTGGAGGCCCTGCGTTTTCTCACCACCGTGCACGGCCGCACCTGCACTGCCGAGCGCATGGAAGCCGCCCTGCGCCGCATGGGCGTGTTCCACCGGCGCCGCCTGCCGGTGCGCATGCTGTCCCAGGGGCAGCGCCGCCGGGTGGCCCTGGCCCGCCTGGCGCTCGAAGACCGGCCCGGTTTCTGGGTGCTGGACGAGCCCTTTGACGCGCTGGATGACGCCGGCGTGCAACTGGTGCAGCAGCTCTTTGCCGACAACGTCGGCCGCGGCGGCACCGTGCTTTTCACCAGCCATATCCGGGTGCGCCCCGAAGGCCTGGAGTTGCAAGAGCTAAACCTGCAGGGAACGCGTGGCGCATGAGGGCCCAGCCATGAGTCCGCTGGCGGCCGTGCTGGCACGCGACCTCCGGCTTGCCAGTCGGCGCCCGGCCGAGGCTTTGCTGCCGGTGGTCTTCTTTGTGGTGGCGGCCAGCCTGTTTCCGCTGGGCGTGGGGCCCGAGGCGGCCACCCTGCGCCAGATCGCGCCGGGCATCGTCTGGGTCTGTGCCCTGCTGGCCTCCATGCTTTCGCTGGGCAGCATGTATGCCAGCGACCATGCCGACGGCTCGCTGGAGCAGATGCTGCTGTCCCGGCTCTCGGCGCTGGAGCTGGCTGCGGCCAAGAGCTTTGCCCACTGGCTGATGACGGGTGTGCCCCTTCTGTTAGTGTCGCCCCTGCTGGGTTTGCTGTTCGGCCTGTCCTGGGACGCCATCGGCCTGATGGCCCTGGGCCTCCTGCTGGGTACGCCTACCCTGAGCCTTTTGGGCGGCATGGGCGCGGCCCTCACCCTGGGCCTGCGCAATGCGGCGGTGTTGATCCTCCTGATCGTGCTGCCCCTGTGCATTCCGGTGCTGATCTTTGGCGCAGGCGCCGTGTCGGCGGCCGCGTCCGGCCTGGCGCCGGACGGCCACCTGTACCTGCTGGGAGCCTTGTTGTTGTTGACCGCCCTGGGTGCGCCGGTGGCCACCGCTGCGGCCTTGCGAATTTCTGTATGAAACCATTGCCACGTCTTTTTGCCTTTGCCGCTCCCAAGAGCTTTTACCGCCTGGCCACGCTGACCATTCCCTGGCTTTACGGGCTGGCGCTGCTGCTGTCGGCCTGGGGCCTGTACACCGGTTTTTTTGTCGCACCCACCGATGCCACCCAGGGTGACTCCTACCGCATCATCTTCGTGCATGTGCCGGCCGCGTGGATGTCCATGGTGCTGTACATGGCCATGGCCGGCTGGGCCGCCTTCGGCTGGGCCGCCAATGCCCGCCTGGCCTCCATGATGGCGCGCGCCATCGCCCCCACCGGTGCGGCCTTCACCTTCCTGGCGCTGTGGACCGGCGCCTTCTGGGGCAAGCCGACCTGGGGCGCCTGGTGGGTCTGGGACGCGCGCCTCACCTCAGAGCTCATCCTGCTGTTTCTCTACCTGGGCTTCATGGCCCTGGTGGAGGCCATTGACGACACGCGCCGGGCCGACCATGCCGGCGCCCTCCTGGCGATTGTGGGTGCGGTCAACGTGCCCATCATCTATTTCTCGGTGCGCTGGTGGAACACCTTGCACCAGGGGGCCAGCATCAGCATGACAGCGGCTCCCAAGATGGCCAGCACCATGCTCATGGCCATGTTGCTGATGGCCCTGGCCTTCTGGGCCTATGCCTTTGCCGTGGTGTTTTCGCGCGCGCGCGCCATCGTGCTGGAGCGCGAGGCTGGCAGCGAATGGGTGCAGGCCATGGCCTTGAAGAATGCGGGGGTAAGCAATGATCTGGAATAGTGCGTCGGACTTTTTTGCCATGGGCGGCTACGGCCTGTATGTCTGGGGCTCTTATGGGGTGACGGCAGCGTGGATGCTGCTGGAGCCGGTGCTGGCAGCACGCCGCCACCGCGCGGCGATGGTGGCCGTGGCCGAATTGCAGGAACAAGGTGACAACACATGAAAACGCGACACAAACGACTGGCGATTGCGGCCGGGGTGCTGCTGGTGATAGCGGCGGCTGCCACCCTCATCCTGCAGGCCTTCCAGAGCAATCTGGTGTTCTTCTTCTCGCCCACCCAGATCGCTACCCAGGAGGCGCCGGTGGGGCGCACCTTCCGGCTGGGCGGCCTGGTGGTGGCCGGCAGCGTCAAGCGCGAAGGCGTGGCGGTGGACTTCCAGGTGACCGACACCGCCAAGACCGTGCCGGTGCACTTCGAGGGCATCCTGCCCGACCTCTTCAAGGAAGGCAAAGGCGTGGTGGCCCAGGGCAAGCTGCAGGACGGCGTCTTCGTGGCCAAGGAAGTGCTGGCCAAGCACGATGAAAACTACATGCCGCCCGAGGCGGCCGAAGCTCTGAAGAATGCGGCCAAGAGCAACGAGAAAACCGCCGCCAGCCTGGTTGTGAGCAAATAGACATGATTCCAGAACTCGGACACTTTGCCCTCTGGCTGGCCCTGGGCGTGGCCCTGGTGCAAGGCGTGCTGCCGCTGTGGGGCGCCGCCCGCGGCCGCGCCGACTTCATGGCCCTGGCCCGCCCCAGCGCCTATGCCCTGTTTGTGCTGGTCAGCCTGGCCTCGGCCTGCCTGCTGGCGTCATTTGTGCGCAGCGATTTCTCGGTGCTGTACGTCGCCTCCAACTCCAACACCCAGCTGCCCCTGCCCTACCAGATCGCCGGCTTCTGGGGCGGCCACGAAGGCTCGTTGCTGCTGTGGGTGCAGATGCTGGTGCTGTGGATGGTGGCCGTGGCCCTGTTCAGCCGCCACCTGCCGCAGGCGGTGCAGGCGCGCATCCTGGCGGTGATGGGCCTGGTGAGCGTGGGCTTTCTGCTGTTCATGCTGCTCACCTCCAACCCCTTTGACCGGCTGTTTCCGGCGCCGCCGGACGGGCGCGACCTGAACCCCCTGCTGCAAGACCCGGGCATGGTGTTCCACCCGCCCACGCTGTACATGGGCTATGTCGGCTTCTGCGTGGCCTTCGCCTTTGCCATTGCCGCCCTGATTGGCGGCAACCTGGACGCCACCTGGGCCCGGTGGACCCGTCCCTGGACCACGGTGGCCTGGATGTTCCTCACGGTCGGCATTGCCATGGGCAGCTCCTGGGCCTACTACGAGCTGGGCTGGGGCGGCTGGTGGTTCTGGGACCCGGTGGAAAACGCCTCCTTCATGCCCTGGCTCCTGGGCACGGCGCTGATCCACTCGCTGGCCGTCACCGAGAAGCGCGGCAGCTTCAAGAACTGGACCGTGCTGTTGGCCATCCTGGCCTTCTCGTTCTCGCTCCTGGGGACCTTCCTGGTGCGCTCGGGCGTGCTGTCTTCGGTGCATGCCTTTGCCACCGACCCGCGCCGTGGCCTGTTCATCCTGGCCTTCCTCACCGTGGTGATCGGTTCCTCTTTCACGCTGTTTGCCTGGCGCGCGCCTACCGTGGGCCTGGGTGCCCGCTTCGCGCTGCTCTCCAAGGAGACAACGCTGTTGGCCAACAACGTGCTGCTGATGGTGGCCGCCGGCGCCGTGCTGCTGGGCACGCTCTACCCCCTGATCCTGGACGCCCTGGGCCTGGGCAAGATCTCGGTCGGCCCGCCTTACTTTGACACCGTGTTCCTGCCTTTGATGGCGCCCACCATCTTCCTGATGGGCATAGGCCCCATGGCACGCTGGAAGGAAACGGCGCTACCCGATCTGGCGCAGCGCCTCAAGTGGGCGCTGGGTGTGGCCGTGCTGGCGGCTATCGGCACCGGCTGGCTGGCCGGCTCCATCCACCTGCTGGCCACCTGCGGCCTGCTCATGGCCTACTGGATCATCTGCTCGGTGGCCACCGACTTCTGGGAACGCGTGGCGCCGCAGGGCAAGGGCTTTGCCGAGCTGCGGCGCAAGACCGGCCAGCTGCCGCGCGCCCTGGTGGGCATGATGGTGGCACACCTGGGTGTGGCCGCCTTCTGCCTGGGTGTCACCCTGGTCAAGACCTATGAGGTGGAGAGTGACGTGAAGATGAACGTGGGCGACAGCACCACGGTGCGCGGCTACCGCTTTGCCTTCAAGGGCGTGCAGCAGATCCAGGGCCCCAACTATGATGCCACCCGCGCCACCATCGAAATCAGCCGCGACGGCAGCCGCATCACCGAGCTAAGCCCCGAGAAGCGCGTCTACCGCGTGCAGCAAAACCCCATGACCGAGGCCGCCATCCATCCGGGCCTCACGGGTGACCTGTATGTATCCATGGGCGAGGAAGTGGAGGGCGGCGCCTGGATCATCCGCGTCTACGTCAAGCCCTTCATCGACTGGATCTGGGGCGGCTGCCTGATGATGGCCTTCGGCGGTCTGCTGGCCGTGACTGACCGCCGCTACCGCCGTAAAGCCGCTGCCAGCGCCCAGTCTGCGAACCTGTTGGCCCAAGGAGCCACCCCATGAAGTACCTGCGCTATACGCTGCCCCTGGCCATCTTCCTGGGCCTGGTGTGGTTTTTGTTCCAGGGCCTGTTCCTGGACCCCAAGGAAGTGCCTTCGCCCCTGATCAACAAGCCCGCACCGGCCTTCGCGCTGGAGCAGCTCGACCAGCCCGGCGCCAGCATCAAGCGCGATGACATGCTGGGCAAGGTCTGGCTGCTCAATGTGTTTGCCTCCTGGTGCGTGGCCTGCCGCGAGGAGCATCCCCTCCTGGTGCAGTTCTCGCGCATGAAGCTGGTGCCCATCTATGGCCTGAACTACAAGGACGAGCGCGCCGCCGGCATGAAGTGGCTGGCCAGCTTCGGCAACCCCTACGAGGCCTCCCTGTTCGACCACGACGGACGGGTGGGCATCGACTACGGCGTCTACGGCGTGCCCGAGTCCTTCCTGATCGATGCCAAGGGCGTCATCCGCTACAAGCAGATCGGGCCCTTCACCCCCGAGGCCATCCAGACCAAGCTGATCCCTCTGGTGCAGCAGCTGCAGAAAGAGGCCGGCCATGTTTGATCGACGCCTCGCGTCGTCCCGCCTGCTAGCCGTGGTGCTGGCGGCCCTGCTGCTGGCGCTGGGCCTGGGCCGCGCGGCTGCCAACGAGGCGGCTCCCGCCGCTGCCGACCCGGCACTCGAAGCCCGCATGCTGGCCATCACCGCCGAGCTGCGCTGCATGGTCTGCCAGAACCAGACCATTGCCGACTCCCATGCCGACCTGGCGGTGGACCTGCGCCAGCAGGTGCGCGAAATGCTGCAAAAAGGCATGAGCGACCAGCAGATCACCGACTACATGACCCAGCGCTACGGCGACTTTGTGCTGTATCGCCCACCCTTCAAGGGCAGCACCGCCCTGCTGTGGATCGGCCCCGGCGTGATGCTGGTGGCAGGCCTTTCGGTGCTGGTGCTGGTGCTGCGCCGGCGCAGCCGCATGGCACCCGAGCAATTTGAGGCCGATGAGGCGCCAACCCCTGAATCTGAACGAGATCCCGCATGAACCCCACGATAGAAGGCATCAAACAGCAACTGGCCCAACTCAAGGAACTGCACGCCACCGGCGTCCTGCCGGAGGCCGAATTTTTGCAAGGCAAGAGCGAACTCGAGCGCCGCATCCTGGACCTGGTGCTGGCCGGGCCAGCTGCCACGGATTCCGCGCCTGCCGCCGCAACGCCAGCGGCTGCCCCGGTGGCGCCGACAGCGCCGGCTGCAAGCACCGCTTCGGCCCAAGCCGCTGCTGCGCCCGCTGGCGCATCGGTGGCTGCCAAGCCCTCGCGCCTGCTGCTCGGTGGCCTGGTGGTCGGCGTGATCGCCATCGCGGCTGCCGGCTATCTGTGGAAGGGCACGCCCAACCCGGGTGCGGCTGCCTCCGCCGTGGCCCAGGAAGGTGAAGGCCAGGGCCAAGGCCAGGCCGCGCCCCATGCCACCAACGCCGAGCAGATCGCCGCCATGACCGAGAAGCTGGCCGAGCGCCTGAAAGAAAAGCCCGATGACGGCGAAGGTTGGGCCATGCTGGCGCGCTCCTACAGCGTGCTGGGCAAGCACGACCAGGCGCTCAAGGCCTATGAGAAGGCGGTAAGCCTGCGCCGCGAGGACGCCACCCTGCTGGCCGACTATGCCGACTCGCTGGCCGTGGCCAGCGGCAACAGCCTGGAAGGCCCGCCCATGAAACTGGTGGAGCAGTCCCTCAAGCTCGACCCCAAGAACCTCAAGGCCCTGTACCTGCAAGGCACGGCCGCCTTCAACAAGAAAGACTACGCCACCGCGGTCAAGGTCTGGGAAAAGCTGATTGCGGTGGGGCCGGCCGGCAATGTGTTTGTGCGTGAAGTCGAACCGGCCATTGCCGAGGCCCGCAACCTGGCCGGCATGCCCGCTGCCGCCCAACCGCTGGACGGCGCGCCCAAGGCGGGCGCTGCCGCCGCGGCCGGCTCGGTCAGCGGCACGGTGACACTAAGCGCGGCGCTGGCCAAGCAGGCCCAGCCGGACGACACGGTGTTTGTGTTTGCCCGCGCCGAACAGGGCCCCCGCATGCCGCTGGCCATTCTGCGCAAGCAGGTGAAGGACCTGCCGCTGCGCTTTGAGCTCAACGACAGCATGGCCATGTCGCCGGCCACGGCGCTCTCGGCCACCAGCGGCAAGGTTATTGTGGGCGCGCGCATCAGCAAGAGCGGCAATGCCATGCCCCAGCCCGGTGACCTAAGCGGCCAGTCGCAGCCGGTGGCCGTGGGCGCCAAGGACCTGCAGATCGAGATCCGCGAGGCCGTCAAGCCCTAAGGGCAGGGGACTTCAGCCCCCGCCCCGCCGCTTCTTGCACACGCCATGAATTACCTCTACCTCTACGGCGCCATCATCCTGGCCGTAATCGTGCTGTATTCGCGGCGCCATGTGAAACACGAGGCGCAGAGCAGCGAGCAGCTCAAGGTGGCGCAGCAGACCGGCATGCTGGAGCCGCCCTCGCTGCATCCCATCTTCGATCCGGTGCGCTGCATTGGTTCGGGCTCTTGCGCCAAGGTCTGCCCGGAGGGTGCCATCGGCATCGTCAACGGCAAGGGCGTGCTGATCAACGCGGCCCATTGCATTGGCCACGGCGCCTGCCTGGCGGCCTGCCCCTTCGATGCCATCAAGCTGGTGTTTGGCACCGAGAAGCGTGGCATTGAAATTCCGCACATCAGCCAAGACTTCGAGACCAATGTGCCGGGCATTTTCATAGCCGGCGAACTGGGCGGCATGGGCCTGATCCGCAAGGCCGCCGAACAGGGCAGGCAAGCCGTTCAGGCGCTGCGCAAGCGTGGCAGCGGGGCGGCCGAATACGATGTGGTGATCGTGGGCTGCGGCCCCGCGGGCCTCTCGGCCGGCCTGTCCAGCCTGCACCACAAGCTCAAGTACAAGCTGATCGAACAGGAAGACTCGCTGGGTGGCGCCGTCTACCACTACCCGCGCCAGAAAATCGCCATGACCGCACCGGTGGTGCTAGACATCGTGGGCACGGTGAAGTTTGGCGAGGTGCAGAAGGAAACGCTGCTGGCCTTCTGGCAGGACGTGGTGCAGAAGACCGGCCTGGAGATCAGCTTT
>Ga0228700_1002042_pt1 | contig 11350 bp, 11 predicted proteins | sample McNCre317_Aug_MG_FD_178019 | JGI IMG/M metagenome (GOLD analysis project Ga0228700, IMG submission 178019) | Freshwater microbial communities from McNutts Creek, Athens, Georgia, United States - 3-17_Aug_MG | ecosystem: Environmental > Aquatic > Freshwater > Creek | place: USA: Georgia...
GGCAGAGAACGAGGCGCTGGCCACAGCCACGGTGGCGGCGGCAATCAGGGTTCGACGAAGAAAAGTCATGGGAAGTCTCCTTGGGTTAAAAACTTATCGCATCCATGCCACAGGGGCCGTCACGATCTCTGGGAACAAAACAAACGCAGTCAAGATGATGAGGTACGTCACCAAAAATGGGTTCACCCCTTTGATGACTTGGTGCATGGACAAACGTCCCACACCCGCCACCACATTGAGCACGGTGCCCACAGGCGGTGTGATCAAACCGATCGCGCCGTTGAGCACAAACATCAACCCGAAATACACAGGATCAATGCCAGCCTTTACCGCGATGGGCAACATCACGGGTGCAAAAATCAAAATCGTGGGCGTGAGGTCGAGTGCTGTGCCAATGAGCACCAGCGTGACCATCATGACCGCCATCAACACGCGTGGGCTTTCGACCAAGGGGCCGAGCCAACCGGTGAGTACCGTGGGCAAATCTGCCAAGGTAATCATGTAGCTCGCCACTTGTGCGCCTGCACACAAGAACATCACCACCGCGGTGGTTTTGGCCGCACGCACCAAGACCTCGTGAATTTCAATCAGCTTCATTTCGCGATGAATCACCAAGGCCACCACCAAGGCGTAAAACGCCGCCACTACCGCCGCCTCAGTGGGCGTGAAGATGCCGGTCTTCATGCCGCCAATGATGATGAGTGGCATGAGCATGGCCCAGAAGGCTTTGCGCGTGGCGTGCAAACGCTCAACCAAGGGCAGCCTGACACCTTGCGGCAAATCCATCTCACGCAGTTGCAGCTTCCACGCCACGATCAAGCCAACGCCCATGATGATGCCGGGCACGATGCCCGACAAGAACAAGGCAGAGATCGAGGTGTTGGTGGTCACGCCATAAATCACAAACGGCATTGACGGAGGAATGATCGGCGCGATGATGCCGCCAGAGGCAATGAGGCCTGCCGAGGTGTGCATGGGGTAGCCCTGACGTTTCATCATGGGCAACAAAATGGTGGCCAAAGCGGCGGTGTCAGCCAAGGCCGAGCCGCTCATGCTGGCCATGAGCACAGCAGCACCAATGGCCACAAAACCCAAGCCACCGCGAATGTGGCCGACCCACGCTTGCGCCATGTCGATGATGCGGCGGCTGATGCCGCCTGAGTTCATCAACTCGCCCGCCAAGATGAAGAATGGCACAGCCAGCAACGGAAAGCTGTCCACGCCTGCCACCAAGTTTTGCGCGAGCAATTGGGTGTCCCAAAAATCGAGGGTCCACGCCATGCCCGCGCCGGTGAGGACCAAGGCAAAGGCCATGTTCAGGCCAATGCCCATGAGCAACAACATGCCCGCCGAAAAAACAATGAATGCTTGAGCTTCAGGTGTCATGCTGTTTACTCCACGTCTACGCCGTGGTCCAAGTCCATCGGTTGGTTTTGAATCAATTCTTTGAAGGCCATCAAGCCAATGGCCAACGAGCACAACAACACAGGCAAAGGCAGCAACCAGTTGGGGTAGCCCAAGACCACCGAGTTGCTAGACAAGCCCACTTCCACTTGCTGCCAAGCACCGCGACCCAACATCACGCAACTGGCAATGACCAAGAGGCGAATCAGCACGGTCAAGGCTTGGATGAGTTTGGGGTGATAACGCAACCCAGCCACGAAACTGGTGAAAGCCATGTGCTCGCCCGCTGGGTAAGCTGCTGTAGCACCGATGAACACCATCCACACAAACAGCAAACGCGACAGTTCTTCACTCGCAGCAATGCCACTGCCAAAACCGTAGCGCAGCACCACGTTTAAAAACACGGCCACAGCCATGACACCAAGGCAAACAGCCATCAACACATGCGCCATCGACTGACTGCGCGAAGCGTTCGTCTGAGTCGTCATACACACTCCTTCGTTTGTAACCAAGCACACACCTGCGCTTGGAGGGTTTCAATACTTTGCGTCGCATCCGCTATCAACACGCCAGCTTCGTCTACCGGTTTTTCCAACGCAGCAAACTGGCTATCCACCAGCGCGGGTTGAAAGTAGTGGCCGGGCCGCTGCGTGACACGGGCGATGGATTGCTCACGCGTGAGGTCCAAATGCACAAAACGCAACTCGGGCACGCTCTGACGCAAACGGTCGCGATACGCTTTTTTCAAGGCCGAGCAAGTGAGCACGGCATGTGGACCACGACGTACCAGCTCATCCGCCAGAACGTTCAACCAGCCAGCTCGGTCGTCGTCCGTCAAAGCAATACCGGCGCGCATTTTGGCCACGTTCTCTGGGGGATGAAACTCATCCCCTTCGATCAAGCTCCAGCCTAAGGCTTGCGTCAACGCCGCTGCAAAACTGGACTTGCCGCAACCGGCCACACCCATGATGACAACAGGACCATTCATTGTGAAATTTTGGATAGCGCTATCCCAATTGATAAAAAAGGAGAGCGTTCTGAGTGATAACCATCACACCAGCCGCTCTTGGATAGCGCTATCATAAACAAATCAAATCCTGCACAACCTAGCAAAAACCCGTAGCACTTATGAAGTCCAAAAGTCCACGTTCACGCGCCACAGGCCGCGTCACACTGGCCGATGTGGCAGCTTTGGCCAAGGTCAGCCCCATCACGGTGTCGCGTGCGTTACGCGGAGAACGGGCCGTGGCCAGTGATTTGACCGAGCGCGTCAAAGCGGCTGCAGACAAGCTAGGTTACACACCCGACCCGGCGGCACGCGCCCTCGCCTCTCGCCACAGCGACCACGTGGCGGTGTTGATTCCGATGCTGTCCAACAACTTGTTTGTGGACGTGCTGGAGTCGATCCAAAAAACATTGCGCCAAGCGGGCTATCAAACCCTCATTGGCATCACGCATTACGACACACGAGAAGAAGAGCAACTCTTGCGCGAGCAATTGCAGCATCGGCCTGCTGGGATTTTGGTCACGGGCTTAGACCGCAGCGATGCCGCACGTGCGTTGATTGAAAAAAGCGGCATTCCTTGCGTGCACATGATGGAGTTGGCGCAATCGCCCGAGGTCAACAGCGTGGGGTTTTCGCAAACGCAAGCGGCCATTGCGTTGACCGAGCATTTGCTGCAACGTGGCCGCCAACGCATTGCATTTGCCGCTGCACAGCTGGACCCGCGCACGATGCAACGTTTGGACGGGTGGCGCAAAGCACTCAAGGCCGCCAAGCGCTACGACAAAGCTTTGACCTACACCAACAAGTCGGCGTCTTCGATGGCGCTGGGTGGTCAGATGCTGGCAGAGATTTTGAAGAACGACCCTGAAGTGGATGCCATCTTCTTTTGCAACGACGACTTGGCCCAAGGCGCGCTGCTGGCCGCGCAACGTTTGAAAATCAAAGTGCCGCAGCAGTTGGCCATTGTGGGTTTCAACGACCTCACGGGCAGCGACCTCATCGGTCCAGGCCTGACCACCATTCGCACGCCGCGTGCCGAAATCGGTCAAGCTGCGGCGCAGATGTTGTTGGCCTTGATGCGACAGGAAGACATCCACACATCCAGCGTGGATGTAGGTTATGAATTGATGGTGCGCGGCAGTACCTAAGCCGTAACTGCGGTAAATTCACAGCATGGCTCATTTACTGATTGTTGAAGACGACGACTTGCTGCGCGATGGACTGACGGACTTGCTGCGTCAAGCAGGTCACGCGATTGAAAACTGTGCGGACGGTCTGGCCGCCAAAGACGTGTTGCAAGCTCAGCACATGGATGCGGTGTTGCTCGACCTAGGCTTGCCCAAACTCGACGGCATGGATTTGTTGCGCTGGATACGCCAACACTTCGAGACCTTGCCCGTGATGATTTTGACTGCACGCGACAGCATTGATGACCGCGTGGAAGGCTTGAGTTCGGGCGCAGATGACTATCTCACCAAACCGTTCAACAACGCGGAGTTGACAGCCCGCGTGCAAGCCCTGTTGCGTCGAGCCAGTCTGCCAGCCATGCACAAAGACACCGCACACACAGAGACGGCATTGAAAATTGACACCCGACTGCCTCGCGTCTGGATACATGGCACCCCTGCAGAGCTGACCCAGCGTGAGTGGGAGCTTTTGACTTTGCTGCAACAACGCATCAACCAAGTGGTCAGTCGAGAAGATGTCGCCACAGCTTGGCAAACCGAATCGTCAGAGCCTCTCGCATCCAACGCGTTAGAGGTGTATGTGCATCGCTTGCGTCGCAAACTCAAAGGGTCTGGCTTGAACATTCGCAATGTGCGAGGGTTGGGCTATATGCTCGAAGCCGTTTGACCCGCACCCCATGACACCCAGCCTTTCTTTGCGTCGCCAGCTTTTGTTATGGTTGCTGCTCCCACAACTTGTGTTGTGGCTGGGTGGTGGTGCACTCACCTACCGCATTGCGCTGAACTATGCAGAAAAAGGCTTGGACCAGTCCTTGTCGCAATCGGTCAAATCGTTGGCCCGCCAAATCAAGCCGATGGGTTCAGGTTTGCTGGTTGATTTTCCCAAAGCCGCACAAGCCATCATTGAGGAAGACCCCAACGACCGTGTGAGTTACATGGTGTCTTCGCCACCCGGCAAGTTTTTAATTGGCAACCAAGCCTTCGCCGATGTACCGCTGGACATCAACCCCGAAAGCCCTGTTTTCTATCGAATTGAAATCGGTCAAAAACCCATGCGAGCGGTCGCTCTGGATGTCGCCTATGGCGATGCAGATCAACCTCAACTCTTACGTGTGCAACTGGCAAAAAGCTACGTGGCGCACGAACGCATTGCCAAAGAATTGATTGCCGATTTGTTGGCGCCGCTGTTAGTCTTGGGCTTGCTTTTGAGCTTATTGGTGTATGCGGGCATCAAACGTGGCATGACACCACTGACGAGGCTTGAACGTCAATTGCAAGAGCGTTCCAGTGCAGACTTGACGCCGCTGGCGCTGACCTCGGCTCCCACTGAAGTGCATGCACTGGTGATGGCTCTCAACCGTTTGCTTCAAGCCATTCAACGCAGCGTGAAGCAAGAAAAACGCTTCATCAACGATGCCGCGCATCAGCTTCGCACGCCTTTGGCGGGCTTGATTAACCAAACCGATTTGGCGATGAACGAGACCGAGCCTGCGCTCATCAAAGCCCGATTACACAAGGTACATGCCGGCGCATTACGCAGTGCGCATTTGGTGAATCAGCTCCTAGCCTTAGCACGCAGTGGGGGTTCCGAGGTGCAACTATCCCCCGTTGATTTGGCAAATTTAGCCCAAGACACCGCACGTGAGTTGAGTCCCAAGGCGGTGAGTCTGAACGTCGATTTAGGTTATGAGGGTGAGGCCCATGCGTGGGTCATGGGTTCTGATTTGTTGCTACGCGAAGCCATCAGCAACTTGATTGACAACGCACTGCGCTACGGCATCCCCGAGGACACACACACCACGCCCACAATCACGGTGCGCGTAGTGATACACGATGCGCATGTCGTGTTGACCATTGAAGACAACGGAACAGGCTTAAGTGACACGCAACGTGAACAAGCATTTGAGCGATTTTGGCGTGGCAGTGAGCTACCTGGTGGTTGTGGTTTGGGACTGTCTATCGTGCAGCAAATTGCCAAACAACACCACGGGGAAGCGCAAGTTCATCCTGTCCTGCCCCATGGTTTATGTGTGCAACTGACGTTGCCATGCTTGCCACACACTGCCTAGTTTTAGCCCAAACGCACACCAGAGGTTTGGTCAAACCAAGTCAAATGATTGACTTGAACGTCAAGTCCCACCGCATCACCCACGTGCACCTGCGTTTGTGGTGCGACACGCACCGTCACTTTGCCTGAGGCCGTCTCGATCACCACATAGGTGTCAGCCCCGGTGGGCTCGACCAGGCTGACGGCACCACGCCATGTGGCGCTGTCGCTCAAACTGATGTGCTCGGGACGCAGACCCAGCAGCATCGGCTTACCTTGGTTGTCAGGTACAGACACCGCAAGCTGTGCGCCCGCTGTGGTGAATTGACCGGCAGCGGCCAACCCCTCCACCAAGTTCATGGTGGGCGAACCAATGAAGGTAGCCACATAAGTGTTGGCAGGTCGGTTGTAAATCTCATCGGGTGTGCCGAGCTGTTGCAACACACCACCTTTCATCACCGCAATGCGGCTGCCCAAGGTCATGGCTTCCACTTGGTCGTGCGTCACGTACACACTGGTGGTGCCGCTGAGTTGGTGCAGGCGTTTGATTTCGGCGCGCATCTCCACGCGCAATTTAGCGTCGAGGTTAGACAAAGGCTCATCAAACAAAAAGAGTTGTGGGTGACGCGCTAAGGCTCGCCCCATCGCCACACGTTGGCGCTGCCCGCCTGACAACTGCGAAGGACGGCGGTCGAGCAAATGTTCAATCTGCAACATGGCGGCCACTTCGGCAATGCGCGCTTCGCGTTCGGCCTTGGGGACTTTGCGAATTTCCAAAGCAAAGCCAATGTTCTCGGCCACGCTCATCGTGGGGTACAGCGCGTAGCTTTGGAACACCATCGCAATGTCGCGCTGTGCGGGCGGCACGCCCACCACGTTTTTGTCACCAATGACAATGCTGCCCTCGGTGGGTTCTTCCAAGCCCGCAATGATGTTGAGCAAGGTGGACTTGCCACAACCTGAGGGGCCGACCAAGATCAAAAATTCACCGGGGGCCACATCAATGTCAATGCGTTTGAGCACTTCCACGGTTTGATCGCCTTTGCCAAAACATTTGCGAATGCCATTGATTTTCAATGCTGAAGACATGTTTATCCTTTCACTGCGCCGGCCGTCAGACCGCGCACAAAATATCGTCCGGCCACCACATATACCAACATGGTGGGCAAACCTGCAATGAGTGCCGCAGCCATATCGACGTTATAGGCCTTGACGCTGCTGGTGGTGTTGGCCAAGTTGTTTAACCCCACCGTGATGGGTTTGGAGTCTGCGCCACTAAAGGCGACACCAAACAAGAAGTCGTTCCAAATTTGAGTGAACTGCCAAATCAAAGTCACCATCACGATGGGGGTGGACATCGGCACAATGATGCGGAAAAAGATCATCCAAAAACCGGCACCATCCATGCGCGCGGCATTCAGCAAATCTTTAGGCACAGCCGCGTAATAGTTGCGGAAAAACAGGGTGGTGCTGGGCAAGCCCGCCAGCAAGTGCACCAAAATCAATCCGCCAATTGAGCTAGAGATACCCAACCAGCCCAGCACTTGGCTCATGGGCAACAGCACCACTTGAAACGGCATGAACACGCCGAACAGCAAAAACGCAAACAAGGTTTCGCTGCCGCGAAATTTCCACAAACTCAGCACATAGCCGTTGAGCGCCCCCCAAAGACAAGACAGCAACACCGCAGGAATCGTCATCCATGCCGAGTTCCAAAAGAATGGCTTTAAGCCTGAGCACTGGGCACCCGTGCAAGCAGAATCCCAAGCCAAACTCCAAGCCTCAAAATTCCATGCATGGGGCAAGCTGACCAAACTGGTTTGGCGAATTTCCTCTGCGTCTTTAAGCGAAGTCACCACCATCACATACAAAGGTGCCAAAAAAAACAAGGCCCCAATCAACAAGACCGCATACAGCAAAGCACGCGACAACATGTGTATCGACAAGAACTTAGTGCTCATGGTGTTTACTCCGCAATTCGCTGTACAGATAAGGTACGACCAACGCAGCCACGGTGGCCAACATCATGGTGGCGCTGGCCGCACCCAGACCAATTTGGCCACGCGTGAAGCTCATGGCATACATGAAGGTGGCGGGTACATCGGTGGCATAGCCAGGCCCACCTGAAGTGAGCGCCATGATGAGGTCAAAGCTCTTAATGGCCAGATGCGAGAGCACCATCAAGGTTGAGAAAAACACAGGCCGCAAAGCGGGCAACACAATGCGCCAATAAATGCGAGGCAAAGACGCACCATCAATTTGTGCCGCCTTGATGATGCTGTCGTCAATGCCGCGCAACCCTGCTAGGAACAAAGCCATTGCAAAACCCGCCGATTGCCAAATACCCGCAATCACCACACAGTAAATCGCCATCTCACCATCGACCAGCCAGCCAAAGCTAAAGCTTTGCCAGCCCCAGTCATGCATGAGTTTTTCGAGACCCATGCTGGGATTGAGCAACCATTTCCAAGCGGTGCCCGTGACCACAAACGACAAGGCCATGGGATACAAATACACCGTTCGAATGAAGCCTTCGGCGCGCACTTTTTGATCGAGCAAGACGGCGAGACATACGCCCAACGCCATTGCACCGCCCACATAGCCGACGCCAAAAATGGCGAGGTTTTTCAGAGCGACCCACCAACGGTCCATCTCCCACAGCTTGGCGTATTGCGCCCAGCCCACCAATTCGTAATTGGGCAACATGCGCGACGCGGTGACAGACAGCACGCCGTTCCAAATCATGAAGCCATAGATGAACGCAAAGCCGAGCAACAAACCCGGAGCGACCACCAGTTTGGGGATCAACGCTTCTAAGCGAGGCTTTTGCATTTCGATGCCCTTTTTGAAAAAATAAAAAAGGGAAAGGGTTGCCCCTTTCCCAATCCCTCGTCTAACCGCGGCTTACCACCACACTTCGTACTGAACGCCAGCGAGTGTTTGTGACTTGCGGCCATTGGCACCAAAGCCAGATGTCGAGTTGTTATTCGCATCAGCGGCTGCTTGGTTCCAGTTCGCACGGGTCACGTAAAAACGCAACTCGGGACGTGACCAGAAATCAGGCGACAGGGCCAGCGTGGGCGCAATCGTGATTTTGTTCAAACGTTGTGCAGCTTGGTTATCACTGAATTTGCGTGACGTGGTGCCAGCTTCAGCCAACCATTTGAAGTTCTTGGTCACAGCGTAAGACACGCGACCACCCAACGATGTGTCTTTGGTGGTGTAAGTCACAGTTGGATCATCCGACTTGGTGGTTTGATAACCCACGATCGCTTGACCACCAAAGGCACCTGATTGCCAGTTGATCGAATCAGCTACGCGGCGTGATGTTTTGCCATACACCGTGGCCGAGCTGATGTCACCAAAACGACCATTGATGTTGGCGTAGCCACTCGACGTTTGCAAGAACATGCTGTTGGTCAAGCCTTTGATCAAGAAGTCGGCTTGGTTGTGGTTGAGGCTCAAGCCTGAACCACCGCTGCTTTTCATGCCCGAGGTGCTGACCGAGGTGAGCAACACACGTGCTTTACCACCGGGGTTGGTATTGATGTCAGACAAGTCGGCGTTGAATTTATTGGCTGATGTACCTACGGCCATTTTTTGATCAAAGGTGTCCCCCGATTGCAAAGCGACACCAAGCTTCAAACCGCCCACGGACAGGTCATTGATACCTGCACCTTGGTTCACACCGTAATCCAACAAGAAGTGGTCCACGATGTGCACATCTTGAATACGTTGACGCTTTTGGCCAGCCCAAATTTTGGCTTCGGGTGCAAAGCTCAAACCACTGAGTTCAACATACGCTTGTTCAGTGCCAACGTTGCCGCTGTTCCATTTGCTGGGCATGTAGTCGAGTTTGTATTTCACGCCATCCACATCAAAAGTTTTGGCGATGTTGACTTCCAAGCCGTAGTCGCCCTCGTTACCCAAACGGTACTTTTGCAAATCACCGCCGAGGGTCAAGCCGCCTTTGACCTGTTGGTCTTTGTTATAGCTGTACACGCCACCGCCACGGCTGTAACCCGTGACTTCCACACCGCCCACATCGGCGGCCACAGCGGCAGTGCCTGCGCAGCACAAAGCGGCTGCCATGCAAATTAATTTCATCTTCATTGTGTTTATCTCCAAGGTTTAGGTTTTTTGTTTATTTGGTGGCTGCCGCGGCGACTAGGCGCTTTTGTCCCTCGTCCACGCTCATCTTGTCGTCGTTCCAGAACTGGCTCACCAAATCTTTGATCGCGCCTTCGGTCGCTGGCGGAATGGCCATGCCGTGCGCCACAGAGGGCACCAAGCCGCCGGTTTTAGCGGTGTCCACGAAGTCTTTGCTAGAGAGCTTGGCGCAGTCGTCAAACTTGGCCATCGACATGTTCAAGCGCACAGGGATAGAGCCCTTGTTAAGGTTGAACACTTCTTGAAAGTCAGGACTCATGATGGCAGCAGCCAAATCACCTTGTGCTTTTTGTGCACCTGCATCTTTGAGCTTGAACATGGCAAACGAATCCACGTTGAAGGTGTAGGCGTTGGCTGTGCCGGGTGCGGCTGCGCACAAAAAGTCCTTGCCAGGTTTTTTGCCTGCGGCCACGAACTCGCCTTTGGCCCAGTCACCCATGAACTGAAAACCGGCTTTGCCCTGCATGACCATAGCGGTGGTCAAGTTCCAATCACGTCCAGGGGATGCGGCGTCGGTATAGCCTTTGATTTTGCGGAAAGTTTCCAACGACTTTTTCATGGTCGCGCTGTTCAATGCTTTGGGGTCCAGCTTGACCAAGGCTTCTTGGTAAAACTTGGCCCCGCCCACGCCCAACACCACCGATTCAAAGGTGGTGAAGTCTTGCCAATTCTGACCACCATGTGCTACGGCGATAAAGCCTGCTTTTTTGATCTTGTCAGCGGCTGCAAAAAACTCGTCGTAGTTGGTAGGCATTTTGGCAATGCCAGACTTTTGCAACACCTCGGGGTTGGCCCACATCCAATTGACACGGTGCACGTTGACAGGGGCCGCCACGTAGTGGCCTTTGTATTTCATGACGTTGGCTACGACTTGGGGCAAGACGCTATCCCACTTCTCGGCTTGGGCCACGCTGTCCAAATTAGCCAGCACGCCTTCTTGCGCCCACTCCTGAATAGCAGGGCCTTTGATTTGCGCGGCAGAAGGTGGATTGCCAGACACCACGCGGCTCTTCAACACCGTCATGGCGTTATCACCGCCACCGCCAGCCACAGCAAAATCTTTCCAAGCGTGACCTTTGGCAGACATCATTTTTTTTAACTCGGCGGCTGACTTGGCCTCTCCACCAGAAGTCCAGTAGTGAAGCACCTCAACCTCACCGGCCACAGCCACAGACATGGACAAGGCGACCATGCCAGCGAGCACCAATTGATTCAGTTTCATAGGTTTGTCTCTCTTTTTGGGTTAGATAGCTCAAGATGGGTTCTTGAGTAAATTAATTATTCATTAATTAATTTACCGGAAGAGCTAGGATTTACCCTTGATTTTGTTCAAAAACAAGAGAATTTTGCGCGGTGTTTAAACTTGGGGGCATGCATACAAACCACACCCCACCCGCTCAGCGACTGTTAGGCAAAGTCAGCCTCATCACCGGCGCAGCACAAGGCATTGGCCTCGCCACCGCTCTCAAATTTGCGCAAGAAGGCGCCATCGTCATCGTGTGTGATGTGAAGCAAGCCGCCGTGGACGACGCGGTG
>Ga0228700_1002043_pt1 | contig 11345 bp, 14 predicted proteins | sample McNCre317_Aug_MG_FD_178019 | JGI IMG/M metagenome (GOLD analysis project Ga0228700, IMG submission 178019) | Freshwater microbial communities from McNutts Creek, Athens, Georgia, United States - 3-17_Aug_MG | ecosystem: Environmental > Aquatic > Freshwater > Creek | place: USA: Georgia...
CTGCCACGGATGCCGGTTACATCGCCATAGTTCGCGATCGTCGTGTTGTTGAAAAGCAGCAGGAGAATGTTGTTCTCCATCGCGTTCGATGCCGACATTGTCAGACCTTCCCTCGCGCACCGAGCGCGACTTCTTTAAGGACGAAGGCGGCGACCTCTCGCAGGTCAAGCCGTCCGTCCGTCGTCATTCCGCTCTCAAGCCCACGGTCAAGAATGCGGGCCAAGCGATCGATTGCGTCCTCGCGCTCGACCATTGAGAGAACATCGGCGAGCGTCACCTGGCGCTTGCCAAGTAGCGCAGCCATGCGCGCGGTAGGTCGCGCGACGCCTGCAATGTTGCCGATTCGACTCATTCGAGTTCGTCCAGGTCAGAGGCAATCTCTGCGGGATCGGTGCGCTGCACGCGGATCTCAACCGCAATGACCGCCGCCGCTTTGCTATGGTCGCCATAGCGCACGAGGTTGGCGTCAACGAGCGCTTGCGCGATGTCGCGTGCGTCGGATTCTATGGTCATCCTTGCCCCTCTTCGTCGTCGTAGTAGCGAGCGATGGCCGGGTCGGTGTCGCTATGCCCGCGCGCATGCCACGCAAGCAACTCGAGTCGCGCGCATTCGATGCACGCAGGTCGCACGATTGGGTGCTGCTCTGGAAACGACAACAGCACGATCGGATCGTGCGTCTTGATCTCGAGCCCGCAGGTGCACGTGATAGGGTCGATCGCCAGGTCGAAGTTCGCGATCATCGGAGCCTGTCACCATTGGGCGGCGCCTTGCCCTTGAGCTTGACCAGCGCCAGCGAGCCGACGACGGTGCCGGCCAGGCCGAGGGCCAGCGTGATGGCTTCCAGCGCGCTCACTTGCAGCCCTCGCTTTGCGGCGAGACCTTGCACCACGTCGAGTGCATCAGGTCGAGCGCGTCTGCAAGCTTGGCGTACGTCGCCTTGACCTTCGCCTGACACGCGGGGTCGTCGCCGCATTGGCTCTCATCCATGGCCTTCTGCGCCACAAGGCAGGGCTCAGCGCGCGCTGCAAGGTCGCGCCCGGCCTCAGCGTACTTGGCCAGTTCCTGCGTACCACCGCAGCCCGATAGTCCCATCACGCCGCCGCCCAGCGTGACGAGGAGGAGAATCATCGCGGGCGGCGGCGGAGGGAGTCTTGGGGGCCACGCGGCGCGAATCGCAGCCAGCGTGCGCGGAAGGTCGAAGCCAGCGGCGCGCAGGTAGGCGATCGCCGTGGGGTAGCTGTCCTCAAGCTTGTGATAGCCGAGCGACAGCATGCCGGTCAGCAGCGGCCAGATGACGGACGTGATGAGTACAGCCGCGAGCTCGGGGTGAGCGTCGGCGAAAGCGAAAACCTGTTCCACGTTCAACCTCCTGCGATCGCCTTGACGATCTCAATCAACACGGGCGTTGCGGCGGCGCTCAGCCCTGCGCCAATGGCGACGCGCTTGGCCATGCGCGACTGACCCGCAACCAGGCGAGCAACGATGGCGAAAAGGCCGGTGCCTTCCTGTTCCATTGCAGTCAACTCGGCGGCGGTGTGCTCCTTCACGAGCGACGCGCGACCCAGATCGATCTTCTCAGGCGGCAGTCCGATCCGCTCGTCGAGCGCAGACAGTTTGTCCTCAGTCGCCTCGACCTTGCCCGCAATGGCAACGATGGCCTCTTGATTGGCCACGGTCGCAGCGGCGAGCGTCTCAACGAGCGCGGGCAGACCGAGCAAGCCAAAAAGCGCCTCATCGCGCGTCTTGGTGGCAGCCATCAGCGCGCGGACGTCTGAGATCAACGCGTCGATCTTGCCGTCGCGTCGCTCGTCGTGCGTCTTGCGGTTCGCGTCGTGGCGGATGAGTTCGTCGCGCGTCTCGCGTACCTGCTCAATGGCGTAGAGCGCGAGTTCCTGCGGCGACATCATGCGCAGTTCAGGAGGCAGCGAAAACCCGCTCGGAGGAGTCGGCGACTCTTCGCGGTCGTGGCGACCGTTGCCGTTCGACTCGACTGCGCCGAGGCCGACGACGGTGTGCCCCGAGGGGCGCGGAGGCGGTGCGATCCGATTGGTCACTTAACTGCTCCCCACGCGGCCACGATGCGCGCAGCGTCTGTCGACCCAATATCACGCCCGTACCCCGCCAGTTTGCGCAGCCGCATGCGCGCAAAGCCGGTGTTGCCCTTGCCAAGACGGAGCTTGAACGCGCCGATTGCAAACCCGGCGATCGCCTTCGCCGCGCTGACCTCGGTGCCGTCGATGCCAATCCGCACGGTGGTACCGTCATATCGCGCGGTCAGGACAAACCATGCGCCAGGCGTGTAGGTCTGCGATACCCAAGCGCGATTCGTCCCTCCGTCATGGAAGCCTACCGCGATCTTCGTCTTGTTCGCGTAGATGCCCCACAGCCCGGTGTCGTCGGCGATCACGCCGGCCGCCGTGTTTGGGTCCGTGGCGGTGTCGAGAGTGATGTTGTTACTCGTATCGTCGAGCGCGAGGAGCGCCGCGAACGTCCACCCTGGGGCCGCCGCATTCATAAGCAGATTGATGTCGGGCCCCTGTAGGTAATTGTCCACGCCGTTAAAGCAGATCGCGCGGCGCCCTCGGTCCGACACCCACAGCATCGGCTGATTGGTCCCCGTGCCCTGCGCCATGTCGCGCGCGGACCCGTAGGCCAGATCGGCAACGTTGCTGATCAGACTCGACGCGCTCGTGATGCTCGTCTCGTCGTCGGCGTCGAGCGCAATCCGAAGATCTGAGATCTCCTCCGGTCGGAACACGCGCGCCGTCGACGGCACGATCACGGCCGTTTCGATCGTGACCGCTCCGGCGGTGGCGGCGTTCAGGTTCGCGCCGGTGCTGCGAATGGTGCACTCGAGACGGTCGGCGCTGGCGCCAGCCATGCTCGCGTGAGCCGCAATGCCAGCGGGAGCCGTCGACGGCTGCCCGTCCACTGCAGCGGTTTTGACGTCGGCCCCCGCGATGATGGCATCCTGATCGCCGCTCGTCCCGACATCGAGAAGCACCGTAGCGAGCGCGCCGCCAGTGAACGGCGTGGTGAGTCGAACGCCCGTCTTGAGGTGCACGCCGTAGGGCGGCCGGCGACCGAGAACGAACGTCTGAGACGCAGCCGCTGCCAATTCGGTGTATGCGATGTCGCGGCGGTAGACGCGGATCGCAGACTGCGCCGAGCGCTCCAGGTCCTGCCGTTCGGACGCGGAGAGCAGCCCATAGCCGCTTGAACTGGCGAGCGTCTGCCCGTCGTCGTACGGAGGCACGGCTGAGCCGATGGCGCGGGCCTGAACGTCGAGCCCGTGAATGGCTACGCGGAAGCCCTTACCGCTGCCATTGCTCGATGCGCCGAACGACAGATTGTTAAGTGAGTTGTGAGGGTATCCGGATGCTCCCGAAGCCGCATACCCCCACGCGGTGTATTGCAGATCGAAGAACTGCCACTCACCGTTCGTGTGCGAAAAGTCGAGTTGGCGCGTCGGGCTATTCGGGTCTCCACCAATGCCAAAGCGCTGGATCAGAACCTCGAGCCGTGCAAGGTCGAACGTTCCAGCTCCCACAAGCTCCGTCACGCGGGCCCAGAACCGCACGTGCACCACGCAGGAGTCGAGATCGCGATCCAGATACAACGCGGCCGTGCCGCCGGGTGAATCGTTCAGGAGTGCGATTTTCGATGACCCGATGGTGGGAAGCTCGAGCACGGGCACGAGCGTGACACCATCGGGACCCGTAACCGTGGCGCCCGTAAAGTTGGCGCCTCCCGAAAGAACCCACGACGGATGCGACAGATCGGCCGACACCCTGCGCGATGGCGCGCGACCAGCGGGCGGCAGTCGCGCCTCTGTGACACCTCCGCGCAGGCGTCGGCCGGTCGCATTGCTGATGCGCGGCAGAGCGTGCTCAAAGTATGTGCTTTGACAGCTTGGCGCGATAATGATCTGCGACGGGTCCACGTCCGACTCGAGGCGTACGTCGGCGCCCCAGTGCGCATGGAACTCGACGTCGTGCAGCTCGAGCGTAGAGATCGCCCCTGCTACGCGGATACCGTACTTCGCGCTCTTGTCGAACGCGGTCCCAACGCCATTGACGAGACACGAACGAAGGCACACTTGCGGCGAGTTGGTGATGTCGAAGAGCGTAACGGTGTTGGCTACCGTGTCCGGCGTGCAGGCCTCGGTGTAGATGCTCTCGAATGAGACGACCGCTGATGTGTTGATCGACGCAATCCCAGCGGTGCAGTTGCTGAGGTCGAACCCGCGGATCGTGATGTTGTTCGACCCGGAGATGTTGAACACCACACCGCCTGGCTGGTCGATTTTCTGCCCACGCCCGTCGATGACAAGCGCGTTGCTGTTCTGCGCTGGAGCTCCTAGGTCGGGCCCGATCGAAAAGCGGCAGTCGCTCCAATCTCCGGAGAACAGCCAGTGGTTGCCGCCTTCTTCGACGAACTGCACGCCGTACGTGGCGCCGGAGTAATGGCCATTCTCGACCTTGCCGCCGCTCGATTTGGAGATTCGAAAGATCGCCGTGTTGGCATTCTTCGGATGCCCAGGTTTGCGCTGGATCGTGCCGCCGCGGATTTCCGGGTACGTGCAGTTTTTGCTGGTGGCGTAGTCACCAAACGTGAACAGCGCCTCGCCGGCCTCAAGCTTGTGCTGCAAGACAGCACCGTGCATCTCCCAGATCCACCGCGAGTGCACAGCAGATGAGGACCAAAGAGCGAGCGGTCCGGTCGTATACGTACGGCCAGACGTGAGACGGATCACGACCTCGGAACCAAGAGCAGACGCGACGCGCAGCATGCGACGGAACGCCGTCGTCATCTGGTCGTCGGTCGCACCTGGAACGGCGCCCCACCATTCGGGGCGCAACTCCTTGGCGGAGAAGACAACGTTCGCTGTCTCGTCGGCGTAGTCGAAGACCTTGCGGAGTGGCAGATCGCGATCGGTCAGCGCGCCATGGCTATCTGTCAGAGTAACGCCAGATGCGATCGACAGAACGCCGCCGTTCATCACTCGCAGGAAGTCTGTGCTGTCGAGCGATACGGAGGTCCCAACCGTCGCAGTGGTGTCGACCTTGATGGTTGCGGCACCAGTCAGAGCAGCGAGATCGGTGACGAGGTTGCCAGTTGTCGGAACAAGATCGCTGCCAGATACAAGTTCAAACGTTAGCGCAGTCGTTCCGATCTGGATTGTTCCTATCGTTGGAGAAGTAAGCACCCAAAGCGATCCAGCGTAGGATGTGCCAGCAACAACAGGAAACACCGCTCCGCTTTGAGCATCAGACGATGAATCAAACCAAGTTGGTCGCGTCCACGCTCCAGATGCGTTTGCGGTCCACGGTCCATTTTGCGATGATGTCGATTGAGCAACACACAGCACGACGCGATCCGCGGTGCTACTGCCATCGATGGTCTGAGTGCCGCTCAGTGCGACATTGCTGGTTGCAACCACATAGCTAGACTGCTTCCAGACGCTGCCATTGCCGAACGTGTCGCTCAGTTTCCAGCGGCCAATGGCACCGCGACCAAGAACGGTAGAACCATCTCGAGTGGTTGTGTCTTGCGGGTACCACTGGAAACGACCCAGGCCGGTGATGTCGGCATAGCGCGACGACGTCTGCGGTGACGCGTACTGCTCGAGCTCCGCGACCGAGTTGTAGACCGGCGCTGCTACGGGGACGTAAGCCATTCGTCGCTACCTCTCAGGTGAACGCAGAAACGACAGTCCAGCGCGCAAGCGTGGCGTCGTAGCAAAGGAGACAGCCGGCACCAGATGACAGCGCATGGTCTGCGAGCGACGGCAGCCAAAAGCGATTGGCCGCAGTGCTCGATGCGCTCTCGTGCTTCAGCGTGATCGCGAAGTTGCCAACGTTGTTGATCGCAATGACTTCGTCCGTTGCGCCAGCAACGAGGCCGGTGATGTTGCGTGCCGCGTCCGACGAGATGCGAAGGCGCGACGAATAGCTAAGCCCTGTAGGGCTGTAGTTGTTCTGGTCGGCTGTGATCTGCGTGGGCGTGAGACTGCGAAGCTTGAGCCGGAAGCCGCCGCCATTGAGGCCCCGGATCGCGTCGTTGACGATGCCGGTATAGCCATAGGTCGCGTTGCTCTCGGTGGTCTCACCAGGTACACCAACCTCTGGAGCGGTGTACATCTTGGCCGACTTGACCAGGTCGCCGATCTCGTCTGTGCCATTGAGACCCGTCTGGGTGCCACCGTTGACCGTGCACAGGAGCAGCGCGCCGCGACCAGGGTTTGCCGGGGCCGTTACGGTCGTGGTGCTGCCGCTTGTCGTGGACAGCGACCAGGTGTCTCCAGACTCGTCGACGGATTGGACCGACCACGTGACGTTCGAGACGCCGACCGATGAGTCAAGCGTGGCGACGGTGGTGCCGCTGGGAGCGACGGCGACTTTGCGAAGCGACGACAGCGCGTCAAAGTGGAATGTAGCGGACGCCATTACGTGGCCACCTTTCGGAATCCGTAGAGCGCGCCGAGTTGCACGGCGCCATCCTCAAGCCCCGTCGGCACAGTGGGCGACGCATTGGCGAAGTACGCGAGGACCGTCTTGATCAAGTCTGAGAGCTTGTCGACCGCGCCGAGCGTGTTGACCGCATCGGCTCCAGGATGCGAAGCGGGCGCAGCAATCTGGACGCGGTGCGCCTCGTAGACGCGCCAGAGATCCGCATAGAGGACGATGGCGCTAGCGAGGTCAGTCGCAGGCGGAGCAACGATGATGTTCTTCGTGTCGTCGGCGTTGTGCCAACTGATCGTGTTCGTCGAGGCGCCGGTCAGGTGCGCATAGAGCACGGCGCGAAGCTGGTTGATCTGAACGATGGTCTGCGACAGGTCGTAGGGCCGCGACGGCAGAAACACGTTGACGGTGTCGTTGTCGCCGGAGCCAGACGGGTGCGCCGTCGCATTGGTGCGGTGTGCGTTGTAGGCCGTGGCGAACGTGTTGATCGCATCGGCGAGCGACGGGCCGATGCTGGACGCGGCCACGCCGACGAGCGCCGCAAGCTTCGTTGCGACGGTCGCGTCTTGGCTGGCCGCATAAGCCTTGTCCGTGGTCGATGTGACGAGCGACGCGCTTGTGACGGTGCCGTTGTGCACCTTTAGTCGCAGCGTCAGCGAGTGCCCGAGCGCGACGATGGGAAGATCCATCTGCTCGCCGACGCGCAGCGTGTAGCTTTCGCTCGTGGTGACGACCTGCCGGACAACACCCGCGCCGTCGCCATCGTAGGCCGGAGGCGCGGCGAATTCGTCGTAAGCGGTGACCGTGAACGCGTAGTCGCCGGCAACGTCGGGCGTGACAGTCGCGATCCGAACGTCCGCATCGTCGACGAGGACGCCCGTAGCCACGGCGCTGTTGGGCGGGACGCTGGTCAGGTCGAACGCGGGCAGCTCAATGGTGACAGTGGTGCCCGAGATCGTGACGGTCTGCGAGAGTGTCACCTCCTCACCCGCAACGGGGTAGGTCGGCGAGCAGGTGACTGTCAACCTCTCACCATTCCGATTGGCTGGTCACGGTGCAAGTGACGACCAGCGATGAGGCGATCAGGCCAGCGACGAAGTTCGCGCCGCCTTCTGCTTCAATGCGCGCAATGTAGATGTTGCCCGTGGCGCTCACGTCGATCGTGTGCGCGAGCGACGATGCGGTCACGAGGTGATTGGCCTGGTAGACGGCGCTGCTCGTGTATGGGTCCGTCGCTGTGCTTCCGATCTGTGTCAGAGCGGCGGCAGGGTCTGCGCTCACGCTGCGCCGATACACCTTGAGCAAGGGAAGCGTGCCAGGTGTGCCGGCGTGGCCAGCTGCACCTTTGAGGTACACGCCAACGCTATCAAGCGTTGCGCCATTGGGCAGGCCTTCGATCTCAATGTCGATGTTGCCAGCGCCCGTGACGGTCTGCGTGAAGTACGCCGACGACCCGCCGGCCACGAGTGACCATCGCGTGCTGTCGTAGGAGAACACGCCGTTGACGACGCTGCGAACACGAGCGACGGATCGCGACGTGTAGGCCAGGCGCGAGCCGAGTTGAAAAGCGCCACTGCCATTGACGATGATGGGCGCCGCGGGGGCGTAGGTGCCACCGGCGACGGCGTCGGGGGCCTTGAGCACCTCGGTCGCAAGCAGCGTCAGTTGCGACGAAGTGAGGACCTCTTTGCTTGTCCACGAACTCTTAGCGAGAGACAGCGTCATAGCCCGACCTCATCCAACATCGACTCGTCAAGAAAGAAGCCGGCCACTCCGGAAAGCTCGTCGTGACGAAACACGCAAAAGGCCATCCACGACGGCAGCATGTCGTCCAGCAAGCGCTCGAGGCGGCCGACCTTTCGCGAGTAGTCGGCGCTCGTAAGCGTGCCCTTCGTGGCCTCGACAAGGACAATGCAACGAGCCGACGACCACGGCCGACCAGCTGGACCCGGTGAGATGCCGGGCCAGTAGGTCATTGCTTCCGACTCGCTCACGTAGTGACAGGCGACGAAGTTGTCACCGAGTACTTCGGCGCACGCTTCGCTGATGTCCGGCTCCGCGTTGTTGAAGAGGCCGCGAATCTTGCCGGCCAACTCGGCGCGGCGGTCGCTGTCGCTGTCGTCGGCGCTGGGCCGCAGCTTCGTGATCTTCTCCCAATCGGGAAGCGCCTCAAGCATCGTCGCCGGCACAGCCTGGCCTTGCAGCCTCGCACCAGCGATCCACGTGCCAGACAACACCGTTGCCTCTGCGTGCGCCTCGATGTCCGCAAACGTGTCTTGCGACATGTCGAGGACGGGCGAGTACGCATCGACTAGCGCCTCGTGCACGACCTCAATGGGGCGCTTGCCGCCGCCGAATTGGAACGGCCACGGATTGAAGCGACCAAAGCCAGCCATCAGAAGAACCAGACGTCCAACTGCGTGCCAGCGGTGAGGTCAGACGCAGCGCCAGCGGTGGAAAGGCCGTAGAGCGTCCACGACGTGCCGGAGCCGACGACGTTGGCGAAGCCCACAATGGTGGACGATGAGATCGACGCGTGTGCCTTGGTGAAACTCAGCGTGTCGGTCTCGAGCAGTTCATTCGTGAATGAAGCCGGCCACACGATCGTGTAAACGCCGGTGCCCGTGCGCGTGATGGTCGGCGAGTAGCTTGCGCCACTGCCCCACCGCGTGAAGATGTTGGACGCGGTGCGCGCGCCGTTCGAGCCAGCCGTTGTGAAGCTGAAGTGCGCTTGAGGCCATGCGCGCGTAGCCTGCGCGAGATCCATGCCCATGCGCTTTGCGTACGATGCGTCCCAATCGGTATTTGGGTTCTGCACGGGCGCAGCATTGGCCACGTTCTGGAGGCCGTACGTGGTCAGGTCAGCGGACATAGATCAGACCGGCTTAAACGCGATGTGCTTGGGGCAAAGGATGTAAGGCGGGTCCAGGTTCGACGTCGGGACGCTCGGCGTCGTGCGCTGCGTCGTGGTGCCCGTCTCGTACGATGCGAATTGACCGCCACCGTCCACCGCTAGGCGGATGTCGGCGATCTCGTCGTGGTTGTTGAGCCACGTCTCAAGCCATCGGCTCGAGATGTACTGCGGCCACTCGGTAGCGGTCGGGACAGGCCGGCGAGCTCCGCGCGGGATGATTGCAGGATTGGTCGACTTCTCGCCCGGACCAAGCGCTTTGAACGCCTGAAGCGCAGTCGCGGCGTAGCCTGTGAGGTTCTCGGCGCCCGCGCTGATGTAGCGCCCGGTGAGGTCCTTCGGAAAGCCGCCGACAACCGTCAACTTGAGCGTGCCGGCCACCACGGCGGTCAGCACCTCAAACTCGTACATCGTTTCTGTCTCGTAGTCCCAGATCCCGATGTGCGTGCCAGCGGCGCAGGTACCAGCGGTTGCGGCGTTGGTCGTAATGGTGCCGGTCGACGAGTCGTAAGACGTGATCTTGACGATGCCGTTTGCGCCCGTGCTGGGCCACGGCGCAGCGTCGCGCCAGCCGCCGCCAACGCCGCCGCCGAACGTGGGCAGCGGGATGCTCAGTCCCAGGATGACGTCGAGGTATTGGGCCTGCGTGCCGGTGCAATTCAGGTAGGCGTGGCCGGGCATGGTGCCGACGATGCCAGCGGCGACCGTGTTGATCACCGACCCGCTCAACTGTCGATCCGTCTCGTCGCTGACGACGGCAACGCCGTAGGAGCCAGGGCCGGCGATCGCGGGGTAGACGAACGCGGCAGAGACCGACGCGGAGGCCCCTTCCGCGAGGGCGCGAACGAAGGCCCAGTTACCACCCGTGCCGGGACTCGAAAGCCTCTCCAGAAGCCTCTGGCGCACGACCGCGGCGGTGTCCCCGTCGCGGCCCAGCGTAAGGCCGCCCGTAGCGACGGTCGCGGTGCGCTTGAGGTAGGCGATCGCCGACGAGTCCCACGTAATGACCGTGCCAGCGGCGAGGTTCGTCGATGCCCCTCCAACGGTCGCCTGGACGGCAATGGCGGCGCCATCGGCGACGGTGGACACAGAGACCACCTCAACCTTCGTGCCGTCGCTGGCGGTGCCCGTGAAGCCAGCGGGGAGCACGACCGAGCCGGACCCGGTCACGCCAATCGTGACGAAGCCTTGAGACGGCGACGCGTCGCGCGGAAACACGCCGTAGGCCGCAGCGACGTCCACGATCTGATCGTCGCTTGCCTCGGTCGGCGACAGCGACTGCCGCGCGAGCTTGTTGTTGGCGTAGGCGGGCACCGCGATCGACGCAATGGCCTCCGCTTTGAGGTCGTTAAGCGACCCGGGAAGAACGTTGACCGTAAGGCCCGCGCGCTCCGCACCAGCGGCCAACGAGTTCAGATAGAGGGTCTTTGCCTCTTCCTTCGTCGGGTAGAACTGGCCTTTGACGTCGGGCACGCTCACAGGGAAACCTCTTTCACTCGCCCACCGTCGAGCAGGTCAGCGAACACGACGCGCGTCTGTGTCTTGCTGCCGCTGTCGCTCACCTCGACCGCCTGGAGCTCGATGGCTGGCGCGGTGCCGATGGTCAGCGGCAGGAGCGCTGTACGCACCGAGGCTTCTTGGTCGGCTACGAAGTCAGGGCCGATCTTCAATGGTTGGCGCGCGCGCGTTGCGAGCAGCACGAGCACGCGTTGGCTTGAGTTGTTCGCACCCTCGAACGAACCGTCCGCCTTGAACGCATATACGCCGTTGACGTCGATGTATTGCGACTCTGGAACGCTGCCGCGGTCCGTCGACGAGGGTGCGGTGTAGACGGTGCCGAACGGCCCAACGCCAAACGGAGCAAAGCCAAAGCCGCTCACAGGATGGCCAAGAACTTGTCTGCGCTAGGCGCCTGCGTGTCAACGCCGCCCACGCGTTGAAGCCCGCTCTGCGACGTCGTAATGGTCGCC
>Ga0228700_1002045_pt1 | contig 11333 bp, 10 predicted proteins | sample McNCre317_Aug_MG_FD_178019 | JGI IMG/M metagenome (GOLD analysis project Ga0228700, IMG submission 178019) | Freshwater microbial communities from McNutts Creek, Athens, Georgia, United States - 3-17_Aug_MG | ecosystem: Environmental > Aquatic > Freshwater > Creek | place: USA: Georgia...
GCGTTCGTCACGAGGTGTTGCATGTGCAACGATTTCATGTTGATGGAGTTCCAAAGCTTGCTTTAGCTGATGAGGAGAATTGGGATCGAGGTTATTCAGATGCGTTGGGCGCTTTAGACAATGCGGTAGAACACATAGTTATTGTTCCTATAGAGCTGCAGTTTCATCCAGAGCGCCGCGATCACTGGGAGGCCGTAATGAACAATGTTTGTTCAGAGCTCCATTTGATACCTGAAGGCGAACGCTGTCTTGCTGGTTGCCTTCACTGGGCTTTTTTGCGCCATGTTTTGCCTGCTTCTCCAAGCACTGAGATTGCTCGAACTTTTTTGGTGCAACATGAACTATTGGAATTTGCAGAAAATTTTGCAGATCATTTGCTATCCCTTGTAGCTAGCAAAGAAGAAATGGTGCGATTTATTTTTCTCACATTTCCAGAAATTTCGAAAAGTCGTGCAGCTTTAGAATATGTAAATAGCACTACAGGTACTCATCAGAAGCCGATTCCATAAGGGCGGATCCTTCAAGAAATGCGTGTCAGAAAAACTGCTGAGCTTAACTTTCAAAGTCCTTGAGCTTTGCCGTCTAAATTACCTTAGTCCTTATAGGAGGTGGTTTACGCATCATTGGAGACGAATCAATCGACATGGCAGAACCGCTGTGGCGTTACTTCAAAACTGAGAAATTTTTGGAACTGTTGAGGAACAGTAGCCTCTACTTTTCGTCCGTCCGGCGGTTTGAGGATCCTTTCGAAGAAGCGTCGAATCGTCTTGACGACAGAACGCGCATACTCAAAGCACTGGTTTTGCCTGCCGTGCTGTTTGACATGCTGCACTACCTCTATGAAGCTCCGGAGTGTTCGCTCAAAGTCAAGTTGAACGTTACTTACGCCTTAATTAGGAAACCGCTCCAGGAGAGTTTGTTTGTTCTCGAGTCAATTGTTCTCGATGAAGCAGGCTTTGCAGAGACGTTGGCTAGAAACCCTCTTATGCTGCGGCCTCGTACTGTGGGTGGCGTTGATGGGCATGCCTGCCATATTCAGAAGGTCCAGGAGATAACGGGTACGACGAATCAATTCGATGCCGAATATTTAGCCTAACTGCGTTACGAGAAAGTGGATGACGGCTTTGACGGCATCTGTAACAAGTCAATCCATCTTTTCAACTTGCATAAGGCGATTAAGACCGAGACGATGAATATCAACTTCGTCCTCTCAGATGTTGATGCCAAGATCACAAAGTGAAGTTACTTCTACGGAAGATTGCCCTACGTTCTCGTATACGCTTGGCGTGTGATTGAGCACATTGGTGCTACCTTTGTCTCACCTATCCATCCTATGGTCAAGATATGTTGCGGCGGAGGGGCGGGCCGGAGGGATCAATCATCCTGCTCGGGAGCGGTCCAGCCGGAAGGGCCGAGAACATCAATGAACAGCGTCACGGCCGGGCCGCCGGGCCGGTCGTCGGGGTTCGCCGGATCGCCTCCACCATCGCGCCCGCCTCCACCATCGTTAAGCTCCCCTCCTTCGCCGCCACTGAAGCGCCTCGCCGCCACCTTCTCCAGATCGTCGAATTTGGTCATTCTCTGGCCATTCCGTTCAGTATAGGGTTCCGATAATGCGGCGGAAATGAAATGCCTGTCGTCGAAAGGCCACATGCGATGAGGATTATCAACTGACCAAGGTGCATCAAAATAATTGAAAAATTGCATCTGATTCAAAGTCGACAGAAAATTTCGTGAGTAAGTATGGACGGTGCCCGCGACATTATTCGGACTTACTGCGTGGCCGTTCTGGGGAGACAGGCCCATCAACTCGGCATATAACCGTGTCCATTCCTTGTAACCAGGGTCGCCCACCGGGCCGCCCGGTAATATCCCATGGCCCAATGCACCAGATTTTTCTTTCCAGCCCACCGTCTGACCTGCATTGACCAAGTCCAGCAGGCAACCGGCGAACGAGCCCAGCGCCGGATTCACCTGGGGGTGGGTCCCAGCCCATGATGCAGGATCGGCGACGACCGCCGGCCATCGGACCGCGACCGGACTTCCCATCTGCGACGCTGCAGAAGATCGCTTGGCAGGAAACCGATCGAAGTCTAGGAAAGTCCAGGGGATCTGGGGCTTCGGCCAGGGAGAACCGGCCTGCAGTGCCACGCGGCTCGTGAATTCCGGCTTCAAATCGAAGGGGCCGGACAGGCATTTATCTAGATCGAATCGCGGCATCTGCTGCAGTAATTCGATTTCGTGAGCCGAGCTGGTTCCAGAGTATTTCGCAAAGGCCGTGGACACACGCTTGGCCTGCAAAACCCAGAGCCAGTGGTGAATAACGCCATTCAGATTCTTGCGAATGACCACAGCCAGATCGGCCAGTTCGCATGGGCCAACCCGCTGCGTGGCATTGGCGGGGTCGTCCCAATGCACCCAGGCATGTTTATCGAGCCAGATGGAATGCATCCGGATCGTCTGGCCGCTTTGCTGGCCGAGCCAGGTGGAGAGCAGTTGCAAGCCGGGCGGTTCGTGCAGCGCACGCACATAATCCAGTTCCCAAGCGCCGGCGAAATGATGCTTCCAGTTGGCGATCGGCGCTGCTAGCCCCCAGAGCAGGTGGTCCATTGCTTGTGCTTGATTCATGGCTTGGTCATTCCTTAGGGGGGAGCCTGATTCGGTTTGATAAAAGACTTGAGTTAGCTGGCGCGGGCGCGCCGGCCAGGCCTTCATTGGCGCGCAACTGCTACAGAACAATGTTCATTTTCACCGACATCTTCAGCTGCACTGACAGCATGGCCTGCAGCAACCGGCGTTGCTGCAGATCGATTGACCCGCAACCAAGGATCGGGATATCTCTTCATGTTCGGCCAAGGTCAACGCCAATGAGTAACGACAACTTCCTTCGTGTGAAAATCTTAAAATCGAATAGGGAAGAAGAACAATGAGGCGAATCGAGAGCTCCCAAGTTCCAGCTGAGACACGTAGAATGCTGCGAGAGCGGCTAGCGCGATTTTTGCCAGCGCACTCAACGCCGAGAGGTAGCTTGGACTTGGTGGTCCGTCCTCTTGTGTCGGACAAGGAACTCGTTGACCTTCTTTTGAACCTTGAGTTTTTGCCCAGTGACGACATCGGTCGAGCTCGAGCTCTATACGAGGAAGCCGCTCTAAAGCAGGCGCCCACCTGGACTGAGCCCCCGACTCAGGAGGCAGTGGTAACGCCTGATGCGATGGAAGGAAATGGGTGCGCCACATCTGAAGGTAATCTTCCTGAGGCGACAGCCTCCAGTACACCTTCCGTGCATGTAACGTTTTCCGTCCAAGTCATTCCAGACTCACCTAGTTTCGATGGACTGTATCCACCGCCGTCGTTTGACGAACTGGTTTCGCGCGGTTGGATTCGTCAGGCGTGGGGGCGGTTCTTTGTGCCCAGGGACCTTGGGACGGCAAGTAGTCGCCAGCCACAAGCGGCTGGTACCGCATTCAAGTTGTTGGTTGAAGCGCAGCACCAATATGTATTTAAACTGCTGGATGGGTTTAGCCCTAGCGGCGAGCTTAAGGACATCGCCAATCGTCTCGTCACGGAACAATTTAGGCCTGGTGAGGTTGCGTGTATTTCTCGCCCTTGGATAGCTGCGAGACTATGGGATACGCCTGTGGTGGCTTCAGGTGGCTCCGGCTTAGATGACGCCCAGCTACGCTTGAGTCGCTGGATAGATAGTTGGAAGCTCCTGAATTGCCCATCATTTCCAATGAGCAGTTATCTTGAGCCAGCTTCTTTTGAAGAATTCGTGGAGGTTGGCCTAGCCGTCCTCACGGCTGCCTCAACCACTCCCGGGTGGGATGAGTTTAGAGAGGCGGCTCGAACCCCAATAACCTTGCTATATCCGGATCGAGGTGAGGATACAGAAAGCGTCGTTTCATCAGTACCAGCTACGACGGTTGAACGCATGGAATGGATGTCGCGGGGACTTGCTGAGCAAACCTTCTATGAATACATGGAGACTAGAGCGGCAAGCCTACTGAGCGTGCTTTTAAATGAAATTCAAGATGCCACGTTCGACCCAAAACATCTGGCTTCCCGGTTGATGGAATTTGTCGTTGAGCGCCCAGTACTGCTTCAGCAGCTCGTATTGAGAGTACGGCAAGCACCGGTGCTGCTTGCTGACATGCTGATGGGGTCAGCGACCTGCACATTAGCATGCAGCCTCATCGCAAACTGGGAGTTCCACTCAGGCGGCTGGAATCGGGATTTTCAAGCTCAAGCAAATCACACAACAAAAATGCTTGCCTTTGAAGATGCTATCGCGTTGTTGGGTGGCCATCTTGATGCAGAAGGAGTGCCTGCTACCGAATTGGCGGCGCTGTATCGGTACGTCTACGAACTGGCGTTGAAGCCTCGTCCGTCGTCTAGGCGTGTCGCAATGCTGTCATTGCTGCGACACGAGCTGAAGGCAGCGGCCACAAGCATCCAGGACGCAGTATTTTCCGCATTAGTTGCATCGGCTTCGGCAGGCACTAACAAAATGAGCGGGTTTTGTGCGGCACTCGATTATGTTTCTGAAGGTGGGGGAGTGGAGCGCATTGACCCTTCAGAGATAGTCTCGCTGTACCTAGATGTGTTGCTTCTGCAGAACGAACGCGGAGGACTTTCACAACTCGGCTTGCCAGCCGCCCAGTCGTTTGTTTCCCTTGCTTTGAGATGTGAGGAGAATCTTCGCAGCCGCTTCTTGGGGGCTGTCGATGTACGGACCTGGCTAAAGTCCGAACCAGCATCCCCAGATGAGCAGCATTCATTCCGCGACTTGTTGGCCTGGCGCATCCGCCTACATGTTCGGTTGCTGTCCCGGGCCATGGCGGGGTGGCCAACCGAAGTGTCGAATGAGCTCGTTGATGCGCTATCAAATGCCGTGCACGCTGGAGCAACGGAGCAGCCACAGCGCGGCAGGGTCGATGCATTCGTCCCTAGACCTGGTTTCGGATTGGCTTGGACTGAGGAACAACCAATTGCACTTGATTTGGCGCGCGCCCTTCGACGACTGCAGGGAGTGGCTCTCCAAAAGCTCGTGACTCAGCTTTGCCAGATTGATGAGCCCTTTGTTCTAGCCGGCATCATCGCAAATACGCCCGTAGCTGTTCATGAGCAAATCAAGAGGCGCCTGCAAAGCTTGACTCCTGAAAATGCGCCAGATGTGTGGAATTGGCCGGCGCTGCAAGCCCGAGTTGATGAACTTCTGAATGCAGAACTGCCCGAAGTCGCTGAGGTGTTCATAGCAGCGGAGCGCGAAGCCCGCACATGGGGGGCTGTGCCCGGCCGTGAAATTGCAACGCTTCGAGCAACCCTCCGGCTGCTGCTGCTGCGGCAGGACTGGCCCGCCATCACCTCGTACAGCTTGCCGGAGAACCTGAGTGAAGCGATTCGGCGCGAGGGGGATGATTTGCTGCTGTTTTATCGAGGCATCGCAGAGTTGAAGAAGCCGGATGGAACTCCAGCGGCTGCCGAAGCTATATTCTTGGACTTAACCAAACGGAACCGTGGTGTTATCTCCCATCCCATAAATCTTCTTGCTTGTCGAGTGAGCCGCTTACTTAGCGGCGATAGCTTTGGACTCCTGTCGGGAGAGGCGCTTGCGCAAGCAAAGCGCTACCTTGCAGAAGCACAGCAAGAAACTCGGCCGCTAATCCAGCACTCTCCAGTAGATCTGAAGACCCTAGACGTCAACCGAGCGATATTGCTGCTGGCCGTCGACCAACCTCGGGAAAGCCTACAGGTTTTGATGGACCTGACCGATGCGAACTATGACGCAAGTATTGAGGGATTCCGGGCGCTTGCAATGGCACGACTGGGCCGCAAGAGAGAAGCCTTGGCTGTGCTCACTCAAGCTGAGAGCGCATTTGGACGCACTGACCTTTTCTCGGCTATTCGGGCGAATATTGACACGCACCAGCCATACGCTACAGCCCCCAACATGTTGCTGGACGATGACCCCGTGCTAGGTATTCGTCACGCGTTTGAGGCCTTCTCCAGATTGGGGGCCGTTGAGCAAGCCCAAGTCCTTCAGTCACGAGGTAGCCTTGAATATTACTTGCTTGAGGAGATTCGCGGGGCATGCGCCAGCGTTGTTGCTGTAGCTCCGATGATGAGAGAGCTCGGCATGGTTCGTTATGAGGATGACATTTCAGGAGTCTTGAAGCAAGTCTTACGCTCGCGTCTGTTGCTTACTCAATGGGCGGTAGAAGACCAGCCTCGCGGCGGATTCTCCCAAAAAGGTGGGGTCGGTGAGCGAGACCTTGTTATCAGCAAGGGCTCGGCAACTCTTGCTGTAATCGAAGCGCTCATCGCTGACACGGTCGCAACGGGCAATCTCACATCTCACTTCATGAAGCTGTTGGGGTATGACACCTGCCGGTTCTTCTTTCACATTACATATGCCCGTCGATCGAACTGTATGGCCATACTTGCTCATCTGCGAACTGCATGCGCCAGTCCCCCATCGGGGTTCAGCCACCTTCGCACCGAAAAATTGGATGATTATGATTCGATGCCCGTGGGCTTTAAGGCTTACTACGAGATTGACTCCCGTAGTGTTGTTGTCGTTTTCCTGGTCTTGGAGATAGGGCAGCCTATTCAACGAGCTGCGGCTGCGAATGCATAACCACGTGCTAGATACGCCCTTTGAGTATTCTTCTTGGGTTCAATAGTCGCATGCATCTGCACGCCAAGTAAGATGTAACTGCATGTTCTAAAAGCGCATAGGGGCCGATTTGGAGCGTTATCACCACGGGTAAGCACCTGAGTGGCAGAACTCGCCGTTAGATTGATGATTGATCAGTTTGATCGCGACAAGAATTAAAGCACTAGGAGTCAAGGCTTGCATCCAGTAGATTTTGCGGTCTAAACTACGATAGTCAATTATTTATATGTACACAATCGAGACAATCGCACAATTGATCAAGCAGGGAGAGGGGCCTACGCTTGAGTTCAAGGTGAACACGCCGCATCCAGAAAACCTCTCTCGTATTATTTCTGGTTTGGCCAACACCGACGGCGGCACTGTCGTTGTCGGTGTTCGAGAGCCTGCTACTTTCCTCGGAACGGATATTGATCGGTTCAAGCGATTTGTTCAAATTGCGAAAACTCGTTTGCATGGCGAAGTGGAAGTCCTTGACTACTCGATTGATGTCGATGGAAAGCACCTCGGAGTCATTGAGGTCAAGCGCGCCAAGATCCCTGTCGCGTCGAAAGAGGGCTATTTTCGACGCGTTGGAGATCGCGAAGAGGCACTTACGACTCAGCAACTTGTACAAACGATGGCGGCGGTGCCGGATCACTCGGCTGCAATTACTTCCCTCAGTGAAACCATCTCAGTTCAATCTGGTGAAATCGCCAAGCTTCGCGATTCGTTCGAAAAAGCGAACTCTTGGCAACGCAAGGCTTTTTATGCATTTATTGGTGCAGCGGCTAGTGCAGTGATCAAACTTATTCTTGCAACAGTCGGACTCTGAAATAGTCAGTCTTTTCAATGAGGACGCTATTTGGTAAGCTAGTTGGCGCCTCTCATGTTAAATATGAACCTTCATGCAAAAACAAGTGACGCTGTCTTCGCCGAATCGGATGGTTTGGCGACTATTTGAGGCGCTTCGGCGTCATTGTGACCGACTCACGCAAAATCCCAATCAAGATGAGGTTCGCCAAGATGCCGCGATGGCGATCGTCCTTGCTGTGCAGTGCGTTGAGGTTTTTCTTAACATCTTCTTTCGAGTAGTTGTCAGTGAGCCTGATTTTTCGAAGAGCGCAGATCGAATTTGCGCTGATCTTAAGGACCCACGGGTAGGGATCGATAGAAAGTTGAAGGATTGGCCGAAAGTCGTGTTCGGTCAAAAACTTGAACTCGGTCACGGTGCTGGGCAACGCTTCCTTGTTTTAAAAGATATGCGTCATCGTCTAATGCACTTCACAAGTTCGCATCAGAAGATGGAGCACGATGGCATAGTGATCCAAGGGCTTGCCGACACTACGGTTTACGACAATTTGAAAGTAGAAAGTGCGACTCAGGCGTTGCGCACGGCAGAAGACTTTTTGTGCGAAGTATTCCGATTGAGAGGTATTGCCGTAGACGCTCTGCCGCATGCCCTTCACTCTTGGACGGGGAAGCCACCGACCTGATGGGGCGCAAGTCTTTGAGATAGATGACCAACGGTTTCAGTATTACCGCCCCTAACTTTTGGTCGCAGCTCAAATCCAACGTTGAGTAGCTGCTTTCTCTTATGAGCATAGATGAGGAGTTCAATAATATGTACTTCGCTGAAATCGCCATTCAGTTCTAACCTTTTAAACTTCGAGCGATTCATCTGCTTTTATCCGCCACTTAGTGGTTCCAATTTCAGACGTATCAAAATCTCCAGCGTGGGAGGCTGTTGCGCGCACTCAAGGTAATCCTTCTGCGCAAGTAATAAAAGATGTACTAACTGGACTAGGGATAAAAGGGGGCATTGCGTCTCTGGAGACAGCTGTTAGAGGAAGGTATTCGGCATCTACGATTGAGCAGTTGCTTAGAAATCTGATTGACTTATGAAGCGAGTGCGCTCATAAAGGGGCTGCCGTAAGTATTCCCCAGCCGAGCACGATTATTGATTTGGTACGGCTGGCAGGGAGCAGGTCAGTCCCAGTTAAACTGAGTGGAATGAAATTTTTCAATTACTTGGAAGAATAAATGACAACTCTGTCAGATGTAGAGATCGAGGCTTGCATGGCGAAGGGCGAGCTTGTGACAAGAAACAAATCGACTACACAGCTTGGTCCCGCTTGTTATGAGCTTCGCATGGGAAATGTGTACTACGATCTAACCGAAGGTGATAAGCGAATAGATGTGGTGCCGAATGGCAGCATTCTTATCAAGCCTGGACATCGTGTAGTGTTGATTACATTGGAAGAGTTGGCTATCCCGCATAACGTGATAGCACGCGTAACTAGTAAAGGCTCTCTATTTAGTATCGGATTAAGCCCAGTTAGCACATACGCAGATCCAGGATTTAAAGGTAATCTTGGTATTGTGACGCAAAATTTAAGTGAAAAATTCATCGAACTTCCGATTGGTGAATCAATCGCAAAAGTTGATTTCTCAACGCTTTCAAGTGATGCAAAGAAGCCCTACTGTGGACAGCATGGATTTCAGACTCAGATTTGGCCAATAAAACACCACTTGCAAAAGACTTATGTAGATCTCAAAAATGATCCTCGAGTTGAAAGCGAAGATGATGAGTCATACAAAATTCTTCCGAGAGCAACTGTTAATGCCATTCGAAAATTAGCAAAAAAACAGCGTCAAATCGACTGGGCAATTCTTGGCACAATTTTTTTGAATGCGCTGGTTCTAATGGCTGTGACTGAAAAATGGTTCGAAATATCTACTGCGATTTGGACAAATTTAATTTCCTCTGCTGTTGTTGCAGTATTTGTATGGTTACGTGATAAGGAGTAAGGCAATGAATCTTCAAGAAATCACGAAGATGCAAATAGAAATGGATGAGAGACATGGTTTCCCAGTGCATTTCACTACCGAGCATGAGAGGTATCAACAATTGACAAAAGATCTTGTCGGTTTGTTTGGTGAAATTGGCGAGTTCTCTAACATTGTTAAGAAGATAAATATTAAAATTGATCGCCCAAATGATTACCAGCTGGAAATTTCGGAAGCAGAGACTCGTCTCAAAGAAGAGCTAGTAGACAGTCTTATCTACATCATTCGCATTGGTGCAATTCTGGGTATAGATCTTCAAGCTCAAGTTTTGGAGAAGATTCATTTGAACGAATCACGATATGCGCAATTGCGGCGGTAAGAGACGCTACTTTTTTCTTGCAGTAAATACTGGGTTCACGACTAACGGAGAACCTGATTCAAGGTGTAGGCAGTTCTATCAGACCCGAAGCGGTAATGGCCTTCACTGTGCAATCGTGGGAAACGTAGTTGTTCCGCAGGGCGGCGCTACCAACGATGTTTGCGCTGAAATATCAGAATCCAATGCTTGGCGTGAGCTTGTCGCAGCTATTACCAATAACGGCGCACTAGCTGGGATTCAGCTCAGCTCGACTTGGCAAGGTTATCAGGGAAGTAAAAGATTCGTGCCCCGTGCTGGAGAGAGTCCACTTACTGAATACCGTAATTTCGGAGCTTCAATATCCAAACAGCAAGTAGTAGACGCGTTCGATTCATTGCAACGAGGGACGGAGCTTGCCGTTAAGGCGGGCTTTCGACATATACAGCTCCATGCCGCACATGGCTACCTGTTCAACATCCTTGTTGACAATCGACTGTCACCTTATGCTAACTTTGCTTTCAGGTTAATTTGTCGCTGGGCAGAGGCTTTGGCATCAGAAAAAGTTGAAACCTCTATACGATTTTCAATGTGTAGTGGTGATGTAATCTTTGATCGTGAGCACTCGTTGGAACTGTCAAACGAAATCGCGCAACTCCCAGTTAATTATGTGGATGTCTCTGCGGGTTTCTACAACATCAACAAACGATTAATTTATCCCTCCACCACTGCGCACTTGGAAGAGCGTGCTGCCGGAACTCTTGGCATTGCTGCTCGGCATCCGATGCAAAATTTTATAATGTCAGGGAAATCTGTGGGAGCTTGGGATACATCCTTGCCTTCAAACGTTCATATCGGGATATGTAGAGATTTAATTGCAAATCCAAACTATTTAGCTGATCGAACTGACGGATGTGCAATTTGCATGAAATGTCACTACTTTTCAAGAGGGGAAAAACATCTTGTTTGTGGGCAATGGTCAAAATAAATCGAGCCCAGCAGACAGTGCATCTAAAAGCGTAGCTCTTGTACAACGCCAATCATCAGCAACCGCGTCATATCCAGCGAGAGCTAGGCCTTGATCTTTAGTTATTGAATTTAGCAAATTCACCACTTTTGTTCGCACGTCTTCATCGAACTTACCCGCTGATGCGAGATAGCGTGCGAAGCTACCGCTAATACTGCAATCAATATTTTCGTGTAGACGTGCGCTGAGTAAATCTACGAGTTCAGCGTCAGTTAATAAGCGCTCTTGAACGGCTAAATTAGTAAAGGTTTGCGCATCAAATTGACTGCGAAAATCTCGTGTCACCATGTCTTCCAAAAGTGCTACAAATTCGGCACTATTCGCACGTCTTGCTGCTATGTGTATGGCAATAGTCCAGTTCCCAAGACCTTGACCAATCTCTTGAATTGATGGATTGGGCAGTTCTCTTGCATCAGGCGAGTAAATAGCTAGTGTGATTGCTGTATCAGTTGTTGGTGATTGCTTAAAAAGATTAATTAGTTTTTCCCGAACTTCGAAATTACCAGGGA
>Ga0228700_1002047_pt1 | contig 11327 bp, 9 predicted proteins | sample McNCre317_Aug_MG_FD_178019 | JGI IMG/M metagenome (GOLD analysis project Ga0228700, IMG submission 178019) | Freshwater microbial communities from McNutts Creek, Athens, Georgia, United States - 3-17_Aug_MG | ecosystem: Environmental > Aquatic > Freshwater > Creek | place: USA: Georgia...
GAGTGCCATCCTCTGTCAGAACGACTTGCCCCTCTTGGATTTCATCTCCCAATTTGATGGCAAGTTTGCTTCCATCTGGATTGACTACCCATGCCTTGCCTTGCAAGATCACAACAATGCCGCGTGCTTGAGCGGAAATTTGGGAAGTAGCCATGTAAAAACTCCAGAGTCAGCAAATTAAGCTGACCACTGTAGGGATTTACGGGTGAGGCGGCTATTGGCCTGACGTACAGGTTTTGTGACGAATTACTGAATTCCGTGGAATTTGAGCGCTAACTGCAACCTGTCTACAACCCCTAATTTTTCAAACACGGCACTTAAATGGGCTTTCACCGTCCGTTCGGTGATTTCGCACCGCTCCGCAATCTGCAGGTTGGACGCACCATGCGATGCAAGTTGCGCCACTTCACGTTCTCTGTGTGTCAGCAAATTTTCCCAGGCGGGGGCCGTCTTCAGGGGCACGGGCTTTGCGCGGTTGGCGGTTTGTATGAGTTGCTGCATCAGGTTTTGCCCGATCCAGATATGACCCGCCTCTGTGACTTGTTGAATTTGGACGAGTGTGGCGGGGTCGGAGTACGCATGGCAGTATGCTGCACAACCGGCATCTAATGCTTCTATCGCCTCTGCATCCTTGGGGTTTGAGCTGGCGGCTACTACCCGCAAACGGGAGTTCTTGAGCAAGGGCTCCCACTGTGCATGGTCCCATGCAGGAATGCGAGCCATATTCAGGTCCAGCCATGCGATGCTCTGAGAGGGAATGGAGAGATTCGCCAAAGCTTCGAAACTAGGGATGTCTTGGGGGTTCTCCTGGCCCAGTGCCTTGTGCCAATGCTGAAGCAGTCCGTGGTCGTCACTGACAAATAAATACGTGGAGCGGCTATTCATCGTTCCGTCATGGCTTTCGATTTGGCACGCAGAATTGGTTTTAGCAAATAAGCCAGTACCGATTTTTTGCCCGTCAAAATATCAACCTCTGCAACCATACCGGGAATGATGGGCAGTTTTTGCTGCCCAATCGTGGTAGACAAAGTTCGTACCCGAACCACAAAGTAAGCATTCCCTTTTTCATCCATTACGCTGTCAGCGCCGATTTGCTCTAGTGTGGCCTCCAGGCCCCCGTACACCGCGAAGTCATAGGCAGTGAATTTGACGAGCGCCTTCTGCCCCGGGCGTAAAAACGCAATGTCACGTGGTAGTACACGGGCTTCTAACAATAGCGCATCGTCTGACGGGACCAGTTCAATCAAGTCTTTACCCGGCTGCACCACGCCCCCCACGGTGTTGACCTTGAGTTGTTTGATAGTCCCGTTCACGGGCGAGCGAATTTCGGTTTGCTTGACCCGGTCTTCCAGTGCGGTGCTTCCTTCGGAGAGAGCATTCAATTTTGCATTCGCTTCACTGAGTTCGGTACGCGCGCTGTTGCGGAAGGTGAGCTCTACCTCTTGAATTTTTCGATTGGACTCTGCGACTGCGGATTCCAAGCGCGGAATGTCCGAGTTGGCGCTATCCCGCTCACCGCGGTAACGGGCGACATCCCGTTCCAAGCGCAGCAGCTCTACATCGGATACTGCGCCGGTCTTAACCAGAGGCCGAGTCAACTCCAGTTCTCTGGCCGTGAGGGTGTAGCTTTGCGCCGCTTGCTCCCGTTTGGCGCGGACCGAGATTAACTCTTGTGACCGCTGGGACGACTGTTGCCGCGCAACACCGACGGTCGCATCCAGTTCAGCTCTGCGCGACTCATACAAAGCGCGCTCTTGCTCCACGATTTCCGGTGCCTGCTTCAGCACTTCTTCTGGCGGCACAAAGCGAGAGCCTTCTGCCAACGCTCGTAGTCGCGCTGCCTTGGCAAGGAGCGAGAGGTATTGCGATTGGTTTTCGCGCAGTGACGACACCATGCGTGTAGGGTCCACTTTCAAAAGCAAGTCCCCTGTTTTTACAGTTTGCCCCTCACGCGCGAGAATTTCAGAGACGATGCCCCCGTCCAGGCTTTGCAGAATCTGGATTTGGCGGGACGGGATGACCTTGCCTTCCCCTCTCGTGACCTCATCCAATTCGGCAAAAGCCGCCCATATGAGCAGCGCAAATATGATGATGGCACTCAACCACACCATCAACCGGGCACTTTGTGGGGTTTGCTCCGCAATGGCCCAGTCGGCACTGGCATCAAAGTCGTTGTCCAACTCTTTTTGCTTGCCACCGACGGTTTGAAGCAGGCGATCCAATACCGGGGAGCTGGTGGCGTAAAACCGCTCCCAAAGCCGGATTGCCAGGTTTTTGGTTGGCGGGAGTTCATCATGGGGTGTCATGACGCTCTCCCGATGCGGCCGCTCTGCAGGGCCTCGACCACCTGGGCCTTGGGTCCATCCGCCACGATTTGTCCGTTGTCGATCACGATCAAGCGGTCAATCAACTCCAACAGTGACGTGCGGTGGGTGACCAGAATCATCGTTTTGCCGGTTGTAAAGCGGCGCAATCGGCTCTTGAGCGCATCTTCACTTTGGTGGTCCATCGCGCTGCTGGGTTCATCCAGCAACAGCATGGGCGAGTCGTTGAGTACCGCGCGCGCAATCCCCACCGCTTGGCGCTGACCGCCCGAGAGCGATTCGCCCCGCTCGCCGATGGTCATGTCAAAGCCTTTGGGGTGGCGGTTGACAAATTCTGTGACGCCCGCGATCTCTGCGGCGGCCAAAATATCCTGATCGTCGGCAAAGGGGGCGCCTAGTGCGATATTTTCTTTCAAGGTGCCGTAAAACAAACTCACATCCTGTGACACAAAGCCGGCTGCGCGCCGCAACTCCGCCGGGTCGATCTGGCGGGCATCTATGCCATCAATCAGGATGGCGCCCTCGCTGGGCTGGTGCAAACCCAGGATCAAGCGTTGGATGGTGGACTTGCCTGAGCCGACCCGCCCGATGAACGCCACTTTTTCGCCCGCATGTATCTTGAACGACACCTTGCTCAACACGGCCTGTTGTTGGCCGGGGTAAGTGAAGCTGACGTTTTTGAACTCGATCGTGCCTTGAAATCCCGAACGGTGCAGGTACGAAGACTCTTCGGATCGCTCTGGCTGCTGTTTCATGTGGGTGTCCACCGAGGCCAAACCGCTTTTGGCGCTGTGGTACTGCAGCAAAAGCCCAGCCACTTGACCAAAAGGCGCCATGGCCCGGCCCGCCAACATCGAGGCGGCAATGATGGCACCCATGCTGATCTGGTTCGCCATGAGCAGGTACACCCCCACGATCACGCTGGTCACCGAAACCAGTTGCTGCATCGCTTGGGCAAAGTTCATGGTGCCGTTCGAGAGCAGCTTGAGCTTGGTGCTGGTTTGGGCCAGAAAGATGGTGTTTTGCTCCCATTTCCGCTGAAAGCTGCTTTCGGCCACCATGAACTTGATGGTTTCGATGCCTACCAGGCTTTCCACCAGGGTGGCATTGCGTTGTGATGTGGCTCGCGAGGACACCTCCACCAGCTCTTGCATCTTGCGCTGGGTGACCAGGGACACGATCAGCAGCAACATGATGCAGACCAGAGGCGGCAAGGTCAACCATGGCGAAATCCAGATCAACGCCAGAAAGAACACCAGTACAAACGGCAGGTCTACCAGGGTGGTGATGGTGGCGGATGCCACAAAGTCGCGTACGGATTCAAACGCACGCAAATTCGCGGCAAACGACCCCACGGATGCCGGGCGGTCGGCCATCCGCAGCCCCAGCACGCGCTCCATGATGCGGGCGGACAGGGTCACATCGATCCGTTTGCCTGCCGTGTCCAAGATGTATGAGCGCAAGGTGCGCAGCATGGTGTCAAACACCATCATCAGCAGCACACCAATGGCGAGCACCCACAGGGTTTCTTCCGCCCGGTTGGGCACCACGCGGTCATACACCGTCATGGAAAACATGGGCATCGCCAGCGCAAAAATGTTGATCAACAAGGCCGCGAGCAGGCTGTCCCGGTACAAGCGCCAGTTCTGAAACACCACGCTCCAGAACCAGTGCTTGGACTTCAACTCCCCGGTAGCCGGTGTGCGTGGGTCAAATTTGAAGACCGGGCGTACAAAAAACACCACACCCGCGAACAAGGCTTCTAGGGCTTCTTGGGTGACGACGTCCCCGGACTCGCCGCTTTCTGGAAAGCGCACGCGCGCTTGGCCGTCCTCGGTCCACTCCAGCAACAGGCAGGCCTGCTTGTCTTGCAGCATCAAGATCACGGGCAGCAGGCCAGGGCGCAAATCGCTCAGTTTGCGTCGTGCAATCCGGGCGGTCAGGCCAGCGCGCGCCGCTGCCCGGGGCAACAGGGCGGGTGTGAGCAGGTTGTTTTCCAGCGGCAGGCCGGCCGACAGCGACTCTTGGGTGGTGGCAATGCCATACACACGGGCAATCGACACCAGGCTGTCCAGCAGGGGGTCGAAGTGGGTGCTGTGTTCGCCAAGCCGCCAAGTGCTTGGCTTGGGGGCTGAAGGGGCAGGGCCGGAAGGGGGCAAAGTCTCTGTCATTTAAATAATACGTTGATCGCCGCCCAGCAGATTCAGCGCGCCCTGCATGCGGTTGCGCAAACCTTTGCGTTTGCTGATTTTTTGTTGTGCTGCCACGGGCAAATCCGTGTGCCGAATCACGTTTTTGATGATCAGGGTGTCGATCAAGTCTTCCAGAACCCGCACGAACTCGGCGTCGGCTTCATTAAAGCCTGTGGAGCCGGCAGAGCGCCCGAGAAAGGCTTGGATGTCCGGGTGGTCGTCACCCAGCAGCTCGCCGCCCGCCCGCTCTGCGCGGGACAGTGAAGCAATCGATCCGTCCTCATTGCGCAATACGTGGAACATGGCGGGGCACTTTCAATCCGGACTGGGGCAGGCCCTATCGCCTGCGCTTTGGAATGCTAGCACCGCATCGCGAAAACCGGATGCCAAAAATGCCATGTTTTCCATGAAAATTTGTTGCAACCACCACGTTCAGGCGCCTGCCAAGGCCGATGCCTGGTGGATGATGCCTCCACCCAGGCAGACCTCCCCGTCGTAGAGCACCGCCGATTGACCGGGAGTGACGGCCCACTGGGCTTGCGGGAAATGCAGCGCAAACCGGTCCGCGTCTACCGCAGTGATTTGGCAAGGGGCGTCCGATTGGCGGTAGCGTGTTTTGGCCGCGATGATTGCTGCAGGCGGTGCCGTGCCCGCGACCCAGCTGGCATTCAACGCCTCCAGCCGCTCGGAGAGCAGCCACGGGTGGTCATGGCCCTGCACGACCCACAGGGTGTTGTTCTGCAAGTCCTTGCGGGCCACGAACCACGGGGTATGCTCGCCGCCGCCGCGTTGCGCGCCTTTAGCTTTGATGCCGCCGATGCCCAGTCCTTGGCGCTGGCCCAGCGTGTAAAACGACAAACCTACGTGCTCTCCAATGGTGTGGCCCTTGGGGTTTTTGATGGGCCCAGGCTCCTTGGAGATGTAGCGGTTCAAAAACTCCCGGAACGGGCGCTCGCCAATAAAGCAGATGCCGGTGGAGTCCTTCTTTTTGGCGTTGGGCAGGCCGATCTCGTCCGCAATGCGGCGCACTTCGGTTTTGTGCAGCTCACCCACGGGGAACAGGGTTTTCGAGAGCTGTGCCTGGTTCAGCCGGTGCAAAAAATAGCTCTGGTCTTTGGCCGGGTCCAGGCCTTTGAGCAGCTCATAGTTGGCAGTTGTTTCGTTATGGCGCACCCTTGCGTAGTGCCCCGTAGCAATCTTCTCGGCCCCCAAGCGCATGGCGTGGTCCAGAAAGGCCTTGAACTTGATTTCGGCGTTGCACAGGATGTCGGGGTTGGGCGTGCGGCCGGCTTGGTATTCCTGCAGAAACTCGGCAAACACCCGGTCGCGGTACTCGGCTGCAAAGTTGACGTGCTCAATCTCGATGCCCAGCACGTCCGCGACGGCGGCTGCGTCCACAAAGTCGATGTTGGAGGAGCAGTACTCGCTGTCGTCGTCATCTTCCCAGTTCTTCATGAAGATGCCGACCACCTCGTGGCCCTGCTGTTTCAAGAGGTGCGCGGTGACGGCCGAATCCACGCCTCCGCTCAGGCCCACTACGATGCGTTGCTTGCTCATGCTGCAATTTTAGCCCTGCGCAGGGGGCGCTGCTTGATGTGCCAAATTGGCCTTTGGCGCTCGTGGAATGTGCGCGAGTAGCTATGATTTTGGTAGCGTTGTTCGCGGTGCCCAAACGCTGGCGTCGGTCTGCACCAACTCCAGGGGATAGCGCTGCCCGCGCAGGTAGTCTTCCATGCATTGCAACACCAGCGGGCTGCGGTGCCGATCGCGGCTGGCGCGGACTTCGTCTGGAGTGAGCCACACAGCACGCACGATGCCGTGGTCCAGCACCCACCCGTCAATGGCTTGGCCCGCAGCGCCGCAAAAGGCAAAACGCAGATAGGTGATGTCTTCCGGCCCATGGGCGCGCTCTCGTACCGACCGGGACAGGTAGATGCCCACCAGCGCTTCCGGGGTGAAAGGATGGGCCGTTTCCTCCAGCACCTCCCGGATGCAGCCCTCGGCCGGGGACTCGCCGGGGTCCAGGTGCCCGGCGGGGTTGTTGAGCTGCAGGCCCTCGGCCGTACGCTCTTCTACCAGCAGAAAACTTCCGTCCCGCTCAATCACCGCGGCTACGGTCACGTGGGGTTTCCATCGGTGGGTCATGTTGGATTATGTGTATTTCATGCAAAAGTCTTTGCCGTCAACGCCTACTTTAGCCCCATGGAATGCAGGGAAACTCATGTAAGCTAACAGACAGCTTGTTTTCCAACTCTATAGGAGTGCCCCATGCACATAGGCGTACCCGCTGAAACCTTGGCGGGAGAGACCCGAGTTGCCGTGACCCCGGAGACAGTCAAAAAACTGAAATCCCAGGGCCACACGGTGCGTGTTCAATCCGGTGCGGGCATCGCTGCCAGCGTGACCGACGAGGCCTATGTCGCTGCCGGTGCCGAAATCACCGACGCTGCAGGCGCGTTCGGCAGTGAATTGGTGCTCAAGGTCCGCACGCCGGTGGATGCTGAAGTCGCCCAGATGCGCCCGGGCAGTACCGTGGTGGGCATGCTCAACCCGTTTGACGCCGAAGGTCTGCAACGCCTGGCCGCTGCCCAACTCAACGCTTACGCCTTGGAGGCCGCCCCCCGCACCACCCGTGCACAAAGCATGGACGTGCTCTCCAGCCAGGCCAATATCGCCGGCTACAAGGCCGTGATGATGGCGGCGGACAAATACCAACGCTTCTTCCCCATGCTGATGACGGCGGCAGGCACCGTCAAAGCCGCCCGGGTGGTGATCCTGGGCGTTGGCGTGGCAGGCTTGCAGGCGATTGCCACCGCCAAGCGCTTGGGCGCCGTAATTGAAGCCTCGGATGTGCGCCCCAGCGTGAAGGAACAAGTCGAATCCTTGGGCGGCAAGTTCATCGACGTGCCCTATGAGACGGATGAAGAAAAAGAAGCCGCTGTCGGTGTAGGCGGCTACGCCAAGCCCATGCCCCAAAGCTGGCTGGACCGCCAGAAGGCCGAAGTCGCCAAGCGCGTGGCGCAGGCCGATGTGGTCATCAGCACCGCGCTGATTCCCGGTCGTGCGGCCCCCACGCTGATTACCGAAGACATGGTCAAGTCCATGAAACCCGGTTCGGTGATTGTGGATATTGCTGCGGGCAAGGGCCCCAACGGTGGTGGCAACTGCCCGTTGTCCGAGGCCGACAAAACCGTCGTCAAACATGGCGTCACGCTGATCGGCGAAACCAACCTGCCTGCGCTGGTCGCGGCAGATGCTTCGTCTCTCTATGCGCGCAACGTGCTGGACTTCCTGAAGTTGATTATCAACAAGGAAGGCGCTTTGCACGTGGACCTGGAAGACGACATCGTGGCAGCCTGCCTAGTGACGCAGGGCGGCGAAGTGCGTCGCAAGTAAATCGCGCGCCTCCTTACGCCTCTCACTTCATTCACTCACCCTATTCAAGGAGCGACACCATGGAAATGGTTTCCCCCACCATCCTGAACTTGATCATCTTTGTACTGGCCATCTACGTGGGCTACCACGTGGTCTGGACCGTGACTCCCGCATTGCACACGCCTTTGATGGCCGTGACCAACGCCATTTCTGCCATCGTCATCGTGGGCGCCATGCTGGCTGCGGCACTGACAGAAACCACCCTGGGCAAATCCATGGGCGTGCTGGCCGTGGCCTTGGCGGCGGTCAATGTGTTCGGCGGTTTCATGGTGACCCGCCGCATGCTGGAAATGTTCAAGAAGAAAGAAAAGAAAGCATCCACTGCAGGAGCCAAAGAATGAGCCTGAACCTCGTCACCCTGTTGTATCTCTTCGCCAGCGTCTGCTTTATCCAGGCGCTCAAGGGCCTGTCCCACCCCACCACCTCGATCCGTGGAAATGTGTTCGGCATGGTGGGTATGGCGGTGGCCGTGTTCACCACCGGCGCCCTGATCTTCAAGCTCGCAGGCCAACTCGGCCAGGACGGTATGGCCGGCATGGCCTGGGTGCTGGGCGCCTTGCTGGTGGGCGGCACCGCCGGCACTGTGATGGCCAAGCGCGTGGAAATGACCAAGATGCCCGAGCTAGTGGCCTTCATGCACAGCATGATCGGTTTGGCGGCGGTGTTCATTGCGGTGGCGGCGGTGGCGGAGCCTTGGGCCTTCAGCATTGCCGAAAAAGGCGGTGCGATTCCCGGTGGCAACCGCATTGAGCTGGCCTTGGGTGCGTTCATTGGCGCGGTGACCTTCAGCGGCTCGGTGATTGCCTTTGGCAAACTGTCCGGCAAGTACAAGTTCCGCCTGTTCCAGGGCGCCCCGGTCACCTTCCCCGGCCAGCACAAGCTCAATCTGGTGCTGGGCCTGGCGTCTGTCTTCTTTGTGTTCGGCTTCTGGCATTCCCAAAGTCCCGTGGATTTCGCCCTGATTCTGGCGCTGGGCTTTGTGATGGGGGTGCTCATCATCATCCCCATTGGCGGCGCGGACATGCCGGTGGTGGTGTCCATGCTCAACAGCTACTCCGGCTGGGCGGCTGCAGGCATCGGTTTCAGTTTGAATAACAGCATGCTCATCATTGCCGGCTCGCTGGTGGGCTCCAGCGGCGCCATCCTGAGCTACATCATGTGCAAGGCGATGAACCGCTCGTTCTTCAACGTGATTCTGGGCGGCTTCGGTGGCGACGCGTCTTCTGGCCCGGCGGGTGCTGCGGTGCAACGCACCGTCAAAAGCGGCAGCGCGGATGACGCAGCCTTCGTGTTGGGCAATGCCGAGACTGTAGTGATCGTGCCCGGCTATGGTCTGGCCGTGGCCCGCGCTCAGCACGCCGTCAAAGAACTGGCTGCCAAGCTCACTGAGAAGGGCATTACCGTCAAGTACGCCATTCACCCGGTGGCGGGCCGTATGCCCGGCCACATGAATGTGCTGCTGGCCGAAGCCGAAGTGCCTTACGACCAAGTGTTTGAGATGGAAGACATCAACGGCGAGTTCGGCCAGGCGGATGTGGCCATCATCCTGGGGGCCAACGACGTGGTGAACCCTGCCGCCCACACCAAGGGCAGCCCGATTTACGGCATGCCAATCCTGGAAGCCTACAAGGCCAAGACCATCATCGTGAACAAACGCTCCATGGCGGCGGGCTATGCCGGCTTGGACAACGAGCTGTTCTACATGGACAAGACCATGATGGTGTTCGGTGACGCCAAGAAGGTGGTGGAGGATATGGGAAAGGCCATCGAATAGGTGCAGCTGCCTAAGGTGGGCCCCCTAAAGGTAAATACCGTGGGCGGGCCTGCCCCGCTGCATAAGAATAGCGGGTTACACGAAAAATACCGGAGACACAGCACATGACAGAACGCGTTTGGCTCAGCAGCTACCCACAAGGTGTGCCTGCCGATATCGATCCCGCCAAATACCCTTCTTTGGTGGCGTTGTTGGAAGAGAGTTTCCAAAAGTACGCCAGCCGGGTTGCCTACAACTTCATGGGCAAGGATGTCACTTTCGGCCAGACGGACAGTTTGAGTCTCGCCTTCTCCGCGTATTTGCAAGGCTTGGGCCTGGTCAAGGGCGACCGCGTGGCCATCATGATGCCCAATGTGCCGCAGTATCCGATTGCAGTCGCAGCCATACTGCGGGCCGGGTTTGTGGTGGTGAATGTGAACCCGTTGTACACCGCGCGCGAGCTGGAGCATCAGCTCAAGGACTCGGGCTCCAAAGCGATTGTCATCATCGAAAACTTCGCCCATACCCTGGAGAAGTGCATTGCAGCCACCCCCGTGAAGCATGTGGTGCTCTGCTCCATGGGCGACCGCCTGGGCCTGCTCAAGGGCACGCTGGTGAACTACGTGGTGCGCAACGTCAAAAAAATGGTGCCCGCGTTCAACCTGCCCAACGCGGTGCGCTTCAATGACGCGGTGGCGCGCGGCACCAAGGCACCGTTCAAGAAGGTGGACATCAAGGCAGATGACGTGGCGGTGCTGCAGTACACGGGAGGCACCACAGGGGTCTCCAAAGGCGCGGTGCTCCTGCACCGCAACGTGATTGCCAATACCTTGCAGTCCGAGGCTTGGTATGCGCCCGCGATGGCCAAGGTGCCGGCGGAGCAGCAACCCACCACCGTGTGCGCGCTGCCGCTGTACCACGTGTTTGCTTTCACGGTGGGCATGATGTTGTCCATGCGCACGGGCGGCAAACTGATCCTGATTCCCAACCCGCGCGATATTCCCGGAGTGCTCAAAGAGCTGTCCAAGCACACCATTCACAGCTTCCCGGCCGTGAATACCTTGTTCAATGGTTTGGCGAATCACCCTGATTTCAACACCGTGGACTGGAGCCACCTGAAAGTGGCAGTGGGCGGCGGCACGGCGGTGCAGAGCGGTGTGGCCAAGCTGTGGTTTGAGAAAACCGGTTGCCCTATTTGCGAAGGCTACGGCCTGAGCGAAACATCGCCTACGGTGAGCTGCAACCCCATCACTTCCAACGAGTACACCGGCACCATCGGCGTGCCCTTGCCTAGCACCTCCATGAAGCTGCTGGATGACGACGGCGTGGAAGTGGCCGAGGGCCAGAGTGGCGAAATTGCCATCAAGGGCCCCCAAGTCATGGCCGGTTACTGGCAGCGTCCGGATGAGACCGCCAAGGTCATGACGCCGGATGGCTACTTCAAGACCGGTGACATCGGCGTGGTGGATGCCCGTGGTTTCTTCAAAATCGTGGACCGCAAGAAGGACATGATTCTGGTGAGTGGCTTCAACGTGTTCCCCACTGAACTGGAAGACGTGGTTACCCAGATGCCGGGCGTATTGGAGTGCGCTTGCGTAGGCGTGATGGATGCCAAGTCCGGCG
>Ga0228700_1002048_pt1 | contig 11319 bp, 11 predicted proteins | sample McNCre317_Aug_MG_FD_178019 | JGI IMG/M metagenome (GOLD analysis project Ga0228700, IMG submission 178019) | Freshwater microbial communities from McNutts Creek, Athens, Georgia, United States - 3-17_Aug_MG | ecosystem: Environmental > Aquatic > Freshwater > Creek | place: USA: Georgia...
CCAGGGCGATCGGGGCCATGGCACCGGCTTGCGAGCCCAGCACGTTGACGTCGCTGGCGCGGTTGGCGGCCTTGGTGTTGCTCGGCAGCATGCCGTTGCCCACCCAGATCATGCCGTGCTGCATGGCCAGGGTGATCAGGTAGTGCAGGGTCGAGGCCTTGTCGCCATTGAGCGAGGCCGAGTTGGTGAAGCCGCCAGCCACCTTGTCCTTCCAGTTCTGCTGGAACCAGGCCTTGGAGCTGGCATCGATGAACTTCTTGAACTGCCAGGGCACCGAGCCCATGTAGGTCGGCGCGCCAAAGATGATGGCGTCGGCCGCACCCAGGGTGGCCCAGGCGGCCTCGGGCACGTTGCCCTCTTGGTCGACGGCGATCAGCTCGGCCGAGGCGCCAGCGGCGACCGACTCGGCCATGCGCTTGGTGTGGCCATAACCGCTGAAATAAACGACGGCGATCTTCTTGCTCATGGTGTTTCCTTCGTGATGGACGTTGCGATGGGTGAAAAGTGCCCGGCCCCCTCAGGCAGCCTGGGCGGAAAAAATCAGGTGATGCGTGTGGCGCCGGGCCGCAAAGCGGCTACCCTAGGCCGATGTTCAGTTACAGACACGGATTCCACGCTGGCAACCATGCCGACGTGCTCAAGCACATGGTGCTGGTGCAGACGCTCAAGCACATGCTCGGCAAGGACAAGCCCTTCTGGGTGGTGGACACGCACGCCGGTGGCGGCTGCTACGACCTGACCAGCGGCTACGCGGCCAAGAGCGGCGAATCGGAAGGCGGCATCCACACCCTGTGGGCGCACCGATCCGATGCCAACATGCCGCAGGCCGTGCGCGCCTACCTGGATCAGGTGATGGCGGTCAACGACGGCGCCGAGCTCACCACCTACCCGGGCTCGCCCCAGATCGCGGCGCAGATGATGCGCGCGGGCGACCACCTGCGGCTGTGCGAGCTGCACCCCACCGAGGTCACCGTGCTGCACAAGCACTTCGCCGACGTGCGCAAGGGCATCGCCATCCACGAGGTGGACGGCTTCACCCACCTCAAGGCCTGCCTGCCGCCGCCCACGCGCCGCGGCCTGGTGCTGATCGACCCGCCCTTCGAGATGAAGGACGACTACAAGCGCGTGGTGCAGACCCTGCGCGAGATGGTGCCCCGCTTCGAGACCGGCACCTACGCCATCTGGTACCCCGAGGTGGCCCGCATGGAAAGCCGCCAGCTGCCCGACCAGCTCAAGCGCCTGATGAGCGCCTTCCCCAAGGCCGACTGGCTGCTGGCCACGATGCGCGTGAAGGCGGCCTCGCCCGACGGGCTGGGCCTGTTCGGCTCGGGCATGTTCATCATCAACCCGCCGTGGACGCTGTACGACCGCCTGGCCGAAGCCCTGCCCTGGCTGGTCGAGACCCTGGGCCTGGACGAGCACGCGGCCTACACGCTGGAAGCGCAGCAGAGCTGAACCCGGCCGGCCGCCACGGCGCGAGCTGGTTGGATCGGTGGCTGAGCGGGTGCGCATGGCGGCCTCGGTGCGATGTCGGGGTCGTGCTGGGGATGCCCGCTCAAGCGGCCAAGTCAAAAACCAGCACCTCGGCCTGCTCACCGGCCGACAGCTGCACCAAAGACTCGCCCTCGAACTTCAGCGCATCGCCCGCGTTCAGCCGCTGGCCGTTGACGGTCAGCGCGCCCCGGGCCACGTGCACATAGGCCTTGCGGCTCGGGTCCAGCGCCAGCTCGGCCGCCTCCTCGCCATCGAACAGGCCCACGTACAAGGCCGCATCGGCCGTCATGCTCACCGAGCCATCGCGGCCATCGGGTGAGGCCACCAGGCGCAGGCGACCACGCTTGTCGGCCTCTTCAAAGTGCTTCTGCTCGTAGCTGGGCTTGATGCCGCGCTCGGTGGGCTCGATCCAGATCTGCAGCAGGTGCGTGGTGTCGTACAGCGCGTGGTTGAACTCGCTGTGCAAGATGCCCTTGCCCGCGCTCATGCGCTGCACGTCGCCCGGCAGCACGGCGGCACCATGCCCCAAGCTGTCCTTGTGGGCCAAAGCGCCTTGAAGCACGTAGGTCACGATCTCCATGTCGCGGTGGCCGTGCATGCCAAAGCCACGGCCCGGGGCGATCACGTCGTCGTTGATCACCCGCAGCGGCCCGAAGCCCATGTGGGCAGGGTCGTGGTACTCGGCGAACGAGAAGCTGTGGGCAGATTGCAGCCAGCCGTGGTCGGCATGGCCTCGGTCTTCAGCGCGTCGCAGGGTGATCATGGTGGGGATCCTTTCGTGGCCGGGCCAAAGGTGGGAAGCTTCTCGCGGCAGTCACCGGCCATGGCTTCACTGTAGGAAAGGCCACCTCGGCGCACGCTGCGGCCGGGTGATGGCATCATTCAAATTCATTGAATGCCCGCAGCCCAGCCATGCCGGACCCGCGCCACGCCCTCACCCCCGACGCCTTGCACATGGTGTCCACCATCGCCCGCACGGGCAGCTTTGCCGCCGCCGCCCGCGAGCTGGGCAAGGTGCCTTCGGCCCTGACCTACAGCGTGCGCCAGCTTGAAGACGCGCTGGATGTGCTGCTCTTTGACCGGCGCGGCCGCCAGGCCCAGCTCACCGCGGCCGGCGACGAGCTGCTGCGCGAAGGCGAGCTGCTGCTGCAGCAGATGGATGCGGTGGCCAACCGCGTGCGCCGCGTGGCCTCGGGCTGGGAAACCGAGCTGACGGTGGCCGTGGACAAAGCCATCGCCCCGCACGCCATCTTCGATTTGATGGAGGCCTTCTACGCCCTGAAGCCGCCCACGCGCCTGCGCATGCGCAGCGAGGTGATGAGCGGCACCTGGGAGGCGCTGCACACGGGCCAGGCCGACCTGGCCATCGGCGTGAGCGCCGAGCGCGCCCTGCTACCCGACCTGCGCTTGGAGCCCATTGGCGACACCCGCTTCGTGATGACGGTGGCGCCACACCACCCCCTGGCCGACGCCCCCGAGCCGCTGTGCCCCACCGACATCGCCCAGCACCGCGTGGTGGCCGTGGCGGACACCGCCCGCCAGATGGCGCCCATGACCGTGGGCATCGCCCCCGGCCAGGACGTGCTGACCGTGCCCAGCATGTCGGCCAAGCTCGAAGCGCTGCGGCGCGGCATCGGCTGCGGCCACCTGCCCGAGGCCATGGTGCGCCCGGCCATCGAAGCGGGGCAGCTCAAGGTCAAGGCCGTCGAGGGCCCGCCGCGCATCGTGCGCTCGCACTACGCCTGGCGCCAGGGCCACACCCCCCCGGGCATGGCCCTGACCTGGTGGCTGCACCAGCTGGCCAGCCCCAAAACGCGCGCCGCCCTGCTCGATTTGCACGAGGGCCTGCTGCTGTGAGCCTGCTGCCTGCTGCTGGCCCCGATCGCCCTGGTCGCCCAGATCTCCCTTATGTCGGCCGCTTTGCCCCCTCGCCCACCGGGCCGCTGCACGCCGGCTCGCTGGTGGCCGCGCTGGCCAGCTGGCTGGACGCCCGCGCCCATGGCGGCACCTGGCTGGTGCGCATCGAAGACGTGGACGGCCCGCGCTGCGTGCCCGGCGCCGACACGCTGATCCTGCAGCAACTGGCCGCTTGCGGTCTCGTGTCTGACGGCCCCGTGCTGTGGCAAAGCCAGCGCGGCGCCGCCTACCAAGCCGCGCTGGAGCGCCTCGTGGCCGCAGGCCAGGCCTACCCCTGTGCCTGCACCCGCGCCGACATCGCCGTCGCCAACGCCCGCCTGGGCCTGCACAAGGCCCGCCATGGCGACCTGCTCTACCCCGGCACCTGCCGCCCCAGCCAGGGTGGCCTGCAGGGCCGTGAGGGCCGCGCCTGGCGCATGCAGGTGCCCGATGCCCCGCAAGACCTGATCAGCTGGCAAGACCGCTTGTTGGGCCCGCAGCAGCAGGCCCTGGCCAGTGCCGTGGGTGACTTCGTGGTCCGCCGTGCCGATGGCCTGTGGGCCTACCAACTCGCCGTGGTGGTCGACGATGCCGAGCAAGGCATCACCGACATCGTGCGTGGCGCCGACCTGTGCGACAACACCCCACGGCAAATCTGGCTGCAGAGCGCCCTCGGCCTGCCCACCCCGCGCTACCTGCACACGCCGCTGGTGCTGGGCGCCAATGGCGAAAAGCTCAGCAAGCAAAACGGCGCGGCATCCCTGGAGCTGCACGCGCCGTTGGAGACCTTGCGCAAGGCCATGCGCTCACTGCATGCGCTCGGCCCAACAGGGGCATCCCCCTTGGAAGACCTCACGCATGAGACCGTGGGCACCTGGCTGTCACGCGCGGTGGCCTGGTGGCAAGATCAGGTCACTTCACCGTCTCCAGCAGCGATGCCGACTTCACAGGCGGATTGACCGTGTCACCGCTGTAGGTGGCCCCCACTTGAAAGTTGCCGGTCGAGGTGAAGGTGGTGGTGTACGTGGCCCGGCCGTTGGTCAAGGTGACAGGCGCGCCAAAGTTGAAGCCATTGCGGGTGAACTGCACCTGCCCCTTCGGCGAGTAACCACCGCTGACCTGAACCGTGAAGGTGACCGGGGCATTGACCGCCACGGCACTCGCACTGGATGTGATCGACACCACGCTGGGCGGCGCTGCCAACAACACCGGTGCGGCCTTGATCAGCGCGCTGCTGCCGCTGTAAGTGGTGGTGCCATCCAGCACGCTGGTCGCGGTCAGGCCCGTGGGGCGCGGCCAGTACACGTTGGTGGCGGGGTTCCAGACGATGTAGGACAAGGCCTGGCCACGACGCAGGGTGGCCACCCAGGTGCCTTGCGCATCTGACTTGACATCAATGAGTTCGGCGCCCGTCATCCATTTCGCCACCTGGACAAAGGCGGTGCCCGCAGCGGTGATCAGGTACTTCCCATCGGTTTGCACCACCTCACGGCCCAGCGCCAGCGGCACGGCCTTCTCGGTCACGTTCGGTGCCACCCCCTCGTACTCGCGGTGCTGGTCCCACGCGTAGTAATGCGCGCGGTCCACACCGGCGGCCCACATCATCACCAGCGAGCGCGCCAAGAAGCCTGCCCCAACCACATCGTTGGTGTTGCGTTGCCCGTAGGCATCCTTGCCGATGCCCGAAGTGCCCAGGTAGCCCCACTCGGTCACCCAGAGCGGTTTGCTGGCCACGCCCTGATCGCCGTATTGACGCAGTTGGTTGCGGAAGTTCAACAGTTGGTGCTCGCGCTGGAAGATCGTCTCCACCGACTGCGGGTCATCGGCCGCCGTGTGCACACGGTCTGCGTACAAGTAGTTCCCCACCGTGAAGTCGTAGGCATGCACAGACACCACGTCACCCACCAGGGTTGACCATGGCAAGCCCTTGGATGCGGCCAACTGCTGCATCGCCAGCAGGTACCTGTCGAGCCACTGCAGGTCATCCACCTTGAAAGAAGGCGTCAACACGGTGGCGCCAGGATCGACCTCTTTGATGATCGCCCGGGCCATCTCGACCTGCTTGACCAACAGGTCCGGGTTGCTCAGGAACAGGGGGCACTGGTAGGGCTCGTTCCACACCTCGTAGGCCTTGATGCGGCCACGGTAGCGGGTGACCACCGCACGCACCCAAGCCTGCCAATCCCCCAGATTGGCCTCGGCAATGGGCGCCGAGTTGCCGGTGACGGCGCCCGCCTGGTCTCGCGAGCCACACTTGTCGATGTCGGCCGGGGCCGATGCCCAATCGGGTGCGCTGCCGCCCAGCACCATCAAGGCCTCTGCGCCGTTGAGCGCAGCGCGGTTGAGCCGAGCGTCCAGCGCGGCCCATTTGGCGGGGTCATTGAGCTCGGCAGCCGTCGGTTTGACGGGGAACAGGTTGCGCCATTGCTGGCCGGTGTCCCAGATCCGCTCCATGGCCACGGCTTTGCCCATGGTTGGCCACTTGGCATCACGGTGCACATGCAGCCCGAAATAGTTGGCCGGCACCTGCGCCGCCACACGCCCCGAGACCCCGGTGGTGGCATCGGCCGACTCCACGGCCACCACGTTGTCGATGCGCACGGTGCCTGCGCCGCGCAGCGCAAAGAACACACCACCTTCAACGTATTCCGATGCCGCTTTGGGGGCATAGCCCGAGAGCGTCACGGTTTTCCAAACGCCTCCGGTGGGCTTGATCTCCTTGTTGACCAGGTTCGTGTACGGCGGTCCCCAATCTCGCAGCTGCACGTACAGGGCGACGTCGGAATTGACCGCGAAGCTGAGGTCGTAGCGGTTGCCTGGCTTCAACTTGAACCAGCGCTGCAAACCGGCCTCACCACCCGGGACGTTGCTGCTGACCTGCTGAGCCATGCCCGAAACGCCACTGACCAGGCTGTAATTGACCGCATACGCCGGCTTGTTGGTGCTGCACCCCGAGCTGTTGGGATCCCACCCAGCGGCGATCTGTCCGCCGTATGCGGGCCCATCCTGAGCGCCGGAGCAAGGCCAAGTGGGGGCGGAGCCAGCCAGCTCAAAATCACCGTTGTCGATGACCGCTGCGCTGGCCGTGAACGAGCCCGCCATCAAGCCAGCGGCGCAAGCCACCGACCACATTGTGTTGTGTCGCATGATTCCTCCTTGATGATCCGCGCGGGCTCATGGCCACACGTCGACCGGCGGAGGATAGCCGTGGTGCCTTGGAGGGCTGGCGGGCCATGGTGACCAGCCGATTGATTTCGCAACAGAGTGTGTTCAGTTGGCCGAATTACCGGTACTGGGCGGTTCCAGCGGTGACTGGATCACCACAAAGTGCTTGCGCACCGGCACCAGCACCTCGAAGGCTCCTTCAAAGCCAGCCGGGATCACGGCGCCCTGGCCGGCCAGCACGTCGGTGTGGCCACCGTGGGCATCGTGCAGGCGCACATGCCCTTCCAGCACGAAAAAGTACTCGTGCTTGTTGGGCGCGAACACGATGCGCCAGCGGCCCACCTCGCAAGCCCAGATGCCGGCGCTCATCACCCCATCGGCCGGCTCGTACAGCGTCCAGGTTTCACGCGCAGGGTTGCCCCACTGCAGGCGATCCGGCCGTGGGCGATCGGGCACGCCCGGCGTGGCGGGCTGGTCCAGGCGCACGATGGCCGGGGCCTTCTTGGCATCGGTCGTGGCCTCGGTCGTGGGATCTGTCATGGCCAAGTCGCCCCGGCTCACTTCACCAGGAAGTGCTCGCGGTAGTAGGCCAGTTCCTCGATCGATTCGTGGATGTCAGCCAGCGCGGTGTGGGCCTGCGCCTTCTTGAAGCCTTCGCTCAAGCCCGGCTTCCAGCGCTTGGCCAGCTCCTTGAGCGTGGACACATCGAGGTTACGGTAGTGGAAGAAGGCCTCCAGTTCCGGCATGTAGTTGGCCAGGAAGCGGCGGTCTTGGCAGATCGAGTTGCCACACATGGGCGACTTGCCCGCTGGCACGTACTGCTTGAGGAAATCGATCACCTGCTTCGACGCCGACGCCTCGTCCACCTCAGAAGCCTTCACACGGTCGATCAGACCGCTCTTGCCGTGGGTGCCCTTGTTCCAGGCGTCCATCTTGTCGAGCGTCTCGTCGGTCTGGTGCACGGCAAACACCGGGCCTTCCACCCGCACGTTCAGGTGCGGATCGGTCACGACCACGGCGATCTCGATGATGCGGTCGCTCTCCGGCTTGAGGCCGGTCATCTCCAGGTCGATCCAGATCAGGTTCTGTTCGCTCTTGGCCAAGGTGGGGGTGGTGTCGCTCATGGGCGGAAGACTCGGGACTTGAAAACCACAAATTGTGGGGCAAACGTACACTTGCGGGCATGCAATCGAGCACCCTCACCTTGTTTTTCGTGGCCTTCGTGCTGGCGTCACTGATCACCCGGCTGTGGCTGGACACCCGCCAGGCCCGCCATGTGGCGCGTCACCGCAACGCTGTGCCCGAGGCCTTCGTGCAAGACGTCACGCTCAACAGCCACCAGCGCGCCGCCGACTACACCCTCGACAAGTTGCGCTTTGGCCTGGTCAACCAGCTGGTGGGCACCGCCGTGCTCATGGGCTGGACGCTGCTGGGCGGCCTGCACCTGCTCAACACCTGGCTGCGAGAAAGCACCTTGCCCTGGGCAGGCAACCTGGGCTACCAGTTGCTGCTGCTGGGCGCATTCGGCCTGATCAGCGCCCTCATCGACCTGCCGCTCGAAGCCTGGAGCACCTTCCGCATCGAGCAGCGCCACGGCTTCAACCGGATGACCTGGGGCCTGTGGCTGGGCGACCAGGTCAAGCAATCCATCGTGGGCGTGCTGATTGGGGGTCCGATCGCCGCCCTCATCCTGTGGCTGATGGGCGCCGCCGGCCAGGCCTGGTGGTGGTGGGCGTGGCTGGCCTGGGTGGCCTTCTCGCTCGTGCTGATGGTGGTCTTCCCCATCTTCATCGCGCCCCTGTTCAACAAGTTCGAGCCCTTGAAGGATGACGGACTGACCCAGCGCATCACCGGCCTGATGCAGCGCTGCGGCTTCAAGGCCAAGGGCTTTTTCGTGATGGACGGCAGCCGCCGCTCGGCGCACGCCAACGCCTACTTCACGGGCCTGGGCGCCTCCAAGCGGGTGGTGTTTTTCGACACGCTGCTGGGCAAGCTCACCCATGGTGAAGTCGAGGCCGTGTTGGCCCACGAGCTGGGCCACTTCAAGCACAAGCACGTGCTCAAGCGCATGGTGATGATGTTTGCCATGAGCCTGGCCGGCTTCGCCCTGCTGGGCTGGCTGTCGCGCCAGATCAGCTTCTACCTGGGGCTGGGTGTGGGCCCCAACCTGCTGGCGCCCAACCACGCGCTGGCCATCTTGCTGTTCATGATGGCGCTGCCGCCGGTGATGTTCTTTGTCTCGCCGGTGATGGCTGCACTCTCGCGCCGCGACGAGTACCAGGCCGACGCCTACGCCTGCGCCCAAGCCAGCGGCCATGACCTGGCCAACGCCTTGGTCAAGCTCTACAAGGACAACTCGTCCACCCTGACCCCCGATCCGCTGTACGTGCGCTTCCACTACTCGCACCCGCCTGCTTCAGAGCGCCTCACGGCCATGCGCGCCCTGGCCCTGTCGCCCCGCACAGCCTGATCGCCATCCACCATGACCGACACCCTCACCAGCACGCCCAACGTGCCTGACGCCCCGCTGCACACCCTGCGTTGCAGCCACCAGCAGGGCCCCGCCCTGGCCGGCGCCCCCCTCGCCGCGCTGCTGGCGCAACTGCCCGGCTGGACCGTGGCCGATGGGCGCTTGAGCAAAACCTACACCCTGCCCGATTTCCACCGCACCATGGCCCTGGTCAATGCCATCGCCTGGATCGCGCATGAGCAAGATCACCACCCAGATCTGGCCGTGAGCTACAACCGCTGCACCGTGCACTGGTCGACCCACTCGGTGGGCGGCCTGTCGATCAACGACCTCATCTGTGCCGCGCGCGTTGACGCGCTGCAGGCCTGACGCCATGAAGCGCAACCAACGCCCCTCAGGCGGCCGTCCGCGCCGTGAGGCCGACACCAGCGGCTGCGCTGGCGGCCTGGTGGTCTCCACCCACGGCCGCCACATGGTGGTTGAAGCCGATAACGGTGAGCGCCTGATCTGCCACCCCCGTGGCAAGAAAAACGACGCCGTGGTGGGCGACCGCGTGCAGTGGCAGCACACGCTGGAAGGCGGCGATGAAGGCGTGATCGTGGCCATCGACGAGCGCCGCAACCTGCTCTACCGCCAAGACGAATGGCGCAGCAAGTCGTTCGCCGCCAACCTCGACCAGCTGCTGATGTGGATCGCCGTCGAGCCCGTGTTCAGCGAGGCGCAGCTCACCCGCGCCCTGATCGCGGCCGAGTCAGCCGGCATCCCCATCACCATCGTGCTCAACAAGGTGGACCTGCCCGGCGCCCAGGTGGCCCGCGATCGCCTGGCGCCCTACCGCGCCATGGGCTACCGGGTGGAAGAGCTCTCACTCAAGCACGACACCGAGGCCGCCCGCGCCCAGGTCATGCCCCTGCTGGCCGGCCGCGCCTCGCTGGTGCTGGGCCCCTCGGGCGCAGGCAAGAGCACGCTGATCAACACCCTGCTGCCCCACGCCCGGGCCGAGGTGGGCGAGATCTCGCAGGCGCTGAACTCGGGCCGGCACACCACCACCTCCAGCCTCTGGTATTGGCTGGACGAGGCCCGCGAGAGCGCCGTCATCGACTCGCCCGGCTTCCAGGAGTTCGGCCTGCACCACATCCCGCCCACCGAGCTGCCACGCTGGATGCCCGATCTGGCCGCGCGCATGAACGACTGCCGCTTCCACAATTGCACGCACCGGCAAGAGCCGGGTTGCGCCGTGCAGGCGGCCCTGGCCCGAGGCCAGATCAGCCCCATCCGCCACAGCCTGTACGTGGCCCTGTACGACGAGCTCAGCCAGCCCCGCTGGTGATCGCCCGCCCACACGCCGCGCCCACGCACGCCCTGACCTCAGAGTGACCCCGCCATGCCCCACAGCCTTGCCGACCTGCCCCAGACCCTGAGCGCCTTCAGCGCCGGCCAGATGGGCCTCAACGACCTGGTGCGCACCTGGCGCGAGGTGGCGCACAGCCACCAGCCCGCCTTGCCCCCGCGCTACACCGAGGTGCTCGAGCGCGTGCTCAGCCAGCTGGAAAGCGCAGCGCTGTTCACCGAAGAGAGTTGTTCGTTCAGCCAGGCCGACATGGTCGCGGCCCTGGGCGATTGGCTGGCCAAGGCGCGTGCCCTGGGCCAGCCGGCCGGCTGATCAGCCCACCGAGCGCGCCAGCGAGATCAGCGCCAGCAACAGCATCCACAGCACCACCGAGCGCCAGATCAGGCCCACCACGCTGCGCAGGTGCGCCAACTGGGGCACCGCGCCGGTGCTGGTCGAGCCCTGCGCCTCGATCACGTCGGGCGACTGGCCGCGCGTCAGCGTGCGGCTGACATCGGATTGACCGCTGCCCGCCGCCGGTGCAGCCTGGCCACCCAGGCGCACACCCAGCGCACCCGAAGCCGCCGACAAGATGGTGCCCTCATTGGGGTGCAGCCACAGCACAGCATGGCGCCGCCAGGCGTCAACGGCATCTTCAAAGTTGCCCACCACCGCAAAGCCAAAGGCCGTCAGGCGCGCGGGCACATGGTCGAGCCAGCCAAACAGCGTCTGCGACAGCTGCATCAGGCGGTCGTGTGTGGGCTGCCCCGTCACGCGGCTGCGGTAGGCCCAAAAACGGCTGGTGAACTCGGCCATGCGGTACAGCAGCGCCCCGGCGGGCCCCAGGCCAAACGCCGAGAGCACCACGAACCAGAAGAACACGCCAAACACATGGCGGTGCGCAGCCAGCAGCGAGTACTCGAGCACATGGCGCAGGATCTCGGTGCGCGGCAGGTCGCTGGCG
>Ga0228700_1002052_pt1 | contig 11298 bp, 13 predicted proteins | sample McNCre317_Aug_MG_FD_178019 | JGI IMG/M metagenome (GOLD analysis project Ga0228700, IMG submission 178019) | Freshwater microbial communities from McNutts Creek, Athens, Georgia, United States - 3-17_Aug_MG | ecosystem: Environmental > Aquatic > Freshwater > Creek | place: USA: Georgia...
CGCGAATTGATACAGGGTCATCTGTGGCATTTGGGTGATCTGCGTATCAGTGGCTCAAGTCGCTTTGTCCCACTGTATGTCTCGCGCCGTCCAAAAATGTGCCCCATGGAGTTGGAACAACATCTTCGAGATCATGAGAGATCAAGTCACGGCATTGTGCTGGTGACCGATTCCAAGACAAGCAAAAATCTGCCAAATCACCACCAGGGTTGCGAGATAGGCGCCCTACTGACTGACGTGACCAACGTGGTCACTCTCAAAGGCGACGTGCTGGATCGCATGCTGCACGGCGTGCCCGACGATGCCAAGGATGACCGTGACCGGTACAACGAAATCACCGGCGTGCTCAAGTTGCGCTGCATGGCCGTTGAAAAGACCTTCACAGGCTACCAAAAATCAGTCATTGCACTGTTTTGGCGAGAGCGTCATCAACTCAGTCTCAAATGGTCAGATGTTCGATCAAGCACGGACTGCGGCAAGGATCCCGATTCTGTTTTTGGAAAAGGTGAATGGCAGGTTTGGATTGAACGCGTGGGATATGGCAAATATCGCCTTCGCGTGAGCTGAGAGACTATTTTTCCGGAGGTTTATCCGGAAGTACATCCGGAGGTCATCCGGCGGTCGGTGCGAAAAATAAGAAGTGGCTTTTTAACCAATGGAGCACTTCTTATGCAACGCCACTTCACCACCGAACAGACGGGAATCTCAACCGTCAAAACCCCTTACGCTGCGGTACCGCGACTCGCTCTTGACGAACATGAGTTGTCCCAACGCTGGGGGCTTTCAGTAAAGACCCTTCGCCGCTGGAGGCAGGAAAAGTTAGGTCCCATTTTTTGCAAGATGGGTGCCAGGGTTACCTATCTCATTTCCGAGATCGAAGCCTACGAGCGCCGTGTGTCGCGCCACTCCACCTTTACTTCGGTATACCAGTGAAGGGGGACGTGACCATGACTGACCTCACCATCTTTCCTGCCGACATCGCTGAGATGTCCGTAAGCCAACTGGCCCAGTTGACACCCGTTCAAAAACATGAAGTCGATGTCAATTTGGACAAAGCCATTGCCTGGCTCAAGCAGGCCCGTACCAAGTTCGATGCCGCTTTGAAGCAGTGCTACGAAGAACAGGCCAAGGCCGCGCTGCTGGAATCAGGCCGCGATTTTGGCACCGCCCACATCAGCGACGGGACCCTGCACATCAAGTTTGAGCTTCCCAAAAAAATCACCTGGGATCAAAAGCAACTGGGCGAGATCGCAGAGCGCGTCGTTGCATCTGGCGAGCAGGTCAAGAGCTACATCGATATCAAGCTGTCTGTTTCTGAATCTCGCTACACGAACTGGCCACCTGCGTTGCAGCAGCAGTTTTCGACTGCCCGCACCGTTGAGTGCGGCAAGCCAACTTTCACCCTTTCCATTGACCCACTGGAGTCCTGATCATGTCGCAAATCATCCCCTTTGAATTTGAAAGTCATGCCCTGCGTGTCAATCTGGATGCCGCTGGCCAGCCCTGGTTCAATGCCATCGATGTGTGCCAGGTGCTGGAGTTGGGGAACCCCTCTCAAGCAATCAAAACTCATGTGGACAGCGATGACCTCCAGAAAATGGAGGTCATCGACAACCTCGGGCGCGCGCAGCGTGCCAACCATGTCAACGAATATGGTCTGTATGCGCTGATCCTGGGGAGCAGCAAGGAAGCAGCCAAGCGCTTCAAGCGTTGGGTGACACACGAGGTTATCCCGTCCATTCGCAAGACCGGCTCCTATGCGCCAGCCACGTCGGTGGCTACATTGCCATCGCCAACCCAGGATCGGGTGTCATCGCTGCTGTTGATCGGAGAGGCGGTGGCCAAGGTTCCCGGTGTCAAGCATGGCATCGCCATGGCTGCCACCTTGACCTGCATTCACGAGAACACAGGCCTTTCCGTTGAGACGATGCGTCGTGCGCTTCCCGCAAACGATGAGCCCATGGCAGCCATGAATCCGACCAAGTTGGGCCAGCAATTGGGTATGGCCGCTCGCAGCGTCAACGCCCGCCTGGCTGCAATGGGCTTGCAACTGCGCAATGAACGTGACGAATGGGAATTGACTGAAGCAGGTCAGGTATGGGGCGAGGCTTTGCCGTATTCACGTAACGGCCATTCCGGGTACCAGATTCTCTGGAATCCAGCAGTGATCGATCAGATGAAAGAGGTGGCATAAATGGCGCTTCCCATCATCACTGCTGATCAACGCCGCGCCCAACGCCGTGGTGTCAAGATCGTCATTCTGGGCGTGAGTGGCATCGGCAAGACGACCCAGCTGAAATCCCTCGATACCCATTCCACTCTGTTCATTGACCTGGAAGCGGGTGACCTGTCGGTATCCAGTTGGGATGGTGACTGCCTGCGACCGCGCACCTGGCCTGAGTTCCGGGATCTGGTGGTTTATCTGGCCGGGCCCAACCCGGCGCTGCCAGAGCAGTCACCGTTTTCTCAGACGCACTTTGACCAAGTCTGCTCGGTGTACGGCGACCCGGCCAGCCTGGACAAGTACCAGACCTACTTCTGCGACAGCATCACGGCGCTGTCGCGGCTGTGCTTTAACTGGGCCAAGAGCCAGCCTGCAGCGTTTTCTGACCGCACGGGCAAACCAGACTCGCGCGGTGCCTATGGTCTTTTAGGTCAGGAAATGGTCACGGCGCTGACCCATCTGCAGCACGCCCGTGGAAAAAACGTGGTGTTCGTGGCCATCCTGGACTGCAAGACGGATGACTTTGGCCGCAAGGTGTTTGTGCCGCAGATTGAGGGCAGCGCCACTGCGTTGCAACTGCCAGGCATCGTCGACGAGGTCGTGACTCTGGCCGAAATCAAAGCCGACGACGGTAGCTCATACCGGGCATTTGTCACCCAGACCATCAACCCCTACAGCTATCCGGCCAAAGACCGCAGTGGTCGACTTGACTTGCTGGAGCCGCCCGACCTGGGTGCGCTCATCGCCAAGTGCGCTGGCACTGGCACCTCTGCACTGCACCCACAAGCCCCAACCCCCAATGATTCCACGGAGTAATTCAAATGAACGACAACAACACCTATGCCTGGTCAGACTTTAACGACGCTGAAGCACAGCAATCTGGTTTCAACCTGATACCCAAGGGTGCGCTTGTTCCAGTGCGCATGACGCTCAAGCCTGGTGGCCACTATGACGCCAGCCAGGGCTGGTCGGATGGCTACCCCACCCAATCGCCCAAGACGGGTGCGGTCTTTCTCTCTGCCGAATTTGTGATTACTGGCGGTGAATTTGCCAAACGCAAGATGTGGTCGAACATTGGCCTGTACTCACCCAAAGGCCCTACCTGGACGCAGATGGGCAGAACTTTCGTGCGCGCCGCACTGAACAGCGCCAGAAATGTTTTGCCGCAGGACAACAGCCCCCAGGCTGCTGCTGCCAGGCGCATCCAAGGCTTCTGTGACCTCGACGGACTTGAGTTTGTGGTGCGCGTCGATATAGAAAAGGATGACCGGGGTGATGACCGCAATGTTGTGAAGACGGCGGTCGAGCCCGACCACCCGGACTACGCACGCACCATGGGTGTGCCCTCCAAACTGAATGCCAATGTGCCTGCTCAGGGCAGTTCCGCGCCTTCTTCATCACCAGTGCAGGCAAACGCCTCGGCAGTGCCGCAACGCTCGCTGGTGTCTGGTAAGCCCGCCTGGGCGCAGTAGGGAGCACTGCACATGAATGCCTCTTTACCCACGCCGCAGGCATACCACCCGGATTGCTTCAGCGACGCGTCGCAGTACCAACAGTGGCGCGCCTTTGCCATGCGGGCGAAGGCTGGTGACAGCGATTACTGCACCGATTGCACGCGTGCGTACCAGCAACAGATGATCAAGCAGTGCCGCTGCCCACACGCCAAAACTCTCTTCTTTGTTGACTGCGACGGGTTCACGGAGGGTCGTCGCCCAGCCAGTGAACGTCTTGTCCATTGCAAGAAGAAAGGCAGGCGATGAAATGCTGGGTCTGCTCACGTCAAGCCCGGGGGTACGGTCATACCGACACCCGGCACCGCACAGGACAGGCCCAGCGGTATCCGCTGGACTGGGTCTTTTGTTCCGAGCGCTGTCAAAAAGCGTTTCACGCCATGTACGGCAACTGGGTCAGATTGAAAGACGACCTCGTCGACTCCAGGGGGGTGACCATGGTCAATCTCTCTGAAGTTGAGCGAAACGCCCTTGTTCAGTGTCTCAAGGCCTTTGGCGAAGCAGCCGGGGCTATTGGGTTCACTAAACCACTGGGTGACTATTCCGAATCAGAAGCCTTGGCAGTGATCGACACCATCGTGACCTGCTTTACACAGGCCATGGTGGAGCACCATGAAAAGTCCAAGTACCCACCGGTACGTGGTCTGCCGGAAGTTCCAGACCCGATGGCAAATCTGGAGGCCAATCCGTTTGCCGACATGGAAAGCGATCGGCCTTGGGAGGATGCCAAATGATGGACTTCAATTCCTCATCAAGCGTCAGTGGCCAGATCAGCACGCTGATCGATCTGGGTCTGCAAAGGACCCGATCCAAGGAAAAATCCCGCCAGTATTTGGGCGCATCCCGTTTGGGTGTGTCGTGCGAACGCGCGCTGCAATACGAGTACGCCCAAGCTCCGGTGGACCCGGGGCGGGACCTGCAGGGTCGGATTCTGCGCATTTTTGAGCGTGGCCATGTCAACGAGGACAGCATGGTCGCTTGGCTGCGTGCAGCCGGATTCGATTTGCGCACGCACAAACCCAACGGTGAGCAGTTCGGGTTTTCAACGGCTGATGGCCGCTTGCAGGGGCACATTGATGGTGTCTTTGTCGGTGGCCCTGAAGGGTTCAAGTACCCGGCGCTTTGGGAAAACAAGTGCCTGGGCTCCAAATCCTGGCGTGACCTGGAGAAGAACAAGCTCGCAGTGTCCAAGCCGGTTTACGCCGCGCAGGTGGCCATTTACCAGGCATACCTGGAGTTGCATGAAAACCCGGCCATCTTCACGGCCGTCAACGCCGACACCATGGACATCTATGCCGAGTTGGTGCCGTTTGATGCGGCGCTTGCCCAGCGTATGTCCGATCGTGGTGTGAAGGTCATTGCCGCCACGGATGCAGGCGAGTTGCTGCCTCGCGCCTACCTTGATGCCACCCACTTTGAATGCAAGTTTTGCGCCTGGCAAGACCGCTGCTGGAGGACAACCCAATGAACACAAAAAACCAAGAATTCCAAATAGATGCCGAGCCCATGATTGATGCCAAACAGGCCGCATGCGCGCTGCGTCTGCCCCTGTACTGGTTTGGTGACCCCAAGATGCGCGCCAAACACCGCATTCCGCATTACCTGCTGGGCAGCTTGGTTCGCTTTCGCATGAATGAACTGAGCACGTGGGCTGCCAACAGCAGCGCAGCTGGCAACTCCGGCACGGATACCCAAGAGTCGGAGGGTGTCAGCAATGATGGACTTTAACGATGTGACTTCGGCACCATCAGGGTCCAGCGATGGCAACCGCGAAGAGATTCGCGCCAGCTTGTTGTTGAGACTTGAGTCGGTGCTGAAGGACATGTTTCCAGCTGGCAAGGTCAAACGCGGCAAGTTTCTGGTTGGCGATATCCTGGGCAGCCCTGGCGACAGTCTGGAGATTGTGGTCACGGGCGACAAGGCGGGACTGTGGACAGATCGTGCGACTGGTCAGGGTGGAGACATCTTCGACCTGATATCCGGCCACTTGGCGCTCAATGTCCATTTGGACTTTGCCAAGGTGCTGAGTTTTGCAGCGCAATTGGTAGGGAAGGCACCACCAGAAGCGACTCGCAAACGCAAGGCTGAGCACGCCATGGACGAGCTAGGGCCAGCAACGGCCAAATGGGAGTACCAGGACGCAGAAGGCAAGCTGATCGCCATCGTGTACCGCTATGACCCACCCGGGCAGAAAAAGGAATTTCGCCCTTGGGATGTCAAGCGCAAGAAGGCTGCGCCGCCAGATCCACGGCCACTCTACAACCAGCCGGGCATGCTCAAGTCAGATCGGGTGGTAGTCGTCGAGGGCGAAAAGTGTGCCAAAGCCCTGATCGATGTGGGCATCTGTGCCACCACAGCCATGCACGGAGCCAACGCGCCAGTGGACAAAACCGACTGGTCACCGCTGGCAGGCAAGACCGTACTGATCTGGCCCGACAAGGACAAGCCCGGCTGGGAATATGCAGATCGTGCCGCACAGGCGTTGTTGGCCGCAGGAGCCAAGACCTGCCATATCCTGTACCCGCCAGAGGCTGCTCTCGAGGGGTGGGATGCAGCAGATGCACAGACCGAAGGGTTCGACCTTGCAGGCTTCATTGCTCACGGCCCGCGCATGCAGATGTACTTGGTGGCCGACGGCCCGGAATCGGCCACCACAGGCAGTGCAACTGAAGAAGCTGTCTGGGGCACGGAAGATGCCCTGGCACTGTCGTTCACCCGTCGCTATCACAACGATTGGCGTTACGTTGCCGGATGGGGCAAGTGGCTGGTATGGGACGGCCTGCGCTGGCGTGCGGAAGATACGTTGGCCGCCAGCGACTTGATTCGGCATGTGTGCCGACACGCATCGCTCAATGCGAGCAATCCCAGGATCGCGGCCAAGTTGGCGGCATCAAGCACCATCGGTGGCGTTGAGCGCCTGGCACGCGCAGACCGTCGCCATGCAGCAACCACTGATGAGTGGGATGCGGATCCATGGTTGCTCAACACCCCAGGTGGAGTCGTCGATCTCAGAAGTGGGCGCCTGCGAGACCATGACCGTAGCGACCGCATGACCAAGATCACTACCGCCACACCCCGTGGTGAGTGCCCCATCTGGCGGCAGTTCATCGACGAGGTCACTGGGGGCGACGTTGATATGCAGACTTATCTGCAACGCATGGTTGGCTACGCACTGACAGGGTCAACCCGGGAGCACGCACTGTTTTTTCTGTACGGCACCGGTGCCAACGGCAAGTCAGTGTTCGTCAACACCCTGGCTGACATCCTCGGTGACTACGCCACCAACGCGCCGATGGACACGTTCATGGAGACCCGCACGGACCGTCATCCGACCGACATGGCCGGGCTGCGTGGGGCACGATTCGTTGCTGCCATCGAGACTGAACAGGGTCGCCGCTGGGCTGAATCCAAAGTCAAAAACCTCACGGGTGGCGACAAGATCGCCGCGCGGTTCATGCGCCAGGACTTCTTTGAGTTCTTTCCGCAGTTCAAGCTCTTTGTCGCGGGCAACCATAAACCGGCCATTCGCAACATCGACGAAGCCATGAAGCGGCGATTGCACCTGATTCCATTCACCATCACCGTGCCACCCGAAAAGAGAGATAAGCACCTCCAGCAAAAGCTCCTGGCCGAGCGTGACGGCATCCTCGCTTGGGCACTGGATGGCTGCTTGGCATGGCAGCGACTGGGTCGGCTTGATCGCCCACAGCAGGTCACTGATGCGACCGATGAGTATTTCGAAGCTGAGGATGCCCTGGGTCGCTGGCTTGATGAGCGTTGTGTTGCTGTCGACAGTGCCAAGTCACTGACCGCAGAGTTGTTCAACGACTGGAAGAACTGGGCAGAGGCTGCCGGTGAATATATCGGTGCGCAGCGCAGGTTTTCTGATTTGCTGATCACTCGAGGCTATGAGAAATGGCGCAACGGATCCGGCGTGCGTGGCTTCAAGGGCATCGGATTGAAGTCACCACCGAGTGTCAGCTACACGCCATACGCAGACAACTGACCCCACAAAAAAACCTCGGTCTGACGCAGTCGTCGCAGTCCCTCGTTAGTCTCTACACGTGCGCGTGACGCGCGCCTTATGAGAAGTTACGACAAGCTGTGACGACTGTGTCAGACCACCCTAGAAATGACACAAATCATGAAAATCACGATCCTTGCTCTTGACCTGGGCACAACCACTGGCTGGGCTCTGCGCCCTCAGAACGGCCAAACCGCTCACGGCTTCGTCAGCTTCAAATCCCAGCGCTTCGAAGGCGGCGGCATGCGCTTCCTGCGCTTCAAACACTGGCTGGTTGAAATCAAATCGATGACCGGCGAGATCAACGTCGTGTACTTTGAGGAGGTACGTCGCCACGCTGGCGTGGATGCCGCCCATGTCTATGGCGGCTTGATGGCCACACTGACCACCTGGTGCGAGCACCACAACATCCCGTACCAGGGCGTTCCAGTGGGAACGATCAAAAAGCACGCCACCGGCAAAGGCAATGCAGGCAAGGCAGATGTCATTGCCGCAATGCGTGCCCTTGGCCACCCAGTCACTGACGACAACGAAGCCGATGCCCTGGCCATTCTTCACTGGGCACTCGACACCCAAGACAACACGCAGGAGGTGTGACATGAAGGTTCCCACCCAGCACTACCAATGCCCCCTTGGACGCTTGCAGCCAACCGTCACGGATCTGGACAGCGTCAAGCAACGCGGCTGGCGTGACCAGAACATCCTGGTGGTCAATGCAGAGGACAAGCGACTGGACTACCTCGAGCGCGAACTGGTGCGACGCATCGGGGAGCGTCTGTACGGCACATCAAGGACTCGTCATGGCTGAGCGCACCACTCCATGGACACCTGAGGACGTGGCCAACCGCTTCGAGGACGCTGCGGTGACTGCAAGGCGACTGCCCTCCGCCAACGTGCAGGGCTACTTCAACGCTTGGCCCACCATCGTGCGCTGCCAGTGGGAGATGCTGGCAACCGATGATCGCGTGGTCTGTCGTTTCCCACCGTCACCTAAGGATGTCGAGCAGATGCTTGATGTCATGCACTGGGTACAGTGGCTTGAGGTTGAACAGCGGCATCTGGTCTGGATGCGCGCCAAACGATACGGCTGGCGTGACATCTGCACCCGATTTGGTATTGGACGCACCACAGCATGGCGGCATTGGAATCAATCCATGGAATTGATGGCCAAAAAGCTCAATGACAAGCCCAAAAAATAACTTGGAAAGCCCAAATGGTTCGGCAACTCGCCCGAGCTATTGGGTCACGCAGGGTAATGCTTTGGCACTCTGTCCATCGATTCAGAGTTTGTCCCTTTTGCATGCGATTGAACGTGAAACAACCAAGCGGATTTTCTGTACATTTACGTCTATGGTTGCGAGAGGTCTGAGAAATCAGAGGCCCCCACAGATTTCGACGGGTCCTCCCTGGCCAAATCGCAATGCGGGGGGAGCGAGCGCAAGAGTCCCCTAGCGACAGAGTGCAAACCCAGGTTTGCAGGGTTTGCAGGGTTGCACCCCAGACCGCCCCGCAGGCCCATCCAGTTTCCCTTTGACCCGCCCATGGCAAATGCTGTCGGCGGGTTTTCTATTTTGAGGATCCCTCGTTTGAAAACGCTCAACGTCGAGTACCGAAAGGTCGAGGCGCTCATTCCGTACGCCCGCAATCCCCGCACACACAGTGAGTCTCAAGTGTCCAAGATCGCAGCCAGCATCGTGGAGTTTGGCTGGACCAATCCGGTGTTGGTCGATGGTGAGAACGGTGTGATTGCAGGCCATGGCCGACTGGCGGCTGCCCGCAAGCTCGGACTGATTGAGGTGCCGGTCATTGAACTGGCACACCTGTCGCCCAACCAAAAGCGCGCCTACGTGATCTCCGACAATCGACTGGCGCTGGACGCGGGTTGGGATGAGGAGTTGCTGGGGCTGGAGCTTGCAGAACTGACCGACGCGGGATTCGACCTTGCCCTGACAGGATTTGACGATGTCGAACTGGACACTATGTTTGGCGCACCAAGCGCGACCGATTCGGATGAGGATGATCCTGACGATGGTGAGGACGCAGCAGACGATGTTCCGCTACCACCAGTAGAGGCCATTTCCAGAACCGGCGATGTTTGGGCTTTGGGCCAGCACCGGTTGATTTGTGGCGATGCCACTGATCAGTCTGTGGTCGCCGCTCTAATGCAAGGCGATAAAGCCACCGTCTGCTTCACCTCTCCACCCTATGGCAATCAGCGGGACTACACCAGTGGCGGAATCACCCATTGGGATGGCCTGATGCGTGGCGTGTTTGCCAAACTGCCCGTGGCTGACGACGCTCAGGTTCTGGTCAATCTGGGATTGATCCACCGTGACAACGAAGTCGTTTCCTACTGGGACGGCTGGCTTGGTTGGATGCGCACCCAGGAGTGGCGGCGCTTTGCCTGGTACGTCTGGGACCAGGGTCCGGGCATGCCGGGTGACTGGTCAGGACGCTTGGCCCCGAGTTTTGAATTCATTTTTCACTTCAACCGGCAAAGTCGTACACCCAACAAGATCGTTCCCTGCAAGCACGCAGGTGAGGAGTCCCATCTGCGCGCGGACGGGTCGTCTACTGCCATGCGCAGCAAGGAGGGTGAAGTCGGTGGTTGGGCCCACAAGGGTCAGCCGACACAAGACAACAAGATCCCGGACTCGGTGATCCGGGTGATGCGCCACAAAGGAAAGATCGGCCAGGACATTGACCATCCGGCAGTGTTCCCGGTCGCGTTGCCGGAGTTCATTCTGGAGGCCTATTCCAACGTCGGGGACATCGTGTACGAGCCCTTTGGCGGAAGTGGCACCACCATGCTGGCTGCCCAGCGCTGTGGTCGCCAGTGCCGATCGGTGGAAATTGCACCCGAATATGTGGATGTGGCCATCAAGCGCTTCCAGCAGACTTTTCCCGGCGTGCCGGTCAAACTGATCTCCACTGGCCAGACCTACGAGGCAGTGGTGGCTGAGCGCGGTAAGTTGGTGGAGGTGGCGCAATGACTACTTCCTGGTTGGCAGACAAGATCCAGCAATGGCCTGTTGCCAAACTGATTCCCTATGCCCGAAATGCTCGGACCCACTCTGACGAACAGGTGGCGCAGATTGCGGCGTCCATCGCAGAGTTTGGATTTACCAACCCCATCCTGACCGGTGCCGACGGTGTGATCGTCGCCGGTCATGGCCGGTTGGCCGCAGCCCAGAAGCTCGCTATGGAGATGGTCCCGGTGGTGGTGCTGGAGCACTTGAGCTCCACGCAACGCCGTGCACTGGTGATTGCGGACAACCGGATTGCGGAGAACGCAGGCTGGGATGACGCAATGCTGCGAGTGGAAATGGAGGCCTTGCAGCTCGACGACTTCGATATGTCGCTCACCGGCTTTGATGCCGATGCGCTGGCCGAATTGATGGCGGGTGGTGGCGGTGATGATTCGGGCAACACCGATGACGATGACGTGCCGGAGGTCCTTGAGACCACAATCTCACGCACTGGCGACGTTTGGTTGCTGGGTCCACACAGGCTTTTGTGCGGCGACTCCACTTTGGCGG
>Ga0228700_1002053_pt1 | contig 11287 bp, 7 predicted proteins | sample McNCre317_Aug_MG_FD_178019 | JGI IMG/M metagenome (GOLD analysis project Ga0228700, IMG submission 178019) | Freshwater microbial communities from McNutts Creek, Athens, Georgia, United States - 3-17_Aug_MG | ecosystem: Environmental > Aquatic > Freshwater > Creek | place: USA: Georgia...
GTGCGGCGCCCGCCGAGAACCTGTAGTAGAGGATGGCTTCCTGGCACACCACAGTGACGAAATTGCCACCCTCGTAGCCAGCAGATGGAAGGGCCGAAAGGTCGACTGACCCTGGGGTAGCAGGAGCGAACTGCTGCACCAGAATCCCGTTTTCGAGTGGTCCAGTTTCGTTCGCGTACTGGTTCAATGGATTTGTGCCCATGGGCCGGAGCCTACCACCTACCTCGACCTAGTGCTAGTCCGGCGCATGGCTCGAATGCGCATTGCCTCGGCCTGAGCCCTTCCCCACTCGTCCGTTCCCATTTCGGCCTGGGTCTCCTGCCATGTATCCAAAAGTGGGTGTTGCCGGACGTTGTACAGGACCCCGTCCGATCGGTGGTCCGTGTAGTTCTTGTCGTGGTCGTCGTGGTCGTCGTTCCACGGCAAGACGTCCCACTCTGCAATGAGCTCGCTGCACTTCCTCGGGTGCAGCTTCAGCTTGCCCATCCGCAGCCTGTCCTGGACCTGGCGAATCGATGAAGCCTTGTCCGTCTTTTGCGCCTTCTGGAACGGGAGCGAATAGACGTTGTTCAGCTCCGACATTGTGCCAACACCAAGGCCGCCGTAGTCGATGACCATCTCCGAGATGGTCGGGTACCGCTGCCTGATGCGGTACACCTCGGCGGCAATGTCGCTCGTGTACAGTCCAGGCATCCCATAGGATTCCTCGATGTAGACCTCGGAGAACCCGGACACAGACGAACCAATCGTGAACGATGTGTCACCGACAAATCCAAGGTCGACGCTCAAGACACGGTGCACCTTCCCTTGCGGGAGTACCCCGTCCCAGCTGTTCTTGTTCTGGTCATACCTGTAGACCAGCTTGCTTAGGTCAGTCGCCCATTCGCCGAGATACTCCCGGCGCCAGGTTGGATCGTCCGGATGAAATCCAAGCTCAATCCGCTTGGCCTCCAGTGCTCCTGGCTTGCTCAGGATGTGAAACGGGTTGTCGACTACTGACCAGTGAAACGTGGGCCACTGCTTGATGTTCTCATCCTCTCCAGTGGTGCGCGCCCAGAAGTACCCTCGCGGAAGAACGCTGGGCGTACCGGTTAGCCACAGGTCTCCGTCATAGTCCGACAGCGCAGGCTCCAGCACATCGTTGATCAGGTACTCAAGAACGTCTGACGGGAATGTGCCGGCCTCGTCAACGATAACTCGATGGTACTTCTGGCCTCGGAACTTCTCGGCCGCTTCACTCTTGTCCTTGCACCCAGCAAGCCAGATAGCGCCACCGTCCTTCGTCCAGAACCGACCCCCTTGTGTGTCTGGCTTCAGCCCCAGGTTGAACATGTGGTTCATCCGAGAAAGCTCGTTCCACAGGATGTCCTTTGAAGTCTTCGACGTCTTGGTGATGTACGGCACCAGCAAGTCTGGCCTGACAGAGATTGCGTCAATGGCACCAATTGCGTCGAGAACCGACTTCCCAGCGCGTCGTGTGCACTTGGCACACTTGCGCTTTGCTGGGCTATCTAGGAACTCCCGCTGCTTGTCGAAGGCTCGCGTTTTCCACGGCGTTGGGTCGCGTACAAGCCTGCTTGCTCGGCTGTATCCAACCAGCGCCCTCACTGCTTCGTCCAGCCTTCCTCGATGAGGATTCCGGCCCATTGCGGCGAGTTGACGAGCAGCCTGACGAACTCAATTGCTCGCGGTGGGGTTGGCGTCTCAGCAATCCATGTGTCAACGAGCAAGTCGAAGATGTCTGGTTCCAGATCCCGGAGCACCTGCGCCGCTTCTGCTCGCGTCTCCGGGTCACGTAGCCCGGCCTCACGATTGAGCCGCTGCATGTCGTAGGCGGCCATTACCTTCAGCAGGGTTGAGCCAGCGCTGACTCGCGTGCTGGCCTTTGGCGCCAAGTGCATCTCGTTCATCAGTGCAGCGGCCACCTCGTGGCGCCTATCCATGATGTGGGCGGTGCCTGCGCTGATTGCTCGCTGAGCCTGTCTCACTGCCCATACGCCATAGTACTCTTCGAGGGCATGGGGCAGCGTCGCACCGTCTCGCATTGCCTCTAGGCAGGCAGCAAACGCCGCGTTTCTCGTCATACCCGAGAGACCGGTGTCCCTCGGGTCGATCTTCTTCAGCTCACTAGGCACGCTGGTACCAGTTCCGCATTGCCTCTAGCTCTGCGGAGCTCTCACATGCGAGCTGGTCTTGGTTGAGTGCGGTTAGCCCTTCGCCTAGCTCGTAACCGCACTCTCGTTTGAACCATACTCGCTGGCCAATTTGGACGTCAACATGCGCCATTGGACCGACTGAGCGGACCGTTCCGCTAACCAGCGTTGCCGGCTCGAAGCGGCACACCTCAATCAAACCGTACTTGGCCGACTTGGTGTCTATCTCCTTGACGACAACACGGGACCCGAGCGCGAGCTTGGACTCTCCGTACAGGTAGAGCTGAGATGACGGTATCAGCCATTCCTCGCCGACCTGAACGAAGAGCGGCTCTTCGCATAGGTACGGTCGGAACCATACCACGTCACCAGGCTCCACTGGGTAGTTGCGACGGTCTACTCGCGGTCCCACGGATGCCACAATACCACGCGCCAACACTGGTTTAACTTCCGCTGCCGATGTGTCGAGCAGCGCACTCGTTGCCTCTCCAACGAATGTTACTTCTCGAAGAACTATCTTTTCTCCGACAGCCCGGATCATGGTTCACCAGCTTTCTCGAGTGCCGCCCTAAGCATCGTTGCCACGAACACGTTAGAGCTCCACTCTGCAGTACGCTGTTGCGCCGCCACATCTGCCCGTATCAGGGTGAAGATTCCACGCAACAGTCGCACTTGTTCCCGCTGCAGTAGGATGGCTTCATCCTCAGTTTTAACGTTCCGAATCACACCAGTGTTATTGTCCGCCATTGACTGTCTCCTATCACAGGTTTGAGATGCGTTCCAGGTATCCTGGTTCGCGCTTGATTGGCCTACCAGGTTCGGGGGCGCCCTGTTGGCTTGCCTGAAGTTGCTCTTGCTCCAGCTTGTTCACCTTGGCGTGCTCCGCCTGGATTGCTGGATTCAGTAGTGGGTGCCCCTCGACGTCGAGCAGCAGCGACAGCTGCACAAGGCTCTCAAACGGAAGTTCCTTCTTGTGGTTCTGGATTACCTCAAGCGCTGCCGTCTGCATCTCGGCGAACTTCTGCGGGTACACGGCCTTTACGGCCTCCACGCTGGCAGGTGATAGTTTGCCCTGTTCCATGTCGTCCAGCACCGAGTCCGGGTCTTTGATGGCGGCCAAGTACTTAGCCATGTTGTCGAGCCGCAGCTCAGTCCATCCCGAGTTCCCTTTCGTCTTGTTCAGTGATGTCTGAAACCGCCACACGGCTGGCCCTGTTGGGGGTAGCTTGCTTGCCAAAAACTGGGAGGCGCGATTGGCTACCTGTGCGTAGGCGAACGCCGTCTTAGGAGCGACGTCGCCCATGCCGTTCGATTGGTAGGAGACCGCCTCGGCTATCCTGGCAGCGTCCGCTTGGAACTGCCGAATCTTCGCCTCTGTCTTGGCCACGTTCTGACGCTTCTCGCGCTGGGTGGACCCGAAGAGCTGCACGGACGCACGCCGCCCAGCTGTTGCGAACTTGCGGCGCGCCTCCTTCGGCATTGCGAGGCGACGAATGGCTCGCTCGGTCTTCGCCTGTGTCGCTTTGCGCGACTCCTTGAACTTACTAGCCAAGTGCTCGAGCTTGGTCACTTCTTTGACCATCGAGCTTGGAGACGAGAACGCGGTCGCGACTCCGCCAACGGCGTTTCCGATTGCGGCACCGACGCCTCCACCAGCGAATCCTCCAACAACGCCAAGGCCAGCCGGGCTGAGCACCTTCTGCACCAGGTTGGACTTCTCCTTTTCGGCCGCATCCAGCGCGTCGAGCATGTTGAAGTTCTTCACCTTGTTCCCAACGTCGTCGATTACCCTGCGTGCCTCTTTGACTGCAGCATGTGCCTTGTCGAATGCGGCCAGCTCAGACTTTGGAACTTGCCCAGTGTCACGAAACACTGAGTAAGTCTCGTCGAGGTTCTCGAGGTGCTTGGCGATGACCTGCGTTTCGAAGTCGGCGTTTGGGTTGTCGAAGTTGTTGATCTGACGCTCGACCTTCCCAGCGTCCAAAATCTTCTTTTTGCGCCAGAACTCCTGGCCTGCGCCCTCGGCCTTCAGCTTGGTCTCTCGAGAAAGCAGGTTGTCGAATTCGCCGCCCGTCTCGATTGACCTGGTCCACGCAGCGTTGCGCAAACGTTGATTTCTTCCGGCAACCCCAAAGATATCCTCGCGCTCTAGTGCCAGGCGAACACGTTCGCTCGCGTCTTTCGAGAACTCCCGCACCCAGTTCTCAGCGTCCACATCTACCCCGCTAGCAGGGCGAGCCTTTGCTGCATTCTCGGAGTAACGCCACATCGCACGTTTGAGCTGAGCCAACTGCATGTGTGCCGTCGTCAAGTCGCCTTCGGCCAGTGCTTTCCCGACCTTGGTCTCAAAGTATCCCACATCCCTCGCGAGCCTCCCAAAGCGCTTCTTTCCGAGTAGCTCAGACACTCCTTCGGACTCGAGCTTTTGGGTCAGGTCGTTGAAGAGTGTTCCTGACTCGATGGTTGCTTTCGACAAGCTCTTTGGCGTTACAGGGATTGTCTCCGTGAGGTTCTCAGCGTGTAGCTCGCCTGCGCCCATGTCGCGCAGTTTCATGTCGAAGTCGTACACTTCCTGGAGTGAATTTCGAAGTCGCTTGTTCAGGTCATCTTTGACCTCACCAGACCGCATCCACTCCGAGCGCACCGTGGGGTTGTTCATCGCGTCGAGCGCTTCGTCGGCTGTGCTCGCTTTGCCCCGAGCCACGAGGTCCTGGGCCCACCCCTCTTTGACACGGTCAGGGATGAACCGCATGTAGCCAGCGTCCTTTGCGGCTCGCTCTGCCGCATCTCCTGGTACTGCTGCCGCTTCGGTTGCTATCCGCTTTTGGATGCGCTCGGCGGCGCTGTCGGCCATCCGCTTGCGGAGCCCGGACACGCCAGCGCCGACCGCCCCAAGGCTTCCGCCAGTCACCAGCCCGAATAGGGCCCCAAGTCCTCCAGATGCGGCTAGGCGCTCTGCGTTGATCTCGTAGCCGCCTAGAGCGTCCTCCGAGAGCTGGCCTGCTACGCCAGACACAGCGCCGTCTAGAGTGCCCTCGGCGGCCATTCCAGCAATGCGAGCTAGTGCCGGGGTCACGCCTCGCGCGAGCAGGCTACCGGCAAGCCCAGCCCCGGCAGCTTCCGCCCCTCGTGCAAGCAGTCCGGCTGGGGTAGCAGCCAGCGCCCTAGCGCCAAGTGAGCTGCCGCCAGTGAAGAAGGCAGGAGCGGCCGCACCAAGGACCTCCCCAGCAGTGTGGAGCGTTGGGTTTGCAGCCTTCCGCTCTTCAAGACGCTGGGCGTACTCCGGAGCGACCTGGCTCGCTGCGAGCCCATAGGTCCCGAGCGACAGTCCCTGAGCGGCCCCCTCGGCAAGCGCCGTTCCTGGGGAGCGTAGCGCCTCGGTCCAGTTCTCGACGTCGGCCGTTTCCTGTGCGCTCTCGGTGGTATATCCACTCGCCAGGTACCTCGGGAGCTCGGTGGCAATAGAGCCAGGGTCTAGCTGGAACCGGCTCCCACTTGAGTCTTTGACGACAATGGGCGCTCCGGTGTCCTCTACTTCGACCTCCCCCGCGTCAAGTGCGCGCTGAAGGTCTGCAGGGTCAACCTCTTGATTGGTTCCAGCGTAGAATAGCTTCGCCACGTTCACTCCAGGGTATCAGCTCTAGTGTCCGGGTCTAGGACCTTGCGGCTCTTCACGTAGTCGTCGATGTGCTTCGAGGTTCCCAGGTACCGTTGGTTGATGTTCTTGGTCTCTCTTGTCATGACTCGGATCGCCTCTCGCGAAGCGCTCTGCGCCAGACGGAATGCCAGGTCGAAGTCGCCAGCGCCGACCGCGTCCATGTACGCCTTACGGTCCGTGTCGGAGCTGTCTCCGGACTTTCTGAGCGCGTTCACCACGAACGGAGTGAGTGCGTTCATTCTACCACGGTCAACATCGCTGGCCATGTTGCCGTTCTTCTGCAGGTCGTTGAGCTCTTCGCTGTTGTCCAGGAAGTTGACGAACTTGTCGTTTGCTTCGTTGACCTTGTTCGCCGAGTCCCTTTCCAGGGTAGCGAGTTCCTCCCCGTTCCAGTAGACAGGCCCGGAGCGTGCGTCGGCTCCACCCTCTCTGGCTTGCGACTTCAACTTGCCGACCTCGGCACTCATGGCCAGTGCTGGGTCGATTACCACCTCGTTGCGCGCTGGCGTTCCAGCCGTGCCCGGTCTGTAGCGCTCCGTCGACTCGGTTCGCCACTGCGAGTAAAGCTGCGCCATCGTGTCGGCATACTGCTTGTCCGCCTGCTGGATGAGCGAGTTGAGTTGCGGCTGAACAGCGGCAAGCTCTGACTCCATGGCGAGCTTGCGCATCTCGTCGAGCTGCTCCTTTTCGATGGCCGCTTTGCGTTCGAGGCGCTGCCCCTCGAGCGAGTTGGAAACCATGTCCCGCTCATCGCGGGCAATAGCCACATTGTCCTTGGCGTTGGCGATGTTCGCCTCTTGCGCAGCTAGCCTCTGCTGCTTCGATCGATTGATGATATCGAGGGCGAAGTTCGGGGAGCCCGTAGTCGATGCGCCGTATGCGCCAAGGCCAGCCGCAATAGCCGACAGGATCGTGGTCCCCCAGTCTTCCTTGGTTGTGATCTTGGCGCCTTCTAGAGACGCCTGCTTTTGCTCGAACAAGCGCGACTTTTCGTCGAGGTCCGCCTGTTGGATTCTCATCCGTGTTTCGATGTCTTCACGCTCTCGCATGTTCTTGGCTTGCATGAGCTTGAATTGCTCAATCTCGGCAGCTTTGCGGCTGCGCATGGAGTCCGCTGCTAGTTGGGCGTCGATGTGCTGGTTTGCTCTGAGCTCCTGTGCATCATTGGCCAGCTCCATCATCTTTGGGTGTGGCCCAGACATTGCTGCTGAGTACGGCTGCATTCCTCCAGGAGTTCCACGTGTAGCTGGGACGTGCCTAGTCAGTGTCCCGTTGCCATTGTCCCACAGGTTTTCACCAATCTGCCGGGGAGCGGTCTGGCCCTGTTTGCCTGAGGAGCCCTGCAGTCGGATTCGCTTCTGCTGGTCCGCTGGTGTTTGCGCTGCATCTTGCGCGTACTGGTCAAACACGTCGCTTTGGCCCTTGGCCACCTCGGCCTGCCCAGCTGCTTGCGTGGCGTAGTTATCGTAGATGTCACCAACCCTGGTGGTTCCGTACGAGCTACCGGTTGGAGCTTTGTACTTGTCCCACTCGCTTGCAGCTGATGCTTGCGGCTCTTGTACGCTCTGCTCGGCCAGCAATTGATCGGCTGTATCCTGGTCGAGGGCGAGCTCCTGACCGTCTTCGTCTCGGAAGTGATGGTAGTCACCCGACTGTCCTAGGTACTCGTAAGGCATCACACACCAACTTTCTTTTGCAGGCGCCCAACTGCTGAAGCCAGGTTCATCGCTAGTCTACTTGTGTCCACGTAGCGCATTCCGCCAGGCCCACGCGTCTGCACGTTTGCCGGCAGCTGCTGCGCCATCGGTCCCTTGTACACGGTTTGCGATGGGTCACCCTTGTAGGTATACACTGAGTCCTTCGCTTGGCGAAAGTCTCCAGTTGGAGCTTTCGAGGTCAGGCGCTTGGCCAGTGATGCTGTATCTGCGGCACGGAAGTCTGACGGTTTGGCGTCCCCAGCAACGTTCTTGAGGCGCTTGTCGGATGCCGCAGCTGCTATTACCGTTCCGGCAGCTCCCACCAAGCTACCAGCTTGGCGCCGCTCCGCTTCCTCTTGCTGCTGGTCCAGTTGTTGACGTTGTAGACCGACCGTTTGCTGACCGGTCAGTGTGTTGGTGGCTCGGTCGGCGTTCTGGTGGACCTGGGCGCCCCAGTCGCCTTCGAGCTGCATCCTTGCCCGGCGAGCGTTCTCATTGGCGTCAGTAACCTGCCCCATTGCCTGGAGTGTGCCTTGGGTGTCAGCGGCCGACGCTGACAGTGCTGTCGCTTGATTCCCTCTAGTGAGGTCAGCTTGCCGGTTTGCGTTGGCATCGTTGACAACGTTTGCTTCATGGAGCGAAGTGGTGTCTGCGGCCAACTGCTGCGTTGCGTTGTTCTGGTTGTTTCGGAGCGTCTCCGTTTCGAGGCGCGCCTGTTGCTCGGCAAGTGCTGCAAGCTGCTGCGCCCCTGCCAAGTCTCCGTCTCGCATGGCCTGCTCTGCCTGCAGGTAGAGCTCCCGAGCTGATGCCATCTCGTTGGCGCGGCCAGCGGCTGCCATGAACTGTGCGTCCTTCTGGGCTGACGCTGCCTCGAGGTTGGAGCGAGACTGTGCGTCGATTGCCTGCTGGTAGATTTGCTGCTGCCCCAGCGCCGTATTGTTCATGGCCTGGAGCCCTGCCAGTCCCGCCACTGCTCCACGCTGGCTAGCCGCAAGTGAGGCCTGCTGCGCGGCTAGTGCATCGCCCTTTTGACGCGCGAATGTCTGCGCATCTAGCGCATTGCGACGGAACGCTGTAGCGGCGTCCTCGCCCGCCTTGGCGTACATCTGCTCGGCTGCGCTGGGGGCTTTCCCCTCGGCGGCAAGGCGAGCCAGCTCGCCGGCATTCATCATGCCCTGGCGCCCAGTGGTCAGGACGTTGTTGGTCGCTGCTGTGGCGCTGTTGATTCCCTGGCGTGCCCCGTTGAACGCGTTGGTGGCGTCAACTGCATTGTAACCGACCCGGCCACTTGCTGCCTGCTGTGATGCCAGCGGGTCGACGGCGAATCGGTTTGCGTCTCGTGCTTGGATGCTCGCCGCATAGTCACGCTGTCGCTGTTTGTCCGCCGCTTCGAGCGCTGTATCTCCATATGCCGAAGGGTCAATCGTGACGCCTGGCTGCATGATCGACTTGAAGGCAGTTGGGTCCTCAAGCTGAATTGCGGCTCCGGGAAGCCCGGGTGCTGGGGCCAGGTTGTTCGTGGTGCGCCACTGTTCCTCATAGGGAGCGGCTGCTTGGCTCCAAGCCTGGTCCTGGTTGCTTACCATGCCGGTCTTGGGGTCTGTGACCTGCTGGTTCAGCCACATGTTGCGGCTCTCCGCGGTCCACATCTTCTCGAATGTGTCCGCTGGTAGGCTGCCGTACTGTGCGACAAATGCCTCGTACGCATCCGGATGTGCTTGCTTGGCGATTGCAGAAAGCTCTGGGTCCGTTGGAGTCCAGAACTGATAGTTCAGTCCAGTGCCTCCTGTACCCATCTCGGGGCTGATGACGGCCCCGGTCTGAGGGTCAATCGCCAGGCCAGTTTGCTGATATGTTGCGGTAACTCTGGGCATTGATTAACCCTTCCTGTTCGTCTGCGGTAGTTGGGGCTTCCCAAGACTCTTGGCGCTGATTGTGATCCCGTAGAAGCCAGTCGGCACTGATGCGCTGGTCGATCGGATTCTGAAAGCAATCCCTTCGCTCTTGCGGCTCAATACTTGGTACACGACCGGCTCGTTTGGCGACCCGAGGGCAATGCTCTGCTCATTGCTCCACGTTGTTCCCTGGTCCGTACTTTCGCTTATTGCGATAGATGGGTTCGAGATGCCACTATCCAGGTCAACCGCGACCCTGTTCACTCGCGTGCGTCCGCCGAAGTCGTGCAGCGCGATGTCTCCCGTCTCGATTCGCACCTCGACGTTAGCGCTTGCGATCGTCCCTGATAGGTATCCGGTATCAACCCCGTAGTACTCGTATTCCAGTCGCGCCAGCGTTAGCTCTGCGTCTGAGAAGTAGAAGAATGCGTTGGCTGGGTTGACGAAACCGCCATTGTTGAACGTAGCCGCCGTGCCCTCGTACAACACCCATGTGAACCACTGACGGTAAACGTAATTGTAAACCAGGATGTTTGGCCCCGGAAGAAACGCAACCTCAGATGTCCACGGGTTGTGGATGCATGCGACGCCAGCGTTTGCGTACGTGCTTTGCGCTGGGTACTGTACAGGGACATCTTCACCAATGAACTCCACTGGACCGCCACCCCGTGGGATGAGGAATATCCCTCTGTTTGACATTATCATGATGCCAACTGGGATAGCTACCGTCCCAGCGTGCACCATGATGCCGACGCCCTGTCCGATGTTGATCGAGTCTATGACTCCAGAGGTAGACTTCCCGGTTGTGCCGTCATCATTTGCATACTGCGGGACGAATGCGTAGATGTTGTTTAGCGATCCAGCGTATGCGTTCCCGTCCTGGCTTGTTAGCGCCGTGATGGCCTCAGGAAGGTCAAACGACAGCGCCGGGTTGAACTCGAATGGCCGGCCCGGTCGCAGGCTCTTCGAGTAGAACACCTTCGCTGGATATGATGGCGAGTGCCACATGATGCGGTCTGAAACCGGCGCGGCGAAGTCGCACGCCTCCATGCCGAACGACAGGAGCTCATTTCCTCCGCCAGACGTGTAGAGGATCTCATTGGACGCAATGGCGCTGTCGGATAGCCCGTCGGTAGCTGCCCACGTTGCTGCCGACCATATCGAAGCCGGAAGCGGGATCTCCTTCACTCGTCGCAATAGAGTGCCGCCGGCAGATGTCCTGTACTCAACGACATACGGCGCATTTGGGGAGAGCATGATCCGCTCATCTGTTGGGATTGAGTACTGCTTCAGTGTGATGTCCAGCTTCTGGCTCGCCGCTGCAACGACAACGTATGTAGCAGCCGCTGACTGTTGGCGTCGCCCCTCGGCATCGGTCCATTCCCACACGAACGCGACGGAGTACGAGCCGGCCGTGAGCGACCCACCGGCTGAGGTGCTAACGTCTGCCATTGGTGGGCTGTAGAAACCCGTGGGTACCCAGCGCTCCTTGTCCCAGTATCGCGGATAACCCATTGGCAGGAAAGCCACGCCTGAGTGCTCCGCCGGTACGCCTCTAGTCGGAGACCATCCAATGCTAAGTACCTCGTGGCCTGTATTCGTTGGGACGATTACCTTCATGCCACTGGCGCCAGCATTGTACATGCTACCGCCGCAAGCGAACCCAGCCGTTGCCGCTGACTGGTACACTCCGCGCGTAGCGGAAAGCATCACAATTGTGCCGAAACTGGCCGTTGTAGCGGCGGCCGATGATCGCTTGTACGCAGAGAATGCCCACACTCCAACCTGTGTCCCAAGCGTTCCAGCGACCCATGGTTTGCGTGTCAGGTCTTCTACCCACACAGGAGGGAGGAACAACCGAGCACTAGGCCAGACTCGAGGCGC
>Ga0228700_1002056_pt1 | contig 11279 bp, 12 predicted proteins | sample McNCre317_Aug_MG_FD_178019 | JGI IMG/M metagenome (GOLD analysis project Ga0228700, IMG submission 178019) | Freshwater microbial communities from McNutts Creek, Athens, Georgia, United States - 3-17_Aug_MG | ecosystem: Environmental > Aquatic > Freshwater > Creek | place: USA: Georgia...
CAAAGCCGCGGATGGGACCGACCTGGCCACCCTCGCTGACCTCCTTGGCCCAGACCACGAACACATCGGCTATCGGGGCATTGGTGATCCACATCTTGGAGCCCGAGAGCTTGTAGCCGCCGGCCACCTTGTGCGCACGCGTGGCCATGGAGCCGGGGTCGGAGCCGTGGTCAGGCTCGGTCAGGCCAAAGCAGCCAATCCACTCGCCGGCGGCCAACTTGGGCAGGTATTTCTGCTTCTGGGCTTCGGTGCCAAAGGTCTCTATGGGCACCATCACCAACGAGCTTTGCACACTCATCATGGAGCGGTAGCCGCTGTCCACGCGCTCCACCTCGCGGGCGATCAGGCCGTAGGCCACGTAGTTCAGCGCCGGGCCGCCGTACTGCTCAGCAATGGTCGGGCCCAGGAGACCGAGCTCCCCCATTTCGCGAAAAATGGAGATGTCGGTGGTGCCCTCGCGAAAAGCCTGCGTGACGCGCGGTGCCAGCCGGTCCTGGCAATAGGCGGCCGCAGCGTCGCGCACCATGCGCTCGTCGGCGCTGAGCTGGCTATCCAGCAAAAAGGGGTCTTGCCAGTTGAATGCGGCGTGGGCCATGGGGTATCTCCAGATGATTCATTAAAAGAGGTTGTGGAGCTGCGCCTAGCCCGCCTCCTGGGTGTAGATGCACGGCCGCGTCATTCCACGCAGCCGCGATGGTAGTGGCTGGTCTGGCCTCCAACAAGCAATGCTTTTGCATGCAGGTATTCTTCGTATGCATACCTGGAGCCCAGGCATAATTTTCGACCATGCGCCGCAAGCTCCCCTCTTCCCATACGCTTTTATGCTTTGACGCTGCGGCACGCCACCGCAGCTTGACGCGCGCCGCAGTAGAGCTGGCGCTCACGCAAAGTGCTGTCTCGCGCCAGGTCCTTGCGCTGGAAGAATATCTGGGCGTCACCTTGTTCAAACGCACCCGCCATGGCATGGAGCTCACCGCCCTGGGCGCCGACTATGCCGCCCGCGTGGCCCAGCGCCTGGGCGCCCTGGAGCAGGACACGCAAGACATCATGGGTGCCAGCCTGCCGGGCAGCGATGTGCACCTGGCCTGCGTGCCCACGTTTGCGGCCCAGTGGCTGATACCGCGGCTGGGCCAGTTTGCCCAGCAGCATCCTGGCATCACGGTGCACATTGAAACCCGCACCCGGCCTTTTCTGTTTGCCGACACGGCGCTGGATGCCGCGATCTACGCCGGCACGCCCGAGCAGCTGCAGCGCTGGGCCGGCACCCACAACCAGCTGCTGATGAGGGAGGAAGTGGTGGTGGTTTGCCAGCCCAGCCTGCTCGGTCGGCGCAGCCGCATCCAGGCCCAGACCCTGGCCGGCATGACCCTGCTGCAGCAAAGCACACGCCCCGATGCCTGGAGCCAGTGGTTTGCCCAGGCGGGTGTGGATGCGCCGCGCGCCCTGGCCGGGCCGCGCTATGAGCAGTTCTCCATGACCGTGGCTGCCGCCGCACAGGGCCTGGGCCTGGCCCTGGTGCCGCGCCTGCTGATTGAGCGGGAGTTGCAGCGCGGCGAGCTTGCCATTGCGCACCCGCTGGCTCTGCAGGGTGCGCATGCCTATTACCTGGTGCATCCCCTGACCCAGGGGCCCAGCCCCGGGGCGTTGGCCTCATTCACCCATTGGCTGGTGCGGATAGCCGGGGCTTAAGGTCCAGGCATGCCAACTGCTGAACGTCATGCCAACTTGTTGATCGGTCGCACGTAAGTTGTTGATTTAATTTACCCCCCAGGAATCGGAGTACTTGCAGCTTGTAGCCCCGATTCTCACATCATTGTTTTTTGTCCGGAATGACTCTTTGTATGCAGTAGTTCTTGAGATCGGCGTCAGATCACAACTGACTGGGCAAACTGCGGAAGATCCTCCCGGCACCATCACTGAAATACACCATAAATCAATATCTATGGCCCATAGCTGCATTTCTTCGTAAATGCCCAAAGGTCGAAAAAATTGGCCAATTACCGACCATTGGAAAATGGGCCCCCAATGGTCGAACAGACAGGTGGCACTAAGCCATCACTTTCTCCAATGCCAGCAGTCCTGTGGCGGTGTTGGAAATCGGAATGTGGTAATTGCTGTGCACCTTGCGCACGCCAGCGCCATCGCCCGCGGTGAGCGCTGCGCGCATGGCCAGCCACATCAACAGTTCCACGCCCTGGGTACCGCTCTTCTCCACCAGGGTGTGGATGCTGAACTGCGTGGCCCACTCGGGGTTGCTCACCAGGCTTTCCATGAATTGCAGATCGAAGGCCTTGTTGATGAAGCCGGCCCGCTCACCGTCCAGCTGGTGGCTCAGGCCGCCAGAGGCAATCACGGCCACTTTCTTGCTGCTGTCCCAGACGGCAATGGCCTCACCCACGGCACGGCCCAGGGCGTAGACGCGGCTGGCCTTGGGCAAGGGAAACTGCACGGTGTTGATGCACACCGGCACCACGGTCACCGGGCAGGCGCCTTCGGGCCAGAGCAGCTTGAGCGGCAGGGTGCAGGCATGGTCCACCAGCATCTCCTGGCAGGTGACCACGTCAAATTCCTTCTCGATCAGGGTACTGATGATTTGCCATGACAGGTCCGGCTCACCGCGCAGGGGTGCCAGGGTGGGAATGCCCCAGCCTTCGTCGGCATTGCTGTACTGCGTGGCGGCACCCACGGCAAAGGTGGGCATCTTGTCCAGAAAGAAGTTCAGCCCGTGGTCGTTGTAGAACAGCACCACCACGTCGGGGCGGTTCTGCTCCAGCCATTGGTGCACCGGCACATAGCCGTCGAAAAAGGGCTTCCAGTAGGGCTCCTGCTGCAGGCCCTTGTGGATGGCGCCGCCAATGGCGGGAATGTGGGAGGTGCCTACGCAACCGATGATGTCTGCCATGTTGTGCTCCTTATGGTTTATTGGCCGGCTGCCACCAGGCGGGCTTTGAATGCTTCCTTGCTCAGCCCGGTCTGCTGGGCCCCGATGTCCTGCATGTCCAGCCCGAAGATGCCTGCGAACTTGGCCAGGTAGTAGGCATTGCCGCCAGCGGCAATCAGCTGCAGCACATTGCGCGCGCGGATGGCAGCGGCCTGGGTTTCGGTGAGCTGGTAGCGGCGCATATAGACCTCTTCATCGGCCACAAAGGCTGCGCGGTTTTCTGCGGAATTGAAGGAGAAGCACATCTTGTTCAAGGCATAGCCCTTTTTCGCCTGCTCGCCGTCAAAGGGGGTGGTGCCGAATATGGGCGGTTCTGCGGTCTTCACGGGCATGGGGTGTCTCCTGAAAATGTGTGTGGAAGGCCTGCAGTATTGGCGTTTGCTTGCAAAAGATAAATACATGATTGATCATCAAATACATGAGCAAATTCGATTATTCAGATATCAGCGGCAAGCTCTTGCAGCTGCATCTTGCGGTGCTGGAGACCGGCGCCATCACAGCGGCGGCGCAGCGCCTGGGGGTCACCCAATCAGCGGTCAGCCATTCGCTGGAGAAATTGCGCTCCATCACCGGTGATGCGCTGTTTGTGAAATCGGGGCGCGGCATCGTGCCCACTGCCCATGCACAGGGCCTGGCCGAGCAGGCGCGCGGTCTGCTTAGCGGAATGGAGCGTTTTACCCAGAGCGGCCGCTTTGACCCCTTGCACTGGCAGGCCCGCTTCACCATTGCGGCCAACAATTTCCAGCGCGATGTGCTGCTGCCGCCCTTGCTGCAGCGCCTGCGCCAGAAGGCGCCTGGCGTGCTACTGCATGTCATTCCCTCCGGCATTCCCAGCCTGGAGATGCTGCGCCAGCAGCAGTGCCAGCTGGTGCTGAGCCCGCGCCCGCCCGATGGTGGCGACATCCTGCAAAAGCGCTTGTTCGAGGACCGCTACCAGGTCTTCTACGACCCGGCACAGCGGGGGGCACCGGCCAGCCGCGCCGACTACCTGGGCGCACGCCACGTCACCGTGGTGTACGAGGGAGGACGCCCCCTGGACCTGGACCAGTGGATGCTCACGCGGGGGGTGCGCCGCCAGTTCGCAGTGACGGTGCAAGACTTTTCGGGGTTGGGCGCCTTTGTGCAGGGTAGTGATCTGCTGGCCACGGCACCTGCCCTCTTGCTGCGCCACATGCCAGCGGGCCTGGCCGCTGTGGCGCCACCCCTGCCCTGCCCCCGCCTGCCCATGTTCATGGTCTGGCATATGCGCCACCAGCACGATGCGGCGCATCGCTGGCTGCGCGGCGAGCTGCAGAGCCTGGTGTCCGAGTTGCTAAAGCTGCAAACGGTCTAAAGCAGGCCTTACACCCAGTGAATGCCTGCGGGTTCTTAACCTCTGGATGCCACCCACGGCAGCGGTGCCGAGCGATGCAGCACGTCTTCACGCAACCACAGGGCACTGCGGCTCGCGCGCTGGGCGACGCTGGTTGCTGGCAGCTGCAGGTAGTCGGCGTTGTGTACCGCCAGGCTGTAGTCGCCCTGGTAGCCCATGGCATCCAGGCGTAGCAGCACATCGGCCAGCGCGGCGCTGTGCAGACCCTCGCCAGGAAAGACTTGGAGGCCAGGGGCATGCCCCGAAGCCTGCGCAGCGGTCGGCTCTATGCCGTCACTGAGCTGTACCTGAAAGATGCGGCTGGCATCCAGGTCTTCCAGTTCATCCAGCGGGCTGCCTGCGGCCACCATGGCATGGAGGTCCAGGCCCAGGCCCAGATTGGGGCAGTCGGCCTGGCACACCAGGTCCCAGGCGCGGCCAAAGTCAGGGACCAGGCCGCTTGCGCTGTGGGCCACATAGGCCACCCGTATGCCCAGGGGCAGGGCCAGCATGGCCAGTTTGCGCAGGTCACGCGCCAGGACATCTGGCTCGCCGCTGGCTTGCTCCAGGGTGGTGGCGCGCGCCACCAGCACGGCGCAGTCCAGGGCCTGGCAGAGCTCCAGCAAGGACTGGGCAATCTCCACCTTGTAGCGGTGCATGGGACCGCTCAAACCCTCGAAATCGCGCAGGGCCTGCAGGGCTGTGGGGCGCAGGCCCAAGGCCTGCAAAGCCTGTGCGACCGCAGGGGCGCCACCGGGCTGCGCCACCACATCGCGGGCACTGAGGCTGACCTGGCAAAAGCCCGCATAGGCCATGGCCTGCAGCCGTAGCTCCAGCGGACCGGCCAGGGTGCCACTGTCCATGTCAAAGCCACCCAGAAGACCGCTGGCAATCTGCATCTCAGGCCTCCCGGTGCACCAGCTCGAAAGACACCGAGCCCAGCACGGTACGCGTGAGCGCGCCCCGGTCTTCGGGATGCAGCAGGTGCGACTCCACAAACTCCACACCCAGGGCTTTGAGGGCCTGCACCGCCGCGTGCACATCGGGGGCACCCAGACCCACACGCTGAAGACATTCGGCCGAGCTGTCGTCGTCCATGCCGGGGTCGGGCTCCACCAGTTGCCACAGAAAGCTGCCGCAAGGGCTTTGCATGAGCTTGCCCTTGGGCAGGATGCCAAAACGCTGTTCGTCGGGAATCTGGGTGAAGCCAAACAGGTTTTCGTAAAAGGCCATCCAGTCCACCGAACGGCCGCCGCCTATGTACTGCACCAGACCAAAGTAGGACATGCCCGCCAGGGCCGGTGGATGTGGGTCCACCGTGGGAATGGGCACGAAATCGATGTCGTAGACCGAGAATTCCTTCCAGCGGTCCACAAAGTAGAAACGGCTGCTACCGGGTCCGCGGATGGCCGGTATGTGCAGCTCCATGGCGCGGGCACGGCTGGGCACGTCCCAGGCGCCCAGCTCCATGCAGCGGCTGTGTGCCTTGAGGGCATCGCGCACGCGAAAGGCCACGGCCGCCAGCACCGGGCGGGCGCCGGCCTCCGACAGGCCTTCATCGGCAGGTGCACCCACCACCATGTTCATGCCGCCCTGGCGGTACAGCGTGACCTCGCGCGAGCGATGCCGCGCCACCGGCCGAAAGCCCAGGGACTCCAGCACCTGGCCCAGGGCCTGCGGTCGGCTGGTGGCGTATTCAATGAACTCTATGCCCTCCATGCCCAGCGGATTGGGCAGCTCGGGCACAGACTCGCGTTGCAATGGCGTGGATGACATTGTTGAGCCTCTCTGCCTTTCAGTATGCCCCAATCACGCCGACAGTTGCTGCTCCAGTTGGTGCAGCACATCGTAGCAGGCCAGCACACCGGCCACGCTGCTGTTGGGTTGGCGGCCTTCGCGGATGGCGGCGAAAAACTCGCGGTCCTGCAGCTCGATGCCATTCATGGAAACGTCTACCTGGCTGACATCGATCTTCTCTTCCTTGCCGCTAAATAAATCGTCGTAGCGGGCGATGTAGGTGGCCGTGTCGCCGATGTAGCGGAAGAAGGTGCCCAGCGGACCGTCGTTGTTGAAACTCAGACTCAGGGTGCAAATGGCACCATTGGCGGCCTTGAGCTGAATGCTCATGTCCATTGCAATGCCCAGCACCGGGTGGATGGGGCCCTGGATGGCATGGGCCTGCACGATGGGGCTGCCGCACTGGTAGGCAAACAGGTCCACCGTGTGGGCGGCGTGGTGCCAGAGCAGGTGGTCGGTCCAGCTGCGCGCCTGGCCCAGGGCATTGGTGTTGGTGCGGCGGAAGAAATAGGTCTGCACATCCATTTGCTGGATGTTGAACTTGCCGGCCTGGATCTGCTGGTGCACATATTGGTGGCTGGGGTTGAAGCGCCGGGTGTGGCCGCACATGGCCACCAAGCCGGTCTGCTGCTGCAAAGCGACCACATCGCGGGCACCTTTGAGGCTGTCGGCCAGGGGAATCTCGACCTGCACATGCTTGCCCGCCTTCAGACACGCCAGGGTCTGCTCGGCATGCATTTGCGTGGGCGTGCACAGAATCACCGCGTCCAGCTCGGCAATGGCCAGGCTGTCTGCCAGTTCGGTGCTGACATGCGCGATGCCGTACTTGTCTGCCACTTCGCGGGTCTTTTCCAGGTCGCGGCTGACCAGGGAGATGACTTCCACCCCCTCGATATTCTTGATGCCGTCCAGGTGCTTGATGCCAAAGGCACCGGCGCCGGCCAGGGCGACTTTGATGGTCTTGCTCATTTATTGGTTCTCCAGAATCAGGTGACCCACGGCGGTGTTGGAGGCCGGCACGTGGAAAAAACGGTGTTTCAGTTTGACGCCATCGGCACGGCCGGCCACATCGGCCATGGCACCCCGGGCGATCAGCCACATGACCAGCTCAATGCCCTCGCTGCCGGCCTCGCGCACATAGTCGATATGGGGTATGGCGGCGGCTGCACTGGGGTCGGCAATCAACTTGTCTAGGAAGGCGTTGTCAAAATCGGCGTTGATCAGGCCGGCACGCGGACCTTGCAGCTGGTGGCTCATGCCACCCGTGCCCCAGATATGCACATTCAGGTCTTCGTCATAGGACTCCACCGCCTTGCGGATGGCCTGGCCGAGATTGAAGCAGCGCTGGCCGCTGGGCACCGGGTACTGCACCACGTTGACCGCAAACGGGATCACCGGGCAGGGCCAGTGAAAGGCATTCTTGGGCGGGTTGCCGCACATCAGCGACAGCGGCACGGTCAGGCCATGGTCCACGTCCATCTTGTTGACGATGGTGAGGTCGAAGTCCTGCTGAATGACCGACTGCGCGATGTGCGAGGCCAGCTCCGGGTGTCCGATGACCGTGGGCACGGGACGCGCGCCATAGCCCTCGTCGGCCGGCTGGTACTGCGCGCCGGTGCCGATGGCAAAGGTGGGGATCAGGTCCAGACTGAAGGCGGTTGCATGGTCGTTGTAGACCAGGAAGATGACATCGGGCTTGTTGTCCTTCATCCACTGCTTGGAATATTCATAGCCCTTGAACAGGGGCTGCCAGTAGGGTTCCTGGTCTTTGCCAGCGTCCATTGCGGCGCCTATGGCCGGCACATGCGAGGTATAGACGGATGCGGTGATGCGTGCCATGGTCAGACTTCCTTCTTGTTCTTGTGGGCGGCACCCTGGGGCTGGTTATGTGCCTGGGCGTCACCGTCCTCGCCGATGTAGCGGTTGCCCTGGATGCTGCGGCCGCCGCCGATCATCATGGCGCGGTATTCCTCTTCGGTCATGCCGGTCATGGAGCCGGCCATCTGCTGGAACGAGAGGCCAAAGGTGGCGCCGATCTTGGCCAGGAAGTAGATGTTGCCACCCGCTGCCATGCAGCGGTTCAGGTCGCGCGTGAGTACGCCCTGCTTCTGCTCCTCGGTCATCGGCCACTCGTCCAAATAAGCGCGCTGGTCGGCCTTGAAGCGCTCGCGGTTCTCGGCCTTCATCAGGCTCATGCAGAACTGGTTGAGGTGGTAGCCCTTGCGACTTTGGTCGGCATCGAAAATGATGGTGCCGGGGACATCGAGATACGGTTTGTTCAGTGACATTGGCTAGTCCTCAAAAAATCGCCGCCGGGCCGCCACAAGGCGATTTCGCCCCCTGAGGGAGCAGCGAACCACGCGCAGCGGGGAGCGTGGGGGCTCATAGTTCTTCAGGCCAGTACAGACGCATGGGATTGTCGACCAAAAGCTTCTGCTGCAATTCTGGAGTGCGGGCAATATGGGGTATGAAATCCACCAGAAGGCCGTCGTCCGGCATATGGTCTTTCAGGTTGGGATGCGGCCAGTCGGTGCCCCACAGCACGCGGTCCGGAAAGGCCTCCACGATGCGCCGGGCAAAGGGGATGACGTCCCGGTAGGCGTTCTGTTCGCCTGCCAGCGCCGTGGGGCCGCTGACGCTCAGCCGCTCGGGGCAGCTCACCTTGCTCCACACATTCGGATGCTCGCGCATGAACTTCTCGAACAGCGCAAACTCCGGTCCGTCCACCGGTTTGCCCACATCCGGGCGACCCATGTGGTCCACCACCACTGTTGTGGGCAAAGCGGTGAAGAAGTCCCAGAGCTCGGGCAGGTCCACCGCTTCGAAATAGATCACCACGTGCCAGCCCCATTGGGCGATGCGGGATGCAATCTCCAGCAGCTCGTCCTTGGGTGTGAAGTCCACCAGGCGCTTGACGAAGTTGAAGCGCACGCCGCGCACGCCGGCATCGTGCATGGCCTGGATCTCGGCATCGCTCACGCTGCGCTTGACTGTGGCCACGCCACGGGCCTTGCCGCCGGAGTGGATGAGCGCATCGACCATGGCGCGGTTGTCGGCACCGTGGCAGGTGGCCTGCACCACCACGTTGCGCGCAAAGCCCAGGTGGTCGCGCAGGGCGTAGAGCTGCTGCTTGGAGGCATCGCAGGGCGTGTACTTGCGCTCGGGCGCATAGGGGAACTCGGCGCCAGGGCCGAACACGTGGCAGTGCGCGTCCACTGCGCCTGCGGGCAGCTGGAATTCGGGCTTGCTGGGGCCGCTGTACCAGTCGAGCCAGCCTGCGGTCTTGGTGAAGTCACCGGATGTGGGTTTGGACATGGCTCGCCTTAGTCGAAGTACTTGAGGCCGGCTTTTTCCAGCGGCTCGCGCATCTTGTACATATCCAGGCCCAGCACGCCGGCGGCGAACTTGGCGCGCTTTTCGCCCTCGAAGCTCTCGCGCTTCTCAGCGGCGTCGGCCACGGCCTGCGCACGGGCGGCGGGCACGACCACGATGCCGTCGACATCGGCGATCACCACGTCGCCGGGGTTTACCTGCGCACCGGCGCAGACCACGGGGATGTTCACCGAGCCCAGGGTCGCCTTGATGGTGCCCTTGGCATTGATGGCGCGGCTGAACACCGGGAAGCCCATCTTCTCGAGTTCATCCACGTCGCGCACGCCGCCGTCGATGACCAGGCCGCGCGCACCGCGCGCCTGGAAGCTGGTGGCCAGCAGGTCGCCAAAAAAGCCGTCGAAATTGTCGGTGGTGCAGGCTGCCACGACCACGTCACCTTCTCTGATCTGCTCGGCGGCCACGTGCATCATCCAGTTGTCACCGGGCTGCAGCAGCACGGTCACGGCAGTGCCGCACATCTTCGCGCCCTTGTAGATCGGCCGCATATAGGTCTTCATCAAACCGACGCGGCCCATGGCCTCGTGGATGGTGGCAACGCCGAAGCGCGAGAGCTTTTCCACCGCAGCCGGCTCGGCACGGGTGATGTTGCGGTAAACGACTCCGAGTTCGTACATGGTCAGATTCCTTTGCTCTTGAGCTGCGCGTCCAGGCGCGGGAAGACACGGCGTGCATTGCCCTCGTAGATCTGGTGGCGATCGGAGTCGCTCAGGATCTTGCTGGACTCGATGTAGCGCTTGGTGTCGTCGTAATAGTTGCCGGTCTGCGGATCAATGCCACGCACCGCGCCAATCATCTCCGAGGCAAACAGCACGTTCTTCACCGGAATCACGGTATTGAGCAGGTCAATGCCGGGCTGGTGGTAGACGCAGGTGTCAAAGAAGATGTTGTTGAGCAGATGCTCTTCCAGCAAGGGCTTCTTGAGCTCCTGGGCCAGGCCGCGGAAGCGCCCCCAGTGGTAGGGCACGGCGCCGCCGCCATGGGGGATGAGGAAGCGCAGCGTGGGGAAATCCTTGAACAGGTCGCTGGTCAGGCACTGCATGAAGGCGGTGGTGTCGGCATTCAGGTAGTGCGCGCCGGTGGTGTGGAAGCAGGCGTTGCAGCTGGTGCTCACGTGGATCATGGCGGGGATGTCGTACTCGACCATCTTCTCGTAGATCGGGTACCAGTGCCTGTCGCTCAGAGGTGGCGAGTTCCAGTGGCCGCCGGAGGGGTCGGGGTTGAGGTTGATGCCCACGTTGCCGTACTGCAGCACGCATTTTTCCAGCTCGGGGATGCAGCTGGCCGGGTCCACGCCGGGCGATTGCGGCAGCATGGCCACCGGCACAAAGTGCTCCGGGAAAAGCTGGCTCACGCGGTAGCACAGCTCGTTGCAGATGGCCGCCCAGGTGGCAGACACCTGAAAGTCGCCAATGTGGTGGGCCATGAAGCTGGCGCGCGGGCTGAACAGGGTGATGTCGCTGCCACGCTCCTTCATCAGGCGCAGCTGGTTGCTCTCTATGGATTCGCGCAGTTCGTCGTCGCTGATCTTCAGGTCCGAGACCTTGGGACTCTGCGCGGGGGCTTTGATGCCAGCGATCTGGGCATTGCGCCAGGTCTCCAGCGCCTTGGGGGCCGTGGTGTAGTGGCCATGGCAATCGATGATGAGCGGCTTCTTCATGGGTCTCCTTGTATTGTTGGTGCGTGTGCGCCGGTGCTCAGGCTGCGGCGGGCTCCATGCCCTGCGCGCGTATGGTGGCGGCTGCCGCCGGGGAAGTCAGGTAGTGCAGCAGGGCGCGTGCTGCCTGGGGATGCACGCAG
>Ga0228700_1002058_pt1 | contig 11266 bp, 16 predicted proteins | sample McNCre317_Aug_MG_FD_178019 | JGI IMG/M metagenome (GOLD analysis project Ga0228700, IMG submission 178019) | Freshwater microbial communities from McNutts Creek, Athens, Georgia, United States - 3-17_Aug_MG | ecosystem: Environmental > Aquatic > Freshwater > Creek | place: USA: Georgia...
TATTTCGGCTGTTCGGTCTCGCCCAAAATCAACAATCCGCCGCCGTTGGCGACGAAGTTTTCGATGACCGCCAGCTCCGAATCGGCCAGCATCGGGCTACCGGTACCAACAGTCTTTTCCCACTCGTCGGTCGAGGCGTGTGGCAGCACCAGCACGTCAACCTGGGCAAGCGTTTCGTCGGTGATTAGGCCAGATGCGTGAGCCGCAATTGCGAAGCCTTCCGCGTCGGCCGCGGCTGCGAGCTGCTCATAGCTTGCGTCGGCTGGATTCGCTTGGTTCATGCGCGCTGCGAGAGCCGGATCGATTGTCCAGGCCTGGTTGTGCGCCTGATCGACAAGAATTCGGGCGATTTTCTGCATCTTTGCCTCTAACTACGGATGAAATTCACTCTTGACGAAGACTCTAACGGATTATTTGCCATGTTTTCAGGCTCAGTCGGTAAATTTTGCGTATCAAATGCCGAATTTGCGGATGTGCTCTGCTGCGCAAGTCTTAACGGAGTTCTGGTTGCCCGAACCGGGCACCCCGTGGCCGCAGTCCCCCAATCAAGTAGGCTTGACGGGTTCCGATCAGGAACAAGGAGAATTCGCCTAGTGGCCTATGGCGCGCGCTTGGAAAGCGCGTTGAGTGCAAGCTCTCATGGGTTCGAATCCCATATTCTCCGCGTCTGATACAAATCGGCATAACTTGCCGATTTGCTAATGAGACAGTGAAAAAGCCCCAGAGCAATCTGGGGCTTTTGTCAATCTAGAGTTCCAACTTTCTTTCACCCAACCATTGAGCGGCTTCAGCCGTTCTGTGGTCGAAGAAAAGGCTTTCGCCACCGTCAAGTGTGGAAATCGACTCCATCTCATTTTCCGACAAGGCAAAGTCGAACACATTGAAGTTCTCTGCCATGCGCGAAGGAGTGACCGATTTTGGAATGACTACGACACCTCGTTGGATTAGCCAACGCAACACAATCTGCGCTACCGACCGGCTGTGCGAGGAAGCGATACTGCTCAGAAGTTCATTAGTGAAAAGATCATTCCTACCCTCTGCAAATGGGGCCCAAGATTCAATCTGAACACCACGTTCGGTCATAAGTCCCTGATAATCAGAACGTTGGAAGAATGGGTGCGTTTCAATCTGGTTCACGTGAGGGGCTACCTCATTGTGGAGAATCAAATCTACTAAGCGGTCTGGATAGAAGTTCGAGACACCAATCGCCCTGATGCGGCCCTCTTTGTATAGTCTTTCCATCGCGCGCCAAGCACCGTAGTAGTCACCAAAAGGCTGGTGAATGAGAAAAAGGTCAAGGTAGTCAAGGCCGAGTTTCGCAACAGCCTTGTCGAATGCTTTGAGCGTTTCATTTTCTCCAGCCTGCTCAATCCAAAGTTTCGTCGTTATGAAGAGTTCACCCCTAGAAACGCCAGACACTTTGATGGCATCGCCAACGGCGGCTTCGTTGAAATATGAAGCAGCGGTGTCAATGCTGCGATATCCGATTTCGATTGCTGACTCGACTGCTTGTTGGCAGTCTTTCGGCTCTGGGACCTGGAAAACACCAAAGCCCAACTGTGGCATCTGCACACCATTACTCAACGTCACATTGAACATACTTTCAACTTTCTCTCCGATCGCCAGACTAGCCTTTTTGTTACAACTTCCCCGATTCCTAGGCATGTGCCACTGCCGATTGAGCCCAGTGATATAGGCACTAATGGCGTAGATAGATGGCGTAGAAAATGATTCTGAAAACAGACTTCGGCGTAAATACTGATAAGCAAGCGGGTCATGCGTTTCACCTATTCTCCGCAATTCCCCACCGCCGTGCATTCGTTTGGGCATGGGCCATTGACTAGGTAAAGGTCTCAAACCTTACTTTCTCCGCGCTAATGAGAAATGCCCCTGATTTTCATCAGGGGCATTTGGCTCTAGAGCCTGAAGGGGTTTGCTTCTCGTCCGGTTTTTAGGGTGCTCGACCACCAGACAAGCTGGTCGAGAACGGCCCGCGCAGCCTTGGCGGCTAGCGGATCTTTGAGAGAACCATCCTCGGCGAAAGCGCCAAACACGAATGGAACCGAAATGCCTGCCTGAATGTCGTGAACGTGAAGTTCAGCCATTACTGGACGAAGTTGTTCAATCGAGCGCAAGCCACCGGATGCCCCACCATAGGACACGAATGCGGCGGGCTTCAATGTCCATTCCTGGTAGATCGCATCGAGCGCTGATTTGAGCGAAGCCGGATAACCATGGTTGTATTCCGGCGTCACAAAAACGAATGCGTCTGCGGCGGCGATACGTTCCGCAAAAGGCAATGCGTTTGGGTGATACTGCCCCATCTTTGGCGCACCTTGCCCCATTTCCATGGGAAACCCGAAGACAGCTAGATCAACAACGTCGACTTCGAAGCGACCGTCTATGCGCGCGACATCGGCGAACCAGTTGGCGACTTTAGGGCCGATACGGCCAGGACGTGTTGAGCCGATGATTACAGCGAGGCGCATTGAAGACTACGCCGCCTTCCGTGGCTTCACGGCGAGCAACCAGGCAAAAGCCGCGACGAGGTGCATTGCTCCAAGGGTTAGCCCAGTAGCCGCGTCTTGCGACATCACCCAACCGTTCGGTGCAGAGATCAGGGCAACGACGAAGCCCGCCCACAGAAGAATGTTCCGAACTTTCAGGCTCTTCTTGCCCACCAGGAGTATGACCACGACGCCGATGGCCAAGGGCATGACAGTTGCCACGCCGGTCAAGAACGCATCGACCGGGGCAGGGGAATTGACGGCATAGGTAGCACCCAAGCTCTGACCGATGAAGAACAGCGCAACATTCACGGCAGCGGCTGCAGCCACCCAGATGGCTACCCGTGAACCACTGATGCTGACTTTCGTATTCATAATCTCTCCGATACTTGTATTTGAAGTTAGCTTTGGATTATCAACAATAGTTGAGTAACTCAACTATTGCGACACTCAACGGAACGAGTCAAGTTGGACGCCAACAAGCAGATGGAAGTATCGCGACACTTGTCGCACCTGTTAGTGCTTTCGGCTGACCTTTCAAAAAACGTCTTCGCCGAAATTGCTGGATCGCTAAATTTGCCGGTCCACTTGGCAAGGGCCGTGCTGTTATTGGACGAGCCCGCTCCAATGGGTGACCTCTCGCAAAAACTTGCTTGCGACAAGTCATACATAACGCAATTGGCCGACCAGCTCGAAGAACTTGAACTAATCGAACGTGTGCCAGGCGCCGATCGACGCACGAAACTGCTCGCATTAACCGCTAGTGGCAAAACCTTGCGCAGCGAGCTGGCCAAATCTGCGGGGAGTAAGAGTCCGATTATGAAGGCACTAAACGAGCATGAGCGCGAGCAGCTGGCAACCTTGCTTGGCAAGATTCTGGCTTAGATAATGTCAAGCCTCCGATTCTTAGGTGACCGCGCGGCAATCAAGGCTTGAACCTCAAATAACTAGCGACATAAAGACGCTCGTTGGGCCTGCTGAGTAATCGGCGAACGCACCACATTCGGCAAAGCCGTGCTTTGAATACAGGCGTCTAGCTGGCAGAAAAGCAGGGTCTGGGCTCGTCTCGAGGCTGATGCGCTCAATTCCAGAGTTGCGACCAAATTCGACAAGGTGGGCGATCAACCTATCGCCAATTCCAGCGCCTCTATGGTTCGAAATGACGTGCATCGACTTCAACTCTGCGTGGGTGGGTGACAGCAGCTTGAGTGCGGCAACACCCACGAGTTCGCCTGATTCGCGAGCGCCAAAAAGGGTGACACCGAGACGGCGGAGCTTTTCAACGTCTAGTGCAAAGACGCGTTCGGGCGGTGTGACCGAGTGGCAAAAATCAAGGTGCCCTTGCAGCAAGGCTGCAACGTCGGTTGACCGGGGATCTTCGATTCTTGTTTCCATCTGCCGAGCATAAGCAATACTTTGCCCCTTGACTCAGGGCAGCGGTCGCAAATCCTCGATCAAGTCGAAGTAAACATTCGTCACGATTGTGTCGTCGTTGACCTCGTAGCCCATCTCGCGCCAGCCGGGCAGATAGCCCGCCCGAAACTCATCGCCCGTGAAATCGCCCTCACCCTCGGCAATCGCGAAGTCATCGGTGACATCGGCGAACCTGACGAGCTCTGCCTTCGTCACCAACAAAGTTGCGATGTGAATGCCGTCGCTGTCGAGCATGGCAAGCCTCTCGCCAACGTGCTCGAGTGGTTCGTCGTGTTCTTGGTAGTCGCGCGCGCGGCCAAACTCAATTGCGCGCATGCCACTGACAAAAGGAAAGGCCATGGTTTGCTCCGAGCTAGATGTTGATTGTGCCGGTGATGCAGCGAATCGCACTTTGTGTTGAACTAGGCCAGCGCAGCCAGCACCTTTTCGACGCGCTTTGCCTTGGTCTCGGCCGCCGTAGCCTCGGCAACTTGGCGGGCAAACTCGCGGCGCTTCGAATAGGTGAGCGCTTCAAACACATCGCGCAGCCCAGCGGCGGTCAGCGCAGCCTCTAACTCAGCGGGCAACTCGACCTCGCGATGCCCGGTTTCGAGCTCAAGCTCGACCATCACGGTGTCGCCAGCTTTGGCACCCGCCGCATCGCGATCGGCCTGCGGAAAAACGACTCGGCAATCGCCGTTCACCGCGGTTGCGGTGCTGCGATAGGTGTGGCCGCCAATCGTGACCTTGAGCGGCGCCCGACGATTGGCACCAAGTTCGGCCAAAATCTCGTCGGGAACATGAATCGAGGCGTGGTTGCCGTCGCCAATCACGGTGGTCGTATAGGTCGCTCGCATAATCGAAGTTTATGCTTGCCAAATGTTCAATCAGATCTTTGTAAACCTACCGGTCGCTAACCTCAAGCGCAGCGTCGAGTTCTTCACCGGCATGGGCTTCACCTTCAACCCGAAATTCACCAACGAGCAGTCGACCTGCATGATCGTCAGCGAGCACATCTATGTGATGCTGCTCGAGCGCGACGTATTCGCGAGCTTCATTCCAAAGCCGATCGCGCCGGCCGAAACCACCGAGGCGATTCTTTCGTTCGCCTGCACCTCGACCGAGCAGGTGCGCGAGCTTTCAGAGAAGGCCTTCGCTCTCGGCGCCAAGCAGATCAACGAACCAGACGACAAGGGCTTCATGTTCAGCTGGGGTTTTGAAGACCTCGACGGTCACCTTTGGGACCTGTTCTGGATGGACCCAGCGGCACTAGAGGGCTAAGCCGCCCCCTACGCATACGCCCGCTACCAGGGCAGCGGTCGGTCGGTGCCGCGCACCGCGTCGTTCGGAAACTCGGGAAGCTCGGTGCCGCCTGCGCGCACGCAGATCCAACGAAGTTCTTCGGTTGAATCTGGGTCGCAGCGCCAAGTGATCCAGGTCTCGGGACTGACGCGAACGATCGAACCGGCGAACACGTCGACGACGTCGTCGTTCAGACCCATCTGGCCCTTGCCACCCAAGAAGACGTAAACCTCTTCAACCTGAGAATGCTTGTGCCAATACCCAGCCTGCTCGCCCGCGACGAGGGCATTCACGGTCATGCCGATGTATTGCATCTGCATCTCATGGTCGATAACGCGGCGGCCGTCGCGCGACGATTCCGGGCGAAAACCACCGAAGTGTTCGCGCCATTGATCAGGCGCGCCAACGTTTAGAACCTCATAACCAGTCATTTGGCAAGGCTAACCCGAAGCGCTAAATAAGTTCAGGTGTTCGCGGCGGCGCCACACGGCGAACCCGCAGTGCCTCGAAGATTGAGGCCACCCTAAAGAGCCGTGAATCGCTGTAGGCCTGACCGGCGATGGTTAGGCCAATCGGCATCTTGATGTCGGCGGTCAAGCCCATTGGCACGGTCACCGTCGGAATTCCAAGCTGACGAATCGCGAGGTTTCCGGTGGCCACACCGACGCCATTGCGCTTGGCGAGGCGACTGGCCTCGGCATCGCTGTCGGCATTCGCAGCACCGACATCGACGAGCGTCGGAAACACCACGGCATCAAAACCGTTGGCAGCCATCCAGTCTTCGAGGTCGAGCTGGCGGGTGCGCTCTAGCCCCTCTAGACCAGCACGGATGCCCCGCGCGTTCGGCCCGTCAAACGGATCCGCCACGCCCTCGGCTCGCGCCTTGGTCACGTAGTCGGCGAGGTCGACGTCGATGTCTGAAGTTAGCTCTGGCAGAGTGTCGAGCGGGTGCCGGGGAAAAATCTGCGGCCCGTCGACCTGTTCGAGGCGGCACAGGTCGGGCTGACCGTTGAGGCGCAGAAACGCATCCCAACCCCACATAGACAAATCCCAGATTTCGAGGTCGAAGAATTCCCTCGGCACGATTCCGCGATTCATGATGCTTGGCGCACCGGCTCGATCGGCCTCGTAGTTGCTGACCACCGGAAAATCGCTTTCGACAACCTCGGCACCCGCGGCCTCGAGGTCGGCCTTGGCCAGGTTCCAGAGGTCAATCACGGATTCGCGCGGTTCGATCTTGGTGCCGATCACACCGCCAATCCCCTCGCCAGTGCCCTGAGCCTCGTCAAGGCCTAAGAACATGCGTGGCGCCGCGAATCGCATGCCCGCTAGCGGCTTGCCGGCGGCCACCGCGACGAGCGCCGAGTCGTGCAGGTCAACGAGTGATTCGCTGAGCACGGTTTCGGGCGCGGGCAGCTCGACCCAAGGCTGCAGTCGCCAGAAATCGCCGCCCTTGTCGGCATCGGTTTTGGCCAAGACATCGACAACCTCGCACAGATCGCGCATGCTGCGGGTGTGCGGCACGACCACATCCATGGTTGGCACGAGCGGCCAGTTGCCACGGGTCGAAATCACGCCTCGCGAAGGGGTATAGGCACACAGGGCGTTGCATGAGGCGGGGGCACGGCCGCTCGACCAGGTTTCTTCGCCAAGGCCGAATGCTGCAAAGCTGGCCGCGGTCGAGGTGCCTGATCCGTTCGAAGAGCCCGAAGTCCAGGCCGAGGTCAAAAACTCGGCGTTGTATGGCGATTCGGCGCGACCATAGACGCCGCGCTGCATTCCACCATTGGCCATCGGCGGCATGTTGGTGAGCCCGATGAACACGGCTCCCTCGGCGCGCAAGGCCTCGATCGAAAACGCGTCGCGGCTGGCGATCAGGTGCTCGAACGCTGGCGAACCATTCGCCACCGTCAGACCAGCCACCATGTATGAGTCTTTGGCCGTGAACGGAATGCCTTCGAGGCGTCGCGGGGTGTTTCCGGCGGCGCGACGTGCGTCTGATGCGCGGGCTTCGTCGAGGGCGGCAGGATTCATGACCACCAGCGAATTGAGCCGCATGCCATTGTGGTCGTAGGCGTCGATGCGGGCCAGGTAGCTTTCGACTAACCCAACCGAGGTGGTCTCGCCGCTGTCTAGGGCTGCCCGCAACTGGGCAATCGACTTTTCAACCACCGGATAGTGGGTCACTTTGGGCTCCTTTGCGCGCAGGCGACATGCACACTCAAGCGTATTGCCTGGCGCCTTGCCTGACGTAACGCCTAGAAGGCGGTCAGCTTTTCTAGCACGCGCTTTTTGGCGAGATTCGCGTAATCCCACTGAATCGCCTCGGCCTGGTGCAGCCATGCGGCGAGCGCCATCGCTTCGATTGCCGACGCATCGACGAAAGCCGCACCCGCAGCCTTGAACTTGCCGACCGGCTTGAGCCCTGCTTGTTCAAACGACTGACCGCTCCAAAACAGCAGTTCGATGCCGGCCTTTTTGCGGCTGTAGCCGACCACCGGGTTGCCGTTCAAAAACCAGACCGGATGCCCATGCCAGACCTTGCCCTCGGCCGACGGGAGGGCCTGCGCGATCGCCGATTGCAGCTTCTCGCAAATGGCCCGCTCGGCTGTTTCGAGGCCGTTGTGATATTCGATGATGTCGCTGGCTGCATGCATGTGGCAAGGCTAGCGCCTGCCTAGACTGACCGAGTGAGCGCATACCTGTTATTTGCATCGATTTGGTTCGTGGCCGCCGTCACGCCCGGCGCCGACACGATGCTGTTGCTCACCAAGACCCTGGCTACCGGATGGCGATCGGTGATCCCCTATTCGATTGGCATCACGCTGGCGAAGATCGCGATGCTGACTGCCGCATATTTTGGGTTCACGCAGCTGCTGCGCACGAACCCCGAACTCATGGTGGGCATCAAGTTGTTTGGTGCGGCGTTTTTGGTGTGGCGCGCGTGGACGCTTTGGCGAAGCACGGGGTTGCCAAGCGGGTCGTCGCGCGAGGGTTTTTGGCCCGGGCTCGCGATGGCCTTTGCCATCGGCGCAAGCAATCCGCAGGCGATGCTGTTTTATGTGGCCGTGGTTCCGCAGGTGGTTGCCGAAACCAATATTTGGCTGCTCGACGCGATCGTGGTCGTCGGTTTCACGGTCGTCACGGTCATTTATGCCGGTCTGGCAACGCCGATTCGAGTGGCTTTGGCCCGCGGCAATAACCAGCGAATCGTGAATCGCATCGTGGCCGTGATTTTTGTAATTTTGGCCGTAGTGTTCATCACTCGTTAGCCTGAAACCAACATGTTTGCCATCGCCTTTTCGCTCATTGCGGCGCTCAGTTATGGCATCGGCGACTTTTTCGGGGCGCTCGCGTCGCGAAAACTGCATCCGCTCTCGGTTTCGCTGGTTGGCCACAGTGCCTCTTCGATCGCCGCGTGCATCGCGCTGCTGTTCATTCCAAGCGCATGGTCGACTGGCGGCACGTGGTCGGGTGTGATCGCCGGGGCGTGCGAGGCGGTCGGCTTTTTGGTTTTCTACTACGTTCTGGCGGTTGGGCCGGTGGCCATCGTGGCGCCGATGGTCTCGGTCATCTATGCGATCGTGCCCGTTGCCTGGGCCGTATGCGCCGGCGCGCAACTCACGCCGCTGGCTGCCGCAGGGGTCGCCCTCGGGCTCGCGTCGGTCGTCGCCCTCTCGGTCGCGCCAAAGGGCGGCGCCGAGAGCGACGATGAGTTGGCTGCCGCGGCCGCGGCTGGTCGCAAACCTGGCATCAACCTTGGGCTGGTGCTGTTGGCAACCATCGGCGGAGTCACCTGGGGTTTCGCCACCGTCGCGCTCGACATGGCGCCAACGGCAGCCGGAGCCAGCCCCGCGGTGGCCGGCGCGCTGACGGCGCTCGGGCTCGTCGCGATTGCCTATGTTTTTGCGCACGGGCGCATCCGCACCAGGTTCACAACCGATTCGGTGCGCAACTCAATGCTTTCGGGCGGCCTATTCGGCTTTGCCAACGCGTTCATCCTGCTTGCGCTGGCGACGGGCGCCTTGGCCCTTGTCGGACTGCTCACCGCGATGTATCCACTGGCAACGGTCTTGCTGGCTCGGTTTGCGCTCAAGGAGCATATCTCGCGCGTTCAGTGGTTCGGCATTGCGGGCGCGGTGACTGCCGCAGCGCTGATGAGCATAGGCTGATTGCATGCCTAACGTCGTCGATTTTGTGAACGTATCAACAGCCGGACTCGAGAGTTCGCCGCACGCCGAAGCACTCGCCGGGCTGCGCGCCAACGAGGCCAGATACTTCAAGAACAAGTACGACATCACGTTCGCGACCACCCCTGCCGCCGAGGCCAAGGACCTGGTCGACTATGTTGCTCGCGTCATCAAGGAGCGCGACATCGTGATTGCCTCGAAGCCGCTCGAGGCCACCGAGATGCTGGTCGATGGCGTGCGCTGGACATACGTTTTCTATGAGTCGGGCCTGTCGATCAATGTTTTGTATGCCCTTGAGGATGGCGGCAAGCGCGCGGTTGGGTTCAAGCTCAGCATGGGCATGGACGTGCCCGAGGAGCTCGCCAGCAAGTTCAAGTTTGCGCGCCAGAAGTCGAAGCTGGCCGGCGAAATTCGCGGCACCTTCTTTGTGATCAAGGGCACCTACTAGGCGCCAACAAAGTGCCTGGCCGCGGCCATTTCGAGAGGTGTTGCACCTAGCCGCTCGGTGTTACACTAACGCCATGCCAACCGCACGCCAGCGCCACATGATCACCGAGACCGACGAGGTAGCCGGCGCACTCGACGCGATGTTGAACGTATTGCCTGTCGGCACCACTCGAGCCGACGCGCTCCGTGCGCTGTTGATGCGCGGAGTCCAGGCGCAACAAAACGAGCAATTGGCCCTGGCGGCAAAACGCTCCGCAACTATCGCGCGACTTGGCACAAAGTTTGCCGAAACCTGGCCTGCGAATTGGCGCGAGACCGCTCTTGAAGAATGGCCCGAATGAACGTCGTCGATGCAAACTATCTGATCGCGCTGTTCGACCCAGCCGATGCGCATCACGCCTGGGCAACTCAGCTTCTCGAGACTTTCGGCGCGCAACCCGTTGCCATCAATTCATTGAACCTCGCCGAGGTGCTCGTGCGGCCATACCAGCAGGGGCTTGGCGCCGAATTTGAAGAGGCTCTGGTCGAGCTCGAAATCGAGGTGCTCGGCGCGATTGCCGAAGACGCAACCGAGCTGGCCAAACTGCGCGGGCAGACCGGGCTGCGAATGCCCGACGTGGTTGCACTGCAGACCGCATTGCGCATGCGGGCAAGCCTCGCGACTGCCGATGCCCGCCTTGCCCGACAGGCTCTCGCGCTCGGCATCTCGGTTCACTCACCCGCCTAAAAGTTAGACTCGAGCCATGAAGTTGAACAGCGACGTTACGACTCTGATCGCGCTCTTTGCGATTGTGAATCCGGTCACCGCAATCCCGGTTTTTGTGGCCCTGGCGGCAGGCATGACCTCGAGTCAGCGTCGCCGCCTAGCCCTGCGAACCTCGCTCGTGACCGGGGTGACGCTCGTGGTCGCATACTTTTTGGGCGATGTGATCTTGAAGTCTTTGAGCATTCAACTGGATGCGTTCCGCATCGCTGGTGCCGCCGTAATCGCGGCCTTTGGCTGGAAGATGGCCATGGGCAAGGCCTTCGATAAGCCCGCCGCCGGAGCCGACGGCGCCATCTCGGGTGCCGCAATCGTTCCGCTCGCGATTCCGCTGATGGCCGGTCCCGGCGCAATCGCAACGGTGATTGCACTTGGCAACTCTGAGGTTGGCGTGGCTCGCTGGGCCAACCTGCTCATCATCGTGGCGCTCACCGCGCTAACGTTCCTGTTTCTGCTCGCGGCAGCACCAATCGAGAGGCTGGTCGGCGACACCGGCCTCATGGTGATCAGTCGCATCCTTGGTTTGTTGCTGCTGGCGATCGCCGCGTCGACCGTGCTGGTTGCGCTGGCTTCGTCGTTTCCGGCTTTGACGGCGGCGTAATCGTGGGCGATTCGACTCCAAAGCTGACCGCCGAAGAGCGCGC
>Ga0228700_1002062_pt1 | contig 11217 bp, 27 predicted proteins | sample McNCre317_Aug_MG_FD_178019 | JGI IMG/M metagenome (GOLD analysis project Ga0228700, IMG submission 178019) | Freshwater microbial communities from McNutts Creek, Athens, Georgia, United States - 3-17_Aug_MG | ecosystem: Environmental > Aquatic > Freshwater > Creek | place: USA: Georgia...
TCCGCTTGTCTGTCATCAAGTGCTGCACTTGTCGAGCACACCAGACTGCATAGAGTCTGATTTCTTTGTCTTTGCCTTCCACTGCTCGTAGGCACCACAGCGCATCATCCAAGCCATTCGATTCGAGGATGGTTTTTATATTTAGCGGCTTATCACCTGCCTTAGTCTTTACAAGACTTTCGAGTAGACTTGTCCCTCTGTCGGCGCCGGGTTCACAGGCACGAATTTTGTTTAGGGTTGTGTACATGTTAGCCCTCGCAAATTTCGATTAGTTTCTTAGCTTGGGCTTCTTTTGCAGCATCCCACGCAGCATCCCACGCAGCAGCCCTCGCCGCAGACCACGCAGCAGCATACGCTGCCTCCAACGCAGTACCCAGTGCAGCATATGCAGCGTTCATCGAAGCTTCCCACGCAGCCGCCGCAGCAGCAGCCCTCGCAACCCTTAACTCTTCTTCACTCGCCAAGCCGTTTGCAAAGCGTTCTGCAACGTCAAGTGCGTCAAGGCTTCTTTGGTCGGTCATCAAGTGTTGCACTTGTCGGGCGCACCAGACTGCAAACAGTCTGATTTCCTTGTCTTTACCCCCTACGGCTTGCAGGCACCAGATAGCATCGTCCACTCCATTCGATTCGAGAATGGTTTTGATGTTCAGTGGTTCGTCGTCTGCCTTAGTTTTCCCGAGGCGTTTAAGCAACTTTTTCCAGCCAGTCGTGCATGGTTCGTGGGCACGGATTTTGTTTAGGGTTGTGTACATGTTAGTCCCTTGCTCGAATACGCTCAGCGGAAACCCTTGCTCGAACACGCTCAGCGGAAACCCTTGCTGTAAAGGTGTATCGGCTGTACTGTTCTTGTACTTCGTCACATATCTTCGCACAAGCTTCTCGTTCTGCTTGGGCAACGAGTTTGGCGAAGCGTTCAAAACATTGTGAAGAATACTCAAGTGCTTCTGTGTGCAAAACTTCAGGGCCATAGCCTTTATCATTAAAGAAGAAGCCCGCCACCTTCGCCATATCAATAATCTCATCTTCAGTCATTTCTAACCTCTCTGTAATGTTGAGTCAATCATAGTCTTCAAGTGCCCGTTGAGTGTGTCGTCGGGTAGTGTGGCTTTAACGTGGGCCAATACGCCACGCAGCCATTCGTTTTCGGAGTGGAGCCTGCGCAGTTCTCCGGCAGCCTGAAAGTGCAGCAAGTCAAGTTTCACAGTCCTCTTGACTTCTGCATCAAGGTTGTCGGCAAGTTCTTGGGCAGTCATACTGCCCACCCTCCCGTTGCTTTTGCTATGGCTTCACGAACCTGCTTGAACATTGCTCTCGAGAATCTATCGTCATTTTGGTGGCCCCGGAAGTGCTCCTCCATCACTGTCAGAGCCTCCAGCAAATCCGGCGCTGCGGCAATCAAGCGGGCATCAGCTTCACTTGACAGCCACGGAGAATCGCAGCAGCCACAACCATCAATGATTGCCACGTCGCCTGCATCTAATTTGAAGTGGCCAAGGTTTTCGTGGCTGGTTGTCCAAGGTCCCGGTGTGTATTTGATTTTCATTTCCGCTCCACAACTTGCTTCAGAAGCCACTTGTCCCCGAGAAAGCGCACAGACTTGACCCATGCTCGCTGATTGTGGCGATTGGTGTGGCGAGGGGCAAGTGGATTGTCGAAGAGCCGGCGAACGCGGCTCAAGTACGTGGTATTCATAGAAATTCCTTAATTAAATCGACCAGCAGAAAAAGCCTCACCGAAGCAGTATTCCTCATAAGCAATTGAGCGCACCACCCAAGTCCAGTAGGGCAAGTGCGTCAGCGACTTCTGGTAAGTGTCCCAGTCCCAGACTGGGTGTTCCTTATTGTACTGCGCAACAAGTTGCTGCTCAGTCTTGCCATAGTCCTCAGAGCAGGGATACATCATAACCATCCTCCGTTAAGTCAACTCGAACATAGAACCCTCGGTTGCGCAGAGATTGCGCCAAGCGGTGTGCGTCAATTTCGGTCATTTCCGAGCCTCCAGCATGGCGTCAGCCATTAGGTAAGCGTATGCAGCCACTTTGTTTGGTGTGCAGTTCTCGTGAAAATTACCCCATTGCGGGCTAACATGGCTATAGGCCAGACAACCCTGCATCGCCTTCGCTGCAAAGTAGTCTCGCAGGGTCATACCTTTGTCATTCCATAAGTGTCCTGAGCCTCCTTCGTTTGGGAACGCTGCCCCGCCAGTTTCTTTACTCATAATCTTCTCCTTAAGCAATGTAACTATCGAACAAAATTCCATCTATGATGGCGCTATCGTCCTCGCCGTCAAGCAGCATGTCGTAAGCCGTCAGCATATCCTTGCGGTCGAATGACAGCCTCTCAATGTAGTAGGCATACTCTGGCCCCATGTACTCACTAATGGTTGTGCGCAGCGGCCCCAAGTCGTTGTCGTAAATGGCAGCCTCCAAGGCTTCCAGCATGGGGCTGTTATCCTGCTGCAACTTCCTGGGGGCGTAATCTGCGGCAATACCCTTGTAGCGGTATTGCTGCGTAAGTTTACGCTCTGTGGGCAGCGAATCCCAATCTATCGTGACAATCTTAGCGGCCAACGTCTGCAAGAACTCTACGTCTTGAGACTCCTTGTCCCCATGCTGAGATGCGTACCCCACGGAAAGATTGGTGCACTCACTCACAATAGAAACAAGATTCGCTGTATCGGTAAACACCCCCTTATCGCAAGGCATGTACATTATAGACATATCCTCTGTGGACAAGGCTTCGGACAAGGCTGAAGCAAACTTGTCAGAGCAGCACTGACCTCCCGCTTGGTGCGTGATAACGTCGTAATAACCTGCACGATCAAATGCAATCGCACGGTCAATACCGTCAAACATATCAGCCAGGTTCTCAGAGGCATACGTGGAACCTATACCTCCAATTTCCTCTCCACGGAAGAACACGTAAAGCGCAGGCACATTGTTCTCGATCAGGTGCAGCAACAAGGCTATGCCTGCCCCGTCGTCGGCCCCCAAGGCGGCCCCTTTCGCCCTCCAAAACTTGCCGTCAACTTCATACTCGTTCGTACCCTCCGCATGGTGAACCGTATCGGTGTGGGCAGTAAAACAAGTCCGGTGGTGCGCTTCTGTACGCAAGTCCACCCAAATGTTGCCAGCTTCGTCAATCATGCTTTGCGGCAGCAACTTGACAAGGTGGGACACGTAGGCCATTTCAGTGCGGGAACCTGCGCCGCGCTTCAGCGTAACGGCATCTTGAAAATTCTTAAGTACGTTCATATCAAACCTCCGAAAATAATGGTGCAACCTGGGCAGCAGCCCTAACTTGTTCTATGTCGCAAACGCGCCACAGTTCTCCGTCAACTTCCTCGGACTCTTCGTCCATTGTCCACTTGTCCCCATTATGGTCAGTCCAATGCTCTGTATTGTCGTGGTGGCGGGCACGGTTCCCATCTTCCCATGTATCGTCAATCAGGGCGTAGTCGCCGTTGTCCAGCCAGACAACATCGTTGTCGTTCACCAAGTAGAACTCGCCCTCAATCTCAACTGCGTCCTCGACGTGGGCATAGTCCCCATTCTCAAGCTGGACAATGAAGTTGGGCACGTCGTCGGAGTCAACGTAGTAATCCCGATCAACTACAGAAGCAGCGTTGTCGTTATGAACGAGGTACTCCCTGTAACCTGCCCTGTAATTGGAGTGCCCACGAACCATTGTGAAACAGTATTCAGCACAGTGGTCACACACCAGGTCTTCCTCGTGACGGCCTGCATAGGTGTAACTATCATCTTCGCATATGGAATCTCCGCAGGTAGTGCAGTCGCCTATGCTTGAGGACCCTATCTCCGTTGCAGACCCATCCGTATTGTCACACTGGTACTCACCATCGTCGTCGATAACCAAGTAAGTTCCGCAGTCGCTCACCTTATCGTTCGACCCATCCAAGTAGGGCACGAGTGGGCCTCTCTCTGTGGGGTGCTCAATGCGGGCAAGTTTCAGACCGTCCTCCCACCCACTGGCATCCGTAAAGCCTTGCTGCTCCATCCACGCATCCAACGCATAGTCAGTATTGGAAGACGACTCATCCGTCTCACCTCTGGCATACGAACGAACGTAGGTCTCGCTCTCGGTGTTGACCAATGCGCGGCCCATAATCCTGCCAGAAACCAAGCGTACAGCCACTGCCCACCCATACTTCGGGTCATACGCTGCATAGGGGTGCAGGTCAAGTTGGTCATCGTCAAGGTCGGCAAAGTTCTGCTTGTGCAGATTCTTCCCTGCAAACGGGTGGTGGCAATAAGTTGACGCACTCTGCATGCAAGAACGCGGCCCCATTTCTGCCGCTTGAATAATCTCTCGCTTCGTCTTGCGAAGTTCAAACTGGTCAACACTGTGTACGGCCACCCAATCACGAATAACATGGTCGGGTGTATCGGGCCACATGGACTTCAAATACTTCCCCACGCTGGTCACAGTCTGGCGATCAATCATGCCCTTCGACTCGGACTGAGTATAGGCAAGCCTTGTGGGGTCTTCTGCGACGTGCGGCCATTGCAGCACAACTTCGTGCCAATTGCGGGGGTCTTCTTCACTCAGGGCACGCTGCACACTGGGGTGCAGCGGGTACTTCTGCTGCTCCCTGCGATGCCAAGGGCGGGAAGTATAAAGGATGCGAGTGAGGGATTCAATGAGAGACTTCATAATTAACTCCTTAAAATTCACAAGTAAAGCGGCCCCAAGGGTGGGGCCTTTGGATACCACCCTTGGGATTACACCCTTGGGTTGCGCACAATCAAGTAGAGTGGCAGCACCACAATCATAAAGGCTGCCACCCCAATGCCCCACCCAATGCCGGACATTCCCCGCTTTTCAGCGTCAAGTCCAACGAATACACCGATAACCATTGCGATAAGTATAGCGAAGAAAATCATATTAAATCCATGATTGATTGAGAAAGTAACCACTGTCCTCTTTTTTGGGGTCGAATAGTGTACGCCCAAGTCGGTACACAAGTTCAAATCCCATGTCCATGCCGCAACCTGTAATTACAACCCCTTTCTTATACTGTAGGCCAAGTGCCTTAGACACGTAGAAGTCAAGGTTCAGTGGCCTACCTCCCTGAACCAAGAACAAACTAATCTGCCGACTCATGCCGGACGCACTCACGCTACGCACCAAGGTGTAGACCGTGGTGTCCTTCTTGAGCATGCCCTGCAACTTCTGCACAGCTTCCTGCTGCATCCTGCGCTTCCCCTCTGCATTGGAAAGGCGCTTTGCGCCCTCCATAGGGTAGGTCAACTCTATTGTTGAGCCTTCAACTTCATAGTACGCCATGATTCCTCCAAGTTTTCGGTACGTCATAACACTCAAAATGCCCCACTTCATCCAAGTTTCCTGCACCCGGTACACAAGGGCTGCATGGTGCAGCATCGGCCAGGCGTGGGGACTTCAGGATAAAGAAATTCAGGGCGCCGCCAAGCCAGCAAGTGGCATATGCCACACCCTCCAGCACACCCTCTGCATAGGGTTCATCGCTGTAATCTTCCTCCTCATCGGTATGCGCCTGTGGCCCGTAGAGCAACTGGTCTACGACTTCCGGGTCAAGGCTGTTTGAACTAATCACACCAAACGGTATGCCTGTGGTTGTGTTTACGTTACGCATGCTTCACCTTCCATCCAAGTTGCTTGAAATAATACTCAGTCAGGTCTTCACCTTTCCCTGAGAACGTCACGGTCTTATTCTCATGGTCAAACGTTATGACCACTTGAGACCGTGGAATTGCCCACGCCCCGCCTTGGCGCACCATTGCAATCAAGTTTGACAGCCACAGCAAGTGCGCCTTTTCTTCCTCTGCTGTCGGTAAGTTCATCCAAAAGTTCATAATTTCCCCCTTAAATACTCAGCCGCCTTTGAAAGGACAGGTGCGGCCCACCTGCTTGCATAATCATCCAGAAGCCCTGAAGCGAACGTAATTTCCTCCGTCTCGGCCTTTACCAACGACCAGGTGGCCAAGGACTGCTTCGTCTTATCCTCGGCCACTGCTGCTTTCCATGCTACGCTGTCGTCAAGCATAGACCACTCAACCAAGGTCTTTGCGTGCACTGCTTCGAGCAAGTTGAACACGCTTTCTCTCTGCCTTGGTGTCATAACTCCCATCTCAAATTCGACTGAATGGGATGCAAAGGTCATCAAAATTTTCATAGGGTCTCCAAAAGCTGCTTGAAATCTTCCCGTGCTTCTGCATAGGAAAAGCCGTAATAAGTCTGCTGGACAAGTCTGTCCTTGTAGACTGTGGACAACGTGATGCTGCCGTTAATGTTGCGGGTGATGGTCATGCTTCAAACTCCTTCTTCAAGGTTTCATAAAGCTCCTTCCGCTTCCTTCTCTCTACTTCAGCCCCAAACAGCTTGCCTCTGGCTGTCTCAAGCAGGTCTTCGAGTATGGAGTAATCGCTGTCTCTACCGTTTCTATCCCTGTCATCTCTGTCGTTAAACACTTCCAGGGTTTCTTCTGCGAAAACATCAAATTCGTCTAGTGTCATATCTACTCCTATGAATGTGTGTATCCATCTTTCTCAATCCCAAGCCACATTCCGGCAAAGGGAACCATCACGCAGCCGGGTCCAGGTAGGACTTTGCGCCGCAGGGCACGATAGGTTACGTCAAGTCGTTGGGCCACTCGCTTGAGGGCAAGGCGTTGCTGTTTGGTGAGGGTCATGGTTGAACTCCGAAGTTAAAAGCGATCAATTGGCAGAAAAGGCGGTACTGCTCAAGGTTCTCTCCCGTGTGGGTGGCTTCAATCTGTCGGGAGAACTCGTGGACTGTCCCGCTAAAGCATCCGGTTGTGACTTGGACGCCTTCGTCTGTCCTATAGGCTGTTGTGAAGCGTTCCGAGGACTTGGCAGGCCCTACGACGAGGTAGTCGCTGGTTTTCGTCAGGTTTGCTTTTCCTTGGATTTGGGCGTTTCTTTGGATTTGGGCTTTGCCTTGGATTTGGGCTTTTCCTTGGATTTGGGCAGAATCACAGACTAGGGCAGAACCGCCGACCTGGGCATAACCGGAGACTCGGGCATAATCGCAGACTCGGGCATAATCGCAGATTAGGGCGTTGCCCCAAACTTGGGCATCACCCCAGACTCGGGCAGAACCGCAGACCTGGGCATTGCCCCAGACTTGGGCAGAACCGAAGACCCGTGCAGAATCGTAGATTCGAGCAGAACCGAAGACTCGGGCAGAACCGTAGACAGAACCGAAGACTTGGGCATCACCGAAGACTCGGGCAGAACCGTAGACCTGGGCATAATCGCAGACCTGGGCCTCACCCCAGACTCGGGCATAATCGCCAACCCAAGCGTTCCCTGACAAGTTTTCGGGCTTTTCGACGTACCCGCCAAGTGTTCCTGCTTTGATTTCTCCGAAGTCTTTTATGGCCCTGATTCTTTTCAGGGTGCGACCGTCTTGGATTACTGTATCGCCTTCTACAAATTCATAGTTCATGGCATTTACTCCTTAAAGTGGTTTGACAAGTCGTCTCAGGGCTGTGTCTATGTGATTGTCGTTCATGTAGGAGTACAGAACGTCGCAGAAGTAGGTTATGAGACCAGCGTGCCGTGCCAGGTCCCATCTGTACCTCATGTCACTGAGGCCAGCTGCCTTGTAGCGACTGCGATGGAAGTCAGTGTCGTGCTTGGCTAGGGCTTGGCGCAAGTGGGCCAAGTGTTCGGGTTGGATTTTCATACAAGCTCCTCGTTGGGGTTGATTTCCTCTGCAAACTTCATGGCCAAGCTGGCAATCCGTTGCAGTCCTGCAATTCGCTCGTCCTTGAGCTGAATAGTGAACAGCAGGCTGTTGATTGCTGATAACAGGCAGTCTTCCTTGGAACGTTCCTTGTAAGCCAAGTTGCGCTCAAGTTGCGCACTCCACAACCAGTAGCGCCCGGCCTTGTCAATGGTCAAGTCGCAGCCTTCGATGCTGCGTCGTGCGCCATCGTGATCGATATAGGTGAGGGTGGTCATAGGTGGGCCTGTGGGATTTCTATTTCTGGGCCAAGTTTGGAGGCCACGTAGCAGCGCATAGCAGCGATCAGAGGTGTGGGGCCGCCGTATCTGTACCAGTTCTCTCTTCCCGCTCCCCATGCCGGACCCGCTGGGACGGAGTACCACGGGCACTCCTCCTCGAACCAAGTGCTGATGTGCTCCCGCTCAATGATCGGCCCACCTTGGCTCCACCGACTGGAGGGTTTGAATGTGACCAGGTGTTCGACGCTATCAATGGTGCAGTCAGGATAGGCATCCTCACACTGTTCCTTGGCATGAACTTCATCATCTGCCATGCAGAGAAACTGCAACAGATCATCACTCTCTGCCTCAAACGGCAGGAACCAGACACAGGCGTTATTTCTGGTATCAACGCCCTCACACTTCGCTACTGCCCAGTCAAGTTGTGGGCCTGTCAGGTCGCCTGTTTTCATTGTTGAACTCCTTTGGGCTGTTTAGGCTGTTTAGGCTGTGGCCAGACGGGCCAAGCTGCGCTTACGGTGGTTGGGGTGCACCCAAGGTTGGGATGGGCCTCTGCGGCCCGTTTACAGGCTTCCGTGAGGCTTTCTGCTTGTATGCCTCGCACCCAAGTCGTGTTATGGCGGTTGAGCCTGGGGTGCAGGCTTTCTACGAGTACGTCGTAGGTCATTGCGTCCGTCCTTGCCAAGTGCCAGTCGCATCGTATTGGTTCACTTGCGTTTGCCCGTTGTGGTGTACCTTCATGGTGAAGGGTCGGCCTTGGGCCAAGGGCAAGGCTGCGTGTCGCAGGGCTTGCATGGTGTTGCTGTACTTTGTGGTGCTCAGGGTGCGTCCGTGAGACGTTACGATAGTGATTTGCATAGGTGCTCCTTAGAAAAAGTCATCAAATGCCACATGCCCTGCCTCGTTCAGGGTTGGTGGCGGGGTTTCGGTACTGGGTTCGAGGTCTGCAAAATCTTCGTCCTTGTAGACGACTGGCTTGGTGCTGTACAAGGTTTCTACCGGGCAGACGTACCAAGAGTAGGTTCTCCCGTCTGGCCCCTCCCAATAGGTCGCTGGCTCGGCCTGTGGCCAAGGCTCAGGGCTGTATTCGGAGCAAGGTGGTACGTCCCCCACGGCAAAGGCCCAAGCGCCTTCTGGGCGCTCTGTAGGCTCTTTGGCGAGGGTTGGAATCAGGACGTACCTTGCCCCTCGTCCAGCATAAGCATGAATCACCCATGCCAAGTTCTCGGCTCTTGCGGTTGCTTGCGCTGCCTCAAGGTTTGCAGCCCGTATGAGATGGATTTTCCCATCGGATGGTACTGCACCCCCAAGGTAGAGGTTTGCGCCCGTTGTGCGCCGTTTTATGGGGTGGCAGTGGCCACAGCGAGTGCCCCGCAAGAAGTTTGTGGAGGTGCTTATGGTGTACTTGCGACAAGTGCTGCACTGTGCGGCCCACAAGCGGTAGCGGTTGTAGCGGGCCAAGCCTCCTGAAGGCTGATCGACTTTCACCCAAGCCCAGTCTGCATTGGCAAGTTTTAGGTCGGGTGTGGTCAAGGCGTGCCACCCGCCTTTCCACACAGTCACTTGCTCGTAATACTCCACGGACTCTTTTCCGGGGCCTTCGTACCAAGGTTTATCGACTTCTCCGACTTCGACAAGTCGCATTTCCTCGGTTTCGATGGACGGAAGCCAACCGGGAAGGGTGGCCAAGCGGTCTTTCAGGGCACGGTTTGCGCTGTTTTGGTCGGTCTTTTCCTTGGGCGCTGACTTGGGCCGTTTTTTGGGCACATAGAGGCGTTTTTTGGGCGGCCGAACCTCCGATTTAAGTAACTTACCATAATTTATCACGGGTCGATTCCTTTGAGTTTGGTCATAGAAAATTTTACCTCTAAAAACAAAAATGAGTTTTGCCCGTCCCGTAACAAATTATGAATGTATTCATAAATCGAGTTGTAAGGTATTGATTTTAAAGGACTTTTTTTTTTTGCTTAAATTTTAAGCACTGAGGCCCTGTATTCGTTTAGTTAAGTATAAAAGGCACTTGTCAGCCCGGAAAATTTGCGTCGATTTTTGACGCAATTTGCCATCCGAACACACTTGTGGCCGCAAGACTTGGGATGAGCCAGCTTGAGCCAAAAAAGGCCAAAATTTGCACCGGAATTAGCGCAATTAAGGCAAAAAGAGCGAGCCAAAGCGTAGTTCTCACAGGATTTCAACCTTGAGATTGAGACCTTGGAAGTGTTTGAGTACCTCTTGCTTGGTCAATGCTTGGTAAGACTGAAGAAACTTGCCATCTACGAAAACGAGAAATGTTTGCCAGCTCATAAAAGACTCCGTAAACAGTGCAAAATCGCACTGGCAAGGCTTGGGAGGGCCTTGGCGGTGCGATTTTTAGAGTGAGAACTCGCAGACAACCTTGGAATCGAAGAACAGAACTTGCTTGGCTGCCTCTATGTAGCCCTCAGCAAGCTCTAGCACCTGGATTTTGAACGCCTTGGCAAGTGGCATATCTCGCAGGTGGGCTATCTCTGTGTGGCCGATACCTTTTCCGATTGGAAAGGCAAATTTCGCACCTGCGGGCACTTCAACGCCTGGGGGGCCAAGCTCGAAAAGACTTGTGCATGGTGCATGGCCCCACTTCCACAGCACTTTATCGACCACAGGGCGGTTTGAGGCTCTCACAGGGGTGATTCTCAAGACCCTGCAAGGTTTGGCCTGCACAGCGTTTGTGAGGACTTGTGAGATAGTCCACGCTTGCACAAGCCACTCGGGGCCTGCTTCGTCGTCATCGTCCATGATTTCCCCTTAAACAGTGCAAAATCGCACTCCATTGCGGGATAGAACCCGCAACAGGCTGAGATTTCAGCGGGAAGGCCCGTAAACGGGCCTTGGCAGCATGTTTTACACGCTTGCTACTACCTAGACCATAGGTAGCCCTGGAAAACGCACCACGGCGGGCTGTGCAGTGGATTTCAGGCACAGCCCGCAAGTGGCGGTTTCGGTTGGTGGTTGAAAGCCTTGTCGCTGCGGCTTGGGTACAGCTTGCCCTACTCTATCCGGGCACTAGAATCAATCTTTATTCGCCTTCGATTGGAAAAGGCTTGCCCTACTCTATCCGGGCACTAGAATCAATCTTTATTCGCCTTCGATTGGAAAAGGCTTGCCCTACTCTATCCGGGCACTAGAATCAATCTTTATTCGCCTTCGATTGGAAAAGGCTTGCCCTACTCTATCCGGGCACTAGAATC
>Ga0228700_1002072_pt1 | contig 11186 bp, 7 predicted proteins | sample McNCre317_Aug_MG_FD_178019 | JGI IMG/M metagenome (GOLD analysis project Ga0228700, IMG submission 178019) | Freshwater microbial communities from McNutts Creek, Athens, Georgia, United States - 3-17_Aug_MG | ecosystem: Environmental > Aquatic > Freshwater > Creek | place: USA: Georgia...
TGCCAGATCAATACCAATCGTAGTAATCTCCATGGGGACGCTCCTCTCGCTTCGGATGGTTGTACACACCCTCCACTTTGGCACTTAGATGCCGCTTAGGGGAGGGGCGTCCATCCCATTGGCCCTGCGCCGCTCATGGAGCCCCACGCTCATTCACTGCGTGGCGTTCAGCGCCCGCGCCGCTTCTCTTCGCGCAGCATAAACAGGTACAAGCCCTCCACCTTGTCGCGCGCCCAGGGCGTCTTGCGCAGGAATTTCAGGCTGGAGGACACGCTGGGCTCATGGCTGAAGCAGCGCAGCGGGATGCGCTGGGCCAGGCCGTCCCAGCCGTAGGCCTGCTGCAGCGCCAGCACGATGGCCTCCAGCGTCTTGCCGTGCAAGGGGTTGCGCGGCTGCGCGGCCGCAGGCGCTGCGGGCTGGTCCTTGTCTGCCATTCAGCGCGACTGCGGTGGGAGGGTCATGGCATCAATAGGGCTTGAAATTGCCATTGGCACCCGTGCTGCCCTCACTGGCGCGCACCGGCAGCGGTGTGAGCCGGGTGGTCAGGCGCGGCGCCTGGGCGCGGCGTTCGGCACCGTTGCTGCCATGGCGGCTGCTGACGCCGGGCAGCGCGGCCGTGGCGGGCGCGCCGGTCTGGAAGAAGGCAATGCTGTGCTGCAGCTGCTCGGCCTGGGTGGACATTTCCTCGCTGGTCGCCGCCAGCTCTTCGGAGGCTGCCGCATTCTGCGCCGTGGCCTGGTTGAGCTGGCCCATGGCGCCCCCAATCTGCACCACCGACTCGCTTTGCTCGCTGCTGGCAGCGGCAATCTCCTGCACCAGCTCACTGGTCTTCTGGATGCTGGGCACGATCTCGTCGAGCAGCTTGCCGGCCCGCTCGGCGGTGGACACGCTGCTGGCCGCCAGATCGCCAATCTCCTTGGCCGCCAGCTGGCTGCGCTCGGCCAGCTTGCGCACCTCGGCGGCCACCACGGCAAAGCCCTTGCCGTGCTCGCCGGCACGGGCCGCCTCGATGGCGGCATTGAGCGCCAGCAGATTGGTCTGGTAGGCGATGTCATCCACGATGCCGATCTTGCTGGCAATCTGTTTCATGGCCTGCACCGTCTGGCCCACGGCCGCGCCGCCGTCCTGCGCCTCCTTGCTGGCCTTGCTGGCCATGCCGTCGGTGACCTTGGCGTTGTCGCTGTTCTGGCTGATCGAGGCGGACATCACGTCGATGCTGGCCGTGGTCTGCTCCACGCTGGCTGCCTGCTCGCTGGCAGCCTGCGACAGCGACTGCGCGGTGGCGCTGACCTGGCCTGCCGCACCGGTGAGCGCGTCCGAGGCTGCACGCACCTCGCCGATCACGCGGGTCAGGTTTTCGGCCGTGGCATTGGCGCTGGACTTGACCTGGCCAAACAGGCCCGAATAGTCGCGCGTGATGCGATGCGTCAGGTTGCCTTCGGCCAGGGCGGCCAGGGCCTTTGCCGTGTCCTCCATGGCGCCCTGGCTGACATCCAGCAGCTGGTTCATGGAGCCCGCCAGGGTGCCAAAGAAGCCGCTCTTGCCTTGCATGTTCACGCGGCCGCTCAGGTCGCCATGGGCCGCCGCCGCGACGATGGCCGAGACTTCGTCCTCGGAGGCGATCTCCTCGGTGCGGTCCAGCCACTGAATGATGCTGCCGATGGTGTCGCCACTGTCGTTGTGCACCGCGCGCGCCAGGATGCGCAGCTTGCGGCCCTGGATCTCCAGGTCGCTGGCTGCCCCCGAGCGCAGGGCCGCCTCCACGCCCTGGGCCTCGGCCGGGCTCTGGAACAGGCCCACCAGCTTGCTGCCGTAGAACTTGTCAGCATCAAAGCCTGCGGGGCCAATCAGCTGCAGCAAGGCCTTGGCCGGCGGCGTGGCATGCACCAGCTGGCCTTCTGCATTGGTCACGGTCACGCAGACCGGCAGGCTGTCCAGCGACAGGCGGATGCGCTGGTTGAAAGTGGCGGCTGCCGCCGCCTGTTCCATCTGGCTGTGGGCGGCGTTCACCACCTCGGTGATGCGCGCCTTCTGGCCGGGCAGCGCTTCCATGCGCTGGTCGAAGCGGCCGTGGGCATAGTGGTCCATCAGATCGACCGCGCGGGCATTGAGGTCCAGGTGCGACTTCACCATGGCATTCACGCCCCGGGCCAGCTGGCCGAAGCTGCCGGGCAGCTGATCGGCCGGCATGCTGTGGGAGATTTCGCCGGCATCGTGCTGGCGCGCCATCTCGCTCTGGGCGCGCTGGAAGGCATCCAGCGTGGCATGCACCGAGATCAGCGAGCCCAGCACCTGGGCGGTTTCATCGGTTCCAAACGGTGGCTCAGGAGTGCGGCTCAAATCACCCAGGGCCAGCTCCTGCAGGTGGCCCTTGATGGCATTCAGGCCACTGCTGGTGACCAGGTAGAAGCTGTAGAACAGGTAGCCCGCCACCAGCAGCACCAGCAGCACCACAATGCCGGCCCACTTCATCTTCTGCTGCAGGCCGTCAATGCGCGCCTTGAGCAGGTCATCCAGAAGTGGCAGGGCCTTGTCGTAAAAGCCCTGCACCCGCTCCATGACCACCTGGCCGCGCTCGGAGAACTGGGCAATGCTTTGCTTCTCGTCCTTTTGCAGAGACTGCACGTCTGCGGCGGCAGCACGGAAGGCACCGGCGGTGCTGAACATCTCCATGTCCAGCCTGGCTTGTGCACCGGCATTGGCGGCAAACACCTTGTCGAGGTAGGCCCGGGCGGTGTCCAGCCCGGTCTGGGCATTGGCACCCCAGACCGCAAAGCGGATCAGCTCGGCGTTGTCGAGCTCCTTCTTGCTGGTCTGGTAGTGTGCCTTGGCATAGGTGCCCCAGGCCCAGGACTCGCCCAGATCGGCGCGCAGCTGCGCCAGCATGTTGATGGTGCTGAACAGGTAGTAGCTGTCGATATCGGGGTCCAGCGCCAGATTGGAGTTGTCCCCCACATTGCCCAGCACTTTCACCAGGTCGTCATTGACCGCATCGAACACCGTGTTGCCCTGCGGGTCCAGGCCGGTGCTCGATTGCGCCGCCAGTGTCCAGGTGGCTTTGAAGGCATCGAGGTTCTTGCGCACCGCCAGCGGATCGCCCGATTCGGTGACGTATTTATCGAAGGCCTGCAAAGCCTTGTCGACCTCGGCCTTGGCAGTCTTGATGCGGGCTGCGGTGTCAAATCCACCGGCCGCCGCACGGGTGAGGTCACGCACCAGGAGCAGGTTGCCCGATACCGGCGCCAGTTTCTGGAAGGCCTCCACCCCCACGCGCTCCTTGGCGCTGAAGCCGATCTGGTCGTTCTGCGCCGACACGAAAAAATAGCCCAGCAGGGCTACCGGCAGCAAGAAGATGAGGGAGATGATGAGTGCCTTGGCCGGGAAATTGAGATGGCCCATCAGCCTGGCACCGGGTGCCCACAGGCTGGGGAAACCGGCCTTGGCCGCTGGCGCACCAGGCGCCGCGTGGTTGAACGACATATTGTTGCTACCTGTATGTTGTAACGGCACCAGTTATAACAAAGGCCCTCTGCCCGTGGTGCCACCAGGCCTGCCTTTTTTCATATTTCAAACTGCGGCTGCAGCAGCCGTATACGGCCCATGGCCATGCCGGCGGCAGCCGTGCGGGTCTCCACACCCAGCTTCACAAAGACGCGCTCCAGGTGTTTTTTCACTGTCATGGGGCTGCTGCCCAGAATGTCGCCAATGTCCTTGTTGGTCTTGCCCTTGACCACCCAGTACAGCACTTCGGCTTCCTTGGGCGTGAGCTTGAATGACAGGCCAATGGCCTCGATCACCGCGGTGTCCGAGACTTCGCGCATCACGATCAGCCAGTCACCCTGGGCATCTACATCGCCAATCTGCTGGTGCAACCGAAAGCCCAGGCGCGCCGTGCCACGCTCCAGCGTCAGGCGGGGCGGCTCACCGGGCTGTTCCAGCCGCGCCAGGCACTGTTGCAGCCACTGCACCACCTCGGGCGGGGTCTGCGGCGCCTGCGTGCCGCAGTAGCGCAGCAGCAGCTCGCGCGCCAGCGGCGTCTGCCACAGCAGGGCGCCGTCGGAGGCGCGCACGGTGATGGTGGCATAGCCAAAGGCATCGAGCGCATTGCGGGTCTGGCGCCGCTCACGTGCACCAGCCAGGTGCACGCCCATGCGGGCCAAGACCTCCTTGGGCTTGATCGGCTTGGTGACATAGTCGACCGCGCCACACTCCAGGGCCGCCACCAGGTGCTCGGTCTCGGTCAGGCCAGTCATGAAGAGAATGGGAATGTGCGCCGTCTCGGCCTGCGCCTTGAGCCGCTTGGCCACCTCGAAGCCGTCCATGCCGGGCATGATGGCATCGAGCAGCACCACATCCGGCAGAGCCTGCCGGGCCCGCGCCAGCGCCGCCTCGCCACTGGTGGCAATCAGCACGGTGTAGCCCGATTCATCCAGGGCGTCGTGCAGCACCGAGAGGTTGTCGGGCACGTCATCGACTATAAGCACCACATCGCTGTTGCTGCGGTCCAGCGTGCGCTCCAGGTCCAGCGGATCAATGGACGGGTTCATCAAGGGCTTTCTGCAACTGGGTCAACATGGTTTCAAACTGGTACTGGCGCGCCAGGCCATCCAGCTGGCGCAGCCAGGCGCCACTCTGGGGACAGCTGTGCAGCAGCTGCGCCAGCTTGTTGGTTATGCCACGGTAGTAGCCCAGCTGCACCAGGGCCTGCAGTGCCTGCAGCTCCTCGCGCGGCAGCGCGGCAGCAGCGGGCGGTTGCGGTGCGGCGGCGGCGGGCTCGGCGGCGGGGCCGCACCACTGCAGTTGCAGGCGCCGCTCCAGCCAGTCCAGCAGCTCGCTGTGGCGCACCGGCTTGACGATGAAATCTTCCACGGCAATACCCAGGTCCTGTCCCTGCCCGTGCTCCAGGCCGCGGTCAAAGGCGTTGGCCGAGACGATGGCCACCGCCGGCTGCGGTGCACCCAGGGCCCGTATGCGGCGCAAGGTTTCCCAGCCGTCGATGCCGGGCATGGCCAGGTCCAGAAAGATCACATCGGGGTTCAGGCCGGCGGCCAGTAGGTCCAGGCAGTCGTGGCCGCTGGCGGCCTGCCGCAGGGCAAAGCCCAGCGGCTCCAGCAGCTGCAGCAGCAGCTCGCGGTCGGCGGCCTGGTTGTCCACCACCAGGATCTTGCGGCGCGGCCCCAGGTAGCCGCTGCGCGCAGCACGCAGCTGGCCACGGTCGGCCAGCTGCGTGCTCTCGGGCGGCAAATGCATCTGCGGCAGGAACAGGCGCAGCGCAAACAGCGTGCCTTTGCCGGGCTGGCTGTGCACCTGCATCTCGCCGCCCATCAGGTCGGTCAGCATCTTGGCAATCGTCAGCCCCAGGCCGGAGCCCGCCGCCCCCTGCCCCGCGCTGCTGCCGCGCACAAAGGGTTCGAACACCCGCGCCAGCTCCTGGGGCTGCATGCCCGGGCCGCTGTCCTGGATCTCGATGTGGGCCATCTCCCGTGCATGGCGCAGGCGCAGGGTGACGCCGCCCTGCTGGGTGAACTTGATGGCATTGCCCAGCAGGTTGAAGAGAATCTGGCGCAGGCGCTTGTCATCGGCGCGCACCCATTCGGGCAGGCTGCCCTGCACCTCGTAGTGAAAGGCCAGGCCCTTGTCTGCCGCCTGCAGCTCAAACATCTGGGCCACGTCGGCCATGGCCGCCGCCAGCTGCAGGGGCTTGGGTGCCAGCACCAGCTTGCCCGACTCGATCTGCGCAATCTCCAGCGTGCCGTCCATCAGCGAGAGCAGGTGCTCGCCACCGCGCAGGATCACACTCACCGCCTGCTGGCGGTGGGCGGGTATGCCGCTGTCCTGCCCCATGAGCTGGGCATAGCCCAGGATGCTGTTGAGCGGCGTGCGCAGCTCATGGCTGATGGCGCTGATGTAGCGGCTCTTGGCGGCATTGGCCTGCTCGGCCTGCAAGCGCGCGGCCTCGGCCAGGGCGCGCGCATCCTGCAGGGCGCGGTCGGTCTGGCGGTGGCGCTCAATCTCCACCCGCAGCAGATGCGTCTGCCGGTTGGACTCCTCCTGCGCCACCTGGCGGCTCTTGTGCGCCAGCACCAGCCACCAGGCTGCGATGCCCGAGAGCAGCAACAGCGCCGCAAAGGCCTTGCTGAAGCCCGATTGCAGGGCGGCGCGCAAGGCCTGCTGCTGCGCAGGCAGGTCCGCCAGCCCGGCAAGCTCCTGGCGGTAGAACATGGCAAACACCGTGACCAGCAGGGGCACGATCACCCCCATCAGCAGCACGAAGTGGCTCAAGCCCGTATCCAGATACGGCCAGGTGGCGCGCGGCAGCAGCCAGCGCAGGGCCGCTGACCACTGCACCGCCAGACTGGCCTGGGGCTTGCAGGCATCGCCACAGCGCGCATCCAGGGTGCAGCACAGCGAGCAGATCGGCCCCTGGTAGGCCGGGCAGTGCGCCATGTCCGGGCCCTCGTAGTGGCGCTCGCAGATCACGCAGCGCTGGGCTGCCGCGTGCGCCGCGCCACCCTGTGGCGCCGAATCCCGGGCAATGTAGTAGCGGCCCCGGGTAGCCCAGGCCAGCAGGGGCGAAGCCAGCAGCGCGGTGACCAGTGCCACCACCGCCGAGAAGGCCTGTGCAGTGGCGCCGAACAGCCCCAGGTAGGCCGCCATGGACAGGGCCGAGGCCAGCGCCATGGCGCCCACGCCCACCGGGTTGATGTCATACAGATGGGCGCGCTTGAACTCTATGCCCGGCGGCGACAGACCCAGGGGCTTGTTGATCACCAGGTCCGCCACCACGGCCATGATCCAGGCAATGGCGATGTTGGAATACAGGCCCAGCACATCGCCCAGGGCCTGGAACACATTCATCTCCATCAGCATGAAGGCGATCAGGCTGTTGAAGACCACCCAGACCACGCGGCCCGGATGGCTGTGCGTGAGGCGCGAGAAAAAGTTGCTCCAGGCCAGCGAGCCGGCATAGGCGTTGGTGACGTTGATCTTGAGCTGCGAGAGCACCACAAAGAAGGCCGTGGCCGCCACCGCCCAGCCCAGCGAGGCAAACACATATTCGTAGGCCGCCAGGTACATCTGGTTGGGGTCGACCGCGCGGTCGGTGGGCACGCTGTGGCTGATGGCCAGGTAGGCCAGGAAGGCGCCGCCCAGCATCTTCACCACCCCCAGCACCACCCAGCCCGGCCCGCCCACCAGCACGGCCAGCCACCAGCGCCGGTGCTTGGCCGCGCTGTACTGCGGCATGAAGCGCAGGTAGTCGGCCTGCTCGCCCATTTGCGTGATCAGGGCAATGCCCACGGTGAGGGCTGCACCAAAGAGATGCACATCAAAGCGTCCACCCTGCCCCGATTCGCCACCGTAGTGCGTAATGCCGGCAAACGCCCCCGGGTCACGCACCATAACGAAGCAGAACGGCAGCACCAGCAGCAAAAGCCACAGGGGCTGGGTCCAGAGTTGCAGGCGGCTGATGGCCGACACGCCGTGGGTGACCAGCGGAATCACCACCAGGGCGCAGATCAGGTAGCCCCAGGTGGGCGGAATGTCCAGGGCCAGCTCCAGCGCATAGGCCATGACGGCGGCCTCCAGCGCGAAGAAGATGAAGGTGAACGATGCGTAGATCAGCGAGGTGATGGTGGAGCCGATATAGCCAAAGCCGGCGCCCCGGGTGAGCAGGTCCATGTCCACACCATAGCGCGCGGCATAGACGCTGATGGGCAGGCCGGCCAGAAAGATCACCAGGCCGGTGACCAGAATGGCCCAGAAGGCATTCACAAAGCCGTACTGCATCAGGAGCGTGGCGCCTACGGCCTCCAGCACCAGAAAGGAGGCCGCACCAAAGGCCGTGTTGGCCACGCGCCACTCAGACCAGCGCCTGAAACGCTGCGGTGTGAAGCGCAGGGCGTAGTCCTCCAGTGTCTCGCTGGCCACCCAGTTGTTGTAGTCGCGGCGGACTTTCACCACCCGCTGCGGGGCAGCCGGCGGGGGCGGGGCGTCGACGGAACGGGGGTCGCTGGAACTTGGGATCACCCTGGCCGGAGTGCAGTTTCTGTGCCATCCGCAACAGGGCACGGGCCTTGCTTAAGGGTTTGTATTAATCTATTGCACGAACTAAAGCCCGTCCAGCCTTACCAAGAGCCCCACTGCCATGGAACTGACACCGCGCGAAAAAGACAAGCTGCTGATCTTCACTGCGGCCTTGCTGGCCGAGCGCCGCAAGGCCCGGGGCCTGAAGCTCAACTACCCGGAGGCCATCGCGCTCATCAGCGCGGCGGTGATGGAAGGTGCCCGCGACGGCCAGACCGTGGCCCAGCTGATGAGCTATGGCCGCACCGTGCTCACCCGCGCCGATGTGATGGACGGCATCGCCGAGATGATTCCCGACATCCAGGTGGAAGCCACCTTCCCCGACGGCACCAAGCTTGTCACGGTGCATCAACCGATAGTATGAACACCCCCCGGCTTGCCCACTGCGTGTGGCCGCTTTCCCCCTTGCAGGGGGCAACACCTGCGGCCAGGCGAAGCCAGTTCCGCGGTGTTTCTGGTTTTTGCGCGCTTGCGTTCCTACTTTTGTAATTTTTCTGGAGATCGCCATGCATAGAAATCGCAAAGCACTTCTTGCCCTGCTTGCCAGCGCTGCCCTTTGCAGCAGCGCCCTGGCCCATACCGGGGCGGAGGCCCACCAGCACCTGGGTTTCATGGCTGGCTTTTTGCACCCGTTCACCGGGCTGGACCACCTGGCGGTGATGCTGGCCATCGGCCTGTGGAGCGCCCTGGTGGCACGGCATTTCGGCCGCGACATGCTGTGGGGCCCGCTCGCTTTTGCCAATGTGCTGCTGGTTGGCGCCGCACTGGGCCTGCAGGGCATGCAGGTGCCCGCGGTGGAGCCGATGATTGCCGCCTCGCTGGTTGGCGCGGGCCTGCTGGTGCTCACCAGGCTGCCGCTGCGCGGCCTGTCAGCTGCCATGCTGGCCGGGCTGTTCGCCCTGTTCCACGGCCTGGCCCACGGCTATGAACTGGCCGACAACGCCAATGCCTTCGAGGCCCTGGCCGGCATGGTCAGCGCCACCCTGATGCTGCACACCATGGGCCTGGCCCTGGGCTGGTCGCTGCGCGGTGCCCATGTGTGGGTGCCGCGCCTCCTGGGTGGCGCCATTGCCGCCATGGGGGGTGCGCTGTTGTTCCTGCAGTTGGGGAACTAAGTTGCATCCCCGCTTTTCTCTGATCGGGCCCTGAACTATGACCCCTGGCGAAATCCTCACCGACGCAGGTGAGCACCCTCTCAACACCGGGCGGCGCACGCTGACCCTGGTGGTACAGAACACGGCCGACCGCCCGGTGCAGGTGGGCTCGCACTACCACTTTGCCGAAACCAATGGCGCTCTGCAGTTCGACCGTGCTGCCGCGCAAGGCATGCGCCTGAACATCCCCTCGGGCTCGGCCGTGCGGTTTGAGCCCGGCCAGCAACGCACGGTGGAGCTGGTGGACTATGCCGGAGCGCGTGCGGTGTACGGTTTTCGCGGATTGACCCAGGGCCCCCTGGCCCCGGCAGGAGAGCATTGAATGGCAACCATAGGACGCCGCGCCTACGCGGAGATATTCGGCCCCACCACCGGTGACCGGGTGCGCCTGGCCGACACCGGCCTCTTGGTCGAGGTGGAAAAAGACTACACGCTGGCGGCCGGCAGCTATGGCGAAGAGGTGAAATTCGGCGGCGGCAAGACCATACGCGACGGCATGGCGCAAAGCCAGCGCACCAACGCCGAGGGCGCGGTGGACTGCGTGCTGACCAATGCACTCATCATTGACCACTGGGGCATCGTCAAGGCCGACATCGGCCTCAAGGGCGGGCGCATTGCGGCCATCGGCAAAGCCGGCAACCCCGACACGCAGCCGGGTGTGGACATCGTCATCGGCCCGGGCACCGAGATCATTTCCTGCGAGGGCAACATCGTCACCGCCGGCGGCATTGATTCGCACATCCACTTCATCTGCCCGCAGCAGATCGAAGAGGCCCTGGCCAGCGGCGTGACCACCATGATGGGCGGCGGCACGGGCCCTGCCACCGGCACCTTTGCCACCACCTGCACGCCCGGGCCCTGGAACATCGCGCGCATGCTGCAGGCGGCCGACGCCTTCCCCATGAACCTGGGCTTCCTGGGCAAGGGCAATGCCTCGCTGCCGGCGGCCCTGCATGAGCAGGTGAATGCCGGTGTGATCGGCCTCAAGCTGCACGAAGACTGGGGCACCACGCCGGCGGCCATCAGCAACTGCCTGGACGTGGCCGATGCCACCGATGTGCAGGTGGCCATCCACTCCGACACGCTCAATGAATCGGGCTTTGTGGAGAACACGATTGCCGCCACCAAGGGACGCGGCCTGTGCGCCTTCCACACCGAGGGCGCGGGCGGCGGCCATGCACCCGACATCCTGAAGGTGGTGGGCCAGGCCAACTTCCTGCCCAGCTCCACCAACCCCACCATGCCCTACACCCAGAACACGCTGGACGAGCATGTGGACATGCTGATGGTCTGCCACCACCTGGACGCAGGCATTGCCGAAGACCTGGCCTTTGCCGAGAGCCGCATCCGCAAGGAAACCATTGCGGCTGAAGACATCCTGCACGACATGGGCGCGATTTCCATGATGAGCAGCGACAGCCAGGCCATGGGCCGTGTGGGCGAAGTCATCATCCGCACCTGGCAGACGGCCGACAAGATGAAGTCGCAGCGGGGCTCGCTCCCGGAGGACTCCGCACGAAACGACAACTTCCGCGCCAAGCGTTTCGTGGCCAAGTACACCATCAACCCGGCCATCGCCCACGGCATCAGCCATGAAGTCGGCAGCATCGAGGTCGGCAAATGGGCTGATCTGGTGATCTACAAACCCGCCTTCTTTGGCGTGAAACCCGCGCTCATTTTGAAAGGCGGATTCATTGCCCATGCCGCCATGGGCGACCCCAATGCGTCCATCCCCACACCGCAGCCGGTGCACTACCGCCCTATGTTTGGCAGCTTTGGTGGCGCGCTGCACCGCGGTTCGCTGACCTTTGTGTCGCAGGCAGGTTTGAACGCCGGCATCAAGGAGCGCTTTGGCTTGAGCAAGAACGTGGCAGCGGTGAAAAATATCCGCGGCGTGCGCAAGCAGCACATGGTGCACAACAGCTACCTGCCCACCATGGAGATCGA
>Ga0228700_1002079_pt1 | contig 11141 bp, 11 predicted proteins | sample McNCre317_Aug_MG_FD_178019 | JGI IMG/M metagenome (GOLD analysis project Ga0228700, IMG submission 178019) | Freshwater microbial communities from McNutts Creek, Athens, Georgia, United States - 3-17_Aug_MG | ecosystem: Environmental > Aquatic > Freshwater > Creek | place: USA: Georgia...
GGCCGTGCTCGGCCAGCCAGAGCCACAGCTCGCCGATGCTGTGCCGCCCGTCGAAGCGCCCGACGAAGGCCCAGGCGGCCTCGTCGAGCAGATGGTGCCGGCCGGTCACCGTGTCGGCCAGGAGATGACGGGCCGCGGCGCCCTCGCCGCGGTGGCGCACCCGCACCGTCGGCCGCAGCCGGGGCACCAGATCGGCGACGCGGTGCCACAGCGGGCTGTCGATCATCGCGGGCAAGGACATCGCACGCCTTCCGTTCAGCCGAACAGCGTCCACCATCCCATGCGCAGCGCATCGGGCAGGCGTCCCAGCAAGGCCTGCACCGCCAGCCGGCGACCGGCCTCGAGCCGGGCCACCCCTTCGAAGCCGGGCCGCAGCTCCGGGGCGGCGCCGACCAGCGCGGCCTCCACCTCGAAGCCATTGCGCCCCTCGCGCACCTGCGCCACCGGCGTGATGCGGGTGACCGTCAGCGCCAGCGCCTGTCCGGGCCGCGCCGCCACGCGCAGCGCGCCGGGCGTGCCGATGCGCAGCGCCCCGACATCGCGCTCGTCCACCCACAGCACCAGCCGGAAGCCGTCGGACGGCGCCACCGTCATCAGCACCTCGCCGCGGCGCACCGGCGCGCCGACCGAGCGGCTCAGGTCGCCCTCGACGACCAGCCCGTCCAGCGGCGCGGCCACGCGGCTGCGCGCTTCATCCTCACGCGCCTGCTCGAGCCGCGCCTGCGCCTCCTCGACCCGGGCCATCTGCACCACGAGCTGGGCCGGATCATGGCGGGCCTGAGCCTCGCTCACCGCGGTCTCGGCCTGGCTGAGCCCGGCCTGCGCGGCGCGCTGCGCCTGGCGCGCAGCCTCGCCGTCCAGATCGAGCAGCGGCTGGCCCTGGACGACCCGCTGGCCCGGCCGCGCATGCACGACCGCGATGAAGCCGTCGCGCGGCGCCACCAGCTGGCGCTCGTGGAGCCCGCGCACCCGCGCCGGCGCGACCACCTCATGCCCGACCGGCAGCAGCGCCAGCGCCGTGCCCAGCGCCAGCGCCGTCATCAGCAGATGGCGCCGCAGCGACTGCAGCCAGGCCGGCCCGCTCGACAGGTCGAGCACGGCCGCGCGGCGGCGACCGGCCAGATGCAGCTGCAGCACCGGCGCCAGGAACTGCGCCACCTGCTCGAGCCGCAGGATCTCCTCGGTGCGGAACGGTGCCCCCAGATCGCGCTGCAGCGTGAGCACGCCGCCGACCCGTCCGCCCGCCCCCAGCGGCACGGAGCAGACCGCGCAGGCCCCCAGCACCCGCCCGAGCTGGACATGGGCCAGACCCGGATGCACCGGCGAGGCCCGACGCGACGGATGCGTGAGGGTGCAGGCGCTGGCCGAGGCCTCCATCATCGCCGCGTGCAGGTCGCGCACCAGCTCGCCGGCATCCTGGGGCCGCAGCACGTCGGAGACGGCCATCACCTCGATCTCGGCGCCGCGGCGCGGCCGCAGCCCGAGCGCGGCGCGGTCGCAGCGCAGGCTGGCGGCCAGGTGCACGACCAGCGCGCGCAGCGGATCGGTGCCGCGCGGGGCCTGCAGGAAAGCCGCCAGGGTCTCCATCGTCCAGCCGGCGGCGGGCATCGCAGCGGCCGGCGCGGCCGGATCGATCGAGCGGATCGATCCGGTCGAGGCGGAGCCGGGCGGGGAGCGGAGCGGGGTCGAGGGCATCGGGGCGTTCACCGGCCGCTATTCAAGCCTGCCGACGCCGATCCTGGTGCGCCGAAGAACCCGGCAAACCGGCATCAAACCGGTGCCGAACCGCGCACCCCCAGCGTGCGCCCGGGTCAGGCGCCCAGCGCGTCGGCCAGCCGGCCCAGGTCGGGCACCGTCAGGTGCTGGCCCGGCGCCTCGTCGTCCGGACGGCCGTGGGCGGGCCCGGGCCGGTGCGCCGCGTCCGGCCGGCGCACCCAGGCGCTGTGCAGCCCGGCTCGGCGCGCGCCCACCACATCCAGCGCCCAGTCGTCGCCGACATGCAGCACCTGGTGCGGCGCCAGCCCGAGCCGCGCGCAGGCGGCCTGGAAGATGCGCGCGTCCGGCTTGGCCACGCCGCACTCGCGCGCGCCGATCACGCCGGCCAGGTGCGCCGACAGGCCGGTCGGCCCCAGCTCGGCATTGCCGTTGGTGAGCCCGTAGAGCACGAAGCGCGCCCCCAGCCGCGCCAGCGCCTCGGCCACATCCTCGTACCAGGTGACCTGCTGGCGTGCGGCGAAGAAGACCTCGAAGGCCGGATCGGCCAGATGCACGCCGTCGCCCGCGGCCGCCAGCGCCTCGCGCAGCGTGATGCGGCGCAGCGCGGTCAGGTCATGGGCCAGATCGGGCCGGCGCCGCGCCACGTCCTGGCGCAGCGCCAGCATGCGCTCGACGCCAAAGGCCGCCGCGGTGGCCGGCGCCTGCGCGCGCAGCCAGTCGTGCAGCACCTGCTCGGCGCGGACCAGGGTCGGTCCGACCGGCCAGAGCGTGTCGTCAAGATCGAGCGTGATCGCCCGGAGCGTGCCATCGCGCAACAGGGCGGCGGCGGAGGCGGGGAAAGAGGCTGGACAGTCGGTCGACATCATCGGGTGGCAGCGGCAGCACGGTCGCCCAGTGTCGCCGAGTCGGCGAGAATGCGCCCGCCATGCCCTACGCCCTCGAACCCGAACACCGTCACGGCCGCGCGTCCCGCACCGGCGTGCTGCTCGTCAACCTCGGCACGCCGGAGGCGCCGACCGCGCCGGCGGTGCGCCGCTATCTGGCCCAGTTCCTGTCGGACCCGCGGGTGGTCGAGATCCCCGCGGCGCTGTGGAAGCCGATCCTGCACGGCATCATCCTGCGGGTGCGCCCGGCCAGGTCGGCCGCGAAATATGCCAGCGTCTGGATGCCCGAGGGCTCGCCGCTGGCGGTGTGGACCCGGCGCCAGGCCGAGGCGCTGCAGCGCCGCACCGAGGCTGCCGGCGAGCGGCTGACGGTGCGCCACGCGATGCGCTACGGCCAGCCCGCGATCGCGTCCGAGCTCGACGCGCTGAAGGCCGAGGGCTGCGAGCGCATCCTGGTGGTGCCGATGTATCCGCAGTATTCGGGCACCACCACCGCCAGCGTGATGGACGACGTGCACCGCTGGCAGCTGACGCAGCGCGCGCTGCCCGAGATCCGCTGGGTGCGCCAGCACCATGACGAGCCGGCCTACATCGACGCGCTGGCCGCGCGGGTGCGCGACCACTGGGCGCGCGAGGGCCGCGGCGACCACCTGCTGCTGAGCTTCCACGGCGTGCCTGAGCGCACGCTGCACCTGGGCGATCCCTACCACTGCCAGTGCCACAAGACCCAGCGCCTGCTGGCCGAGCGCCTGGGCCTGACGGCGGATCAGATCTCGCTGAGCTTCCAGAGCCGCTTCGGCAAGGCCAAGTGGCTCGAGCCCTACACCGAGCCGACGCTGCAGGCGCTGGCGAAGAGGGGCGTCAGGCACCTGCAGGTCTTCTGCCCGGGCTTCGCCGCCGACTGCCTGGAGACGCTCGAGGAGATCGCCATCGAGGGCTCGCAGGTGTTCCTGCAGGCCGGCGGCCAGCGCTTCGACCACATTGCCTGCCTGAACGACCACCCGGCCTGGATCGACGCGCTGCACGCGATCGTGCAGCGCCACGGCGCCGGCTGGCCGATCCTGGCCGAAGAGCGGCCCGGCGCCTCCGACCTGGAGGCGCAGCGGCTGCGGGCGCTGGCCGTCGGCGCGAAGCAGTGAAGCCGCGCGGGCGCCGGCCTCAGTCCGGCCGGCGCAGCACCGCGCGCACCGGCGAGGCGTCGGCCTCGAGCAGCGGCAGCGGCAGCGCGATCAGCTCGTAGTCGCCCGGCGCGACCGCATCCAGACACAGGTTCTCCAGCACCCGCAGGTCCAGCGCCGCCAGACGGTGGTGGCTGGGCAGCTCCGCGCTGTCGGCCGGATCGACCGAGGGGGTGTCGATGCCCACCAGCACCACGCCCTGCGCGGCCAGCCAGTCGATGGCCTCGGGCGCGAAGGCGGCGAACGTCGGCGTCCAGTCCGCCGGCGTGCGCTCGCGGCTGCGCACCAGCACGCGCGGGGGCAGCGGCTGGCCCGCGCCGGCCGCCGCCAGGGCCGCGCGCAGCGTCGCCACCCCGATCAGGCCGCTGCCCAGGCAATGCGCGACCCGGCACGGCCCCAGGAACGGCGCCAGCGCCAGCCGGCCGACCGGCTCGCCGTCGGCGCGGTAGTGCAGCGGCGCGTCCGCATGCGCGCCCAGGTGCACCGACAGCGCGATCTCGGCGACGTTGACCGGGCTGTCCGGCCCGATGCGCGCCGCCCAGCGCTGCCGGTAGGGCGGATCGCCCGGAAACGGCGCGGTCGCCGACGACAGCGGCGGCGACAGGTCCCAGATCGGCATTCAGGCCCCCGGCGCCGGGGCGCGCAGCCAGTCCGGCAGCGTCGGCACGGCCTCGGGCGCCGGCGCGGCCTCGACCGGCGCGGCGGCGGCCGCGTCCAGCGGTGCGGGGGAATCGAAGATCGAGTCCAGCGCCTGCGCGATGTCGCGGAAGACTGACAGGTCCATGCCGGGCGCGCGCATCGGCGGCGCGACCGGGGCGGGACTGCCCTCTTCGCCCAGCGGCAGCGACAGCTGGCGCAGCGTGCAGCTCGCCACCTGCTTGCGCACCGACTGCACCGACACGCCCGCCTGCTGCGCGAGCTGGCGCAGCGCCGCGCTCTGCGTCAGCAGCGCCGCGCCGCGCAGCCGCGCCAGCACGAGCAGCTGGCGCGAGAGCAGATCGGTCCCGCGCAGCGCCGCCGCCGCCGTGGCGCCCTCGGCCGCCAGGCGGGCCTGCTCGCGCGCGGCGCGCTCGTCGAAGGCCAGCAGCTCGACCGCCCGGTGCGCGCGCAGCGTGCGCCAGGCGCCCTCGCCGGCCGCCCCGGTGAGCATCAGGACCTCGGCCAGCACGGTGGCCGGCACCAGCAGCGTGCCGCGCCGCTGGTCGATCTGGTCCAGCCAGGCCGAGCGCGAGGCCACCGGGCGGTGCTCCTCGTCGTCATGCTGGCCCAGCAGCCAGGTCAGGGCATCGGCATCGGTCAGGAAGCGCATCGTCGTCATCGGAACAGGCTCGGGATCGCAGGCAAGGCGGGGCGGCAACGGACTCGGGCCCGCCACAGCGCAGTCGCCGTGGCGGGCCCGAGGGGCGGACGGGAGTCCGCCGATGGTAAGGCGTGAGGCCGGGGGTCAGGCCGGCGTGGCGCCTCAGCCGTTGCGGCGCAGCATCTTCATCAGGCGCGGCAGCACCAGCACCGAGACCACCACCGCCAGCAGCGTGGCCGACATCGGCCGCTCGACCAGCACGCTCCAGTGGCCCTCGCCGATCGACAGCGCGTTGCGCAGCTGCGCCTCGGCCAGCGGGCCCAGGATCATGCCGACCACCACCGGCGCGGTCGGGATGCCGAAGCGGCGCATCATCACGCCCAGCAGGCCGATCGCGTACATCAGGAACAGGTCGAACGCGCTCTGGCGCATGCCGTAGACGCCGACCGTGGCGAAGATCAGGATGCCGGCGTACAGCGGCGCCTTCGGGATCTTCAGCATCTTGACCCACAGCCCCACCATCGGCAGGTTCAGGATCAGCAGCATCACGTTGCCGATGTACAGCGACGCGATCAGCGCCCAGACCAGCGCGCCGTTCGTGTCGAACAGCTGCGGGCCCGGATTGATGCCGTAGTTCTGGAACGCGCCCAGCAGGATCGCGGTGGTGTTGGAGGTCGGGATGCCCAGCGTCAGCAGCGGAATCAGCGTCGCGGTGATCGCGGCGTTGTTCGCGGCCTCCGGGCCGGCCACGCCCTCGATCGCGCCGGTGGTGCCGAACTCTTCCCTGTGCCTGGAGAGCTTCTTCTCGGTGGCGTAGCTCAGGAAGGTCGGGATCTCGCTGCCGCCGGCCGGAATCGTGCCGAACGGGAAGCCGATGAAGGTCGCGCGCAGCCACGCCGGCCAGGAGCGGCGCCACTCGTCGCGGGTCATGTGGACCTTGCTCATCGTGTTCTGCGTCTCGACCTCGCGGCCCTGGTAGAGCACCGCGTAGAGCGCCTCGGCGACCGCGAACAGGCCCACCGCGACCAGCACCACCTCCAGGCCGTCCATCATCTCGGGCACGCCGCCGGTGTAGCGCGCCTGGCCCGAGATCTGGTCGATGCCCACCAGGCCCATCGCCAGGCCCACGCCCAGCGCGGTCAGCCCGCGCAGCGTGCTCTGGCCCAGCACGGCACTGACGGTGCAGAAGGCCAGCAGCATCAGCATGAAGTACTCGGGCGGGCCCAGCTTGACCGCGTAGACCGCCACGATCGGGGCGAACATCGTCACCATCACGGTGGCGATGGTGCCCGCCACGAAGGAGCCGATCGCCGCGGTGGCCAGCGCGGCGCCCGCGCGCCCGCTCTTGGCCATCTTGTTGCCCTCGAGCGCGGTCACCATCGAGCCGGCCTCGCCAGGCGTGTTGAGCAGGATCGAGGTGGTCGAGCCGCCGTACATCGCGCCGTAGTAGATGCCGGCGAAGAAGATCATCGAGGCGGTCGGGTCGACCTTCAGCGTGATCGGCAGCAGCATCGCCACCGCGGTGGCCGGGCCGATGCCGGGCAGCACGCCCACCGCCGTGCCCAGCGTGCAGCCCACCAGGGCCCAGAGCAGGTTGACCGGCGTGCCGGCGGTCATGAAGCCGTTGATCAGCTGCGACCAGATGTCCATGCCACCCATGTCAGATCCATCCCGTCTGCGTCAGGCCCGGCAGGCTGATCGCCAGACCCTTCGTGAACATCCAGAAGACCGGCGCGGAGATCGCCAGCCCGGTGGCCGCGTCCTTCACCCAGTCCATCGCGCTGGCAGCCACCGTGCCCTGCGAACGGCGGAAGCCCTGCACCGCCAGCACGTAGCACAGCGCGCAGCTGGCCACGAAGCCGACCGTCGTGATCAGCGCGGCGTTGAGCAGGATGCCACTGGAGACCCAGGCGAAGCTGCCCCAGTCGCCCTGCTCGGCGCCGTCGACCTCGTCGAGCTCGCGGAAGCCCCCGGTCAGCGCCTCGCGCAGCATCAGCACGCCGCACAGCGCCAGCAGGCCGGTGACCACCCAGGGCAGGAAGTTCGGGCCCACGCCGGCATAGCCCGCATCGGCCGGGATGGACAGCGCTCCGCCGGCCAGCGCGGCCGCGGCCACCAGCGTGCCCGCGCCCACCAGGGCCTGCGCACGGATCGCGCCCGCCGGCAGCGCATCGGCTGCAGCGGCGACCGCGACATTCGGGTTCGTCGCGTCCATCGTCAGATCATCCCGGCCTTGGCCATGATCACGCGCAGCGAGGCGAATTCGCGCTCGACGAACTCGTCGAAGGCCGGGCCGGCCAGCCAGGCGTCGGTCCAGCCGTTGCGCTCCATCGCCTCGGCCCAGGCCTTGGACTTGACCGCCTTCTGCACCAGGGCGGTCAGCGCCTTGCGCTGCTCGGGCGTGATGCCCGGGGCGGCGTAGACGCCACGCCAGTTGCCGATCTCGACGTCGAAGCCCTGCTCCTTCATCGTCGGGATGGTCGGGGCGTTCTTCAGGCGGGTGGCCGAGGTCACGCCGATCGGGCGCATCTTGCCCGCGTCGATGTACTGCTGGAACTCGCTGTAGCCGCTGCCGCCGACCGAGACATTGCCGCCCAGGATGGCGGCGGTGGCCTCGCCGCCGCCGCGGAAGGGCACATAGTTGATCTTGGCGGCGTCCAGGCCGGTGGCGCGCGCCAGCATCGCCGCGGCGATGTGCTCGGTCGAGCCGCGCGAGCCGCCGCCCCACTTGACGCTGCCGACGTCCTTCTTCATCGCCTCGACCACGTCCTTCATCGACTTGAAGGGCGAGTCGGTCGGCACGACGAAGACGTTGTATTCGCTGGTCAGGCGCGCCAGCGGCGTGGCCTGGGTCAGCGAGACCGGCGGCTTGCCGGTGATGATGCCGCCCACCATGACCGCGCCCATGACCATCAGCGCGTTCGGGTCGCCCTTGCTGGCGTTGACGAACTGCGCCAGGCCGATCGCGCCGGCCGCGCCGCCCTTGTTGTCGAACTGCACCGTCGCGGCCGCGCCCGCATCCTGCAGCGCCTTGCCCAGCGCGCGACCGGTGGTGTCCCAGCCGCCGCCCGGGTTGGCGGGGATCATCATCTTGAGGTTGGCATTGGCCAGCGCAGGCAGCGGCAGCGCACCGGCGGCGGCCAGCGTGGCCAGCGACTTCAGGAAGGTGTCTCGGCGCATGGGATGTGTCTCCAGGAAGCGGTGGAACGGATCAGTCTCGGACGGCTCCGATGCTCCTGTCGGTGGCTGTCAAACGGCTGTCCGCGACCCCAGGGGAAACACCAGGGACCCCGGCGGCTGCACCCGCGCTCCGATGGCGCTAGGCTTCGCGCCCATGAAACTGCTGCTGGTGGAAGACAACCCGACGATGCAGACCACGCTGCGGCGCGCCTTCGAGCGCCGCGGCATGCAGGTCGTCGGCTGCGAGGACGGCGCGCGCGCGCTCGACCGCTGGGAGGCCTCGATGCCCGACGTGGTGCTGCTCGACCTGAGCCTGCCGGGCCTGGACGGGCTGGAGGTGCTCTCGCGCGCCCGCGCCGCCGGGCTGCGCACCCCGGTGATGATCCTGACCGCGCGCGGCACGGTGGGCGACCGCATCCTGGGCCTGAACACCGGCGCCGACGACTACCTGGCCAAGCCCTTCGACCTCGACGAGCTGGAGGCGCGGGTGCGCGCGCTGGCGCGCCGGGCCGCGCCGGCCGGCGCGCCCGGGGCCCCGGCGCCGGGGCCGGCCTTCTGCGGCCTGCAGATCGACGCCGAGAGCGGCGCGGTCTGCCATGCCGGCCAGCCGATGGACCTGACCGCGCGCGAGCTGGCGCTGATGCGCGCGCTGCTGGCGCGCCCCGGCCAGGCGGTGGCCAAGGAGCGGCTGTTCGAGCTGGTCTTCCCCGGCGAGCGCGAGGTGCAGACCGAGGCGATCGAGGTGGTCGTCTACCGGCTGCGCAAGAAGATCGCGCACACCGGCGCGCAGCTGGTGACGCTGCGCGGCCTGGGCTACCTGCTCAAGGCCGCGCCGGCCGGCGCATGAGGGCGCCTGGTCTGCGCGCGCGCCTGCTCCACCGTCTGGCGCACCTGTCGCTGCGCGCCGAGCTGCTCGCCGGCATCCTGCTGCCGGTGGCGCTGCTGATCGTCATCAACACGGTCAGCCTGTACCGCGAGGCGCTGGACTCGGCCGACATCGCCTACGACCGCACGCTGCTGGCCTCGGCCAAGGCCATCGGCGAGCGGCTGGAGGTCCGCCCGGGCGAGGCCGGCCCGCAGGTCGGCGCGGATGTGCCCTACTCGGCGCTGGAGGCCTTCGAGGCGGACAACCGCAGCCGCATCTTCTTCCGCGTCAGCGGCTTCGCCGGCGAGATGGTCAGCGGCTTCGAGGACCTGCCGCCCTGGCAGGGCCGGATCCCGCAGCGCAGCGTCTACGCGGCGCTGGTCGACTTCCAGGACGCGGAGTACCGCGGCCTGCCGGTGCGCATGGCCGTGCTGCTGCAGCCGGTGGCAGGCCCCGCCGGCCACGGCATCGCCACCATCCAGGTGGCCGAGACGCTGGAGCTGCGCCACACGCTGGCGCGCCACATCCTGATCGACACGCTGTGGCGCCAGGCGGCGCTGGTGGCGGTGATCGCGCTGGTGGTGGTCTGGGTGGTGCAGCGCGCCACGCGGCCGGTGCGCCGGCTCAGCCACGAGCTGGCGCACCGGGCCGACGACGACCTCACGCCGCTGCGCGCGGACGACGCACCGCGCGAGCTGCGCCCGCTGGTGGAGGCGACCAACGCGATGATGGACCGCAGCGCGCGGCTGCTCGAGCACCAGAAGCGCTTCGTGCGCGACGCCTCACACCAGCTGCGCACGCCCCTGGCGGTGCTGAAGGTGCAGGTGCAGTCGGCCCGGCGCGGCGACCTGGACGGCGCCAGCGCGCTGGCCGAGATCGAGCACACCGTCGACCGCGCCACCGAGCTGGCCAACCAGATGCTCGCGCTGGCCAAGGTCGAGCAGCTGCGCCAGCAGGGCCAGCCCCCGCGCACCGACTGGGAGCCGGTGGTGCGCGAGGTGGCACTCGACCTGGCGGCGCTGGCGGCCGAGCGCGACCTCGACTTCTCGCTCGAGACGGTGCCCGCGCCGGTGGCCGGCCACGAGTGGGCGCTGCGCGAGCTGGTGCGCAACCTGCTGCACAACGCGATCAAGTGCTCGGCGCCGGGCGGCGTGCTGGCGGTGAGCCTGCACCGCGATGCGCGCCATGTGGTGCTGACGATCGCCGACAGCGGCCCCGGCATCGCCGAGGACCTGCGCGAGCGGCTGTTCCAGCCCTTCGCGACCGCGCCCGCGCAGGCCGACCTGCGCTCCGGCTCCGGCCTGGGGCTGACGATCTGCCGCGACATCGTGCTGTCGCTGGGCGGAACGCTCGCGCTGGACAACCGCATCGCGCGCTCGCGGGTGACCGGGCTGGACGCGCGGGTGCAGCTCGCGCTGGCCGGGCCGGATCACGAATAATCACGGGCACGATGAGCCGATCCGCATCCCGTTCCCCCTCCCCGGCCGCCGACGCCCCGGCCGGCCAGCGCCTCGACAAGTGGCTCTGGGCCGCGCGCTTCTTCAAGACCCGCTCGCTGGCGGCCGACGAGATCGACCGCAGCCGGGTGCGCGTCAACGGCCAGGACGCCAAGCCCTCGCGCGAGGTGCGCGCCGGCGACCGCGTCTCGGTGCGCCAGGGCGACTGCCCGACGCCGCGCGAGGTCGAGGTGCTCGGCCTGTCGGCGGTGCGCAGGCCGGCCCCACAGGCGCAGCTCCTCTACCGCGAGACGCCCGAGAGCGTGCTGGCCCAGGCCGAGTGGCGCGAGCGGCGCCACTACGCGGCCGACCCCGCGCTGAGCATCCAGCAGGGCCGCCCGACCAAGGCCGACCGGCGTCAGCTCGCCGACTGGCAGCGCTGGAGCGTGTCGCTCGACGACCTCGACGACGGCCCGGCCTGAGCCAGGCGCGAGGCGCTGCCCGCGCGCTCGTCGCCCGGCGAGGAGGCCGCGCCGGAGGACGAGCGCAGCCGCACCTGATGCGCCTGCAGCCGGCTGCCAT
>Ga0228700_1002081_pt1 | contig 11138 bp, 13 predicted proteins | sample McNCre317_Aug_MG_FD_178019 | JGI IMG/M metagenome (GOLD analysis project Ga0228700, IMG submission 178019) | Freshwater microbial communities from McNutts Creek, Athens, Georgia, United States - 3-17_Aug_MG | ecosystem: Environmental > Aquatic > Freshwater > Creek | place: USA: Georgia...
TCACTGGCGCAACACAATGAAGGAAGCAGGCACGCTCAAAGACGGCTATCTGCGCGTGTGCCTGCGCCGCGGAAGTTTTCAGTATGCCCACCGCATCATCTGGGCCATGCACTACCTGGAGTGGCCGGCCGGGGTTGTGGACCACATCAACGGGGCGAGGCGAGACAACCGTCTGGCCAACTTGCGCCACGTCAGCCTTAGCGAAAACAGCCAGAACATGCGCCGGGCGCACCGCGACAACCCCTTACCGCTCGGCGTGAGCTGGCGCGGCGACCGCAGCAAGTGGGTCGCGCAGATTCGCGTCGACGGCAAGAACAAATACCTTGGCCTTTTCGGTTCCCCCGAGGCCGCCCACCAGGCCTACCTCAACGCAAAACGCATTTACCACAAAGGAAACACGCTATGAAAACCTCCCACATCACCCCAATGAAGGCCTGGATGCGCGCGGCCACGCCCGCTGAGCAGGAGATGCTGGCCAAGCAGGCCGGCACCACCCGCTCTTACCTGTACCACCTGAGCGCAGGCGACGACAAGGCCTACACCCGCGAGCCCAAGCCCAAGCTGGCATCGGCCATCGAGCGCATCAGCGCCGACATGCACAAGGCCAGCAAGGGCCGCCTGCCGCGCATCTACCGCACCGACCTGGTCAGTGCCTGCCGCGAGTGCGAGTTCGCACAGCGCTGCCTGGGCCAGGCCGCCATCCGCTCGGACTTCCCCATCGTCACCGAGTGAGGGCCGAAGTGCATGCCAAACATCACCGTCCCCCAGCCGCTGCGCGATCTGCCCGGCTGGCTCATCTGGAAGTTTGAAGAAAATGGCACCAAGAAACCACGCAAGGTCCCCTACTACGCCAGGGGCGGGCGCCGACACGGGGTGCAGGGGCGCCCTGAAGACCGAGCTCAGCTCGTATCGTTCCAGGATGCCCTCACCCAGGCCAACGCGCGAGGGTTTGACGGCGTGGGGTTCGCCCCGCTCCAGGACTTTGACGTGGTGGCGCTGGACTTTGATGGCTGCATTGATTCTGCTGGTGCTATTCACCCAGACGTCAGTGCTGTCATCAGTGATTCCTACGCCGAGTATTCCCCGAGCGGTAAAGGCATCCGTGCGCTGTTTAAGGGCCAACTGGGAGACCTCAAGGCTCACGGTGAACCGTTCGGGTTCGAGACATTCAGCACGAAGGGCTTCGTCACAATAACCGGCAACGCGCTGCCGGCGGTGGAGCTCCTGGGCACCCAGGACACCGTCGCGCCCATCACGCCTGCCGTCATGGCCCTGTGCCAGGCGCGCTTCAGGCGTGAGCTGGCCGCCCAGGCCATGGGCGAGACCAACGAGGCCACCCTGGGCCTGACCGAGGCCCAGCTGCGCGAGTGCCTGGACGTGCTGCCCACCGACCTGGACTACGACCGCTGGGTCCAGATCGGCATGGCCATCCACCACGAGACCAGCGGGGATGGCTTCGAGCTCTGGGATGAGTGGAGCCAGCGCAGCCCCAAGTACAGCGACCGCGAGTACGGCATCGAGCGCTGGAACAGCTTCGGCAAGGGCCAGGGCAAGGTCGTTACCGCCCGCAGCCTGGTGAAGATGGCCAACGAGAACGGGGCGCGCATCGACTTCAATGGCCCAGCCAGCATGGAGGAGTTCGACGCCATTGCGGATATGGGAATCCCCATGTCCGAAACAGTAGACGAGTTCCCGCTCCTGGCCACACCTACTGTTGCGAAAAAACAACACCGCTTCGAGGTCCTGCGCCTGGACCAGTTCGCATCCCAGGCGCCGCCCAGCTACCTGATCAAGAACGTGATCCCCAAGGCCGAGCTGGTGGTGCTCTATGGTGAGTCTGGCTCGGGCAAGAGCTTCATGGCATTGGACATGGCCATGGCGGTCGCCCAGGGGCTGCCGTGGCGCAACTGCAAGACCAGGAAGGGCAGGGTGGTCTACATCGCAGCTGAGGGCGCTGGGGGCTTTCGCAACCGCGTCCAGGCCTATGTCATGGAGCACGGCCTCAATCCCAGCGAGATCGACATCGGCGTCATCGCCGCGGCGCCCAACTTCCTGCTCAAGGAGGACGCCCTGGAGGTGGCCAAGTCCATCGGCCGCGCTGACCTGGTGATCGTGGACACCTGGGCCCAGACCACGCCAGGGGGCAACGAGAACAGCGGCGAGGACATGGGCAAGGCCCTGACCCACTGCAAGGGCATCAAGCGCGCCACGGGCGCTGTGGTGATGCTGGTGCACCACTCGGGCAAGGACGCCAGCAAGGGCGCACGGGGCTGGTCAGGCCTGCGCGCGGCAGCTGATGCGGAGCTCGAGATCGCACGCAATGGTGACGTCAGGGCCATGCGCACATCGAAGCAAAAGGACGGCGAGGACAACGTCGTCTGGGGCTTCAAGCTGGACACCGTGAACATCGGCATGGACGAGGATGGCGACATCATCACCAGCTGTGTGGTGCGTGAGGCTGCCAATGGCATGCCAGGGCCGCAGAAGGTTGGCAAACCTATGGGCGAGAACGAGAAGGTGGTCAACGCTGTGATACAGGAGATGGCAGCCGCCCAAAGCGCAGGCATCGAGGTCGAGGCGGTCCTGAAGGAGGCCATTGCGCGCATGGATAAGCCCGAGGACGGCAAGCGCGATACCCGCAGGGCGAGGGCAAAAAGGGCTCTGGAGTCGCTCACCAACGGTGACGAGGCGCCCTACTACCTTGAGTCTGATGGGACTCTGACAATCGTATGAACGCGCAACGAAATGCGAACATGCAATGCAACACCTGCAACACCGTGCAACGTGCATCGTGTTGCAGTGTTGTGAAGAGCCAAAAAGTGCAACGTCACGCAACAACACCCTATAGGGGTGTTGCGTGTTGCACTGGATCGGGGGTTGTTGCAGGTCGAACACGCAAAGATTTACGCACTGGAAAGGATAAAAGGACTGGCAAAAAGGAGCGCGCAAAAAATTGCAAGGAGCTGGAAATGACCTGGAAAACGGTATTCGTAAACGCAGCTGGCAAGCGCATCGGGCAGGACCATCCAAAGGCCAAACTGACCGATGCAGACATCGACTTGATCTTCGACCTGCACGAAGCCGGGCTGGGATATGACCGGATCGCGGCCAAGTTCGATGACATCCCTGGTGGCATCAGCCGGGCCACGGTGCGTGACGTCATCAAGGGCAGGCGCCGCGGCCAAATCCCACACGCCACCAAACGGGTCCTGGTGCGTTCTTTGGACCTGGCATGGGGGGTAGCCTCACCCGAGGAGTTTCCAATCGTCCTGGGCTGATCTGGCGTGTGCTTGTGGCCTTGGCGGGGCGCTACAGTCCCGACCATGTCCAACCACCACTTCCACTGGCACGACGCATTCCTGGCAGCACTACGGCAGATGCCCGTGGTGGCCAGCGCCTGCGAGGTTGTCGGCATTGATCGCAGCACCGCCTACCGGGCGCGCAATGCCGATGAGGCATTCGCCAAGGCCTGGGACGAGGCCATGGAGGATGGCATCGACCGGGCCGAGCAGGCGGCCTTCAAGCGTGGCGTAGACGGCTGGCAAGAGCCCGTGGTGGACAAGGGCCGCCTGGCCTATGCCTACGAGCGCTACGTCAACGAGGACGGCCAAGAGGCCTACCGGCCAATCCTGGATGCCAACGGCCAGCCTGTGCCGCTGACCATCCGCAAGCATTCCGATGCGCTGCTGGCGCTGGTGCTCAAGGGCAGGCGCAAGCAGGTCTACGCAGAGCGCACCGAGCTCACCGGAGCTGACGGTGGCGCCCTGGCTGTGGACGCCAGCGCACGCGCTGCCCGGCTGGCGCAGATCATGGCCATGGCCCAGGTGCGCAAGGCGCAGCAACCCCCTGACGACTTTGACCTCGCATGAACCTGGCGCACCTGGCCGTGAGCACGCCCATGGACCACGTCATGGCGGGCACCGAGGCTGTGCCCTACTGGTGCATCGGCTGCGGCCAGGCTGTGCTGCGTGAGCTGTTGCCAGATGGCAGCCGCGTCACCTGGCACCGCATGCCCCTGAACCCGCTGTGCCTGGTGGGCGATGACGACATGGACAACCCGCAATGACCGCTGCCGAATACGCCGAGCTCGAGTCCTACCTCACGCCCGAGGAGCGCCGCGAGGTGCTGGCCCTGGTGGAGATGGACATCAAGCAGGTGCCGTGGCGCCCGCTCCCAGGCCCACAGCAGATGGCCTACGAGTCCACGGCAGACGTGATCGGGTTCGGTGGCTCGGCCGGCGGTGGCAAGACCGACCTGGCCTGTGGCAAGGCGCTCACCCAGCACCAGGTGGTGCAGATATTCCGACGCGAGGGCACCGAGCTCGGGGGCATCATCGACCGCATGGAGCAGATACTCGGGCATCGAGATGGCCTGGGGGGCAAGCCGCCCGTCTGGCGTGGCCCACATGGCAACTGCCGCCTGATCGAGTTCGGGTCGGTGCCCAACCTGGGCGACGAGAAGAAGTTCCAGGGGCGCGCCAAGGACCTGCTGGTGATCGACGAGGCAGCCAACTTCCTGGAGGCCCAGGTGCGATTCCTGATGGGCTGGGTGCGCACGGTCGACCCCAACCAGCGCACGCAGACATTGCTCACCTTCAACCCGCCGACGAGCGCCGAGGGCCGCTGGATCGTGTCGTTCTTCGCGCCCTGGATCGATCCCAAGTTCCTGGGCTACGGTGGCAAGGCCAGGCCTGGCGAGCTGCGCTATGTGGCCATGGTGGATGGCAATGAGCTGTGGGTGCCTGACGGCACGCCATTCGAGCACAAGGGCGAGCTCATACGCCCGCAGTCCAGGACCTTCATCCCATCGCGCATCTCCGACAACCCGTACCTGATGGGGACCAACTACATGACCACACTGCAATCGCTGCCTGAGCCCCTGCGCTCCCAGATGCTGTACGGCGACTTCCAGGCCGGCATGCAGGACGACCCCTGGCAGGTCTGCCCCACCGCCTGGGTGGACGCCGCCATGGCCCGCTGGAAGCCCCAGTTCCCCAAGGGCGAAATGCTCAGCATGGGCGTGGACGTGGCCCGCGGTGGCCAGGACAGCACGACCATTGCCACCCGGCACATGGACGACTCGGGCAAGGGCATGTGGTTCGATGAATGCAAAGAAGGCGAGGGCAGCTACAAGGGCAGCGAAACGCCAGACGGCCCGAAGGTGGCAGGCCTGGTCATTGGCAAACGCCGTGACGATTCGCCCATCCACCTGGACGTGATCGGGGTGGGTGCCAGCCCCTACGATGTCCTGAACCAGATGCGCCTGCCGGTGATCGGGGTTAACGTGGCCGAGAAGCCACGGGGCACCGACAAGTCGGGCAAGCTGCGATTCTTCAACTACCGCAGCGAGCTGTGGTGGCGCTTCCGCGAGGCGCTGGACCCGGCCAACAACACCGGCATCGCGCTGCCGCCCGACAAGAAGCTGGCGGCCGAGCTGTGCGCACCGAAGTGGGAATTGTCAGGCTGGACCGTGAAGGTCGAGTCGCGCGAGGACATCATCAAGCGCATCGGCCACAGCCCGGACAAGGCAACGGCCTACATCCTGGCCCTGATCGAGACCCCGAAGATCACCCACCTGCAGATGCAACAGGCAGCCGAGAGCGTGCTGGACTACGACCCGATGGCCCGCCGGCAGTGACCGTGTGCTTAATCGCGCGTTCCCGGCCTACAGTCGCGGCATCCTACCTGGAGACCGACTATGTGCCTTGGTGGCTCTGCCCCTTCCGCTCCCCCGCCGCCCCCGCCGCCCCAGGCGCCTCAAGACCCGCAGATCGCCGACCTGGCTGATGCGCGCAAGAAGCGTATGGCCGCCCAGGGCATGGCCGGTGGCACGCTGCTGACCGGCCCGACCGGCATCGAGAACAACCAACTGAACCTGGGCAAGGGCAGCCTGCTGGGGAGCTAAATGGCAACCGTACCTGGCGCAGGCCTGACTGAACGACAGCGCGTACTCCAGCGCAAGGGCGCCCTCTGGCAGGAGCGCTCGAGCTGGCTCATGCACTGGCGCGAGATCAGCGAGTACCAGCAGCCGCGCCTGGGTCGGTACATGATCACCGACGTCAACAAGGGCTGGAAGCGCCACAACAGCATCTACGACAACACCGCCCTGCAGGCATCGCGCGTGCTGGCCGCGGGGATGATGTCGGGCATGACCAGCCCGGCCCGGCCCTGGTTCAAGATGGAACTGGCCGACAAGGACTTGATGGAGTTCGGCCCGGTCAAAAGCTGGCTGTACCAAGTCACCAACCTGCTGCGGATGATCTTCGCCAGGTCCAACACCTATCGCAGCCTGCACATGGGCTACGAGGAGCTTGGCCTCTTTGGCACCTGGGCTGACGTGGTCGAGCACAACTTCCAGAACGTGATCCACCACCACCCCATGACCATCGGCGAGTACGCCATTGGCACCGATGACCTGGGCATGGTCAACACCGTTGCCCGCGAGTTCCAGATGACCGTGGGCCAGCTGGTGCGCAAGTTCGGCCTGGAGAACTGCAGCACGACCATCAAGAGCCTGTGGGAGCGCAACGCCCTGGACAGCTGGGTGCCGGTCATCCACATGATCGAGCCCAACGACTACCGGGACCTGACCAAGCGCGACAACCGCAACATGAAGTTCGCATCGCGCTACCTGGAGATGGGCGGCAACGAGGACAAGTTCCTGCGCGTGTCGGGCTACAAGCAGTTCCCCGGCCTGGCCCCGCGCTGGTCCATCACCGGCAACGACATCTACGGCGGCAGCCCTGGCCAGGAGGCGCAGGGCGACGTGAAGCAGCTCCAGCACGAGCAGCTGCGCAAGAGCCAGGGCATCGACTACCAGACCAACCCGCCCATCCAGGTGCCCACCGGCTACAAGGACGCGGCCAAGAGCCGGCTGCCTGGCGGTGTCATGTTCGTGGACGTGAGCAGCCCAGGCGGTGGCGTGCGCTCTGCTTTCGAGGTCAACCTGAACCTGCAGCACCTGCTGGAGGACATCCAGGACGTGCGCGAGCGCATCAAGGGTGCCTACTACGCCGACCTCTTCATGATGCTGGCCAACGATACCCGCAGCGGCATCACCGCCACCGAGGTGGCCGAGCGCCACGAAGAGAAGATGCTGATGCTGGGCCCGGTGCTCGAGCGCCTGCATGACGAGCTGCTGAAGCCCCTGATCGACATCACCTTCACCCACTGCGTGGAGTCTGGCATCCTGCCGCCCCCGCCGAAGGAGCTGCACGGCAAGGAGGTGAACCCCGAGTTCATCAGCGTGCTGGCCCAGGCGCAGCGCATCGTCAGTGCCCAGGGCATGGACCGGCTACTGGCCACCGTGGGCAACCTGGCAGGCCTCAAGCCCGAGGTCGTGGACAAGATCGACTTCGACCAGGCCATCGACGACTACGGCCAGATGTACGGGGTCAACCCCGAGATCATCGTCCCGGACGACGCGGTGGCCAAAGCGCGCGCCGCCCGTGCCCAGCAGCAAGCTGCGGCCCAGGCGATGGAGGCTGCACCCGCCATGGCAGGTGCTGCCAAGGACGTGGCCGGCATCGACCCGGCCAACATGCAGAGCGTGATGGCAGGCCTGACCGGCTACAACACACCGGGCGCAGCTTAGCCGTGTGCTTGATGTGGTAATCACGCAACACAATCCGCACCATGTCAATCACTCGAGACCCCACCGACATCAAAGCGCAGGACCGCGAGGCCGAGGCTGACGCCTTGCTGCTAAGCGTGCAGCGCCGCCAAGAAGTCGATGACCTCAAGTGGCTGATGGCCCACAAGCAGGGCCGTCGCTTTGTCACGCGACTCTTGGATAAGGCCGGTATCTACCGGACCAGCTTCACTGGCAACAGTGAAACGTTTTTCCGGGAGGGCATGCGCAACGTCGGCCTGTTTGTGCTCAGCGAAGTGATGGAAGTCACTCCTGAGCAGTTCGCACTGATGCTCAAGGAGCAGAACGCATGACGACAGAAACCACGCCAGTAACCGGCCAAGACGCACCTGACGCCGGGGTACAGCAAACCGCCGAGGGCGTGAACCCCGAGGCAAAGGCAGCTGAAGCTGCTGGTGCGTCCCAAACAGGGGACAAGCCTGCGGATGACGCAGCCAAGGCAAACGAGCAGGAGCTGGTCTACGAGTTCAAGGCACCGGAAGGCGTCGAGCTCGACAAGCCCAGCACCGAGGAGTTTGTTGCCCTTGCGAAAGAAGCCAAGCTCTCTCCAGAGGTGGCGCAGAAGGTCGTGGACATCGCGGTGAAACGCGAGCAAGCCCGTGCCGAAGCGTTTGCCAAAGAGGTGCAGGGCTGGGAGGAGTCGGTCAAGACCGACAAGGAGCTCGGCGGCGATAAGCTCGACGAGACCCTGGCCACCGCACGCAAGGCCATTGACCTTGGCCCGCCCGAGCTACGGGCCCTGCTGAACAGCACCAAGATGGGCAGCCATCCTGCTGTTGTGAAGTGGGCCTATGCAGTCGGCAAAGCACTGAGTGAAGACCGATTCGTTGGCGGGGGCTCTGGAGCTCCCAAGGGCGAGAAGTCTGCAGCGCAAGTGCTGTATCCCAACCAATCTTGAACTACCGGAGTAAAACATGGCTCTTCTTTCTACTGGCGCTCTGACGCTTGCCGACTGGGCAAAACGACTCGACCCCGATGGCCAAGTGCCCAAGGTGGCCGAGCTGCTGTCCCAGACCAATGAAATCCTGGAAGACGCGGTCTTCATGGAGGGCAACCTGCCCACCGGCCACCGCCTGACCATTCGCACTGGTCTGCCCCAGGTCTACTACCGCATGATCAACCAAGGTGTGCCGACCAGCAAATCGCTGACCGCGCAGATCGATGAGGCCTGCGGCATCCTGGAAGCCCGTTCCCACATCGACGTGGAACTGGCCAAGCTGAACGGCAACACCGCCGCCTTCCGCTTGTCCGAGGACCAGGCCTTCATCGAGGCCATGAACCAGACCATGGCTGGCGCCATGTTCTACGGCAACCCCGGCACCGACCCCCGTCAGTTCCTGGGCCTGCAGACCCGCTACTCCAGCCTGACCGCTGGTAACGGCCAGAACATCCTGGACGCCGGCGGCACTGGTTCCAACAACGCATCGATCTACCTGGTCGTGTGGGGTGAGAACACCGTCTTCTGCCCCTTCCCCAAGGGCACCAAGGCCGGTCTGATGCACCAGGACCTGGGCGAAGAGTCTGTGCCTGACAGCAACAACAACTTCTTCCAGGCACTGCGCTCGCTGTACCAGTGGAAGAACGGCGTTGCCGTGAAGGACTGGCGCTATGTTGTTCGCATTGCGAACATCAACGTGACCGACCTGGTTGGCCAGGCCAACACCCAGGCCGGTACTGCCGCCACCCAGATCATCAACCTGATGAGCCGGGCTCTGGATCGCGTGCCGAATCTGTCCATGGGTCGCGCTTGCTTCTACGCAAACCGCACCGTGTACAGCATGCTGCGCGTGGCCGCGCTGAACAAGTCCAACGCCGCCTTGAGCATTCAAGACGCGCTGACCCAGTTCGGCACCCCGTACCAGCTGACCAAGTTCTTGGGCGTGCCCTTGCGCAAGGTCGATCAGCTGCTGAACACCGAAACCCGCGTGGTCTAAAGCTGACTAGGGTGTGAGTCCAACTCACACCCTTTCGCAACCCTTCAAGAACTGGAGTACCTCATGATCCTCGACAACTTTGCCCTTCTGTCCGGTGCCGTGTCGGCACTGGGTGTGGCTTCTGGCCAACTGGTCACCGCCCTGGGTAGCACCCTGAGCACCAACACCATGGACCTCGGCCCGCTGACCATCGGCGGCAACCAGGTTGCTGATGTTGGCGCCGGTGAAGCCCTGGAGATCGAGATCAGCGTCCTGCAGACGCTGACCTCTGCCGGTGGTGCGACGGTGCAGTTCCAGCTGATCCAAGCTGATGACGCTGCCCTGACCACCAACGTCCAGGTGATCAACCAGACCGACGCCTTCCCCTTCGCCAACCTGACCGCCGGTACTGTGGTGCCCCTGCACTGGGACCGTGCCGCCCCGTATGCGCCCAAACGCTTCATCGGCGTGCGCTATGTGGTCGGTACTGCCGCCCTGACCAACGGTACTGGCCAGTTCCTGGCCGGCGTGGTGAAGAGCGTGCAAGACGTGAAGAACATCTACTTCAAGTCTGGCTTCGCAGTCTCCTAAGCCGCGACGTTTCCCAGCCCTTCGGGGCTGGGTTTTTTCTCATTCAACCCTGAAAGACCACCATGGCCGATACCCCTATCAAGTACATCGTCAAGGAAAAGTCCCTTATCGGCAACGAGCTGTTTGAAGCCGGCGCCGAGGTGGAGCTGCCCGAGGGCACCCTGCCTGCCGAAAACCTGGAGCCCGTGGACGACCGCGGCCGCGCCAAGTACCAGGAATACCTCAAGAGCAATGCCGAGCGCATTGCCCGCATGAAGGCCGAGTTTGGCGGCGGCGACAGCCAGAACCTGGAAGCCCTGGGCGCGATGATCGCCAAGGCCGTGACCGAGGCGATGGCCGCCCAGAACGCTGAACAGGACGCCCTGAAGGCTCGCATCGCCGAGCTGGAAGCCGCCAACAGCAAACTGGCCTAAGCCCCGCCAGGTGCGTGAGTGAAGACGGGGCTTTTGATGGCCCCGTCATTGTTTGGAGATAGCCATGAGCGGATGGATTCAGCGCCCCATACAAGGGCTACACAATGCAGCCGGCCTACTGGTGGGTGTGCTGGGCGGCGACGGGCGCGAGTACGCTGTCACCGTCAGCAAATTCGCAAGCGCCGCCGGGCGCAAGAAGCTACCCCTGGTCGGGCTGCACGACCCCGTGACAGGCCTGCTCGTGGGCGTGCGTGACGCCTTCGGCAACGAGTCGGGGGTTACCGCTACGGCCCAGGCCGTGGGCGGCGGGCGCCTGGCCACGCTCATGGGCATGCACGACAACACCAACGCGCTGGTCGGCGTCTACGGTGGCGGCGACGGCACGGAGTATTCGGCCAGCTTCAGTGGGTCGGTGGGGGCAAGCCCACTGCGCTTTGCTTCGCCGTACAACTACTTGATGACCAGCGTGGGCGTGCAGCCAACCACCACGCTGATCAACGGTCGCGGCCGCATGCCGTTTTATATTGGTTCCGGGGACATGTCACAGCTGGTCCTATCCTTCATCGGCTGG
>Ga0228700_1002082_pt1 | contig 11129 bp, 9 predicted proteins | sample McNCre317_Aug_MG_FD_178019 | JGI IMG/M metagenome (GOLD analysis project Ga0228700, IMG submission 178019) | Freshwater microbial communities from McNutts Creek, Athens, Georgia, United States - 3-17_Aug_MG | ecosystem: Environmental > Aquatic > Freshwater > Creek | place: USA: Georgia...
TGCTGCCTTCTTGTGCTTGGTTGTAGCCCATTTGGAGTGGCCAGACATGATGCTCCTGTGTGTTGCTTGCTGGGGATTGCTTAGATTCTAATGTTTAGGCGTTCGCGACCATGGCAACAAACAGCTCGTGGATGCGCGTTTCGCCCGTTACTTCTGGGTGAAAAGAGATGCCGAGCAGATTGCCGTATCGTGCCGCCACAATGCGGCCGTCGTGAAGCTGGCTCAAAACCTCAACGCCTGGATCTACAGACTCGATGAGCGGCCCGCGGATAAACGCCGCATGCACCGGCCCCGTGATGCCACGAAACGCAAGGTCGGTCTCAAAGGAATCGAGTTGGTTTCCGAAGGCGTTGCGGCGCACGGTCACAGGTAGGCCACCGAAGGTCTGCTGGCCGAGGATGCCGTCGGTGATCTTGTCTGCGAGCATTATGAGCCCCGCGCAGGTGCCGAAAACGGGCAGCCCAGAACGAATCTTGCTTTGGATCGGCTCGAACAACCCATAGGCCTGAGCCAGCCGCTGCATAACGGTGCTCTCACCACCCGGAATGACCAGACCGTCGCACTGGTCAAGTTCGGCTAGTCGCCGAACCTCGAACGCCTCGACGCCAATGGCGGCAAGCGTCGCGATGTGCTCGCGAAAATCGCCCTGCAGAGCGAGAACGCCAATTCGTGGCGAACTCATGGCTGTTACCAGCCGCGCTCGGCCAGACGGTGTGGTGCAGGCAGGTCGCTCACGTTGATACCAACCATGGCCTCGCCAAGTCCGCGGCTAATTTCGGCCAAAACGGCAGGGTCGTTGTAGAAGGTGGTTGCCTTGACGATCGCCTTAGCGCGTTCGACAGGGTTGCCCGACTTGAAGATACCCGAGCCTACGAAAACGCCGTCGGCACCAAGCTGCATCATCATGGCTGCATCGGCAGGGGTAGCGACACCACCCGCAACGAACATGACCACAGGCAGCTTTCCGCTCCTGGCGACCTCGCGCACTAGCTCATACGGTGCCTGGAGTTCCTTGGCGGCAACGTACAGCTCGTCGTCGTTCTTGGCTGCGAGGGCGCGAATCTCGCCCGAAATGGTGCGGATGTGCTTGGTGGCCTCAGAGACGTCGCCCGTGCCGGCCTCACCCTTCGAGCGAATCATCGCGGCACCCTCAGTGATGCGACGAAGGGCCTCGCCGAGGTTGGTTGCGCCACAAACGAATGGCACGTTGAAGTTCCACTTGTCGATGTGGTTCACGTAGTCGGCTGGGCTGAGCACCTCTGACTCGTCGATGTAGTCGACGCCAAGTGCCTGAAGGATTTGTGCCTCAACAAAGTGACCGATGCGAGCCTTGGCCATGACCGGGATCGAAACGGCGCTGATGATTCCGTCGATCATGTCTGGGTCGCTCATGCGCGACACGCCGCCCTGAGCGCGAATGTCGGCGGGGACTCGCTCGAGAGCCATAACTGCTACTGCGCCCGCGTCTTCGGCAATCTTTGCCTGCTCAGGAGTGACGACATCCATGATGACGCCGCCCTTAAGCATCTCGGCTAGGCCGCGCTTTACGAGTGGGGTTCCGGTGGTTGGCTTGGTGCTTTCAGTCATGCACCAAGTCTATGGGTTGCCGAACAACTCGTTCCAACCCGAGGCTACGTCGCGTTGCACGTCGCCAAGCAACCTCGGCAGAGCCTTGGTTTCGGCAATGATCGGAAAGAAGTTGGCATCGTTTCGCCAGCGAGGCACGAGGTGTTGGTGCAGATGTGACGCGATGCCGGCACCGGCAACCTCGCCCTGATTCATGCCGATGTTGAAGCCGTGGGCTCCGCTCACGTGCTTTAGCACCTGCATTGCCTGCTGAGTCAACAAACCCATCTCGGCGACCTCTTCGGCGGTGGCCTGATCATAGGTAGCAATGTGACGGTATGGGCAAATCAGGATGTGCCCAGAGTTATAAGGAAACAGGTTCAGCAGCGCGAACGAGTGAACCCCACGACGCACGATAAGCGCCTCCTCGTCGGCGTTCCGTGGCCCCAGGCAAAACGGGCACTGGTCGTCGGCAGGCTGTTGCCCGTGTTGAATGTAGACGAGTCGGTGTGGGGTCCACAGGTGTTGAAAAGCGTTTGGCACGCCAGGCAACTCGTGGGACCCCTGCACCGATGTCATCTTTAGACCTGAGCCTTGGTTTCGATGGCCTCGAGGATTCGCGCGATCGCCTCGTCGACCGGAATTCCGTTCTCCTGGCTGCCATCGCGGAATCGGAACGAAACTGCATTGTTGTCGCGATCCTGACCTCCGGCGATCAGCATGAATGGAACCTTGGCCTTGGTGTGGTTGAGGATCTTCTTTTGCATGCGGTCGTCGCTGCCGTCGACGCTGACGCGAACGCCCTTTGCGCGCAACTGAGCGGCGATCGAGTCGAGATAGTCAGTGAACTCGTTGGCAACCGGCACACCGACAACCTGAACGGGCGCGAGCCATGGCGGAAAGTGGCCGGCATAGTGCTCAGTGAGCACGCCAAAGAAGCGTTCGACCGAACCAAAGAGGGCACGGTGAATCATTACCGGGCGCTGACGCGAACCATCAGGAGCCGTGTACTCGAGGTCAAAGCGCTCTGGAAGGTTAAAATCGAGCTGGATGGTAGACATCTGCCAGGTGCGACCAATCGCGTCGCGCGCCTGTACCGAAATCTTTGGACCATAGAAGGCCGCGCCACCCGGATCTGGCACCAACTCAAGACCGGAATCGGTCGCAACCTTCTGCAGCGTGCTTGTTGCTCGCTGCCAGATCTCGTCGGCACCGACGAACTTAGGGTTGCCCTCTTCCTTAGTCGAGAGCTCAAGGTAAAAGTCGTTCAGGCCGTAGTCGCGAAGCAGACCAAGGACGAAGTTGAGAACGTTGGTGAGTTCAAACTCCATTTGATCCGGAGTCACGAACAGGTGAGCGTCGTCTTGAGTCATGCCGCGCACGCGGGTCAGGCCGTGCAACACGCCCGACTTCTCGTAACGGTATACCGAACCGAACTCGAACAGGCGCATCGGCAGCTCGCGGTATGAACGCGACTGCGACTTGAAAACGAGGATGTGGAACGGGCAGTTCATTGGCTTCAGGTAATAGTCCTGGCCCTGCTTGGTAACGTGCCCGTGTTCGTCGATCTCTTGATCGAGTTTCATCGGCGGGAACATGCCATCCGCATACCAAGCCAAGTGGCCCGAGGTCTCGAACAGGTTGCTCTTGGTGATGTGCGGCGAATAGACGAACTCGTAGCCCGACTCCTCGTGGCGCTTGCGGCTGTAGTCCTCCATGACACGACGCATCACGCCGCCCTTTGGGTGGAAGACCGCAAGGCCCGAGCCGATCTCATCCGGGAACGAGAACAGGTCGAGTTCTTGACCAAGCTTGCGGTGATCGCGGCGAGCCGCCTCCTCGAGTCGCTCCTGGTGAGCCTTCAGGTCGTCCTTGTTAGCCCAAGCGGTGCCATAAATACGCTGCAGTTGCTTGTTGTTCTCGTTGCCTCGCCAGTATGCGGCAGCAACGCGAGTCAAAGAGTAGGCGTTGCCGACGGTGCGAGTGCTTGGCACGTGCGGGCCACGGCAAAGGTCTTTCCAAATCGTTTCTCCCGATTGAGGGTCAACGTTGTCGTAGATGGTGAGTTCGCCAGCGCCAACTTCTGCGGCGCCGTCGCCCAGGTCAGCCGCACTCGACTTCAGACCGATGAGTTCGATTTTGTACGGCTCGCTCGCAAGCTCGATTGCCGCATCGGCTTCGTTGGTCACGCGACGCATGAAACGCTGGCTCGAGCGTACGATTCGGTCCATCTGCTTTTCGATGGCACGCAGGTCTTCTGGAGTGAACGGGTTTTCAACATCGAAGTCGTAGTAGAAGCCGTCCTTGATCGCAGGTCCAATGCCGAGCTTTGCGTTCGGGTGCAGGGTCTGAACCGCCTGCGCCAAAACGTGCGCGGTGGAGTGGCGCAAAATGGCGAGGCCATCCGGTTCGGTGATGGCAACACCCTCGACGCTCTCGCCCGCTAGTGGACGATAGGCCAGGTCTCGAAGTTCGCCGTCGACGCGAAGCGCGACGATGCTCTTGTCGGCGAAAAGCTTGAAACCATCGAGGCCTGCCTCGATTTCGGTAGCCACACCGCCGAGTTGAATAGTGATTTGCGACACAAATACTCCAAAGTTTTGAACACGCCAAGTTTAGCCGCGAGGCGGTCGAGCGCCTTTCACGGCGCGCTTAGGCAACCCTTGCTAGACGCTGCCCGTTTGCCCGTATATCTTTCTGCTTATGCCTAACCAAATCGACCCAATCGACGACCAGCTCATCACGAGCGTTGAATTCCAGAAGTCAGCTATGGCGCACAAGCTCAACTGGCTGCGCGCCGGTGTGCTCGGTGCCAACGACGGTATCGTCTCGACCGCCGGCTTGATCTTTGGTGTGGCGGGTGCGACTTCAGACTCGACCGCCATTCTCGTTGCCGGTGTTGCCGCATTGGTGGCTGGTTCGATCTCGATGGCCGGTGGTGAGTACACCTCGGTAAGCGCCCAGCGCGACAGCGAAATCGCGGCCATTGCCAAAGAGAAGCAGGAACTCGAAGAGAATCCGGAAATGGAACTGCGCGAATTGGCCTGGTTCTATGAGCAGAAGGGCCTGAGCGGCGAGTTGGCAATGAAGGTTGCCACCGAGCTGACCGAAAAGGATGCCCTAAAGGCACACGCCGAGGCCGAGCTTGGCATCGCCCACGACGAGCACGTTAGCCCGACCGCGGCGGCGTTGTCGTCGTTCGTGGCCTTTGCCTGCGGTTCGGCATTGCCGCTACTGACCGCAACCGCAATGCCATGGCCAGGGGCTCGCATTCCGGCAACCATAGTCGCCGTTGCGGCATCGCTCGCTCTAACCGGCTTCGTAGCTTCGCGTATCGGCGGTTCGCGCCCACTTCGTGCCGTGATTCGCAACGTCTTCGTGAGCCTCCTGACCATGGCCATCACCTATGGCATTGGCGCCCTCGTTGGCCAGTCAATCGGCGGCTAGCCTAAGCAACTGCCCGTCGCCTGCCTGACACTTTAGTTCGCGTGCTGCGGGTGCCTACGCTTCGTTTGGTAACGAAAAAGTTAGACTGATAAGCGTGTCTGAAATCAAGCATTACGACGTAGTTCTCATCGGTGGCGGAATCATGAGCGCCACCCTCGGCACGCTGCTCAAGCAGCTCAAGCCCGGGCTTTCGATCAAACTCTATGAGCGCCTCGGCGACGTTGCCCTCGAGAGTTCGAATCCTTGGAACAATGCCGGCACGGGTCACGCGGCACTCTGCGAGCTCAACTACATGCCCGATTCGAAGGACGGCTCGCTGCCTAGCGCTGCAAAGGCCATCGCAATCAACGAGCAGTTTCAGCTTTCGCGCCAATTTTGGGCAACCCTGGTCGAAAAGGGCATCCTCGGTGCGCCATCGTCGTTCATCAATTCGACACCACACATGACATTTGTGCGCGGCGCCAAGGATGTCGATTACCTGCAGCGTCGCTATCAGGCGCTCAAGAGTGAACCGCTTTTCGCGGGGATCGAGTTCTCGACCGACCACAAGGTAATTGCCGGCTGGACTCCCCTGATCACACAGGGGCGCGACAAGGATGACCTAATCGCAGCAACCAAGATCGACTCGGGCACCGACGTTGACTTTGGCTCGGTAACCCGACAGCTCGTGGCCAACCTCGTGCGCGAAGGCGTAGAGGTTCAGACTGGCGCTGAGGTCCGCCGAGTTCGTCGCAGCCGCGGTGCCGGCAAGTGGCAACTGAAGGTTAAGGACCTGCGCTCGGAGGCAGTCGAACGAGTGACAGCCGACTTCGTATTTGTTGGGGCAGGTGGCTGGGCACTCAAGATGTTGCAGCGATCGGGCATCAAGGAGGCGAAGGGCTATGGAACCTTCCCGGTGTCTGGCGAGTTCCTCAAGACCTCGAACCCTAAGGTCGTGGCCGCACACGAGGCCAAGGTATACAGCCAGGCTGCGGTGGGTGCTCCCCCAATGTCGGTCCCGCACCTGGACACACGAGTTGTCGACGGCGAGAAGACGCTGCTATTTGGCCCTTATGCGGGGCTAAATCCAAAGTTTTTGAAGCAGGGTTCGATTCTCGACCTGCCACTTTCGGTTCGCCTTGGCAACCTGATTCCATATCTGGCCGTCGCCGTTCAAAACGTTGGGCTTATAAATTACTTGCTCACCGAAATTTCGAAGTCCACCGCGACCAAGTTTGAGTCGCTGCGAGAATTCGTGCCAAATGCCGACCCAGCCGACTGGGAGCCAATTCAGGCGGGCCAGCGCGCACAGGTGATCAAAAAGGACCCCAAAAAGGGCGGAGTGCTTCAGTTTGGCACTGAGGTCGTATCGGCCGCCGACGGCTCGATTGCGGGCCTCCTTGGGGCCTCACCGGGTGCCTCGACCGCGGTCTACATCATGATCGAGGTTTTGAAAAAGGCCTACCCAGCAGAATTCGCGGGATGGGAGCCAAAGCTCCGCAAACTGATTCCTAGCTACGGAACACAGCTGAATGCAGATGCTAAGGCAGCCGCGAAGTCACTCGCGGCAACCGCAAAGACCTTGGGTCTCAAGGCCTAGTTCACCTAAATTCGACGCTGATCGGTCCGCCCTCGTGGTGGGCCGATTTTGCTTTGGCGACCCGCGGCGGCGTTAAACGAGAAAACCCTCGGTTTCCCGAGGGTTTTTGAATCTGGTGGTCGATACTGGGATCGAACCAGTGACCCCTTCCATGTCAAGGAAGTGCGCTACCGCTGCGCCAATCGACCGTGCACTCAATACCGAGGTTTTGAGGTTTCTTGGAGGTGGAGACGGGATTTGAACCCGTGATTGTACAGCTTTGCAGGCTGCTGCTTTGGGCCGCTCAGCCACTCCACCGTGCTGGGCAAAGGCTTTATGCCTATCCGAGCGGATGACGAGATTCGAACTCGCGACCCTCACCTTGGCAAGGTGATGCTCTACCAACTGAGCCACATCCGCGTTGTCTTCTTTCGAAGACTTGACAACTATACGGGATGCTCAGACGCTTTGCAAACTGAGCCGCCTGGCGTGTCGTGGCTTGCCGTCTGAGACCCTCGAGGGCTCGTCATAGACTCGTTTGCTATGGGCAATTCGACATTTGGCACGGCATCTTTTGGCGAGACCGCTCTCGCCTATTTGTGGGCAGTGTTGTTGTTCGTCATGTTCGCCGCTGCGCTGCTAGTGCCGATCTTCTGGTTAGGGAGCAACCTTAAAGATCACTGGCGCGAGTATTCGACACGGAAGCGAGTACGAGTGATCACCGGCTATCTGGCGGCGATCATCGTGATTGGGCTAGCTCTGTGGCGCGGTGCCATGCCGAGCAACTTTTAGCCGCGCCAGCTCCAACGAGGATCTGCTGCCGAATAGGCCGACTCGCCGTGCATGACGGAGTCGATTCCGGCAATTTCGTCGGTGCTGCGCACGCGCATGCCGATCGTCTTCTGTAGCAGCTTGCCAACGCCGAAACTAATCGCGAACGAGTAGCCACCGATTACCAACACAGCGAAGGCCTGACGCCATAGCTGGTCGAATCCGCCGCCCAGGAACAAACCCACAACGCGACCGGTTAGGTCGTGACCCAACAGGCCAATCCAGAGCGTGCCGACGATGCCGCCGACTAGGTGAATGCCGACGACATCAAGCGAGTCGTCAAAGCCGAGAAGGTATTTCAGTTCGATTGCCAAAGCGCAAATAACACCGACGGCAATGCCGAGCACCAGTGCCCAAATCGGGTCGAGGTATGCGCAGGATGGGGTAATGGCGACAAGTCCCGCAACGGCACCCGATCCGGCACCGATGGAAGTTGCCTTGCCATGGAACAAACGCTCGTAGGCAACCCATGAAATTAGGCCACCAACACCGGCGGCTAGGGTGTTGACGAATGCAAGGGCTGCGGTGCCATCGGCAAGCAGCTCAGAACCAGCGTTGAAGCCGAACCAGCCGAACCAAAGGATTCCGACGCCAATCAGCACCAGCGGTACGTTGTGTGGCGCATGCATGCCCTTGGTGAATCCGAAGCGCTTGCCAACCACTAGAGCCAACGCCAACGCTGAGGCGCCGCTGGCGATCTCTACGACTGTGCCGCCGGCAAAATCGAGCACCCTGAAGTTGTAGACGAGCCAACCACCATCGGTAACTTCGCCATTTGTGGTGGTGAAGTTGAAGATCCAGCCGGCAACCGGAAAGTAAACGAGGACGGCCCAAACGGCCGCAAAGATCATCCATGCACCGAACTTCACGCGGTCGGCAATTGCACCCGAGATCAAAGCCACCGTGATGATTGCGAAGGTGCCCTGGAAGCCTGCGAAGGCCAAACCAGCTCCGTCGTTGTGGGCAATGGCCGCATGCGCGTGGCTATTGAGGAACAGGTCGTCGAGGTTGATGCCAAAAACGCCGTCGATCCCGACGAAGCTCGAGTCGCTGGCGTTGGCGAACGAAATTGCATAGCCAAACACCATCCACATGGTGCCGACCAAGGCGAGCGAGCCGAAGCTCATCATCATCATCGACACGACGCTCGAGGCACGAACCAGACCGCCATAAAAGAAGGCAAGGCCCGGAGTCATAAAGAGCACCATGGCCGAGCAGATGATCAGAAACATCGTCTGGTTGTCATTCACTTATTGGTCTGCTTTCTAAACGTGCGGAATGGGAGGAACCACTTGGGTTCCTCCCAGCCCGCTACTTCTTTGTAGCTAGCCTCGGTCTGAGCCGAACGCATATGCCTCTTCACCGTGTACGACGGTGTCGATGCCGGCAATCTCGTCTTCGGCACGCACACGGAAGCCCAGAGTCTTCTCGACGATGAAGCCGATCACCAGAGCCATAACGAAGCTGTAGACCAGCACTGCCGCGGCCCCGAGTGCCTGAGCACCGAGCTGGTGGAAGCCATAGCCGAATGCTGCACCAACGCCGTTGCCGAAAATGCCGATCCAAAGGGTTCCGACGATGCCGCCAACCAGGTGGATGCCGACGACGTCGAGCGAGTCATCGAAACCAAGCGAATACTTGAGGTCGATGGCCAACGCGCAGAGAGCGCCGGCAACCAGGCCAAGAACCAAAGCCCAAATTGGGTCGAGCGAGGCACAGGCCGGGGTGATTGCGACGAGGCCCGCGATTGCGCCAGAGCCGGCACCGATCGACGTTGCCTTGCCGTGCTTGAACTTTTCGATCGAGATCCAGCCGAGCATTGCCGCTGCAGGTGCCGCAATCGTGTTGATGAAGGCGAGCGAGGCAAGGCCGTCGGCAGCCAACTCTGAGCCGGCGTTGAAGCCGAACCAACCGAACCACAGCAGCGCGACACCCAGCAGCGTCAGCGGCACGTTGTGAGGCTGCGCAATGCCCTTCGAGAAACCGAAGCGCTTGCCAAGAATCAGCGCCAGAGCAAGGCCGGCAGCGCCCGCGTTGATGTGCACAGCGGTGCCACCCGCGAAGTCGATCACGCCAAGGTCGTGAACGATCCAACCGCCATCGACGACCTTGCCGTCGGCGAGCGTGAAGTTGAAGACCCAGTTGGCAACCGGGAAATAGACGAGCGTGGCCCACAGACCGGCAAACACCATCCAGGCACCAAACTTGGCTCGGTCGGCAATCGCTCCCGAGATCAGGGCAACGGTGATGATGGCGAATGTTGCCTGGAACGAAACAAATGCGAGCTGCGGGAAGCCCGCCTTAGTGGTTGCGTCGAGTGACGACTGAACCTGCTCGTGAAGCCCGATGGCGTTTAGGTCGATACCGAACACTCCATCGATGCCGACGAAGCCAGGAGTGCCACCATTGGCAAACGCGATGGCGTAGCCATAAATCACCCATAGAACAGCAATCAGGCCGAGCGAACCGAAGCTCAGCATCATCATGCTTACGACACTTTTGGCCTTGACCATGCCGCCATAGAAAAACGCCAGGCCCGGGGTCATCAACAGCACCAGGGCCGCCGAGATTAGCACGAAGGCGGTGTTGCCTTGATCAAACATTTGTTTACCTCTCTCTAAGAAAACAAATAGGGCCGGCAGTTCCAGCCACGCATAAATTTTCGGAGAGGAAAGTTTCGGGACTGAACCCGAAATGTTTCGTGTTTGTAAAAAGTGCTACTGGCTCATCGCACCCAGGCGACTCACGGCACGCAGATATTTCTTGCGGTAACCGCCAGCGAGCATGTCACTCGAGAAACAGTCGGTTAGCGCCACTCCAGAGGCGCGGATAACGGTTTGCCGTTCATAGAGTCGGTCAACCAGGGCAACAAAACGCAAGGCTTCAACTTGATCGGTCAGCTGGCGCACACTGTGAATGGCTAGGCGATCGACGTTCTCGACCAGGTTCGCATACTTGCTCTGATGAACCGTAGCGAGGTGCTGCAGCAGCGGATCGAATGAGTCCTCGTATGCAGTCTCGCCGGCAGGGGTTTCGGCTAGCCACTGCCCCAAGTATTCGTCAGAGTGGCTGGCTACATGCGCGTCGGTCGGACGATGACGGTAATCCTCACCGTCGACACTCACCATTTGAAACTTGTTGGCCATAGCCGAGATTTCGCGGGCGAAGTCGGATGCCGCGAAACGACCCTGGCCCAGCGCATTCGGTGGCGTGTTCGACGTGGTCGCGAACCTGACGCCTTTTGCGTCGAGTTCGGTAAGCAGTCGCGACATCATCATGGTGTCGCCTGGATCATCGAGCTCGAACTCGTCGATGCAGATCAGGTCATACTTTGAGAATTCGGTGACCGCATTGGCAAAGCCCAAGACGCCAATCAAGCCCGTGTAGGCAAGAAAGCTGCCGAATGCCTTTCGCCCGTGCGCGGCATGCCAAATCGATGCAAGCAGATGGGTCTTGCCAACACCGAAGCCGCCATCGAGGTAAATACCCGCCTTTTGCTCCTCGCGCTTGGCGAACAGCCCCTTCAATCCCAAGCTGGACTTGATTCCGAGGAACGCACGGCCGGCCGCGACCGCGTCTGCCTGACTTTGAAAGCGCTGGTCTGGCAAGTAATTTTCAAAACGGGCCTTCTGGAACTCGCGGGGTGGCACGAGGTGCGACAGCAACTGCTCGGTCGTCACGTTCGGAATCGTGCTTGCCAAAGACCTAATGGGCCGACTCGTTGCCA
>Ga0228700_1002085_pt1 | contig 11114 bp, 9 predicted proteins | sample McNCre317_Aug_MG_FD_178019 | JGI IMG/M metagenome (GOLD analysis project Ga0228700, IMG submission 178019) | Freshwater microbial communities from McNutts Creek, Athens, Georgia, United States - 3-17_Aug_MG | ecosystem: Environmental > Aquatic > Freshwater > Creek | place: USA: Georgia...
CCAGCTCGAGATCGTTGCCGATCATCGACACGCGCGTCATCGCCTCCGGGCCGTTGCCGATCAGCGTCGCGCCCTTGACCGGGTAGAGGATCTTGCCCTTCTCGACCCAGTAGGCCTCGCTGGCCGAGAAGACGAACTTGCCGCTGGTGATGTCGACCTGGCCGCCGCCGAAGTTGGTGGCGTAGAGGCCGCGGTCGATCGAGGCGATGATCTCCTCGCGCGACCTGTCGCCGGCCAGCATGTAGGTGTTGGTCATGCGCGGCATCGGCACATGGGCGTAGCTCTCGCGGCGGCCGTTGCCGGTGGGCTTGACCTTCATCAGCCGCGCGTTCATCGAGTCCTGGATGTAGCCCTTGAGGATGCCGTCCTCGATCAGCACGTTCCTCTGGCTGACATGGCCCTCGTCGTCGATGTTGAGCGAGCCGCGGCGGTCGGCGAGGGTGCCGTCGTCGAGCACGGTCACGCCCTTGGCGGCGACGCGCTCGCCGATGCGGCCCGAGAAGGTGCTCGAGCCCTTGCGGTTGAAGTCGCCCTCCAGGCCGTGGCCGACCGCCTCGTGCAGCAGCACGCCCGGCCAGCCGGGCCCGAGCACCACCGTCATCTCGCCGGCCGGCGCCGGGCGGCTTTCGAGGTTGGTCAGCGCCGAGCTCACCGCCCGGTCGACATAGTCCTGCAGCAGCGAGTCCTGGAAGTAGCCGAAGCCGAAGCGCCCGCCGCCGCCGGCCGAGCCGACCTCGCGCCGGCCGCCCTGCTCGGCGATCACCGTGACCGACAGGCGCACCAGCGGGCGCACGTCGGCCGCCAGCGTGCCGTCGGCGCGCGCCACCAGCACCACGTCGTACTCGCCCGCCAGGCCGGCCATGACCTGCACCACGCGCGGATCCTTGGCGCGGGCCATGCGCTCGATGCGCTCGAGCAGCGCCACCTTCTGCGTGCTGTCGAGCGTGGAGATCGGATCCAGGTCCGGGTAGAGCCGGCGGCTGGGCGCCACCACCTGCGGCGTGTCGACCTTGACGCGCCGGCTCTGGCCGGCCGCGGCGATGGTGCGCACGGTGCGTGCCGCATCCAGCAGCGCCGCCTCCGAGATGTCGTCCGAATAGGCGAAGGCCGTCTTCTCGCCGGCGACCGCGCGCACGCCCACGCCCTGGTCGATCGAGAAGCTGCCGCTCTTGACGATGCCCTCCTCGAGGCTCCACCCCTCGCTGCGGGTGTACTGGAAGTACAGGTCCGCGTCGTCGACGCGGTGCGCCGACAGGGTGTTGAGCGCCCGCGTCAGCGTGGCCTCGGTCAGGCCGAACGGGTCCAGCAGCAGCCGGCGGGCGGTGGCCAGCCGCTCCAGGGTGGGTTCGCGAGAGATCATGCGATGCATTCTAGGTCCGCCACAATCGACCCATGCACGATGCGGATGGCGACCCGACCCGGAAATCTCACGATGCCCGCCAGGCGCAGGGGCCGGCGCCCTCGCCCGCGCCCGCCCGCCTGATCGCGCACCTCGACATGGACGCCTTCTATGCCTCGGTCGAGCTGCTGCGCCGGCCCGAGCTGCGCGGCCGCGCGGTGGTGGTCGGCGGCAGCCGCGCCCGCGCCGCACGCTTCGAGGACGGCCACTGGCCGCGCCTGGGCGACTACGCCGGCCGCGGCGTGGTCACCACCGCGACCTACGAGGCGCGCGCCCGCGGCATCCACTCCGGCATGGGCCTGATGAAGGCAGCCGCGCTGGCGCCGGACGCGGTCCTGCTGCCGGCCGACTTCGACGAGTACCGGCGCCTGTCGCGCGCCTTCAAGGAGGCGGTGGCCGAGCTGGCCCCGGCGATCGAGGACCGCGGCATCGACGAGATCTACATCGACCTGAGCGACATCGCTCGCGCGCACGAGCCGCTCGGCCACGATCCGCTCGGCGGCGCGCGGGCGCTGGCTCAGGACCTCCGCAACAACGTGCACGCCGCCACCGGCCTGAGCTGCTCGATCGGCCTGGCGCCGAACAAGCTGCTGGCCAAGATCGGCAGCGATCTCGACAAGCCCGGCGGCCTGACGGTGCTGACCGCCGCCGACCTGCCGCTGCGGATCTGGCCGCTGCCGGTGCGCCGCATCAACGGCATCGGCCCGAAGGCCGGCGCGCGGCTCGAGCAGCTCGGCATCCAGACCATCGGCGAGCTGGCCGCCTGCGCGCCCGACTGGCTGGTCGAGCACTTCGGCCGCACGCAGGGGCTGTGGATGCACCGCAGCGCTCACGGCCTGGACGACCGCCCGGTGGTGACGCACAGCGATCCGGTGTCGATGAGCCGCGAGACCACCTTCGAGCGCGACCTGCACCCGCGCCATGACCGCGAACAGCTCGGCGCCCTCTTCACCCGGCTGTGCGAGCAGGTGGCCGCCGACCTGCAGCGCAAGGGCTGGGTCGGGCGCACCATCGGCATCAAGCTGCGCTTCGACGATTTCCGCACCGTCACCCGCGACCTGACGATCGATCTGCCGACCGCCGACGCCGCGCTGATCCGCCGCGCCGGCGGCCTGTGCCTGAAGCGCATCAGCCTGAACCGGCGCCTGCGCCTGCTCGGAGTGCGGGTGGGCACGCTGTCGCGCGCCGATGCGCAGCCGCCGCGACCTCGCCCCAGGAAACCGCCGGCCGCGCCGCCAGTCGTGGAGACACCCGCACCGCTGACTCAGACGCTGCCGCTTTTCCCGGACGCCTCCTGAGGAGGCGGCAGATCCTCGCGCGCAGGCAGCCGCGACATCCAGAAGGCCACCAGCGCGCAGCAGACCGCCGGCAGCCACTGCAGCCGCGGCAGCGACCAGGCCGCCACGACCGATCCGATCGCCATCATCGCGAAGGCCAGCCAGCGCGCCCGGCGCGGAATGGCGCGGTGGCGGCGCCAGTCGCGCACCATCGGCCCGAAGGTGCGGTGCGACATCAGCCAGCGCTCGCAGCGGGTGCTGCCGCGCGAGAAGCAGGCTGCGGCCAGCAGCACGAAGGGCGTGGTCGGCAGCAGCGGCAGGAAGATGCCGACCACACCCAGCAGCAGCGCCGTCAGACCGGCACCCAGCCACAGCGCACGCACCCAGGTCGGCCGGCGCGGCAGCTCGGCGCCGCCGGCCTCGTTCGTCACGGAATTCACTGCACAGGCTCTCCGAAAGAAAAAACCCGCGTCCTCCGGTGAAGAAAGACGCGGGTTCATCGTAACCCTGGTGCCGACTATCCGAATCGAACGGATGACCTACTGTTTACAAGACAGTTGCTCTACCAGCTGAGCTAAGTCGGCGGGGATGCGGATTGTAGTGAAAAAGCCGGGGCCGGTGTCAAACCTCGCCCGGAGCATCTCACTTGATGCGCTTGAGGGCCGGTCGCGCGCCCCCCGACGGAGCCGGCGGCGGTGCGTCATCGGCCGCCGCATCGCCAGGAGCGGGCTCGCCCTCGGGGGCCGGGGCGGCCGCCAGCCGCAGGCCGCCAGCCGCCGGCAAGACCGGCGCCGCGTCCTCGGCCGGAGCCGGCGCCTCGGTCAGTCCTTCGGGGATCGGAAAGGCCATGCCCTGCCCGTTCTCGCGCGCGTAGATCGCGATCACATGACCGACCGGCACGACGATGTCGCGCGCGACGCCGCCGAAGCGGGCCTTGAATTCGATCACATCATTGCCCAGGCGCAGGCCGCTGGTGGCATCCAGGCTGACGTTCAGGACGATCTCGCCGTTCTTGACGAACTCCATCGGCACGCGCACCGAGGCATCGACATGGACCGCGAGCAGCGGCGTGAAGCCGTTGTCGATGCACCAGTCGTGCAGCGCGCGGATCAGGTAAGGACGGGTCGAGGTGCCCTGGGAGTCGTGGTCGACGGACATGCAGCGGTGGCGCTCAGGCGGAAGTGGATCGGGTCGGCGACAGCAGGCGGGCGCAGACTTACTTGCGCATCACCTTCTCGGACGGCGTCAGCGCCTCGATGTAGGCCGGACGCGAGAAGATGCGCTCGGCGTACTTCAGCAGCGGTGCGGCGTTCTTCGACAGCTCGATGCCGTAGTAGTCCAGGCGCCACAGCAGCGGCGCGATCGCCACGTCGAGCATCGAGAAGTCCTCGCCCAGCATGTAGCGGTTCTTCTGGAAGATCGGCGCGAGCTGCGTCAGGCGGTCGCGGATCTGCGAGCGGGCGCGCTCCAGGTCCTTCTCGGTGGCCTTGACGCCGCCGCGGCCTTCGAGCGTGTTGACGTGGGTGAACAGTTCCTTCTCGAAGTTGAACAGGAACAGGCGCACGCGCGCACGGGCCACCGGGTCGCCCGGCATCAGCTGCGGATGCGGGAAACGCTCGTCGATGTACTCGTTGATGATGTGCGATTCGTACAGGATGAGTTCGCGTTCGACGAGGATGGGCACCTCGTTGTACGGATTCATCAGCGCGATGTCCTCGGGCTTGGCGTAGAGATCGACGTCACGGATCTCGAAATCCATGCCCTTCTCGAACAGCACGAAACGGCAGCGATGCGAGTAGGGGCAGGTCGTGCCGGAGTAAAGCACCATCATGGCGGAGATCGCTCCTCGAAGAGAAACCAGAACGCTGGAAAACAAAATCGCGCAGAGGGCCTCCATCGGCACTCTGCGCGGTGACACCCACCGACCCCGCCGCGACAGCGGCGACAGGACACGGTGCAGGCGTCGGACGCCGGGGACGTCAGCTTACTTGACGTCCTTCCAGAAGGCTGCGTTCAGACGCCAGGCGATGACGGTGAACACGGCCAGGAACAGCAGCACCCAGACCCCGAGCTTGACGCGCAGACCCTGGTTGGGTTCGCCCATCCACTGCAGGTAGGCGACCAGGTCGCCGACGGCCGAATCGAATTCCTGGGCAGACAGCTTGCCCGGCTTCGTCTGCTCGAAGCTCTTGAAGACGTGCGTGACCTTGTTCGGATCGTGGGGATCCTTGACTTCCTCGAAGACCGCGCGGCGCTCGCCCTGCAGTTCCCACAGCACATGCGGCATGCCGACGCTCGGGAAGGCCAGGTTGTTCCAGCCGGTCGCCTTGGTCTCGTCGCGGTAGTAGGTGCGCAGGTAGGTGTAGAGGTAGTCGGCACCGGTGCCGGCGTGGCTGGCACGCGAGCGGGCGATCACCGTCAGGTCCGGCGGCGTGGCGCCCAGCCATTCCTTGGCCTGGCGGGCATTCATCGACACCGTCATCAGGTCACCGACCTTCTCGGTGGTGAACAGCAGGTTGTCCTTGATCTGCTGATCGGTCAGCCCGATGTCCTTGAGCCGGTTGAAGCGCATGAACGCAGCCGCGTGGCAGTTCAGGCAGTAGTTGACGAACAGCTGCGCGCCGCGCTGCAGCGCCGCGGTGTCCTGAAGCTTCTCGGTCGGGAACTTGTCGAGCGCGAGCGACGTGCCGGAGGCCTGGGCCGGCGAGATCGCCGTCAGGCAGGCCGATGCGGCCACGAGCAGGGAAGCGATGAACTTTTTCATGGTTGTCTGGGCTCCGTGTCGTGATCGGGCATCAGTGCGGCTTGAAGGTCACGCGGTCGGGGACCGGCTTGAACTCGCCGATCTGGCTCCACCACGGCATCAGCAGGAAGAAGCCGAAGTAGAACAGCGTGCCGACCTGGGCGACCAGCGTGCCGATGTCGGACGGCGGCTGGATGCCCAGATAGCCCAGGACCAGGAAGAACACGACGAAGACCGCGTACAGGGCCTTGTTCCAGGACGGACGGTAGCGGATCGACTTGACCGGGCTGCGGTCCAGCCAGGGCAGGAAGAACAGGATGATGACCGCGCCACCCATGACGACCACGCCCCAGAACTTCGCGTCGAAGGTCTTGAGCAGGCCGCAGACCACCACGGCGCCCACCAGCACGGCCAGCTTGGCCTTGGACGGCAGGTTGCCCTTCAGGAAGGTGACGACCGCGGCCAGACCGATGATGCCCACCAGCACGTTGATCATGACGTCGGTGGTGGCACGCAGCATCGAGTAGAACGGCGTGAAGTACCAGACCGGTGCGATGTGCGGCGGGGTCTTGAACGGGTCGGCCGGGATGAAGTTGTTGTATTCCAGGAAGTAGCCACCGAACTCGGGCGCGAAGAAGATCACGCCGGTGAAGGCCATCAGGAACACCGTCACGCCCAGCAGGTCATGCACCGAGTAGTACGGGTGGAAGGGAATGCCGTCGAGCGGGTGGCCCGTCTTCGGATCCTTCTTCGCCTTGATCTCGACGCCGTCCGGGTTGTTCGAGCCCACTTCATGCAGCGCGATGATGTGCGCGGCCACCAGACCGATCAGGATCAGCGGCACGGCGATGACGTGGAAGCTGAAGAAGCGGTTCAGCGTCGCGTCCGACACCACGAAGTCGCCGCGGATCAGCAGGGCCAGGTCCGGGCCGACGAAGGGCACGGCGGCGAACAGGTTCACGATCACCTGCGCGCCCCAGAAGGACATCTGGCCCCAGGGCAGCAGGTAGCCCATGAAGGCCTCGGCCATCAGCGCCAGGAAGATCGCGCAGCCGAACACCCACACCAGCTCGCGCGGCGAGCGGTAGGAGCCGTAGATCAGGCCGCGGTACATGTGCAGATACACCACCACGAAGAACGCCGAGGCGCCGGTGGAGTGCATGTAGCGGATCAGCCAGCCCCAGGGCACATCGCGCATGATGTACTCGACCGAGGCGAACGCCAGGGCGGCGTCCGGCTTGTAGTGCATGACCAGGAAGATGCCGGTCACGATCTGGATCACCAGCACCAGCAGCGCCAGCGAGCCGAAGAAATACCAGAAGTTGAAGTTCTTCGGAGCGTAGTACTCGGACAGGTGTTCCTTGTACAGCTTCGACGCCGGGAAGCGGTTGTCCACCCAGGTCAGCAGCTTTTCGCCTGCGGAGGCGTCCGGGGGAGCGACTTTGAATTCAGCCATGTTGGACCTCAGTTCCTTCAAGCCTTCTTGTCTTCACCGATCAGGATCGAGGTGTCCGACAGGTACATGTGCGGCGGCACCTCGAGGTTGTCCGGCGCCGGCTTGTTCTTGAACACCCGACCGGCCAGGTCGAAGGTCGAGCCGTGGCACGGGCACAGGAAGCCACCCTTCCAGTCATCCGGCAGCGAGGGCTGCGGGCCGGCCTGGAACTTGTCCGACGGCGAGCAGCCCAGATGGGTGCAGATGCCGATGACCACCAGGTATTCCGGCTTGATCGAGCGGTAGTTGTTGTGGGCGTACTCGGGGATCGGGTAGGCCTTGCGGTCCGAGTTCGGATCGGCCATCTGTCCGTCCATCGTCTTGAGCGCGGCGACCTGCTCGGGCGTGCGGCGCACCACCCACACCGGCTTGCCACGCCACTCGACCGTGAGCTTCTCGCCCGGCTTGAGTGCGCTGATGTCGACCGACACGGAAGCGCCGGCCGCCTTGGCGCGCTCCGACGGCGTGAAAGTGCTGACGAACGGCACGGCGGTCGCCAGGCCGCCAACGGCGCCTGCGCAGCCCGACGCGATCAGCCACGTCCGCTTGGCCTGGTCGACTTGCTGGTCACTCATGTTATTCCTCGGGGAAAAGATCCGGTCTCTGAGAGGGGGGCAACCTCCAATTCTATCCCAGCAAGAAGGGGCTTCTCCACATTCGGCGACAGGCGTCCCCGTCTGTGGCAAGGCCGTGCTGGGGCAAAAACAACACGATCCCGCACCGGGGCGCCATCAGGACGACTCCGTGCCGCAAAGGGTTGACGCCCGGCCGGCATCGGGAATACTTCACGTTACAAGAGTCTTGCAGCCTCTTGCGTGCAACCCCGCCAGACAACACAGGAGAACGGCCATGAGCATGGTGAGCGAGTTCAAGGAATTCGCCCTCAAGGGCAACGTGATGGACCTCGCCGTGGGCGTGATCATCGGCGGCGCCTTCGGCAAGATCGTCGACTCGGCGGTCGGCGACGTGATCATGCCGATCGTCGGCAAGATCTTCGGCGGGCTGGACTTCAGCAACGCCTTCATCCCGCTGGCCGGGCAGACCGCCACGACACTGGCCGAAGCCAAGAAGGCCGGCGCGGTGCTGGCCTACGGCAACTTCATCACCATCACGATCAACTTCATCATCCTGGCCTGGATCATCTTCCTGATGGTCAAGGGCATGAACAGCCTGAAGCAGCGTGCCGAGGCTCCGGCAGCGCCGGCGCCGGCCACCCCCGCGCCCCCGCCGCCCGTACCCGAGGACGTGGCGCTGCTGCGCGAGATCCGCGACGCCCTGACCCGGCGTTGAGCGCCCGACCTGACGCGGACCTCGTCCGCGTTGGCCTCCAACGACAGGAACTGAAAATTACCTCCTGATTTTTTGCATTCAGGCGCCCGACCCCCTTATGTTGGCGTAACTTGCTTGGCAATTTGTCACAACACAAGGGGGGATCGGCGGCATGGACGCGGCATTCTTTCCCGTTCATCAGGACCTGATGCTTTCGGCACTCGCACCGTCCCGACACGCCGGGGCGACCCGGGGTGACGGCGAGGCATCGACCACCGCCGACATGGAGACCTCGCCCCTGCAGCGGCTTCGCACGCCGGTCTGGCTGTACGACATCGACCACGGCCGCATCCTGTGGGCCAATCCGGCCGCGCTGGGGCTGTGGTGCAGCGACACGCTCGAGGAGCTTTGCCAGCGCGACATGGCCCGCGAGATGTCGCCCACGATCTCGCAGCGGCTGCGCCAGCTGCAGCAGGACTTCCGGCTGCACGACCGCAGCAGCACCGAGCTGTGGACACTCTACCCGCGCGGCACGCCGCGCACCGTCGACATCGTGTGCACCGGCTGGCGCCTGCCCGACGGCCGCATGGGCATGCTGTGCGAGGCGGTGGGCGAGTCCATGACCGACGCGGTGACGCTGCGCAGCGCCGAGGCGATGGTGCACACGCCCGCGATGGTGACGCTCTACAGCGTGCGCGGCCGGGCGCTCTACCGCAACCCGGCCGCCCGCGCGACCGTGGACCACCCGGAAGCCGGCGCGCGCAGCCGCGTGCTCGACCGGCGCGAGCTGCGCCAGCTGATCGAGCAGCTGCGCCGCAACGGCCAGGCCCGCTCGACCGTGCAGGTCAGCACCAGCCTGGGGCCGCGCTGGCACGACATCTCGGTGCGGCTGTGCCGCGATCCGGTCGAGGGCCGGCAGGTCTTCCTGGTCAGCGAAATCGACATCACCGAGCTCAAGCAGGCCGAGGCGCGCGCGCACTGGCTGGCGATGCGCGACACCCTCACCGGCCTGCCCAACCGCAGCTTCGTCTCGCGCGACTTCCAGCAGCGCCTCGACGGCCTGCACGCCAGCGGCGGCGAGGCGGCGCTGATCTTCATCGACCTGGACCGCTTCAAGGCGGTCAACGACTCGCTCGGCCACGACATCGGCGACCGGCTGCTGGTGGAGATCGCACAGCGCCTGTACGCGACGCTGGAGACCGACGACCTGGTGGCGCGGCTGGGCGGCGACGAGTTCCTGGTGCTGGTGAGCGATCGCGACGGCGACATCGAGCGCCGCACCCGCCAGCTCGTGCGGCGGCTGCAGGCCGAGCTCGGCCGCACCGTGGTGATCGGGCGGCTGCAGATGCAGGTCACGCCCTCGATGGGCATCTGCCGCTTCCCGCGCGATGGCCACGACATCGAGGCGCTGATGCGCAACGCCGATCTGGCGCTGTACCGCGCCAAGGCGCAGGGCAACGGGGTCGGCTGGTTCACGCCGGAGCTGGTGCGCCAGGCGCGCGACCGCGTGCAGCTCGAGCAGGACCTGCGCATCGCGGTCGAGCGGCACCAGTTCGAGGTCCACTACCAGCCCCGGCTGCATGTGGGCAGCGGCCGGCTGCTGGGCGCAGAGGCCCTGGTGCGCTGGCGCCATCCTCGCCGCGGCCTGGTGCAGCCGGACGTGTTCATCGGCCTGAGCGAGGAGAACGGCCTGATCCGTGCCATCGGCGCGATGGTGCTCGAGAAGGCGGCGCGCCAGCAGGTGCTGTGGCAGGCGCAGGGGCGCACGCTGCGCATCTCGGTCAACCTGTCGCCGCGCCAGTTCAGCGACCCGGCGCTGGTCGACACCATCGCGCGCATCGTGCGCGACACCGGCTGCGACCCGCAGCAGATCGAGCTGGAGATCACCGAGTCGGTGATGCTGGGGCAGGACGACTCGACCACCCTGGCCATCCGGCAGCTCGCCGCGATGGGCTTCCGGCTGGCGATCGACGACTTCGGCACCGGCTACTCGAACCTGGCCTACCTGCAGCGCTGCCCGATCAGCACGCTGAAGATCGACCGCTCCTTCATCGCCGGGGAGCGCGGCGTCAGCCCCCTGGCGCTGCTGGTGCTGACCATGTGCCGCATGCTGGGCATCGAGACGGTGGCCGAAGGCGTCGAGACCGAGGCCCAGCTCGACTGGCTGCGCGCGCAGGACTGCGACGAGTACCAGGGCCACCTGTGCAGCCCGGCGCTGCCGGCCGACCAGTTCGAGCGGCGCATGCTCGAACTGGCCGGGCCGGCGGGCTGAAGCAGCCTCAGCCGCCCAGCACCGCGGCAATCGCCTCGGCGGTCGGCTCGACGTTGGCCGAGTTCAGGCCCGCCACGCACATCCGGCCCGAGCGCACCAGATAGACGCCGTGCTGCTCGCGCAGCAGGTCGACCTGCTGCGCACTCAGGCCGGTGTAGCTGAACATGCCGCGCTGGGTCAGGAAGTAGCTGAAGTCGCGGCCGGGCACGCGCGCGGCCAGCACATCGTGCAGGCGCTGGCGCATCTGGCGGATGCGCTCGCGCATCGCGTCGAGCTCGGCGACCCAGGCGGCGTTGAGCGCCGGCTCGGCCAGCACCCGCGCGACGATGCGCGCGCCGTGCGTGGGCGGGCTGGAGTAGTTCTTGCGCACCGCCACCTGCAGCTGGCCGGTCACCAGCGCGGCCTCGGCCACGGTCGGGCAGACCACGCTCAGGCCGCCGACGCGCTCGCCGTAGAGCGAGAAGCTCTTCGAGAAGCTGTTGGCGACGAAGAAGGCCAGGCCCGCGTCGGCCAGCATGCGCAGCGCGAAGGCATCCTCGCGCACGCCGTCGCCGAAGCCCTGGTAGGCGATGTCGACGAAGGGGATCAGGCCGCGCTCGACCATCACCGGGATCAGCTCGGCCCACTGCGCCGCGCTCAGGTCCACGCCGGTCGGGTTG
>Ga0228700_1002087_pt1 | contig 11096 bp, 9 predicted proteins | sample McNCre317_Aug_MG_FD_178019 | JGI IMG/M metagenome (GOLD analysis project Ga0228700, IMG submission 178019) | Freshwater microbial communities from McNutts Creek, Athens, Georgia, United States - 3-17_Aug_MG | ecosystem: Environmental > Aquatic > Freshwater > Creek | place: USA: Georgia...
AAGTAGTACGGGTACAGCCCCGGAGGGACTAGAGCGTCAGTCTCCAGCTTAATCCCTACCGGATCGTAGTCGCTGAACTGAATGGTGGATGAGGAGTCATCGCTCTGGCTGCAGGGCGGGCCCGCGACCTCCATCGAAGTAGTCTCCCAGCCCGCCGCCGTTGCAACGAGGAAGGCCGGATCGTAGTTTGGTGTGACCGGCTTGGACGTAATCTCCGTCTCTACGCTGGCGGTCTGTACGCTAGCCGCCGCGCAAGGGGCGTCACCGTGCGTAACGAGGTACCGGTCGAAGTAGGAGCGGTACTGGACCTTCACAATCCCGTGAGCCGCGTTTATGTCGAGGATCAGGGAATTGCTGGCTTCGTCATAGGCGACTACCGGGGCCGCATTGAAGAAGCGGCTATCGAGGATGGCTACGCCGCCCGAGGGGTAGTAGCGGAGGCTGCTGCTGGATGACCCGGAGAACGATACGTAGTCTGTAATATCGTCTGGAACGCCGGAGGCTACTCTGGTGCACCCGCCCAGTACTGCGGTGACTGCAGGGCCCGCAGAGCTAGGGTACACCTTGACGTACGATGTACCCTTAGCTTTGACGAGGGAGGCGTCACTGTCGGTCTCCATTACAAGTCGCTTTGACCCCGATACGTTGAAGTCAATCGATGTGGAGTTCTGGAGATTATTCGCCATACGCCTAGCCCTCTATTACGCCGATTCGCCGTCCACGCCGACGATTACCTTGTCACCCGAGAGCGAAGCTGCACCTGACGGGACAACACGCTTGTACCAAATGGGGATGGCCGCAGGGTGAGTGGTGAAGGTCATCGACGTACCAGTCTGCGGGCTCGACCAGCCGAGACGGTTGATAGTGAAGTACGGCTTGCCCGAAAAGCTGGGGTTGGTCGGGGCGGCATCGCTGGTGACGTTAAAGGTACCAAGCGAACCCACCGTATCACCTACGACAGTGAACTGAGAGGCGGAGGTAAACGTGACCGTCCAGTTTTGCTCGATAGAGCCGATGTTATCCGCCAGAATCGGGTAGGTACCGCTGTTGTAGGAACCGCCGCCCGCTACTACAGGAGTCGTAGCCGAGGACACAACGTCGCCCTGCGAGATGACCGACGAGACGTAGGTGTTGGTGGCGCTGTAGGCATAGCTCAAGCCTGCCGTGAGGGTCAGGGTGATGACGTTGCCTGCCGCACTGACGCCTGCCGGGGCAATGGTGCGGTACTCTTCAGTGCCGGAGACATCATCAACACTGGCCTTATTCGAGACGCGAATAGTCATGCCGGCTGCGAAGATCGGGGCGGTGGCCCAGCTTTCGACAAGCACAGCAACGGTGGTCGCTGCTGCCGAAACATCCGCGTTCAGCTTGCCTGCGCCGTATAGTTGGGCGGGCGTGCCGATACCCGACTGCGTGTCGGTGTAGGTTCCGGGGAAGATCGTCACGTAGTCGTCGCCGGGGGTCGGCTGCAGAACGAAGACCTTGGAGGCAATGAGCGTAAGGTCGGCGTCGTTGGCTACATGGATGAACGCTTTGCGGTACTTGGTAGAGCCTGCTGTGCGCTCCGCCTGCGGGACATCCGGGAACAGGTTGTTCTTGACGCCAGAAGTGATGGCAGTAGCCGACATGCGCCCGCCGTTTGTTCCGGCATCGCTGGATTCTGCGGGCTTACGCCACACCAATTCGGAAGCAACAATACTCATGGTATCTCCTTAAACAGTGATGAGCTTCAGTGTAACTGTGAAATAGTCTCCGGCTTCCGCCAAAGTCCGGGGGATCAGTGGGGTAGCGTCGAAGGCTGGTGGCTCGTCGTGCCTAAACATTACGCTATGCTGAATCGTGCCCAAGTCTAGCAGATATTGCGCCCCGGCGACAGACGCAAGCTGGTATAGCTGCTCTACGACTGCGAGCATCTGCCAGCCTTGGTCATCGATGGAGGCAAGCGTGAGGGGCGTCCCTTTGAGGAGCGAGGCTGTGTAGAAGACAGGGAACCCGCCAAGGGTACGTACGGTTTTCTGCGCTACGTTGGCTGGGGACCAGCGGTCCGTCCACACCAACCCGCCGCGCAGCGTGACATTGCTTAGCGTAATGCTCATTACTTTCCTTTCCCGAACTGACTGAGGATGCTGACAAGGTTCTTAGCCTGCTCGCGTTCCGCCTGAATGGTAGCCCGCTGCCCGCCTGACGACAAATTGATATCGACCACATCACGGGCCGGGGCTCCGCCAATGGAGGATTTGAAATCGTTTGCAATTCCGGCAAAGGCGGAGGTGTCGATACCGATAGGACCGCCCGTCGCAAACTTCGGCATCTGTAGCCCGCGCAGCATATTGAGCGAGTACCCACCGCGTGCGGCCTGCTGCAGGGAGGCAAAGAACTTCGGACCAAAGCGCGAGGTGGTCAAAGCGTCCATGACATACTCGCCGTTGGATAGCCACGATAGGATGCTATCGCTCGTGCCGTCACCGGCCCCGCGAACGCGCCCACCCGTAGCGTACCTTGCGATATCGCCAATAAACCCACCGCGTGCCCGCTGCTCCGGATTGTACGTGACCGTCAACTGACCGTTAGCTCCGCGAATCTTAGTGATCTCGATCTCGCCCTTCAACTTGGGCTTTACGTTCTCCTGAATCTGCGACTGTAGAGCCGTCAGCGACTCCCCACTGGCTGTAACGGTGATGGGTGTCGGTATCGCGCCGGTAGAGGCTGCGGCACGGATAGCGTTGGCAATATTGCCTGCCAGCGACTCTTGGTTCACTGAAAGGTTGATAGGCGTCTTGTCCCCTGCGGCGGAGATAGCTTTGGAGATGCTATCCGAGATCGCAGTGATGTCCTCGGCCTTAATGGAGCCGGGGATAGATAGCCCCTTCTGCGATAGCTCCTGAATCTTTTCTAGGCCAGCGGCGTAGTTGCTGCTCTGTGCGACGAGTGCGGCGTACTTGGCCGCGAGGGCGTCTAGCTCAGGGCCGGAGGTCCCCGACAGTTTAGCGAAGGCTTGACTGGCGACCTCTATCTCCTTGCTTAGCGTGCCGGAGACGTTACTGAAGTTCGTAGCTAGTGCTTTGAACACCGGTTCGATCTTGTCCGCACCCTCCACGCCGACCTTTCCGATAGTGTCCGCTACACCCGTCAGCGATTGGTTGATCTTATTGATCTGGTCCGGAGTGATGAGGAGTTGACCACCGATAGGCTCAGTGTTGGCGATACGCTCCCCTGCCGCCTCAAGCTGGCCGTAGATGGCCTTCATCTTGTCGAGGGCAAGGTTGCGCTGTTCGATAGCGCCGGCTTTCTTGTCGAGCCCAGCGGAGGGGTCCAACAGAACGTTGTTGGCCTCGGTGACGCGTTTCTTGTAGTAGTCGATTTTCTTAATCAGTTCGTCAAACTGCTTGATCTCGTCCTGTACGCCGCGCTTAGCCTTGCCGATGTTGACACGATCCTGTTCGGCCTCTTTCAGCTTGTTGTACTTCTCCTCCAGCGCAAACAGCGCCTGCTGCTCCATGGCGTACATCTGCTGCTTCTGGTCGGAGATACGGAGCCCGCCTGCCTCTTGCTCAGCGAAACGATTCTTCTCAACGGAGAACATCTGCTCCAGCAAGGCCCGCTCAGTATCGTACTCAGTCTGGATATCGCGGAGCCGTTGGCGCGAGGCTGCATCGTCTTTGCGGTCTTCAGTCTGGCGGGTAGCTTTATTCTTGCTGTTGGCGTATGCCTGCGTGATCTTCTCCGCCGTCGCCTGTGCGTCCCGCATCAGCTTCTGGACATCAGCCATAGCGGTAGTGACCGCGTTTTTGGCCCGCTCCGCCGCAGTGTCAGCCGCTGCCGCCCACGAGTCGTACATCGACTTGACCCGCGTCTTGACAGCAACGATAGAGGCAGCGCTAAGTAGGTCGTCGGCTTTGACCTCCGGCACGCCTAGGCCCTTGAAGGCGTCGGCCGGTAGTGTGCGGGCGGCTTGCGTCATGGCCACGAGATTACGTACCAGCGCATCCGGGTTACGCGTATCGAAGGCGTTCAGGAACTGCTCTACCTGCGTACGGGAGCGACCCAGCTTAGTTACCTCGTCGCGTACGGCGGCGGTGGCTTTAGATGTCGTATCCGCCTTTGTCTTTGCCGCCTCGTACGCTGCCTCCAGTGCCACGATAGACGACTCGGAGCGCCCCTTGGTATCTTGCTGCTCCTTCAGCCGCTTGTCCGCGTCTGCTAGCTCCGTAGCGGCCTGCCGCTGCTTCAGTAGGGACTCGGTATAGCGAACCATAGGTGCATCTTGGCCTTCGATAGCGCTAGTAAACAGCGCCGTAGCTTCCTCTGCGGTGAAGACGGCCTGTATGTAGTTCTCCGCGCCACGGTACAACCCAGCGTACGGGTCGGCTGCGGTACCACCAACCTGCTCGATTTGCGCCTTCAGGGCCTCGCTACTTCCGCGTAGCTCGTTGACCTTGCCGGTAGCCTCCGTGGCGCTCCGCTCCAGATCAGCGAAGGTGGCGCGGCGGGCGCGTTCGTACGCCTTTTGCGCGGCGGCTAGGCGAGACACCGCAGCAGACTCTGCCTTAGCATCCCCGCCACCTGCGCGTACCGCAGCAAGGGCGGTTTCTGCGTCGGTTACCTCTTTGATAGTGCGCGAGTACCTACCTTTAGCTTTCGCCAAGTCAGCACTGGACTTTTCCGCAATCTTCTCCTCCTCTACGAGTTGACGTTGCACTTCAGCATAGGCGGTTGCTGCTACTTCGGCCTTGCTGAACCCAAGCGTAAGCGCCTCTAGGTAATCCTTCTGTGCCTGCGACGATTTACCCGGATCGTTTCTGTCGAACTTGATGTCGCGCTGGGCAATCAGCGAACTATTCGTCAAGACGGCTAGGCTAGCCTTCTGCGTGTCTGTGAACTTGGTGGCTTCCTCCCGCGCCGTAGCCATACGGTCAGCAAGCCTCTGGGCAGCAGCGGCTGTGGCTTCTACCTGCACTTTGGGCTTCAGGAAGTCAGGAATCTGCTCATCAGTAAAGCCCATCCACTTCGCAACTTTGACCACTTTCTCTAGGAGCTTATCCCAGAGCCCCACCATGTCCAGTAGCTCTTTCGCCATCATGGCGAAGAAGACAAAGCCGACAGCGCGAGATAGCAGTCCGCCGACGAGGCGGATGATAGAACCAAGTGCCGTGAAACCGCCCTGCAAAACAACAATAGATTTGGTGGTCCGGGTCGCGGCCTCATTGAACTTATCACCAAAACCCTCAAGACCTAAGCCCTTAAGTACCGCACCTCCCGCCGCGCCGGCCAGACTCGCCAACTGCGTTTTGAAACCGGTTGCAAACCCCCTCCCTGCGGTAGCCCCGGCGCGAAGCGCGGGAGCCGCCGTCGCGTTCAACGCGGCTATGAACGAGGTTAATACCGAGCCGCCACCTGCCATAGCCAAGCCAAACTCAGTCTTAAAGGTGGTGGCTGCGTTTCGTGCGGCGTCAGCTAGGCCCGTTAGCTGCGGGCGGAACGGTACGGACAGCCTATCAAGTTGGTCGGTCGAGCGCACCTGAATGCGCTGCGCTAGCGCCAACTGATTCGTAAGCGCCGTCACTGCCGCCTGATTGTTACGGATAGCCAAAAGCATCCGCTCAAGCGAAACAATCTGCGACCGATAGCCTGAAGCTGCTCTCGTATTGCCTGAAGCGATTGCTGCGTTGTAGTTTGCTGTGTATTGCGCCAGACGCTGTTGTGCGTCACCCACAGAGGTAATGTAGCGCGGGAGCGCGGCGAAGCTCGCCGCAAGAGCCTGTTGCGCCGCAGGTAACGCCGCCTGAGCGCGGGCCGCAACGTTAATGGCCTTGTCTCGGGCCGCAGCTAGCTTGTTGACCGCACCAACATAGGCGTCGGCTTGCGCGTTAATGGCATTCTTGGCTGACTCTAGGATGCCTCCTTGCAGCGTGTTGCGCTGAGCCCGCTTCTCTTGAGCCGCCGCTAGTGCGGCTTCTGCCTCGCTGACGCCGAACAGCGCCTTGCGTAGCGCAGTAAGGCCGGGGACGGCGGAGGCGGCACTGCTGCCGATATAGCCGAAAATTACACCCAAACCCTTGAGTACACCAAAGGCTGCGAGTAGTGCGCCGATACGTAGGATGCCTCCCCAGTCAACCGCAACGATGCCGTCAGTGAAGGTGCGTAGGTACGCAAAAGCGTCACCGATACGCTGAATCGCCCCAACGATCTCCTGTGCGGCTACTTGAAGCTGCGCCCCGGCGAGGCCCGACTGCAAAGAGTCCGACATACCGCGTAAGGAATCAGTTAGCGGCCCCAGAAGCTGCCCGCCCACAGAGTTGACTAGGGAGATCAGGTTATTCTGGAAGCGGCTCCACTGCGCAATAAGGCCGGCGAGTGTGGTCTGCTGCTCGCGTACAGCGGAGTCGGCGGAGGCAAATGCCTGCTGGGCCTTGGTGTTGAGCCGGTCGAGGACGTTGGCTTGCGTAACTGCAGCCTTGAGCGCGTCAACTCGTTGCTGCTCTGCCGCGATCTGCGCCTCTGTAGCGTTCGTACCCTGCGCCTTAGTCGCCGCTAGGGAGCGCTCCGCTTCCTTGAGTGCGTCCTGAATGCTGGCTTGGCGTAGCTGCTGCTGCTGGAGCTTGGTGACTGCCTCGAATAGACGACCTTCGCCGGTTAACTGAGACTTTACCTGTGCCGCCTGCGAGGCTCCTAGCTGGTTCAAGCCAGTAGCATACGCCTTGAGGGCAGTAAGGCCATCCGTAGCGACCAAGCGCACCCACTCCTCGGTGGAGTAGCGCATGATCTGCGTCTGTCCGTTTACCTCCTCGATAGACTTGACCGCCACGTTCGCAAAATCCGCCGCATTCGACTTCATGTCGGCGAAAATCTTGGTAATAGTCGTGCCTGCGGTTTCCGCTGTCAGACCCAAGTCGATCATGGATGCGGAGATAGCGGCAGCGGCGGGGATGTCTACCGAACCGCCTAGGTTGCCGATACGGCGAACAACGTCAAATAGCTGAGTAGCGGTAGCCGTCGAGGAGTTCGAGACTTCGTTCAGCGAAGAGATCAGGTTCTTGTACTGACTCGCCGGAACGTTGAAGATGTTGATGAGTTTGCCGATAGAATCGACCGCCTCCTCTGCCGGAATATCCAGCGCAGTGATAGCGATACCGATTTGCTTGGTGAACTCAAGTAGGGCAGAGACATCGTTCTCTCCGATGCCTAGCTGACCGCCTAGGGTGGCGATCTTGGCGAAGTCAATAGCGGTGATATTCGACTGCTTAGATAGCTCATCCAACCCGCCCCGCAATTCGCCGATCTGGTCGCGGGTGTAGTTGGTGGTCTTCGCCGCGTTCAGCAACTCCTTCTGGAAGTTGGCGGCGGAAACAACAGGAAAACCGACAGTGGATAAAGTAGCGAGGGCCGCGCTGACGGCCCCCACAAAACGGATCACACCAGATTCGATCTTCTTTAGCTCACCGGACAGATTGTCTTGCCCGTTGATACTGACTGTTAAGCTAGCGTCGGCCATCTTTTTCTCCTAGATACTGCGTCTGTAGCCCCTCTACGTACTCCTTCATCTTGCTACCTGAAGAGAATAGGCTGGCTACAGAGGCTGTGGTATCCGCAATATACCCTAACCGCTGTTTCGCCTCAAGGCGAAGCGCAGTTGCTAGGTATAGATTGAATACATCTAGGGGTAGATCGTAGATGGTTTCTAGGGGAATCCCCGCCCGCGTAACGGTGAGGACTCCCTCTAGTAGCTGGTCTCCCGACCGATCCTTTTTTAGCTTGCCTCGGCGTTGAGGAGTTGAAGGTTCGGGAGTACCTTCTTCGTAAAAAAATCCTTGTTCAGGACGATGACGGCTTGGATGACCAGAATGCTTTCTTCCGTATCCATGTCCAATAGATCATTCAGTTCGAGCGTAGTGTGGTCAACTACAATAGCCATGACTTCATCGTAGTGTTTTGAAATCAATTTCAAAATCATGGCAGGGCTACCGAAATCGACGGTAGGCATATTCGTTGCGTCCAGCTTCAGATCATCAAGCACCCGCCCGAGAAGGTCCGTGACTGGCTTCATGGTACGCAGGGTTACCTTGCGGATACCAACTTCCTTCCCGAACTTCGTCAACGTCACCGACTGCTTGTCGAATAGCTGGGATAGCACCGTGTTTACTTCACTCATTTGACTGCTCCTTATTTACCGTTACCAGAATTACCCTTGGCGACACGCGCCTTGATCTTTCGTGCATAGGCCCCGTGTGCGGCCTCGATTGTAACATCTTCGATAGAGGGAGGGGCGGAGGAGGCGTGGGTTTGCATACGAATTTCTGTCGCCGCGCCGTGCTGCTTCAGGTAGGCAAACTGCGCTTCGGTAACGGTCATGTCGTCGCCGGGGAGGTAGACTCTGCCGCCTACTTCGCAGCGGCTTGTAGCTGTAGCTCGTTTCATTCCGTATCTCCAAAAAAAGAGGCCCCGTAGGGCCCCTTACTGTGTCAGTCGGAGTTAGGCACCGACGTTGACTTGACGGAAGAACTTGCTGCCGGTGGCCTGCAGGGTGTCTGCGAGGATAGCGCCGGCCATCTTGACCGAGCCAAGCTCTTCGTTGATGAGGCCGTAGCCGGTCATCGGATCGAACTGAGCCTTGAACAGGTCAACAATGACGGTGGAGCCGTCAACGGTATTGATACCTTCAAAGCGCAGCCAGCGCTCCGGTGCGGCAGCGTTGGTGAACGCGTCAACCTTGACGTAGCCGGCATAGGTGTAGGTCACCTGAATGTCGATACCGACACTGACTGCACCTGCGGCGGCGGTAGCGATAGCGCCACCTGCGGTGATGATGATGTTGCCGTTAACTGCGTCAACGGTGTAGTCATCATTCAGGTCATAGGGGGTGGTGCCGGTAGCGTCTTTAACAACGACAGCCGTAACCTTCGGGTGCACCAGCGGGAAGCGCATACCGCCGACAACCGCCTTCGGGATAGCGAGGACTTCCGGGGTAGTGGAGACAGTGCCGCCTGCGACGGTAGCCTTGGTGCCCCAGAGAGCCATAGCCAGATTGTCCAGAGACAGGTTTTCGAGGGTGAACTCGAAGGTGCCCTTCTTCTCTTGGACGATGGTCAGGTCGATCAGACGAGCGCCGGTCTCGGATTCCTTGTGTTCCAGCTTCGTCGTTTCGATGTTGAGGGTAAGCTCCGGAACGTTGCCGACCGGGATGAAGCCTTTCGGTTTGCCAGCAGTATCGCGTTCAGCGATGTACAGGCTACCTTGGCCGGAGTAGTAGTAGTTCGACATGAGTAAAGCTCCTTAAAGGTTATTGAAATTACCGACTATGGGCAGGGTCGTCTGCCACACTTGAGAGTAGAAGACCACACCATCACCCGACGCATCTGCTTCCGGCCTCTCACCAACGAACCGCCACGGCCTAGAGTTGACACCCTTGAGTCCTAGTACTACGGCCCTGACTTGATCCAAAAGCGCAAATGCCTGCTGCTTTGTGTCGTCCTGCCCAGTATAGCGATATTGTACTGCAATAACAATCACGAACTGGACAGTAACGAGTGACGCACCGTGCGCTTTTGTGGCGGGAGTAGCATCGTTTCCGGCAGAAGGTTCCGCACCGTCATACGCTACACCCACAGCGGGCAGGGTCTGCGCCGCCGATTTATCGGACATGTCGGACATGTCGAAAATGGAAAAGCCGCTGTCATTGAAAGCGGCCACACCTTTTACTGCGGAGATAAGCTCAGCCTCAAGCTGCGCCACTGTTGCAAGTGCCATGGTTAAACCCTCTGAACGGCCTTCCTAAGCTCGCGCCGTAGTAGCTCACTGACGGACTTAACGTCGGACTGGCCTATACCGATAAATTGCCTGCGGGGAACGTGGCTATTACCGAGTTGATGCACTCTACCATAAACGCCGGTATCAACGGTACGGGAGCCACCCCGCGCAAAGCGCTCAGTGTAGCGTCGATTCTTGATACCGATACGGAAACCGAAGCCGGTAGCTAGAGAGTAGCCTCCACGATTTGCGCCCATAACGTCCACCGCCTTGAGTAGGTTACCCGTCTGTACGAGAATCTTGGGTCCCGGCTTGGTGTTAGGGGATAGCGCCGGCCACGCGACACCATCAGGGTCTTTCTCTTCTAGGTACCGCTGGCGCATCCGGCTCAGCAGAAGGCGAGCAAGATGCTCGCGGCTTAAAACCCCAGCAACATCCTGCCGGAGACGGGTGATCTTCTGGCGTAGATCAGCTACCCCGGAGACCGGCTCCTTGGTCACTCAATCGTCTCCGAGAAGCTATGCCAGATCACCGTGCCGCGAGGGCGGGTGTATTGGCGGATAGCCTGTACGCCTTTTAGCTCAAGCCCGTGCACTGTGACGGTAGCCATGAAGCGGGCTTTGTCTTTGGCGACGTTGGCGGGGTTGAGCATCATGTACGAAGCGGCTTTGGAGATCGCGCCCTGAACCAGCGTATCGGGGAGACCCGAGAGGCTGGTAGAGTCCGAGACATCTGCATCGAAGCCGGCGCTGTACGTCACAGCGAGAGACCTACGGGTGGCCGCGAAGGTAGAGGTAGCGTAGACGATACCCAGCGTGTAGTCGATATGATACGCGGAGGGGTCCAGAGTGGCCGCGTTGTCCGGGGTAAGTGGCGCACCGTCGCTGGAGTAGCTGACAATGATCGGCTCGTCTTTGGACACGAAGCTACAGGATAGACGAAGACACGGGGCTACCCTGTCTGAACTCGTGAGGTCGAAGTAGTCTGTTCTGCGGCCGGCAAGCAACGTCGTGTCCAGATACGACTCGATATCGGGGAAGGTTGCGTCAAGCGCCGCCCCGGCAGCAGCAAGCGAGCCGGAAGAGGTTTGGATACCTAGTACGGTTAGAACTGATTCCGGAGCGGCTAGACGCATTTTGTACTTCCTTACTCGGCCTTACGACGACGGGAAGGCTTGGCAGTTTCTGCCGTGACTTCTTCAGGGGCGGCTTCACTGCCTACTTCGCCGAAGTAGAAGTGCTGGTTGCCCAGCGCATCCGTATAGAAGTCGTCCAGCAGGACTGCGGCGTGTTCGTCGGAAACGTCAACCACCTCGCCGCGATTAACCACGCGCTCCACGCCGAAGATCGTCG
>Ga0228700_1002088_pt1 | contig 11087 bp, 9 predicted proteins | sample McNCre317_Aug_MG_FD_178019 | JGI IMG/M metagenome (GOLD analysis project Ga0228700, IMG submission 178019) | Freshwater microbial communities from McNutts Creek, Athens, Georgia, United States - 3-17_Aug_MG | ecosystem: Environmental > Aquatic > Freshwater > Creek | place: USA: Georgia...
ACCCAGGGTGCCGGAGTTGCGCACCGGCAGGCCGGCGAATCGGTGGGCAAAGCGCGCCAGCTGCGGGCGGTCGGCCACCAGCGCGGCAAAGGCGTCGGTCAGGGTGGCGGCGGCACCGATGGCGATGTGGTGCGGGTAGTGCTCAATACGGCGCAGCTCGGCCACCCGCGTGGTGTCCAGAATGCGCGCAAACTGCCTGTGTATCTTGGTCACCCACAGGCCGACGTCGGTGCAGCCGGCCACCAGCTGGGCCTCGGGGTGGCGTGCGCGCAGGCGCAGCAGTTCGGCCAGGCTCTCGGGGCTTTGGTAGTCGGCATCCGTCGAGGCGCCGGCTTGCAGCGGGCGCAGCCCGTCCAGCACGCTGGCTGCGTCCACATGGACCGGCGGCAGCGTCTGCATGGCCTGGGCGGCATCCAGAATGGGGCGGTAGCCGGTGCAGCGGCACAGATTGCCCGAGAGCGCACCCAGGGCGTCTTCGCGGCTGATTGCATGGTCGGTCTTGTCCTCGTACAGGGCAAACAGGCTCATCACAAAACCGGGGGTGCAGAAGCCGCATTGCGAGCCATGGCATTGCACCATGGCCTGTTGCACCGGGTGCAGTGTGCCGTGTGGGGCCAGGGCGGCCAGGTCTTCCACGGTCCACAGCGCCATACCGTCAATCGAATGCGCCAGGCGGATGCAGCTGTTGATGGCGCGCAACTCCAGCTGGCCTTGCACCTCCTGTCCCAGCACCACGGTGCAGGCGCCGCAGTCGCCTTCGCCGCAGCCTTCCTTGGTGCCGGTGCAGTGCAGGTCTTCGCGCAGGAGGTCAAGCAGGGTGCGGTTGGTTTCCACCCCGGTGAGGGTGACAACTTGGCCGCGTCGGAAAAAACGCAGGGGTTTGGTGTTCATGCAGGGGTTCCTCGTGCGGGAGGGTAAATCGGGAGTCTCAGCGCGGCCATACGCTTTAGCATATGGCACCCATTGCAGCATGCGTATGAGAGACCAAAACCTTTTCGACAAGATAGACCTTCATCTCATCAGGGTTCTCCATACGGTGTTAACTGAACGCAGCGTTTCACGAGCAGCCATCCGCCTGGGTATGCACCAGCCGGCGGTGAGCAGCGCGCTCAAACGTCTGCGCGACTTTGCCCAAGACCCTCTTTTGGTGCGATCGGGCGCCGGCATGGTGCCTACCGTGGCAGGGCAGCGCATGCTGGAGCCCAGTGCCAGCATTTTGCGTGCCGCCCAGCTGCTGTTCTCGGATGCCCGGGGTTTTGAGCCCGCCACGGCCCGCACCGTGTTCCGCGTGGCCGCCTCCGATTACCTGGACCCGCGCTTCCTGCCCCAGCTGGTGTGCGACATCAAGGCCCAGGCGCCCCTGTGTGAGATCGAGATCCACCCCCTCTCGCAAGCCACCGACTACCACAGCCAGCTGGCCCAGGGCGAGCTGGATGTGGTGGTGGGCAACTGGCTGGCGGCACCCCAGGACCTGCACCAGAGCAGCCTGTTTGCCGACGAGGTGGTGTGCATGGTGTCCAGCAAGCACCCGGCGGTGCGCCGTGGCTGGGACCAGGCTTCCTGGCTGGAGGCCGAGCATGTGGCGCCCACACCCACCCACCTGGGAGCCAAGGGCTTCATCGACGGGCACCTGGCCAGCCTGGGCCTGCAGCGTCACATCGCGGCGCGTTGCCCCTACTTCGGGCTGATCCCCGATATGGTGGCATCAACCTTGCTGGTGCTCACCACAGGCCGGCAGTATTGCGAACGCTTTGTGGACAAGCTGCCGGTGACCCTGTTGCCTTGCCCGATTGCGTTTCCCCAAATGATGTACTACCAGCTCTGGCACCCGCGCACCCACACCTCGGAGTCGGTGCGCTGGCTGCGTGAGCGTGTAAAGTTTGCCGCAGCGTCCCTGAAAAACAAATCGGAACCCCGCAAGCCATGATCCAGCCTCGCCTGCAACTCACCGGCATCACCAAGGCCTACCCCGGGGTGGTGGCCAACAGCAATGTGTCGCTCACCGTCATGCCCGGGGAAACCCATGCGGTGCTGGGTGAAAACGGGGCGGGCAAGTCCACGCTCATGAAGATCATCTACGGCTCGGTCAAGCCCGATGCCGGCGAGATGCGCCTGAATGGACAGCCGGTGCAAATCCGCAACCCGCGCGAGGCCCGGGCCAATGGCATCAGCATGGTGTTCCAGCACTTCAACCTGTTCGACACCATGACCGTGGCCGAGAACGTCTGGCTGGGCCTGGCGCGTGAGTCGCTGGAGCAGGTGACGGCCAGCATCATCGCCAAGGCCAATGAATACGGCCTGGACATCGACCCCCAGCGCCCGGTGCACACCTTGAGCGTGGGGGAGATGCAGCGGGTGGAAATCATCCGCGCCCTGCTGACGCGACCGGAGTTGTTGATCCTGGACGAGCCCACTTCGGTGCTCACGCCGCAGGCCGTGGAAAAGCTCTTTGTGGTGCTCAAGAAGCTGGCTTCCGAGGGCTGCAGCATTCTCTACATCTCGCACAAGCTCCATGAGATCCGCGAGCTCTGCACCGCCTGCACCGTGCTGCGCGGCGGCAAGGTCACCGGGGTGTGCAACCCGCAGCAGGAGTCGAATGCCTCGCTCTCGCGCCTGATGATCGGCGCCGAGCCGCCGCAGCTGGAACACCATGTGCGCCAGGCGGGTGAGAGCCGGCTCACGGTTCGCCAGCTCAGTCTGCCGCGCGAGGACCAGTTTGGCGTCGACCTGGAAGGCATAAGCCTGGATGTGCGCGCCGGCGAGGTGGTGGGTATTGCCGGGGTCTCGGGCAATGGCCAGAAAGAGCTGCTCTATGCGCTCTCGGGCGAAGACTGCCGCTCGCCGGCTGGCAGCATCCGCATGGGCAACCGGGATGTCTCGGGCCTGCACCCGGGCAGCCGGCGCAAGCTGGGCCTGCATTTCGTGCCTGAGGAGCGCCTGGGCCGCGGCGCCGTGCCCACGCTGAGCCTGGCGCACAACCTCATGCTGACGCGCAACGATGCGCTGTCCAGCCCGAAGTTCGCCGGTGGCTGGATCCAGGTGAAAAAGCTCGAAGCGCAGGCCAGTGCCATCATCCGCGGCTTCAACGTCAAGGCCGCCGGTCCGCGGGCCATGGCCAAGTCGCTCTCGGGCGGCAACCTGCAGAAATTCATCGTGGGCCGCGAGATCGATGCGCGGCCCACGCTGTTCATCGTCTCCCAGCCCACCTGGGGGGTGGATGTGGGGGCGGCGGCGCAGATCCGCGGCGAGATACTGGCCCTGCGTGATGCGGGTTGTGCCGTGCTGGTGGTCAGCGAAGAACTGGAAGAACTGTTTGAGGTGAGCGACCGCCTGCATGTGATTGCCCGCGGCCGGCTTTCGCCCTCGATTGCCATGAAAGATGCCACGGTGGAAAAAATAGGCGAGTGGATGAGCGGCCTGTGGGACAAGAGCGGCCGTGCGGCGGAGGTGCAGCATGTTTAAGCTCGAAGCCCGCCAGGAGCCTTCGCGCTTCTGGGTGTACGGCGCACCCGTGCTGGCCCTGCTGCTCACCGTGCTGGTGGGCATTGCGCTGTTCATCGCCCTGGGCAAGAACCCGCTGCGCGGTCTGGAAATGTTTTTCTGGCAACCCATCAAGAGCACCTATGCCCTGGGGGAGCTGGCGGTCAAGGCCACGCCGCTGCTGCTGATTGCGCTGGGCCTGTCGGTCTGCTTTCGCTCCAACGTGATGAACATCGGCGCCGAAGGCCAGTATGTGATCGGCGCCGTGTTTGCCTCGGGCGTGGCCCTTTTGGCCGAGAAGACCACCGGCAGCTGGATCGTGCTGCCCATTCTGCTGGCCGGCATTGCCGGTGGCATGGCCTGGGCCACCGTGACGGCGGTGCTGCGCGATTTCTTCAATGCCAATGAAATTTTGGTCAGCCTGATGCTGGTCTATGTGGCGCTGCAGATCCTGGGCTTTCTGGTGGGCGGCCCCTGGATGGACCCGGGCGGCTTCAACTTCCCGCAGACCAAGACCTTTGAGGCCGGCACCCACATTCCCAAACTGATTGCCGGCTCGCGCATGACCATTGGCGTGCTGCTGGCCCTTGTGGGCTCGGCGGTGCTGTGGGTGTTTCTGTTCCGCACGCGCGCCGGCTTCGCCCTGCAGGTGGGCGGCATCGCGCCGGCCGCGGCGCGCTATGCCGGCTTCTCTTCGCGCCAGGCGCTGTGGATCGCGCTGATGATCTCGGGTGGCAGCGCCGGCCTGGCGGGTGCGCTGGAGGTGGCCGGGCCCATCGGCCAGCTCTCGGGCTTTCTGCCGGCGGGCTACGGCTTTGCCGCCATCATCGTGGTCTATGTGGGGCGGCTGCACCCCATCGGCATGGTGTTCTCGGCACTCTTGATGAGCATGTTCTACATCGGCGGTGAGATGGCGCAGTCGCGCCTGGGTCTCACCAAATCGCTTACCGGCGTGTTCCAAGGCCTGCTGCTGTTCAGCCTGCTGGCCTGCGACACCCTGGTCAACTATTCCGTGAAATACAAGAGGGCCGCCTAAATGGATTCCTATGCGCTCTTGCTGGCTGCCACGCTGAATGCGGGCACGGTGCTGGCCCTGGCCTCGCTGGGCCTCTTGATCAATGAAAAGGTGGGCATCGTCAACCTCGGGGCCGAGGGCATGATGCTGTGCGCCGCCATTGCCGGCTTTGCCACCGGCGTGCATACCGGCAGTGACCTCATGGGCTTTTCCGTGGGCATTCTGGTGGGGGCGGCGCTGGCCGCCATCTTTGGCGTGCTGGTGATCTGGCTCAACACCAACCAGTTCGCCACCGGCCTGGCGCTGTCGCTGTTTGGCACTGGCCTGTCAGCCTTCGTGGGCACCGCCTATGTGCAGGAAAAACTGGTGGATCGCGGCAGCTATGCCATCCCCTTCCTGGCCGACATTCCCTGGCTGGGCGTGGCGCTGTTTCGCCAGCATCCGCTGGTCTATGGCGCCATGCTGCTCACGGCAGGCATCGTCTGGTTCATGTACCGCACGCGTGCCGGCCTGGTGATGCGCAGCGTGGGCGAGAGCCCGGAGTCGGCCCATGCCCTGGGCTACCCGGTGCGCATGATCCGCCTGGCCGCCGTGGTCACCGGCGGCGCCCTGTGCGGCCTGGCGGGTGCCTATATCTCGCTGGTCTACACCCCGCTGTGGGCCGAAGGCATGGTGGCCGGCAAGGGCTGGATTGCGCTGGCCCTGACCACCTTTGCCACCTGGCGTCCGGGCCGGGTGCTGCTGGGGGCTTATCTGTTTGGCGGCGTCACCATGCTGCAGCTGCATTTGCAGGCGCTGGGCGTGCAGATTCCCAGCCAGCTGCTCAACAGCCTGCCTTATGTGGCCACGGTGGTGGTGCTGGCGGTGATTTCCCGCAATCCGCAGTGGATACGCATCAACATGCCGGCCTCCATCGGCAAGCCTTTCTACCCCGGATCCTGAAAAACTTTCCGCGCCATAATGCCCTGTTGGCTCTCTGTTTTCCCTTCGCACTCCCTCTCCATCGTTCAATAAAGGACTAGACATGACAGATCTTCACAAACGTTCGCTGTTTCAGATCGCAGCCCTGACTGCCGTTGCCTCGGCAGCCCTGGTCGGTTGCGGCAAGAAGGAAGAGGCAGCCCCTGCGCCGGCGCCTGCACCCGCCGCCTCGGCACCCGCTGCTGCGGCCAAGCCCGAACCCCTGAAGATTGCCTTTGCCTACGTCGGCCCGGTGGGCGACGGTGGCTGGACCTTTGCCCACGACAACGCCCGCAAGGCCCTGGAGAAGGAATACGGCGACAAGATCAGCACCTCCTTCGTGGAGAACGTGCCTGAGTCGGCCGATGCCGAGCGCGTGATCCGCGACATGGCAGCCCAGGGCAACAAGCTGATTTTCGGCACCACTTTCGGCTACATGGACCCCATGCTCAAGGTGGCAGGTGACATCAAGGACGTGAAGTTTGAGCATGCCACCGGCTACAAGCAGTCGGACAACATGCGCACCTACGACACCCGTACCTACGAAGGTGCTTACATGGCCGGTGTGATTGCCGGCAAGATGACCAAGACCAACACCCTGGGTGTGGTGGCCTCGGTGCCAATTCCTGAAGTGCTGCGCAACATCAACGCCTTCACCCTGGGTGCACAAAGCACCAACCCCAAGGTCAAGACCAAGGTGGTGTGGATCGGCGAGTGGTTCAATCCCCCGAAGGAAACCGAAGCCGCCACCTCGCTGATCAACGGCGGCGTGGACGTGCTGATCCAGAACACCGACTCGCCCGCCGTGCTCAAGACCGCGCAAGAGAAGGGCAAGCGCGCCTTTGGCTGGGACTCCGACATGTCGGCCTACGCACCCAAGGCCCACCTGGCATCGAGTGCCATCAACTGGGCTCCCTACTACATCAAGGCCACCAAGGACGTGATGGAAGGTACCTGGACCGGTGGCGGCAACTCCTGGTGGGGCATGAAGGAAGGCGCGATTGACCTGGTCAACATCGCCGAAGACGTGCCCGCAGATGCCAAGGCCAAGCTCGACGAGGTCAAGGCCGGCCTGAAGGACGGTACTTTTGCCATCTGGAAGGGCCCCATCACCGACAACACCGGCAAGGTGCAGATCAAGAAGGACGAAGTCGCCGACGACAAGTTCCTGGGTGGCCTGGGCTTCTACGTCAAGGGCGTGGAAGGCAAGGTTCCCAACGGCAAGTAATGGCCGCTTGACGCAAGAAAGGTCACCTGCGGGTGGCCTTTTTTTGTGCCTGAAAAAGGTTTGCAACTTTCCGCTTTACCGAACGATTCCGATCCATTGCCATGAACCACGAACAAGCCCTGCGCCATCTGCGTCGCGCCAATGCGGTGGCAGAGCGGGCTGCATCCCTGGGGCGCCACCCCTTTGGTGCCCTCCTGGTCGCGCCTGATGGCGAAACGGTATTGGCCGAACAGGGCAATATCGACACGGTGCACCATGCCGAGGCCACGCTGGCGCGCACCGTCTCGCTCAACTACGCGCCCGACTACCTGTGGCAGTGCACCCTGGTCACCACCTTCGAGCCCTGCGCCATGTGCAGCGCCACCGCCTACTGGGCCCATATCGGGCGCATCGTCTATGGCGCCAGCGAAGAGGCGCTGCTGAAGCTGACCGGCAACGCCACCGAGAACCCCACGCTCAACCTGCCCTGCCGCCAGGTGTTTGCCGCCGGCCAGAAGGCCATTGCGGTGATGGGGCCGTTTGAGGAACTCAGCGAAGAACTGCTGGAGCCGCACCGGGGTTTCTGGCACAGTCAAAACCCATGAGCCCCACGCATCCCACCCATCCCAGCCAGCGCCCCATTGCGCCCGATCGTCTGCCTGCGCTGCTCTGCGCCATGCCCAAGGCCGAGCTGCACATGCACATCGAGGGCTCGCTGGAGCCCGAGCAGATGTTTGCCCTGGCCCAGCGCAACCGCCTGGCCCTAAGCTACCCCAGTGCCGACGCCGTGCGCGCGGCCTATGTGTTTGACAACCTGCAGAGCTTTCTGGACATCTACCACGCCGGCACCCTGGTGCTCAAGACCGAGCAGGATTTCTACGACATGGCCTGCGCCTACCTGCAGCGCGCCCAGACTGACAACGTGCGCCACACCGAGCTCTTCTTCGACACCCAGACCCACACCGGCCACGGGCTCTCGGCCGAGGTGGTGGTCAACGGCCTGTACCGGGCCTGCCAGGATGCGCCCGCCAAGTTCGGCATGACGGCCTCGCTCATCCTGTGCTTTCTGCGGCACTTAAGCGAAGACGAGGCCTTTGCCTGCCTGGAGCAGGTGCTGCCGCTGCGCGACAAGATCGTGGGCATAGGGCTTGCCAGCAGCGAGCTGGGCCATCCGCCCGAAAAGTTTGCCCGGGTGTTCGCGCGCGCGCGCCAGCTGGGCTTCCGGCTGGTGGCCCATGCCGGCGAGGAGGGGCCGCCTTCCTATGTCTGGGGCGCGCTGGATGTGCTGAAGGTGGAGCGCATAGACCACGGCGTGCAGGCCATGCAGGATGCGTCTCTGGTGCAGCGGCTGGTGCAGGACCGCATACCGCTCACCGTATGCCCGCTGTCCAACCTCAAGCTGCGGGTCTTTTCCGACCTGGGCCAGCACCACCTGGGGCGCATGCTGCAGGCCGGCCTGGTGGCCACCGTCAACTCGGACGACCCGGCCTACTTTGGCGGCTACATCAACCAGAACTTCACCCAGACCTTTGCCGCCTTGCAGCTGGGCAGCCTGCAGGCCTACCAGCTGGCGCGCAACAGCTTTGAAGCCAGCTTTCTGGAGCCTTCTGCGCGAGCACGCCACATTGAGGAACTGGACGCCTTGTTCGAGACTTTCTAGGCCGCTTGGCCGCCGAGGTAAAATCACCCCAAGGCCCGCTGCTCCGGCGGGCCTTGTCATTTGTGTTTCGGAGCCATGTAGAGGACTACCATGTTGAAAAACCTCGCCGCCACCGCCGTGGCCGCTTGTTGCCTTGCCCTGCCATCTGCAGCGGCTCTTTCCCAGACTTCCCAATCCAACGCCAGTGCAGCCTCGGCCACGCCCCTGAAGGTCGCCTTTGTGTATGTCGCGCCGCTGACCGAAGCCGGCTGGGTGCGCCAGCACGAAGAAGGGCGCAAGGCGGTGCAGGCCGCCCTGGGCGCCAAGGTGCAGACCAGCTATGTGGAAGACGTGGCTGAAGGACCGGATGCCGAGCGCGTGATCCGCGACCTGGCAGCCCAGGGCAACGGCCTGATCTTCACGCCCAGTTTTGGCTACATGGAGCCCACGCTCAAGGTGGCGCAGGAATTTCCCAAGGTGCGCTTTGAATCCATCACCGGCTACAAGACGGCAGCCAATGTGTCGGTGGCCAATGCCCGTTACTACGAAGGCCGTTACCTGGCCGGCATTGCCGCAGGGCGCATGAGCAAGACCCATGTGGCCGGCTACGTGGCGGGCTTTCCCATCCCTGAAGTGCTGCAGGGCATCAATGCCTTTACCTTGGGCATGCGCTCGGTGGACCCCCAGGCCGAGGTCAAGGTGGTCTGGCTGAATGCCTGGTTCGACCCCACGCGTGAGCGCGATGCCGCCATGGCCTTGATGAACCAGAACGCCGATGTGCTCAGCTTTCACACCGGCTCCAACGCGGTGATGGTGGCCGCCCAGGAGCGCGGCAAGATGGCCATTGCCTACCACTCCGACATGCGCGCCGTGGCGCCCGATGCCCAGCTGCTGGCAGTGACCCATGAGTGGGGCGCCTACTACACGGCCCGCGCCCGGGCCGTGCTGGACGGCAGCTGGAAGCCCGGCGTGGTCTGGGGTGGTGTGAAAGAGGGCATGATCCGCGTTGGCGACTTCGGCTCCAAGGTGCCGGCTGCGGTGCAGGCCGAGGTGCTGAAGGCCCAGAAGGCCATGGCCCAGGGCAAGCTGCATCCCTTCCAGGCGCGTGCAGCGGTACAGGACAACGAGGGACACACCGTGATTGCCAAAGGCGAAACCTTGAGTGACGAAAAAATCCTGGGCATGAACTGGCTGGTGGCCGGGGTGCAGGGCAAGCTGAATCACTAGCCCCCACGCGCATGCACTGCGTGAGGGTCGCTGCCCGCCTAGCTTGGGTAGTAGCCGCATGGCCTCTATATGGCCTGCGCTATGGCGCTGGCATGATCTGCGCTTAAGCTTGCGGCCATGAAAGCTTATCGCGCCTCCATTCTCTGGTTTGAAGCCCCTGGCAGTGGCCCGGCCCGTGCCTGTTTTGAAGAGGACGGCCTGCTCGTGGTCGGACCCGATGCGCGCGGCCTGCAGGTGGTGCAGGCCGTTGGCAGCTGGCCTGCGCTGGCCGCGCACTATGCCCATGTGCCCACCGAACACCTGCCGGGGCGCATCATTGCACCGGGTTTTGTGGACCTGCATGTGCATTTCCCGCAGACTAACATCATCGGCTCGCCGGCCAGCGGTTTGCTGCCCTGGCTGGACAACTACACCTTCCCGGAAGAGCAGCGCTTTGCCGCGCCCGCCTACAGCGCCGAGGCCGCCGGTTTCTTTGTCGATGAGCTGCTGCGCAACGGCGTCACCACTGCACTGGCCTTTGCCACCTCGCATCCGGCCTCGGTGCATGCGCTTTTTGCCTGCGCGCAGGCGCGTAGCCTGCGCCTGATCACCGGCCTGTGCCTGATGGACCGCCATGCCCCCGAAGCCCTGCTGAACCAGCCCTCAGCCCATGGCCGGTCTGATGCCACCGAGCACAGCCTTTTGCAAAGCGAGGCCCTGATCCAGCAGTGGCACGGCGTGGACCGCCTGGGCTACGCCATTACGCCGCGCTTTGCGCCCACCAGCACCGAGGCGCAGCTGCGCGGTGCCGGCGAGCTGGCGGCGCGTTACCCCGATGTCTGGATCCAGTCGCATGTGGCCGAGAACCGGGACGAGATCGCCTGGGTGGCCCAGCTGTTTCCGCAGTCCCGCAGCTACCTGGCCACCTATGCCGATTTCGGCCTCATGCGTGAGCGCGCCGTCTATGCCCACTGCATCCACTTTGACGACCACGACCGCGCCCTGATGCGCGAGACCGGCAGCAGCGCGGCCATCAGCCCCACCAGCAACCTCTTCCTGGGCAGCGGCTTTTTCGACTATGCGGGCGCCGACCGCGTGGGCTTTGGCTACGGCCTGGCCAGCGATGTGGGCGGGGGCACCAGCTTCAGCCCGTTTCACACCATGCTGGCGGCCTATTACGTGGGGCGCGAAGGGCAGACCAAACCGGGCCTGTCGCTGTCGCCGCAGCAGCTGTGGTGGCAGCACACGGCCGCAGCGGGTGCGGTGCTGGGCGTGCGTGGTGCGCAGGGCCAGCCGGTGGTGGGCAATCTGCTGCCCGGTTGCGAGGCCGACTTCGTGGTGCTCAACCCCAAGGCCACGCCCCTGCTGGCGCGCAAGACGGCCCTGGCCGGCAACCTGGACGAGCTGCTGTTCTCCATGATCGTGCTGGGCGACGACCGGCTGGTGGAGCGCACCGTGATCTCGCAGGCCCTGGCTGACTAGGCTCTGAAGCCGCAGGGCACGCCGGGCAGGTCGGTGATACCCCTTGCTTACAATCAGCCCACTACAGGAGCAGTGTGCATGAGCATCAAGAGCGACAA
>Ga0228700_1002090_pt1 | contig 11081 bp, 17 predicted proteins | sample McNCre317_Aug_MG_FD_178019 | JGI IMG/M metagenome (GOLD analysis project Ga0228700, IMG submission 178019) | Freshwater microbial communities from McNutts Creek, Athens, Georgia, United States - 3-17_Aug_MG | ecosystem: Environmental > Aquatic > Freshwater > Creek | place: USA: Georgia...
AGTGATTTGTGATATAATCTAGGTTCTGAAATTTTGAAAGGGTTTGTTATGAGCAAAGCACGAGACAGGTTCAAAGCTGAACTGAACGACATCAAACTGACAATTGAAGACCTTTTGGATCGGCTTGATGAAATCATTGACGATGAGCGTAATGAAGCCTACCAATCTGGATTTGATGATGGATTTGAAGAGGCCAAATATGGAGATTGATGCAAAAGTAAACCATCGCAAAGAACGTCTGAGAGAAATGTTAGTATCACAGATTGTTGATTTGGGTAAATCTTTGTCGATGCCTAATCGGTACTATACACCCGAACAGAAGGCAATGCTTGCCGATATTGAGGCGGAACTTCGTGTTCGTCAGAAAGGTCTGAAATGAAATTGAAACTTTATATGGATTTGTATCCGGGATGGCAACCGCAGAATGCATATGCTAATGCTAATCCAGCATGGGAAATTTGTGCAGGGCAGAAAAGGCTGTCCTTTGTAGTTGATATTCCCGATTATTTGATTGAACCAGAGGTAACATTGCGCGTCCAAGAGACTAGCTTTGCGGAGGAAGTGAAATGAAAACTTTTGAAGAGCTTGAACGAGAAATTTATATCTCCGGTGATGCAAAATCCATTGCTATCCTTGAAGCCGCGCGAGAATTCTTGACGGAAGAATATGACCGTGGGTATGCCGATGGTCAATCGGATGCCGACGAAGAATCATCTGGAAACTATGATGAAGGTTACGAAGATGGTAAGGATGTTGGATATGATAATGGCTACGAAGATGGTATCCGAGAAGGCAGACACCGTGCCGAAGAAGAGGAACTGGATTCTAATGACGCTTACCAATCGGGATACGATGTTGGCTATGCTGCCGGACTTGCGACTAATCAGAAATCTACGGTAGGCTTTGTAGAAGGATACAACGAAGGCTATGAAAATGGTCATGCTGATGGTCGAACCACATCCAAATAATTTTTGAAAAGGAAACATAATGACTGACTTTATTCTCCCAACCTCACCCGCCGACCTTAAAGCATTGCAAGATGCCATTGAAGAAGGTTCTAATAGCTTTGCAAGAGAGACTGCCGAAAAGTCCTTACGCAAAGAAATTTCCGCCGACATCAAAGAAAAGATTGGCATTCCACCAAAGATTTTCAACAAGATGGTCAAGACATATTACAAATCATCCTTCCAAGACGACATCAAGGAAGCCGAAGATTTCCAGACCATCTATGAAAAGGTCATGGTCGGTAAAGATTTCACAGTTGAATCAGAATGACCATGACAAAATTAACAGACGACGAATACGTTATTAGTGATGCTGCTGGTGTATCATCGAAAATTGTTATGGATGATATTGTTGCATCTGTAATTAAATCATTTGATTATGAATTTGATGGTGTTTCTAATTTCACACCAACAAAACTAGACATCAAGTTTCCATACAACATTGGGCTTATTGTTGGACCAAGTGGTTCCGGCAAATCAACCACATTGGCTAGTTTTGGTGAAGTCGAAGATAATCAATGGGATTCGACAAAGGCGATTTGTTCACACTTTGAAAATTTTGATGATGCGTGTGGAAAGCTAAATGCTTGTGGGTTGTCAAGCATTCCGCAATGGGTAAAGCCATACCATGCATTGTCAAATGGTGAAAAGTTCCGTGCAGATTTGGCGCGACAACTTAAAGACAATTCGGTGATTGACGAATTCACATCGGTTGTTAATAGGGATGTTGCTAAGTCGGCAAGTTCTTCGATTTCCAAGTACATCAAGAAGAACAACATCCAATCGGTTGTGTTTGCAAGTTGTCATTATGATATAATCGAATGGTTGCAACCAGATTGGGTTTATGACACATCCACCAAAAAATTTCACAGGGGGTCACTTCGGCAACCAAGCATTGAAATCAAACTTGTTCCTTGCAGCACAAAGAACTGGTCAATGTTCGCTAAGTTTCACTATCTAAGTCATGAAATTTCACCAGCATCTACTTGTTGGATTGCAATGTGGGGTGATGTGATTGTAGGATTCACTTCGATAATTCCATTTCCACACGGTTCTATCAAGAATGGGTGGCGTGAACATAGAACCGTAGTTATTCCAGATTTTCAAGGACTTGGTATTGGTTCTAGGATTTCTGATACAATTGGACAATGGTGTGTTGATACAGGGAAGCAATATTACGCAAAGACAGCACATGTCAAGTTGTCGAATCATAGAAATCGAAGTGATTTGTGGAAACTTGTAGTGGATAATGGTGATACTTCTAATTTAGAAGGGCGCATGCGTATGCGCAGGTCGGACTATACTTTACGCGGAAATATGCTTGACATTGAACACGTATTGAAACACGAAAGTAGGCCAACGACAACACATAAATTTGTCGGGAGACCGAATTCAACTAAGAAGATTACATTATGATTATCGTTGACTTCAATGGTGTCTTGATTGCACAGGTGGCAACGGCAACCAAAGAACTTGGTGCGTCCGTTGACTTACTGGCCGTCAAGAACTACTTTTTCCGAGAGTTACTAAACCTAAAGAAAAAGTTTTCCGAATATGGGGAAGTTGTCATTGCGTGTGATGCACCTAACACATGGCGCAAGGAATACTTCCCTTACTACAAGGTCAAGCGTGCCGAAAACAAGAAAGCCATGCCGTTTTCTTGGGAACTTGTGCAAGAAGCCATTGCCGCTATCCAAGCCGATATGCAGGAATACTTCCCATACAAAGTCTTGAAGGTAGAACGATGCGAGGCCGATGACATCATTTCGGTGGTTTGTCGCAAGGTAGCTGGTTATGAAGGTGGCTTGGTACTTAATGACACCCCCATCATGATTATCTCTGCCGACAATGATTTCCGTCAGCTTCAAGTCATCAAGTCTTTGAAGCAGTATTCGGCAGCGGCTGGTAAATTCGTGGTAGAAACCGACCCCGATACATTCCTTTTCGAGAAGATTCTTAAAGGTGATGCTGGCGATTGTGTGCCGAATGTCCTTAGTGAAGATTCCGACATTGCAAATGGGATTCGCCAAAGTCCTATCACAAAGACCCGAATCGAACGATGGACGAACCACTATGTAAATACCAATGGCGACCTCCATCCAGAATTGACTGCGGCAAAGTTTTTGCGCAACCAAACCCTGATGGATTTGATGAACTGCATTCCAAAAGAGGTAGAGGAAAACATCCTCAAGACTTTCGAGGAAACTAAGGCAGCATCAAAGTTGAAATTGCAAGGCTACTTCATCAAGAACCAGATGAAGGCTTTGTTTGAAGAACTGCAAAATTTTTGAAAGGTAATCATGGCAGTAACACCCGTATCCGACCGATTGAAGAACCCTAACCAAAAGGTTTTCTTTACCGAAGTCTTGCGCGAATGTGGCAAGAAGAAGTCCCGTGCAGACCGCATTGAACTACTGAAAGCATACCAATCCAAGACCACCGAGACAAAGATTGTTGTCCAAAAGGTCATGGAATGGCTTAATCACGATGCTGTGAAAATCAATATCCCAACTGGTGATGTGCCGTTCAAGTCAAACCTGTCCGAAGACTATACCAACGTCCCATTGCTGCTTAAAGGCGCTTTGGATCGTGCCAAGTATTTCGTCAAAGGCTGTCCAAGCTACATCGAAAGTTCCATCAAGCGCGAGCACTTCTTCATCCAGACCCTTGAAAGTCTTTACAAAGATGATGCATTGCTGATGGCTTCGTTGAAGGACAAGGAAATCCGTGGCTTTCATGGCGTGACTGCACAATTGCTGATTGATGCCTATGCACCCCAAACGGCCACGGTGGGAAACGAATAAAGAGGTTGGTACGAAGGTTTACTAGGATATTCAGATAATGCCAACCTATTCTTACAAATGCGAATCTTGTGACCATGAATTCGAGTCATTGCAAAAAATGAATGACCGCGACAATCCTACACAAGAACCTTGTCCAGCCTGTAGCAAATCTGCTATAATCCGTACACCCGGTATCGGCGGCCATCAATTCAATGATGTCCAAAAACCATCGGGCGATTGGAAAAACTTGCTGGAAAATTTGAAGCGCAAGAATTCATCAATGAGTAACCCATCAACTATCCACGCATGAACAAAGAAGAAGTACGAAACCTTGTCGAAGACCAAATGAAGGAATTTCAATTGGCCGTCACAGACAAATACGAATCATACGCGGATACATGGATTGAAGCCGTGGTAGACCAATGCGATGAACTTGGAATGGATATTGAAGATGCTGCAAACATGCTTTCACCATTCCTTATCGCACGGATGAAAGAAGAAGGCATCCGACTGCGAACCGTGAAAGATGATGGTGTTCTGAAACTGGACTGACCATGACGTTTAGCGATGACAAGTATTGCACACCTAGCGAAGGGTTTGCAATTCATCAATCCGTAAGAAATGTCATCACCGGAAAGTTTGACATCCAAAAGTATGGGATTTGTCCAAAGAAGTTTGTGAAGCAATACGACAAAGCCGATGCCGGAATCCAACTGGCATTTCGTAATGTGGTAAAGCACAAACAAACCGAAAAGCGACTTGTGTTATACTTCGCATCGAACATCGTAAGGAATCTTGGCTGGTTGTATGATTATTCCGAAGATCATTACTACCGGCTTAGAAAGTTCAATAGTTCAATGAACTACCTACAAGGTGAATTCACCGAACTATTGGACAAACATAGTGCTAAGGAACTTTTCTCCCCAACGATTCTAACATTGTTGAGCAATGAAGGAATTTCAAGGGAATTGTTCTCGGCACTACTGATTGGGACAGATTTGGATGAAATCTTGCTGAAATCAAAACAGTCGTACATCTGGAAGATAATGCGACATAGCAACTTGGCATATAGCAAATTCATCACACACTGCGACGATCAAAACAAACTGGTATCAACTTTAGAAAACTGTTTACATTAAGGAACTATTATGTCACTGGAACAACTGCGTAAAAGCATGGCCGGAAATCTGCAACGTCTGAAAGAGGAAGCCGATTCCAAGAAATCAAACAAACCTGCCGCCGATGGCCGATTCTGGAAACCCACTTTCGATAAGGAAAAGGGCACTGGTGGTGCTGTCATTCGATTCCTGCCTGCACCCAATGGTGAGGTAGATCACTTTGTCAAGGTGTTCTCGCACGCCTTCCAAGGCCCCACCGGGAAATGGTATATCGAAAACTCATTGAGCACCATCGGCAAACGTGATTGCATGTCTTCGCTTGGTTACCGTCTTTACAACTCTGGTGTCGAATCCGACAAGGCTATCCAAAAGCCCATGAAGCGCAAAGTGAAATACTATGCGAACATTCTTGTCAAGAACGATCCTGCGTTCCCCGAGAACAATGGCAAAGTCTTCCTGTTTGAATACGGCCCCCAAATTGCCGAACTGCTGGAAAACACCATGTTCCCCCCTGCTGACGAGATTGATCCAAAAGAACCAATCGACGTGTTCAGCCCTTGGGAAGGTGCAGATTTCGTTATCCGCATGTATGGCAAGACCATGCCCGGTCGTGATGGCAAGATGATTACGGTACCTTCTTACGAGAAGTCCACATTCAAAGAACCTGCTGAACTTGCTGATGATGACCAAATCGAAGCCATCTGGAAGACCTGCTATAGCCTGCAAGAATTCATTGCCGATGACAAATTCAAGTCTGAAGAAGACTTGAAGAAGCGTCTGGTAGAAGTTCTTGGTTTGACGATTGGTTCCGGTATCCCTACTGTAGAAGGTTGGGCAGCACCTGCGGAACCCGTGCGACAAGCACCCAAGGCTGCGCCGGTTGAAGACTTTGAAGATGTGCCTGACTTTGCACCTACGGTTGCGCCAAAGGCTTCTTTGAAAGAAGAAAAGGCTGTACAAGTCCCTGCAAAGAAAACTGCACAAGACGACGACGATGACATCGCATTCTTGAAAAGTCTGATGGACTAAACTACAAGGGGAGCATTTATCTCCCCTTTTTATGCTATCCTAGCAGCTTCTTGTAGCTTGATGGCTTGGTAAGAACTGTCATTGTTCCTTGTGGTCAATGAACTTGCCATGATTGGTGGGTTATCCACACGGACCATAGACTTAGGTGGCGCAGCTTGGTTATTGATGACTACCGGCGCAGTACCATCCGAACCTGACTTACTGCTGACTTGTGCAGTCATTTGCATACGTTCTTCGGAATCACTTTTCTTGCGCATAGCCATCCTTGCGCCTTCCGTTTCGGCATGCCAAGGTTCACCATTGATAGGTGTCACAATCTTGTTCTTTGCAAGCAAACCAAGTTGTTTGGCGCGGTCAAGTTGTTTTGAATCTGCATCAACCGCATAGCCGAATTCATGCATGGATGAACCGGGTGGTGCGGCTTTGCTTGGGTCTTTCTTCCATAGCTTTTCTTGTGCCGCTTTGGAACGGAATGCACTGTTGATGTTCAGCTTCTCGCCAGTAAGGTCTAGGAATTCATTGGCGAGGCTTGTGAACGACGATTTCATCGTGGGTGATAGCCCAGACACATCCACACCATCTTTGATGTTTGCGACCTGTTCTAATGGCTTCTTCTCGGTGTTTTCTGGTGCAACCGGTGCGACTGGTGCGGATTCTTGTGGAGCCTTTTGTGGCTGTGCATCCGAAGGCATTTCAAACTTTTCGACATGCTTTTTGGCATCTTCCAACTTCGTGCTAAGTTTGACCTTGATGTTCGCCACGAATTCTGACACAGTGACTGGCGAACCAGACTTTTCCATCAATTCTCTGTTTGCTGTGTATTGATTCTGCGAGACGTGTGCCGAAATCTTACTAGATGGTTCATTGATATATGCAGCAATAACTTTCTTCCCAACGGGGCCACCAAGTAAGTGCATGATGTAGGCATCAACGCTACCATCACCCGTACTAATCTTTCCAAGAGATTTCATCGTTTCTTGTCTTAGCAAGGCGTACATCACGGCAGATTTGAATGGGTCTGTGCGGTCATCATCGCCACCAGTAGATGCGGAACCAATCCCATATTGCTTGGCAATGTCTTCATTGTTCTTAATCAAGCCATTCCATGTTGTTGGAAGGAATTGGAACAAGCCGACAGCATTAGACTTCTTAGCATGCGCCTTCGGATTCATGGATGATTCCTGCATGGCTACGGCAAGCATTTCATCCTTGGAGATACTGAACTTTTCTGATGCCTTTGTGATGGCATTGACAGCATCCGAAGAAGACTTTTGCTGTGCCTTTTGTGCTTCAACTATGTCGGCCTTTTGTACGCTGGTATTACTTTCCATGCTTTGTGCGGCCTTTTGGATAGGGGATGATCCAAAAGCACCACCAACGTGCCTACCAACGAACCCACCCGCCATGCTACCAAGGATAGCACCGGCTGGACCTAGCAATGCACCAGCAGCGCCACCAAGCGCACTGCCAATGACTTCTCCACCAGTGCGATAGTTTACTTCTTTTTCTTTTTGATCGCGTTCTTCCTTACTGATCTTACCTTCACGGTATTCTCTTTCGGTTTCTTTGTTGTCTCCGATGGCTTCCAAGACGGAAACTGCCGCACCGATTACCCCAAGAACTCCCCCCACCTTAGCAAGTTTAAGTAGCTTTGACCCTTTACCTACTTTTTCGGCATCCCCCCCACCCGGCGTAGGTACGGTTCCGCCCTTACCACCCATGCCGGGAATCGGTAAGCCAATACCACCTCCACCGACACCTCCGGCAAGTTTGATTTCTTCCTTGACAATCTTCCTGATGTTATTCAGGTCTTCCGGGAAAAGTACTGTGATGCCATTGCTCTTGAACTTGGATGATTCGCTTGTCATCCATTCGGCACTGCGCTGTCTTGCATCTTCAAGACTCGATGATGTTTTATTGACAATTTCGCGACCAGCAAGTTTACCAAGTTGTCTTTCTACAACGGCTTTTGGTTCTGGTTGTTGTCTGGTCTCTCTGGGTTCTCTTGTTTGGATTTCTTTTGGCTCATAAAGAACAACCTCATACCGTGGTCTTTCTGGTTGTTCTTTATCGGACATGACCCTACCGGCTTGTCCAATCTTGGATGCCGGTAGGTTGATCTTCCTGTCTTTTGATTTGTCTGCGCGACGTTTCGCCTTGCGGATAGATGCCATGTTTAGTCCTATGTACAAGAACTATTTATCTATTACCGGCAGCATCCTTCTCTTCCTTTTTCAGAAGATTGATTAGGTCAACATAGACCCCCAATTCAAAAGGCATCATGTCTTCGATTTCGGTCAACCCAAAATACTTGTGTCGAATCAATTGTGAAATCTGTCGATAGTGGATGAACAAGTCACCACCATCGACAGTCATACGAAAAAATCGAGGATGCCTTTTAGTTCGGATTTGATGCCAGTGCCACACATTGCGCATTTGGCATTCGCCACAGAATAGCAATAGGGTTGTGTGTTTATGAATTCGACAATCTTTTCGAAGTCTTCGTTCAACAGCCCATCAATGTAGTCCATCAATTCTTCTTTGGTGAATTCATCATAGACCCCATCTTCGTCATAGACATTGACCACGGAATTGAAGATGGTTTCTTCTTGGGTTTCTACAGTCAAGGTTTGCTTCATGCAAATGCCTGACGTTTCATCGAAAGGGATAACCCAATAGTTCTTGCGGCGCTGGTACTTAGACTTTAACTGTTCGATGCCGATGACTTGAACTTGATTCAGGTCAATCGCCGTTGGGTGAATGACAGGGCACCCTTCTTTACCACAATCGTGACTGAATTCTGCCGATGCGACATTGGAAATGCTTGCCGAAATAAGTCTTGTAAAAAGGTACTCGAAGTCAGCATCACACAAGATGTCCCAATTCACATTGGTGCAATTTTCGATGACTTGACGGATGGCATTGGTAATCTCTTTCGGATTGCCGCCTTGCGCCGCCATCATCATGATCTTTTGTTCCTTGACGGTATATGGACGGTAGGTAACGTCCACATCACTGACGGGTAGTTTTACTTCGTATTCTGGTAGGTCACGTTTTGGTAGTTTCATGATATTCCAATATGGTTAGAAAATTGCTGGTAGCTTTGTCACTGATGACTTACTTGTAAACACCGGGCTTCGATATGTACGTTCAGCAGTACCGACGACTCGTTCCGACAAGTTACCAATCTTATTTAGGCTTTCGGCAGCCGAGTTCAGACTATTGAACGGCAGCTTCGTATTCTTGATATTGCGATACAATGTCTTAGCTTCATTGATTTGTCTCTTGACTAACTTCACTTGGCTATTGATTTCGCTGACCGTCTTGACAGCATTGCGGAAATTCTTGATGCCTAGTCTGATGGCATCGAATGCGGTAAGTGGCCTGACAAATTTTGCAGTTGGTTTGGAAAGTTCATAGACGGGAACTTCCACATTCATATTTTCCCAGCGGTGGTATGCAAGTTCTACCGGGATAGAAATGACCTGACTTTTGGAAATCCATGACAATTGACTTGCCCCGATGGTGATTGGGAAGGCTTCATAGAAACGATAGACCGCTGCTGCAAGAGGTTTTGAACGTGGGTCTTTTGGGTTCTCCAATTCTGGACTACGGTTATACAGTCGCAATTCAACATAGTCGGCTACGACATCATTGTAGAAAGGAACCGACCATCCATTCGCATCATCCATTAGCATAGTCTGCCATGCGTCCATAATCTTTCTGGTAGCCCTATCTGCACCTTCGATGATATGAAGTTGTAAAGTCGTGTAGGTGTGCCCTAAAGGCACATTGCGCATTGGACCAGCATACCGACGATCCATCGTTTCCAAGTTCCTTGCAGGCATATCGGTCATGTGTGCGCGGAATGTCAAAGCATTTCCGGCATTTGATAGTCCCGGTAGCTTCGTAAGATTTGCCGGAAGTTGGAATACCACCTCGAAATAGTTGTCTTGTGCAATGCCGCCATACTGTGCAAGATGGGCGCGAAATTCTTGTGCGTTGAATGCTGTCATTGGAAAGCCCTTCCAACTTTCTTGGCGTAGTCTCTGTAGGCAAAATTGGATGACTTCTTCTGCCATCTTTGGGTGGGTAGGAACATGGCGGTCTGCCATTCCGTAACCGGGATGTGGATGAACTGGCTTCTTACATGGGTCTTCAAATAGCAATGCACCAAAGGCGCAATCAACCAATTCGTAGAAAGCCTTTGCAAATACTTCCAAGACAATCTAAGCCTTGTCTGTTCATTCATCTTGGTATCGGACAGCAATTGATACAGTCCATACATAATCAAGATTCTGGCATCTGGTGGTGCATAGTGCAAGTTGATTGCATAGAACTTGTCACCAGCATCACGGAATGGGAACACCATTGGTGCGGCATCCCAAAATGGCAGATCATCCTTGGTCTTGGCATCATAGGCATAGCAATACATATGGCCTACTTTGATGACCCCACGGCCAGAACTATTGCCAAGAAATTCCTTCATCTTTTGGTTGCTGATGGGGTTCTTGTATTGTCTGATGAAGTTCTTGTACCACTTCATAGCCATCTGTGTCCTAGCACCAAGCAGACCCGCCTTCATAGCTTCTTGGTGAGCATGAAGGAATGGGTTCCGGTTTTGCGGTTGGTGTGGCTTGGCTGATGGATCGGTAATCATCTACTATTTATTCTTCGATGGATTGTTGCTGTATTTGATACCAAGCCTACTTAAAGCGGTCTCACCCCAAATCTGGAAGACCCATCCATTCTTTTTGCAATAGGCTTCGGCAGCTTCCCATTTGGAAACATTCTTGGCATAGGTAGATACGGATTCTACCAAAGTCTTCGACATCTTCTTACCGGCGACTACCGGCTTCCTGATCTGGCTATCTGGTTTGACCTCGATAAGCATTGTGATTCCTGTGTCAAACTTTGCAAGGAAGTCGCAGAAGTACCTATGTGGTCGGTTATCGGTTTTGCAAATGTATGGTATAATGACTTCTTCTGATGACCATTGGACTACGGCAGGGTTCTCGTCAAGCCAGTGCATGACGGATTTTTCCCAAAGGGATCGCCACACAATGTTTTGTGCATTCCCCTTGTACTTCTTGGGGAACTTTGGGTAGAACATTCCTGAATAAGCCATCGGATATTTATTTCGTGCT
>Ga0228700_1002094_pt1 | contig 11073 bp, 2 predicted proteins | sample McNCre317_Aug_MG_FD_178019 | JGI IMG/M metagenome (GOLD analysis project Ga0228700, IMG submission 178019) | Freshwater microbial communities from McNutts Creek, Athens, Georgia, United States - 3-17_Aug_MG | ecosystem: Environmental > Aquatic > Freshwater > Creek | place: USA: Georgia...
TCGAGTTGGGAGGAGTCACGATGCCGCCGATGAGCAGACTCTCTCGAATGATCCACGCGACGTACGTACCCGTGGTCTCGACTGGCTCCGGGTATACCTCGATCTCTCTTGTAGAAGCGGACAGCGACACGACTGTGTATTGCCGGCTGGCGACAGGAGGAGGTTCGTTGGAGAAGACCACAAGGTCTCCAACCGCAACCCAATCGACGCCACTAGACCCATTCAACGAGATGACAGGATCCCCGTTGGTCACGGAAACCGGCCCGTTCCAGATAGGGTTAGTCAGGGGTCGGTAGATCGTGAACTCTTGGCCCGTAAGAGTCTCGAAGTCTCCACTAAAGGAGGCAAGCCCGATCTGGGTGTCCGTGGTGATGGCCCCTACTTCATAGTCTCCGGCGTTGTTCCCGGAGGTGATGACGAAAAGATCCCTCACCCTGACAAGGTTTGAGCTCCACTCTTCGATAAGACCCCCACGGGCATCGAAGAACCCCCCAGCCGCCGAAGTAACCGTCGTCGACCCTTGCGTAGTGACGAGGTCGGTGCCAGACAGGATCCTCATGTAGATGATGCCGTCGGTAGACAGAAACGACCCATTCTCCTGGCGACCACCAACCATCGGCGGCATCGTGAGACTTCCGCAAGCAGGATCGAAGAAGTTGACGGGACGTCCGAAGTAGATGTTGTCCTCGATCTCGACGAGGTCTTCCAGAGCCCGAAGGAGCCCAACCGACAGCTTCGTATAGTGTGCCTTCGCCTTCTTGATGAACTGAGCCATCAGGTCGACGTCGGCGGAGCTGACGAGGTCCGCGTTCACGATGAGGTTGAACGAGTGGTACTTCTGGAGGTTGATGGCGTTGTTTCCCTGCGCGACCAACCGCGCCGCCCAACCGGAGTTGGTCAGGTATTCCTCAATCTCCACTCCCTTGGAGAGCGGAACGAACTGCCCGACGAGGTCTCCCACCGCATACTCTTTTTTTGTCGCTGGGTTGATAGCAAGACCAGAAAAGTCAGGCACAGCCGGCAACCAGCCGCCGACGTTCTCTGGATCCTCAATCTGCCTACCCTGCGGGTACAGGTAGATGTATGTGATGCCGGTAGATTTCCCCTTGCCGTCACGGCCTTCGATGAGAAGACGACCGTAACGAGGGGATCCATCCTCACGCAGACGGTAGTTCGGGTTGATCTCCCGAACGACTCCCGCAGCTTGAGAGAACGGCAGACCCAGAAGAATCTGTGCCGACAGCTCCAAGTTCGAGACGGTAGGACCTCTCGAGAGGGCGTACATCAGCCCGGCAACCGAGCTCTTGTACGGGATCGTGGACCCCAGGTTCTCTAGATCCTCTCGAAGGATTCCGACCATCACACCGAAGTTGTTCTCGATGGTGTCGTTGTTGTCGAAGTAGGTGACCTCGGACCACAGACGGGATGGTGCTGGCGAGCTCTTCGTGAACGTGTTGGACACGAACCGGATGAAGGTACCCTCGATCCTCCGGTTGATGCGGAAACGAGCCGAGGAAGAGGTAGTGCTCGGGGTTGGGGACACCCGAAGGCGGTCCGAGGCCACAACACGGCGGATGTCGAACACCTGCTGCGTGAGACCGATCTCGATGGTGATCGTGTCCTGCTCCTGGACAGATCTATCGAGCAGGTCTCCTTGCGGGATCACGACCTCGTCGTTGCCGGCGACGATCTGACAAGTCCCGGAGATCGACGCCTCGTCATCAATGACGTAGTCCAGGTTCTCAGAGAGAAGGTACGGCTCCCTTGAGACCTCTACCCTCTTGCTGTTGTAGACAAAGTAGGTCTTCCCGTCTTCGTGGGCGATGTCGGGCTGCTTGACGTACTCCTGAAGGAGCGGGATCGAGGTCACCCTGCTGTCGACCGCAATCTTCTTGTTGCGGATGACCTGAAGAGGGCGTGCCGTGATGGAGAACGGACCGACCTTGATCTCGCTCTCGGGGGTCAGCTTCTTCTCGAAGTAGGCGCGACGAAACTTGCTCGTAGAGATGGAGGCCTTGATAGCCGCACTGTCTCCGGCATAGACCAGGTCCCCGTTGCTGTCTGCGGACAGCCCAGACACCTGGAGATCGGTCGCCAGCGTCACCTGGATGTCGTCCGTCAGCCAATCGGCCGCAACACCGTCGACGAGATCAGCCAGATTCAGAACGAACCCCGCACGGTTGCGATCGACGCTGACGATCTGAGCAAAGAAGGTCGAGACCAGGTTGGCACCCACCCGAGTGACCTCGACCTCGATCACATCCCCAGGAAGCACGCCTTCTGCCTCGAAATCGTACTCCTCTGAGACCATCGTGGCACTGAACCGCCAGGACTGGTCCTGGTTTGCGGTCGGCACCGAAGCCTGGTCAGCGAAGAAAGCGCTGTGCTGTCCGGGAGACGGCAGGATCGTGTACTCGATGTCCGTATGCGCGGACCAGGTAGTACCCGACGGAACCTCGATACCGAGAGTCGTATCGTCGACCACCGAGGTGATGACGAAGTCCCCGACCAAAGAAGGGGACCCAGTGTGAGACAAGATCCTAAGGATCGAGCCCTCCATCTCGTCGGTGAAGAGCGTCCCCGAGAACGTGCTGACCCCACTCGATTCACCATCCGTCCCGTAGGTCTGGGATAGTTGAACGGTCTGGGCCCCCTTCATGGTGAAAGAGCGACCACCTACCTGGAGCAGCCGACCAACCGAGGAGGGGGCTCCGTAGTCGGTCTCGGCGAAGTTGCCCTCCGCCAGCGGGACCGTCACCACGTTCGAGTACAGGGGCTGCTCTTCTTGCGGCAGCCCGGTCTCAGAGTCATACACAAAAGTCACCGCTGAGGTTCCGGCCTGGTCATCGGCAAGGATGAACCAGATCTTCTCGCGGTTGACCTTCAGGCCCGGGGTGTACGACAGCCACCGCTTCTGGATGACCTCTTGGACATCGCGAATGCTCTTCGCATAGTCGTACTGGTAGAGCTTCAGCATCTCCGAGGAGACGATCTGAATGGCCCCGGACCAGAACGTCTCGAACTTCTTGCGCCCATCTACGAGCGCCCAGAAGTCGGAGAGGTAGTTCCAGATGAAGCTCGCGTCGGGGATGAACCCCTGGTGATGCGGGACGAGGATAACCCGAACGTCGATGGTCGAGGTCGTCGGATCTGAGGTCAGGCTTCCGTCAGAGACAACAAGCTGGACTTGGTAGGTGCCGATGATGTCCGGAGCGAACGAGACGACTGAGGAGTCATCCTCGAGAAGAGTGAACCCGGTGACCTCAACCTGAGACCCGATCGGGGTCTGGGAGAACGTCCACTCATAGGTGAGTCCGACACCTTCGGGATCGATTGAGGATCTGCCATCGAGCTTGACGATGGATCCTACCACGACCTCGAGCTCCTCTGGCAGAACAACTGCGACAGGAACCCGGTTACCCTCGAGGGTGAAGGTGTAACTTTCGTGGATGGTCGACATCTAGACGTCCGAGGCGGTGGCTACGATGATCGCCTGCGTATCGAAGAGCTCGACGCGGAGGATGGAGTCTTTCTTGTTCTTCTTCGTCGAGACCTCGTAGCCTCGGCTGAAGAAGGCGTTGAGGTAGGCCCACTCGGAGGTAGACCCCTCGACTGTGAACTGCCCGAAGGCGACGCGAGGCACCCCACTGTATTGCGGGTCTGGGAGAAGCGCGAGGTCACTTTCTGGGAAAGAGATCCTGGGCTCTACTTCGTCATCCAGGTAGACCTGAAGCCCTCGGTAGGCCTGCCTCTCCAAGCGATAGGTGTGGAACTCCGTCCAATCACACGGGAATGAGTACAGGGCCCCGTCCCCATCTCGCCCAACGACCTCTCGAAAGCTGCCAGTGCCGTCGCGAAGTGCCAGGGCAACGTACTTGCCCGTATAGCTATCCACAAAGGAGAGGGCGAAGGAACGAGAGCCGTCATCCAGCAGCAGATACGTACCAGACCGGAAACGCGGACGGTAGGCAGTCACCCGTCCTCTAGCCTCGACGGTTGCGCCGCGTAGCGACGAGAAGGCGGCCACCCTCGAGTACGACGCCAGCTCCCCCGCATCGCAGGCGATGGTGGTAATGCCTCCTGCGGTACCTACCGTCGGAGATCCCGAAGAGGCCAGGGTGAATGCCGGATTCGCAGCCCCGGGCGCATGATCTGTGGCTGCCCACCCTTGGTAGTAGTGGTTGCAGACCATGTCGTGGAGAACAAAGATGCCCGTGGTCTGCGTCGCGACGACGTGCCCCATGGCGATGAACGGAACCTCGCCAGCCCAGCCCTTGTCCGCAGCGGTCGGGAGGTTCCCACGATCGAACTCGACATCGAGTAGAGGAGTCTCGAGGTCGGTGACATCGAAGAGCCGGATGAAGTTTTCGCGAGGATCCACCACCAGCCGGAACGTCAAGGAACTCCAGTCCAGGTCCGCCGTGTAGTAGGCGTCCATGTCGAAGTCGTCCCCACCGGCTCGAAGAATGCCGACCCGCTTTGTTGCGGCCTCGTCCTCGAAGAGAAGGACCTGGAACACGCTCTGTCCGTCGAAGACTGTGAAGCCGACCCCGGTGCAGGACTCTTCCCTCGTAATACCCAGCGCCTCAATGCGCGCCTGGATCATGAAGCCGTCGGTATCGCTGGCAGCAAACCCCGGCTCCCGTCGATAGAGCGCGTAGGTGTCTCCCAAGGTTTCCTTGGTCATCCTGAACTGATTGACCGAGACCCGTCCAGCGGCCTCGCTATCTGGGTTCGCAAACAGGTCTTCAGGGGCGTCGAACCACGGGCCGATGGACAGGGTTCTGGGATCTTCGGCTCCAGACACTTTCCAGAACTCTGGTCCCTGGATCTGCGTCGAGAAGTTGCTCATACGGATGGATCCCTGGACGGGGTAGCCGACGTCGGTCGTCACGGCGACGTTCGTCCAGAGAGACCTGCCACCTGACGCACCTTCTTGTCCATAGAGACCGACGACATCACCAACCCCCGAGAGGCGTGGGTAGTCATCAGGCATGGCCGGGAACGAGGTGATCGGGATTCTGAAGATCCGATCGGTAATACTTCCGGTGACGTAGACCTCGACAAAGCCCTCGGACTCGTTCCAGAGCATCGTGAACCGGTGGAACGAGCTCCAATCGAGCTCAACCTGCTCGTTGACGGTGGGCAGGTTGTCTTCCCGCACATAGCTCGTAAGACGAACGATCCTGGTGCCGTCCGTCTCCTGCTGAAGCCACAGGTAGGCCACCCGACCCCGAGGGCCGTGCTCGACCCCGATCACGGTGCCGGTGAATGGCTCATCCTCTTCCGAAAGATCCCAGACAGCTCCGGTAGTGAATCCGGTCGGCATGTTAAGCCCAGGGTAGATCGAGCTATTGAGAGGCCCTACCGATTCAACATCCCTCCGAACAACGGCGGTGAGCATGACGCTCTTGAAACCAAGACCGGTGTCGATGGTCGTCGCGAAGACTGTCTTCTGAGGGTCCGCCAGGTTCTTGACGATAAGGATCCCATCATCAACGACATCTACGAGCCCGTCCGTGACCGCGCCCTCGAAAACAGAAACCCTGCGGGTGTTGGGCAGGAGATCGAACAGCTCGGTGGCGTCTGAGTGGATCGAGGCGTAACCAACCCGAATTTTGAGCTGAGCTAGGTCGGTGTAGGTTTCTTGATCCCGAACAGTCAACGAGATAGGGCGTAGGAGAGGGGCTCCCTGCGAGCTCTTCTCCGGCACCGCGTTGACGATGAGAGGGGCCTGGAAGACCTCCTCCGGGGACGCATTGACGACCCCAACCGTAGCCATGGAGAGGGACGGGTTGAGGGAGGCACGACCTCTGGTCGCAAGGCTCTGGGTCATCGAGTGGTAACCATGAGGTCTACGACGTGTAGTATCCTATCGGCGCACCCAAACCGCGGTCAACATTCGATGATCTTCAAGACGCTACCTACTGAAACCGTTCGCAAGGCCCTGGAGGGGCAGGAGGATGTTCTCACACCCGCACTGAAGGAGCACGAGGCTTTCTTCAAGCGCCTGAGCTGTCTATCCTGCGGTGGCGAAGTCATGCCGGTCATCCACCCGGTCATGGACAAAGAAACTGGTCAGCGCTCGCCCTTCAGAGCCGGCAACGTACTTCCGAACTACTTGGCTAAGTGCAAGGTCTGCGAGACCGTGTTCGAGCCCTACACAGGGATCCAGGTCTCGTCTCCTCTAGGTTCTCCGTAGGAAGACCTGCTCTCCCGAAGGACGTGGGTTCTCCTTCGAGGTGTTGGGGCCGGAGATGAAGTAGGTCTGCTTGAAGGTACCCCGGAAGAACGGGGTATCACCGATGCCGATGGAGGTCTCGGACCGCATGCCGCGGATCCTTCGATCGGTTCCGTGGAAGAGAGCGATGAGGGTGATCGGGAGGTTGATGGTGTTGGCACCCCTCCTCTTGATCGTGTCCTCGATGAGGTCCGTGCGGACCTCGTTGGTGTCGGGGTCGATGTTGTTGAGGTAGGAGATGACCTCGGTTGCGACCGCTTCCTCGGAGGCCCCTCCTGCATACGTCACGTCGACCATCACGTAGGCGGGCAAGAAGTGACGGGCCAGCATGCTGGCGTTGGTGGTCCTATCGAGGGGCGAGTCCAGGAACGCCTGGATGTCTTCGACGATCGGAGCGTTGTTGTACGTGACCTCGAGGTTCTGCCCCGCAAGGCTGAACTCGTTGTCCAAGTCAGCGGTCGATCCAACCGGCAGCACCGCGTTCGGGAGGACGATATGCACCTCTTCCTGCATGGAGTAGGCAAAGTTCTCGTCGTCTACTTCGAGGGTGTAGCCGGCGACCTTGTGCTCTCCCTCGAGAACGAAGCCCTCCTCGGGGGTGACGTTCATCTCCGATCCGGGACCGTAACCGACCACCGGAACATCCAGGTAGTAGAGAGCCCCCTCCCGCTGCTGCCCCATCTCCGTCGAGGAGACCCTCAGAACGCCGGGACGCAGGACTCTGAACGGGGCAAGGTGTACGTAGTTGCGGCGACCGTCTCCTGTATCGATGATCGGACCCGCGAGCTGGATCTGCCGTTCGCTGGTCTCGAGAAGAGGGTGAGGACTCTCCGACCACGGGATGGCGATGACCTCGAGGTCTCGGCTCACGGCCTCGTAGACCCTGAACCGGACGAACTGGTCTGAGATCTCCTTGCCACCGCCGCTGGTGTCGGCCGGGTCGTTCTCCGGTGCTGCGTGGCGGATCCACCTGACCTCGACGAGCTCGTCGCCGTAGGTCGGGAAGTCCTCGGTCCTGGAGAGCTCGACGAACGTGCCGGAGGATCCCCAGAAAGGTGCCGACGCGGTGTCGGTACCAACTGCCGTCACCTCGTAAGTCCCAAGCGTAGCCTCGTCATCACCTGCGGTGATGATCGTAGAGCTGTAGGCAGCGTACAGGGTGATATAGTCCCCTGCCGCGACCTGGCTCAGCCCAGATCCGTAGATGCGCTTGGTGCCAGGCAGGCAAGCCGCCCCTCGAACACCGCGCCCTTCTGCACCATTGGTGTGTCCAAGAGTTGTGTGGGCGCTCGGAGCAGTTGGGCTGCTGCTGATACGAACACGCGTCCGCGGTCCCACTGCGGAGGCAAGCGACAGCGCAAGGCGGTCTGTCCCGTGCGCTGTCGGGAGAATCTGAGCGATGAAGACGGCATCGGCCAAGATGTCGTCGACGACCGCGTCGATGTTGTTGTAGGGGTTGGCGGTCGTGAACGTGTGCTCGACCGTGCTGTATGTAGCGCCCCCATCCGTAGAGTAGTCCACCTCGAGATGCGTACCGTTGAGGTTGATGGGGAAAGTGATCGCATCTCCGAACAGCCAGGCCCGGAGACCGCTGTTGAAGTCTGCCTGCGGCGTCTGGGTATCTGGGGTAGAGAGAACCGGGAAGTTCTCGGTGGTGTGGGTCAACGTCTGGTCGAGCTGAAGCTCGAGCACCGGCGGGTTCGATCCCCAGTCCTGCTCCACCACCTTCACGATCGTGTAGGAGCCCTGGTCAGGGCCGCTGTCGATGAAGAAGAGCTGACCAGCCTCGAACTCGGCGTAGTTGTCGGCCCCTCCGTAGAACTGCTCATCGGTGGCGTTGCTCTGCGGCAGTATGAGCTGGACGATGTTCGAGCCGGCCTCCGTCACGCACAGCCAACTCGAGGTCATGCTCTTGCGGGCCTGGAGGTCGTTGATGGGCAGGTGGTACTCGAGGGAGTCACCAACCCGGATGCCTCTCTTGGCGAACGAGGATCCGGAGGTCAGAAAGACGTAGTCTCCCTGGGCGGTCTCGAGGCCTAGGTTGCGATCCCACTGAGAGGGGCTCGTTCCAGCAAGAGACTCTGGTAGGACCTGCGCCGGGTCGATGTTGGGGTCGAGGCGGAAGCTCTTGGCGGCCGTGCTGGCCAGGTCGAAGGTAGTGGGCGTGTCTCCGAAGTAGAACTCGGCGGACACGGGCTCCAGGAAGTAGCAACGAAAGGTTCCGCGCGATGCCGGACCGACCGAGTAACTGACCTTGCAGAGAGGATCGAAGAACGCCTTCAGGTCGGCATCGGATGCAAAGGTGACGCCGAGAGACGTCAGGGCCGAACGCAGGGCCGTGATGAAGGTTGCGTAGAACCCCGAGACGCTATCCCAGTCAGCCGCATACTGAAGAAATCCGAAGAGCTGAGCAGCAGTCCACAGGGCGCTACCGTTCTCTTCGTTGATGAGGTTGATCGCGGTGCGGATGGGGTCGACCTTGAAGGGAGGATCGACCTGGATGAGCGCGACCTTGCGATGGCCTTGATCTGCCTTGCCCCACAAGTCCAGGACCACGTGGTTGCTGATGATGTACTTGCCCTGGTTGGGTCCGTCGTGGACGATGAGAGCGTCGCCGACCTTTGCCTCCGCAAGATCGCTGGTCCGGTTCGTTCCGGCCGATGTCGGAAAGTCGTTGTCCGCTCTCGAGGTCAGCGCAAGCAGCGTGTCCCTTCTTCCGTTGAAGAGAAATGCCGGGACCTCGATCTCGGTCGTCTCGATCTGGTTCGAGGCGTGGTGCGTGACCTTTCTGATGATGCTGCCGTCCCCGGCCTGCTTGAGAAGGAGCGTGTAGCTCGCGTCTGTAGTCTGGCTGATGCTTCCGAGAGAGATGCCATCGGCGGTGAGACCACCGGAGCCCCACTCCTCCAAGAAGTCCGGGAAGATGACAGCGAGAGGATCGTAGGTCCTCTTTTCTTGACCGGCTCCCTCGAAGTTGCTCAGCGGCCGAATGTCGACGGCATCCCCGTACGGGATAGTGATGCCGGTCCCTTGCCCAGTCGAGTCCAGGACCTCGATGCCCTTCACACGCACCAACGGACGCGAGAGGCCCGTCTGAAGGGTGTAGATCTCGTAGCTGAGGTTCGAGTTCGTGGCCGTCGCCAGACGGTCGACGATCACTCCTCCAGAGATCGTGTTGAACCCGAGGATGGTGAACTCCCCGGCGTCAGGACCCTGAAGGATGTTGATGGTGTCGCCAAGAGAGGCCCCGAACTCCTGGATGTTGATGGAGGCGAATCGGAACTCGCTCGATCCTACCGTGGTGATGAGGTCGGAGACCGGCCCAGGCGTGAAGGGGAGCTTCGGGACCTTAGGCTCGATGAGGTCGACGCGGATGTTGCGAACGACGCGAGCGCGAAGAGCCGAGGTAGTGGCCGCGACGAACGTGGAGTCGACACGCAGGTCCGTCGCGCTCTCGATCTCGAGGATGCGGTAGGTACCCGCATAGCCGGTCCCCGTCTCGATGACGAGGATGTCACCCGACCGAACGGCGCTTACCTCGAAGTCTGAGGAGCTGGATCGCACGAGGTTCTGGTTGGCGTTCGGCACCTCGAGGTCGACGATGGCGACGAGCGGGGCGTCGTCCGTCACGTTCTGGAGAGTGGTCCGAATCTCGGCATCCTGGCTGGGGCGCAGAAAGACGTCTGTGTGACCACCCAGGTGGACCTCGTTGTCAGGGACCGTGACCTCCGAGGAGATCCCGCCCGGGGCGTTCGAGATGGTGATGTAGCCCGTCTTGAACAGGGCCCACGTCACGTTCTCGATGACCTCGGGGTCGTAGGGGGACGCGGCCAACAGAAACAAGTACGTGTTCGACTGCGTGGTCATCACGGACTCGATCGTCGTCTCGAACATCGTCGAGGTCGCCGGGGCCGTTCCCACGTGCATTCGGATCGTATCCCCTGCCTGCGGGAGGATCGAATCGTCGGGACCATCGTCTCGGTAGTAGATGGCCGAGGTCAACAGCCAGTCACCGTAGGCCATACCCGTACCTACGAGATGGAGGAATCCCTCCCCCGTGCCTGTCAGGATGTCCCGGTTCATGCCCTCTTCACCGGCACCAACCACCTGAACAGCACGAACAGAGTCGAACAGGCTGCGGATCTGCGACAAGACACCGCGCGTCACGCTGAGCGAGCGATCGGTCAGCCCAGCCTCCGTAGCTGCGAGGAACTCCTCGTTGCTCTCCCTTGGAATGCCGGTGATGAACGCGGCGGGGTTAGAGACCTTGACAACCCCAGGTACTTCCTCGATCCCGATGATGTCTCCAGGATCGACGTTGAACTCCGAACCCTGGGTCTCGGCCTGAACACGGATGTCCAGGAAGTAGAAGTTACCCTGTCGATTGTAGAGCATCGACTGGGACGTGATGAAGAAGCTCTGCACAGGGAAGTACGACCGTCCATCTGCCGTGTAGCAGCGCTTGTCGGTCGACACGCGAACGGTCGTGGGCTGCGAGAAGAAGAGACGAACCGTGCCTCCCGAGAAGTCCCCGGCCTCTCGCTCAGAGAACCAGTTGGCCCCCAAAGCATCCGCCTCATCCTCGGACAACAGCGCGGCGTTGCGGGTCGACTGCCCCAGCTTGATGAGCTGGATCTCTCGCTTGAACGGCTCTAGCAGGAGCTGCATCGGCTTGATGAGCATGTCCTCGAGCTCGGAGCCTCCGTCTACCGCGAGTTCCGGGAACTCCTGTACCAACCTGGCCTTGATGAAGGCCGGGATGTCGATAGAGAACGGATCCTCCTCGAACCGCGAGAGCGTAGGCGTGATGATCTCGACCTGCGCCGGGCTAT
>Ga0228700_1002097_pt1 | contig 11054 bp, 7 predicted proteins | sample McNCre317_Aug_MG_FD_178019 | JGI IMG/M metagenome (GOLD analysis project Ga0228700, IMG submission 178019) | Freshwater microbial communities from McNutts Creek, Athens, Georgia, United States - 3-17_Aug_MG | ecosystem: Environmental > Aquatic > Freshwater > Creek | place: USA: Georgia...
GAAGCGAGTCATTGGGTATGAGGCCGTGCACCACCACCGAGACATCGCGGCCCAGTTGCAGGCCCAGTTCCAGCACGCCGCGCAGCACACCGATGCCACCCAGGTTGTTGTCCACCACGATGGCGGTAGGCCGGTTTGGCAGTGCCATCAGCTTGTGCACCGCATTGCGGCCACCGCGCCGGTCTACCGCCGGCCCGGCCAGCCAGGCGGCATCAAAGGGCAGGCCGGCCTGCCGGAGCCCGCGCTGGAATCCCTGGTGACGCTGCTGGGCGAAATTGAGTTCCAGCGGCGAATGCACATAGGCAATGCGCTGATGGCCCAGGGCATGCAGATGCTGCACAGCCAGGGCGCTGCCGGCCTCGTTGTCAAAGTCGAACCAGGAGTAGTCGCTGCAATCGGCGGTACGGCCGTAGGCCAGGAAGGGGTAGCCCTTTTCACGCAGGTAGTTGACACGCGGGTCGCTCACCCGGGTATTGGGCAGCACCACCGCATCGACCCGGCCGCCCCGGAAGAGGCGGTCGTAGATGTCCAGGTCCATCTCGTCGCTGGCCACGGCCAGCATCAGGTCGAAGTGGTCGGCATGCAGGCGCTCAGCCAGGCCGCCGGCCATGTCCAGGAACTGCGGGTTGCCCAGGTTTTCCACCCCTGCCGAGTACACGATGCCCACCGCCTCGGTGCTGCCGCGCACCAGGCGACGCGCACCGGCATTGGGCCGGTAGCCCAGGGCCTTGGCGGCCTGCTCGATGCGCTGGCGCGTGTCCTCGTTGACATCGCTGTAGCCATTGAGGGCGCGGCTCACCGTCGAAGTGGACAGCCCCAGTTCCTTGGCCAGCGATTTGATGTTCATGGCACCTGTGTTCCCTTGCCTTGCTCTGCCCTGTTCAGGCCAGCTCGGCGAACAAGCCGCCCCAAGGCGCCAGCACCACCGCATTGCCATGCACCTCGGCCCCAGGCAACTGGCTGTCCTGCAGCAGCCGGACCACATGGCAGTCGGCAGGCAGCGCATAGCGTGCCGCCTGGTCGCTGAAATTGAAGACGCACAACAGCCGCTGGGTGCTACTGGTGCGCACCAGGGCAAACACCTGCGGGTCCACCGGCAGCAGCTGCATCTCACCCTGCAGCAGGGCGCTCTGCGCTTTGCGCCAGTGCAGGATGTGGCGGTAGAACTGCAACAGTGAATCGCTGGCGGCCAGCTGGCGGTCCACGGCCAGTGCGCGGTGGCTCTCAGACACCGGCAGCCAGGGCTTGGCACGGGCTGTCTCGCCGCTGGAAAATCCCAGGTCGGCTGCGGACGCTACCCAGGGCATGGGCGTGCGGCAACCGTCGCGCCCCTTGAACTCCGGCCACATGGTGATGCCGTAGGGGTCTTGCAGGTCTTCAAAGGCCAGCACCGCCTCGGGCAGGCCCAGCTCGTCGCCCTGGTAGATGCAGCTCGACCCGCGCAGGCTGAGCTGCATGGCCACCGACAGGCGCAACAGGGCCGCGTCCGGCTTGTCACCACCCCAGCGGCTGGCATAGCGCACCACGTCGTGGTTGGACAGGGCCCAGCAGGGCCAGCCGCCATCCGAGATGCTCTCAAAGCGCGACATCACGCCGTGCAGGAACGGGGCCGAGTGGTCAGCTCCCAAGAGGTCAAAGCAGTAGGCCATGTGCAGCTTGTCGCCGCCGCGGGTGTATTCGGCCAGGCGGGCCAGGCCGTCGTCGTCGCCGATCTCGCCCACCATGGTGGTGTTGGGGTACTGGTCGAGCAGATTGCGCAGGCGGCGCAAAAACTCCAGGTTCTCGGGCTGGCTCTTGTCAAAGTGGTGCCACTGCCAGCCGTAGGGGTTGACCTCGGAGACGGCCGGGTCTTTGCCGTCGGGGCGCCCGCGCGGCGGGTTGCTGCGCAACTGCTTGTCATGCACATAGAAGTTCACCGTGTCCAGGCGGTAGCCGTCCACGCCCAGGTCCAGCCAGAACTTCACCGTCTCCAAGAGCGCGTCCTGCACTGCGGGGTTGTGAAAGTTCAGGTCCGGCTGGCTGGTGAGGAAGTTGTGCATGTAGTACTGGCAACGCCGCGTGTCCCACTGCCAGGCGCTGCCACCGAAGATGGACAGCCAGTTGTTGGGCGGATTGCCGTCGTCCTTGGCGTCGGCCCAGATGTACCAGTCCGCCTTGGGGTTGGTCTTGCTGGCGCGGCTCTCCTTGAACCAGGGATGCTGGTCGGAGCTGTGCGAGAGCACCTGGTCAATCATCACCTTCAGGCCCAGGGCGTGGGCGCGCTCCACCAGGGCCTTGAAGTCGGCCAGGGTGCCGAACATGGGGTCCACATCGCAGTAGTCGCTGACGTCGTAGCCGAAGTCCTTCATCGGGCTCTTGAAGAAGGGCGAGAGCCAGATGCCGTCCACACCCAGGCTGGCCACGTGGTCCAGGCGGGCTGTGATGCCCTGAAGGTCACCAATGCCGTCGCCATTGCTGTCGACAAAGCTGCGTGGGTAGATCTGGTAGATCACCCCGCCGCGCCACCAGTTGTCGTTGGGTGCTTTTTGTACTTGCATGCTTGCTAGCCTTTTGAGAATGAAAAATCGGAGGGAAAAGAATCGGGTGACAATGCGGCCCACCCACTCTTCGGATGAATCCCATGCAAGTCCTGGACCCACTGCTCGCGCCCGACCGTTTTGAGTGGGGCTGCGCCACCGCAGCCTTTCAGATAGAGGGCGCCAGCAGCGCCGATGGCAAGCTGCCCAGCATCTGGGACAGCTTCTGCGCGCAGAGCGGGCGCATCCTGGATGGCAGCGACGGCAGCGTGGCCTGCGACCACTACCACCGCTTTGCCGACGATGTGCGCCTGATCGCCGAGCTCGGCTTCAAGCACTACCGCTTCTCGATTGCCTGGCCGCGCATCACCCGCGAGGACCACAGCCTGAACCCGGCGGGCATCGACTTCTACAAGCGCCTGCTCGATGCCCTGCATCAGCACGGCATCACGCCCAATGCCACCCTGTTCCACTGGGACCTGCCGGCCCACCTGGAAGGCGGCTGGCTGAACCGCGAGACCGCCTACCGCTTTGCCGACTATGCGGCGCTGGTGGCACAACAACTGGGCGACCGCCTGCCGCGCGTGGCTACGCTGAACGAACCCTGGTGCTCGGCCTTTCTGGGCCACGACCTGGGCGTGTTTGCACCGGGCGTGCAAGACCGGCAAAAGGCCTTGCTGGCCGCCCACCACCTGATGCTGGCGCACGGCCTGGGCCTGAAAGCCTGGCGCGCAGAGCAGAGCGGCACGATGCTGGGCGTGGTGCTCAACCCGGAGCTGTGTGACCCGCTCACCGACAGCGCGGCCGATGTGCAGGCGGCACGCATGGCCGAACTGGAGCGCAACGACTGCTTTCTGAACCCGCTGTTCGGGCGGGAATGGCCGGCCGAGCTGCTGCAGCAAATGGGGCCGCTTGCCAGCCAGCGCCTGGAGGGCGACCTGGCCCTGTGCGCCCAGCCGCTGGACTTCATGGGGCTGAACTACTACACCCGCTCCATCGCCCAGGCACCGCAGAGCGCGCGGGAGGCCGAGCGCGGTTACCGCTTTGTGGCACCAGAGGCCCCCAAGGCCCTGACCGACATCGGCTGGGAGATCTACCCCGAGGGTCTGGGTCGGGTGGTACACAACTTGCGAAACCAGTGGCCGCTGCCGCCCTTGTGGATTACCGAAAACGGTGCGGCCGACAACACGCCGGTGGTGGATGGCGCGGTGGGCGACCAGATGCGCTGCGACTACCTGCAGGCGCACTTTGCCCAGGCCGCCGAACTGCGGCGCAGCGGCGTGGACCTGCGCGGCTACTACCTGTGGAGCCTGATGGACAACTTCGAATGGGCGCAAGGCTATTCCCAGCGTTTTGGCATCGTGCATATCGACTATCAAACCCAGAAGCGGACCCCCAAGCGCAGCGCCTTGATGCTGCAGCGCTTGCTGGCCGGCTGAGCTGCAGCGGGCCATGGCGATTTCCTAACCGCCCTTGACCGAGCCCGAGAGCAGGCCGCGCACAAAGAAGCGCTGCAGCGAGAAGAACACCATCACCGGCACCGCGATTGAGACAAAGGCGCTGGCGGTGAGAATCTCCCAGCTCTCGCCGCGCGAGCCCAGCAGGTCATTGAGCTTGATGGTCAGCACAATGTGCTCGGGCGCCTTGCCCAAAAACACCAGGGCCACCAGAAAGTCATTCCACACCCACAGGAACTGGAAGATGGCAAAGCTGGCCAGCGCCGGCACCGAGAGCGGCAGCACGATGCTGGTGAAGATCTGGTAGTGGGTGGCGCCGTCCATGCGGGCGCTCTCGATGATGTCACGCGGCAGCGCGGCAATGTAGTTGCGCAGCAGGTAGATCGCCAGCGGCAGACCAAAGGCCGAGTGCGCCAGCCACACCCCCAGGAACGACTTGGACTCCACCCCCAGGGCCGCGCCCAGCTGGTTGTACAGGCGCAGCAGCGGAATCAGCGACATCTGCAGCGGCACCACCAGAAGGCCCACCACCACGATGAACAGCCACTTGCGCCCGGGGAATTCCATCCAGCTGAAGGCGTAGGCGGCAAAGGCGGCGATCAAAATCGGGATGAAGGTGGCCGGTATGGTTACCTCAAAAGTATTCAGAAAGGCCTGCCCCACGCCCTCGGAGCCCACCACCTTGGCGTAGTTGTTGGTGCTGAAACTGGGTGGCGTCTCGGCTACATAGAAAATGCGCACGCCCTTGTCCTTGTCATAGGGCGCGGTCAGCTCCAGGCGGTAGCTGCTGTCGGCGTTCACCGTGAGCGTGCCATCGGGCTTGCCGTCTTCCTCGTCAAAGATCTGGCCATCGGCGACTTCCATGGGCGTGCCCACCTCAAACTGGTCGGGCTTGGAGGACACCAGCGAGAAGCGCTTGATGCGCACATGGGCCTCTTCGGCAAACAGGCGGCCGCTGATCACATATTTGTCGCCCTCCTGCACCACGCTTTGGGCCGCGCCGGTGCGTCGCATGTCGGCACGCTTCTGGGTGCTCACCGCGGTCCACCAGCCGCTGGAGATCAGCTGCTCCTTCTCGCGAAAGCTGGAGACCAACAGGCCGAAGGTGGGCATGACCCACATGGCCACGATCAAGAGCAGGAGCAGCTGCGCCAGCAGGCTGGGCCAGGAGAGATATTTTTTCATCGCTGTGCCTCCTCGGTGCGAAAGCGGCGGATATTGAAGGCCATCACCGGCACCACGGCAAACATCAGCACCATGGCCAGGGTGGAGCTGCGGCCGTAGTCGCCGCCGCCTCTAAACATCCAGTCATACATCAGGTTGGCCAGCACACTGGTGTCCCACTGGCCGCCGGTCATGGCCATGACCACGTCGAACACCTTGAGCACGGTGATGGTGATGGTGGTCCACACTACCAGGATGGTGGACATCACCTGCGGCACCATGATCTCGAAGAAGATCTGCAGCTCGCTGGCACCGTCGATGCGCGCGGCCTCGATCGTGTCCTGCGGCACGCCGCGCAGGGCGGCGGAGAGAATCACCATGGCAAAGCCGGTCTGTATCCAGATCAGGATGGCCATGAGGAAGAAATTGTTCCAGAAGGGAATCGTCACCCAGGCCTGCGGCTTGAAGCCCAGACCCATCACGACCGCGTTGAGCAGGCCGATCTGGTCGGCGTCCGGCCCCTTGAAGTCGAACACAAACTTCCAGATCACGCTGGCGCCGATGAAGCTGATGGCCATGGGCATGAACACCATGGACTTGGCAAACTGGCCCCACCACACGCGGTCGGCCAGCACCGCCACCACCAGGCCAAGGGCCGTGGACATGGCAGGCACCACCAGCAGCCACAAGAGGTTGTTGCGGATGGTGATCAGAAAATTCTGGTCGGCAAACACCCAGGCGTAGTTGAACAGGCCGACAAAGGTCTCGCCCGTGGCGTCGTAAAAGCTTAAGCGAAAGGTTTCAAACAGAGGGTAGAACAGATAGACCCCCAGCAGCACAAAGGCAGGCGCCAGGAACAACCAAGGCCGTATGCCGGACTTGATGCCTTCTTTCTTGTTCTTGCTGCCGCTTGATGCATCGACCAGCCGGTCCAGCACGAAGTTGGAGCCGGCAAAGTAGAGCAGGCAAAACGCGATGCTGACCACCACGGCGGTCAGGGTTTGAATCAGGGCTTCGTTCATGGTGGTCAGCTCGCGTTGTGTGTCAGCTCATGCCGTCAATTACTTGATGGCGTCCCAGCTCTTCTGGATCTCGTCGGTCACTTCCTTGGCAGAGGCACCGCCGGAGAAGTTGACCATGCCCTTCCAGAAGCTGCCGGCACCGATGGCACCAGGCATCAGGTCGGAGCCGTCAAAGCGGAAGGTGGTGGCGCCCAGGAGAATCTCGCCTTGCTTGCGCAGTGCGGGGGTCTTGTACTTGGCCAGGTCCACACCCTTGTGCGGGGTCAGGAAGCCGCCTTCGGCCATCCAGATCTCATGCGCCTGGGGATGCTGCAGGTACTCCATGAAGGCGCGTGCACCCTTGCTGTCCTTGGTGATGGTCATGATGGTGCCGCCACCCAGAACCGGGTTGCCCAGCTTCTTGCCAGCAAATGCGGGGAAGTAGAAGAAGTCGGCATCCGCTGCCTTGCCTTCGGGGAAGAAAGCGGGGATGAAGCTGGCCTGGCGGTGCATGTAGCACTTCGGGGGCGAACCGAACAGGCCCTTGGGGCTGTCCTTGAAGCTCACCGTGGCCACGGCCTTGGCGCCGCCGTCCACATAGGCGTCGTTCTTGGCGAACCAGCCGTAGGCATCAAAGGCCTCGATCACGCGCGGGTCGTTGAACTTGATGGTGTTGTTGACCCAGCCGTCATAGACCTCGGGGCTCTGGGTGCGCAGCATCATGTCTTCCACCCAGTCGGTGCCGGGCCAGCCGGTGGCGGCATCGCTACCCAGGCCGATACACCAGGGCTTGGCGCCGTCGGCGGCAATCTTCTTGGTCAGAGCTTGCAGCTCTTCCATGGTCTTGGGAACCTTGTAGCCCTTTTCCTTGAAGTTCTCGGGGATGTACCAGACCAGGCTCTTCACGTTGACGTTGTAGAACAGGCCGAAGAACTCTTCCTTGCCGGCCTTGTTCTTGTAGGTGCCCAGGTCAGCCCAGGACTTGCCTGCGGCAAAGTTCTTCTTCACCCAATCCTGCGCCTTGGGGCCCAGGGGCGTCAGGCCGCCGATGGCGGCCATGTTGGCGGCCAGGCCGGGCTGGGGGAAGACCGAGATGTTGGTGGGCGAGCCGGCCTTGATGTCGATGACGATCTGCTGCTCCGAGCTCTGCGAGCAGGAGTGCTTGACGGTGGCGCCGGTGGCCTTCTCAAAGTTGCTGATGACCTTCTGGAACATGCCTTCCTCGGCACCGGTCCAGGGGCAGGTGATGGTGATCACCTCGCCCTTGAGGTCCGGACCCTTGTAGTCCGCAGCCAGGGTTGGGGTGGCCACGGCACCCAGGGCCAGCAGGGCGCCGGCATAAATTGCAGTCTTCTTGAACATACCTGTCGTCTCCTTAAAAAAACCAGCATGCCCGGCGGCCCATCCGCCGGGCACATTCCATGCCCTTAGAGGCTCTTGCCCTCAGGGCCAAACCGATACAGATGCTCCGGCGCAAAGGCCAGGGCAATGGCGCTACCCGGCTCCAGAGCCAGGGTGCCGTCCATGCGCGCGGTGATCTCGCCCATGGCGCCGGCATTCACATAGGCAAAGGTTTCATTGCCCAGCTTTTCAGCATGGCGCAGCGTGCCCTGCAGGGGGCCACCGTCCTGCACCCGCAGGTGCTCGGGGCGCAGGCCCACGGTGGCGGCGCCATGGCGCGCGGCAAATTCTCCGGTGATGAAGTTCATCTGCGGCGAGCCGATGAAGCCCGCCACAAACAGGCTGGCCGGCTTGTTGTAGAGCTCCAGTGGCGCACCCACCTGCTCCACCCGGCCCTTGTTGAGCACCACGATCTTGTCGGCCAGGGTCATGGCCTCGACCTGGTCGTGGGTGACGTAAATCATGGTGGCGCCCAGGGACCGGTGCAGCGTGGCCAGCTCCACCCGCATCTTGGTGCGCAGGGCGGCGTCCAGGTTGGACAGCGGCTCGTCAAACAGAAACACCTTGGGGTTGCGCACAATGGCGCGGCCAATCGCCACGCGCTGGCGCTGGCCGCCCGACAGGGCCTTGGGCAGGCGCTGCAGATAGTCTTCCAGCTGCAATATGGCGGCCGCCGCATGCACCCGCTTCTCGATTTCGGCGGTGGGCACCTTGGCAATCTTGAGGGCGAAGGCCATGTTGTCAAACACGGTCTTGTGCGGGTAGAGCGCGTAGCTCTGGAACACCATGGCCACGCCACGGTCGCTGGGTGGCAGGTCGTTGACAGCCTCGCCACCAATGTTGAGGGTGCCGCCGGAAATCTCTTCCAGCCCGGCAATCATGCGCAACAGCGTGGTCTTGCCGCAGCCCGAAGGGCCCACAAACACCGTGAATTCGCCCGGCTCAATGTCCAGATCCACGCCGTGGATGACATGCACTTTGCCGTAGCTTTTCTGGATTCCCCGCAGGCGGACATCGGACTGACTCATGTGGAAGGCTCCCGGTAGAGGAAACCGGACGCGGCTTCCAAAAACGTTTTTGATTGTCCCAAAAACGTTTTTGGTCACTATCGGTACTTTCCCTAGCCTGTTTCACTTGACCTTGAGCTACAGCTTTGGACGGGGCTGTTAGGTTCAGCCGCCGGGCCGCCCCAAGGCTGAACGCGGCCCCCTCGGGGGGCAGGGAGCTACGCGAAGCGAGCGACCGTGGGGGCCAAGCTTCAGGGGCAACTAAAATCGCGGGTTCGCCCAAGCGGCGCCGTCAACTTTGGAATTCACCGTGTCCTTCGCCCCCGAAACCCGTCGCCGCCGCACCTTTGCCATCATTTCCCACCCAGACGCCGGCAAGACCACGCTCACGGAAAAGCTCTTGCTGTTCTCCGGCGCGATCCAGATCGCCGGCAGCGTGAAGGCGCGCAAGGCCAGCCGCCATGCCACCTCGGACTGGATGGAGATTGAAAAGCAGCGCGGCATCTCGGTGGCCTCCAGCGTGATGCAGATGGCCTACCGCGACCACGTGGTCAACCTCTTGGACACCCCCGGCCACAAGGACTTCAGCGAAGACACCTACCGCGTGCTCACCGCGGTGGACTCGGCCCTGATGGTGATTGATGCCGCCAACGGTGTGGAAAGCCAGACGCGCCGCCTGATCGAGGTCTGCCGCCAGCGCGACACCCCCATCATCACCTTCGTCAACAAGATGGACCGCGAGGTGCGCGAGCCCCTGGACATCCTGGACGAGATCGAGCGCGAGCTGGGCATGCCCTGCGTGCCCATGACCTGGCCGGTGGGCCAGGGCAAGGGCTTTGGCGGCATCATCAACCTGCGCACCCAGGCCATGACCGTGTTCGAGGCCGGCAGCGAGCGCCGCCCGCAGGACTTTGACACCATCCCCCTGTCCGAGCAGGACAAGCTGGCAGCGCGCTTCGGCAACGAATGGAGCACCGCCATCGACAGCATGGAACTGGCCACCGGCGCCTCGCCGGCCTGGGACCATGCGGCCTTTCTGGCGGGCAAGCAGACGCCGGTATTCTTCGGCTCCGGCGTCAACAATTTCGGCGTGATGGAGGTGCTCGACGCCCTGGTCGACCTGGCCCCGGCCCCGCAAAGCCGCACCAGCACCACGGTGGTCAACCGCCAGCCGGTGGTGAAAGAAGTGCAGCCGGAGGACGAAGCCTTCAGCGGCGTGGTCTTCAAGGTGCAGGCCAATATGGATGCCAACCACCGCGACCGCATCGCCTTTGTGCGCATGGCCAGCGGCAAGTACACCCCGGGCATGAAACTCAAGGTGATGCGCACCGCCAAGGAGCTGCGCCCCACCAGTGTGGTGACCTTCATGAGCCAGCGCCGTGAAGCCGTGGAAGAGGCTTATGCCGGCGACATCGTGGGCTTTACCACCCACGGCGGCGTGCAGCTGGGCGACACCATCACCGACGGCTCGGTCAACCTGATGTACACCGGCCTGCCCTTCTTCGCGCCCGAGATGTTCATGACCGTGGTGCTGAAAAACCCCTTGCGCACCAAGCAGCTGCAGCAAGGCCTGGCCCAGCTGGGCGAGGAAGGCGCGATCCAGGTCTTCAAGCCCGAGATGGGCGGCAACATGCTCCTGGGCGCGGTCGGCCAGCTGCAGTTTGAAGTGGTGCAGCACCGCCTCAAGGGCGAGTACGACGCCGACATCCGCCTGGAAGGCAGCCAGTACACTGGTGCACGCTGGATCACCGCCGATAGCCCGAAGGAGCTGCAGGAGTTTGTCAACGCCTATCCGCAGCGCATGGCGCGCGATGCGGCCGACACCCTGGCCTATCTGTGCACCAGCCCCTATGACGTGCGCCTGGCGCAGGAGCGTTTCCCCAAGATCCACTTCCACCCGCTGCGCGAGCACGCCGGCCTGGCCCTGCAATCGGCCGGCTGATGCAGGCCCTGCAGCACTGGCCGCTGGCCGAGCGCAGGCTGGTGGGTGGGGTCTTCACCGACATCGACGACACCTTGACCAGCGAGGGCCGCATCACGGCGGATGCCCTGCAGGCCCTGCACGCGCTCAAAGCCGCGGGCCTGTGCGTGGTGGCCACTACCGGCCGCCCCATCGGCTGGTGCGAGGGCCTGGCCAACGGCGACGCACTGCGCGGTCTTGCGCCATGGCCGGTGGATGCGCTGGTTGCAGAAAACGGTGCCCTGGCCTGGGTCGGTGAGCCCGGCAAGCGCCACAAGATCTACCGGCAAAGCGCCGCTGAACGCGCCCTCAATCAGGAGCGCATGCAGGCAGTTGCAAAACGCATTGCGACCGAGATACCGGCGGCGCAGATCACCCGCGACAGCACCGGGCGCGAGACCGACCTGGCCATCGACCACGGCGAGTTCACCCGCCTGTCCGAAAGTGAGATCGCCCGCGTGGTGGCCCTGATGCAGGCCGAGGGCATGCACACCACGGTCAGCAGCATCCACACCCATGGCTGCTATGGCCAGTTCAACAAATGGACC
>Ga0228700_1002099_pt1 | contig 11052 bp, 11 predicted proteins | sample McNCre317_Aug_MG_FD_178019 | JGI IMG/M metagenome (GOLD analysis project Ga0228700, IMG submission 178019) | Freshwater microbial communities from McNutts Creek, Athens, Georgia, United States - 3-17_Aug_MG | ecosystem: Environmental > Aquatic > Freshwater > Creek | place: USA: Georgia...
TTTGGGATACTTCAGCAAGGTTTTGTCGGATGGTGGCAAAGTCTGCCTCAAGTTCTTCTTCAGCAGTACCCTTTTCAAGTTCTACGTGAACTGGTTCGATAGACCTTTGGAAGTCTGTCGGTACAAGGTCTGTAGAAGATTGGAATTCTGGCAATGCGTCGATGAATTCCACGATCTTGTTTTTGGGAAGTTCTTGTATGATGTTTGTTTCCATAGTCAAAATTGTAAGTGTATGACATCTGGTTGTCCGGCTGTCCAATTGGCTTCACGGCGCACTTCTTTCGCACCATGCCTTTTATATAGGTCTGTAAGATGACCTTCAAATGCATTACCATGCGCTCCGGGGTTTGTTTGGACAGCATGTTTCACCAAAGCATCGCAACGACCTTTTACGCTACTGAATAAATTGCCGAATTCTCCATCATGGAAGATTGCATAGCCGGATTGCTTGTCCGAACTAAGAACAAGTCGTTTAGCCTTATTGTAATGTGATTCCGGGTGGTCTGTCAGGTTGGCTGCGCCATGAACTGTAGAAAGACTTGGTTTGATTGCCGACATGAATTCCTTTGTGGAAACTTCGTGCATGCCCAAGTCATCAGAAGATTCGTTCAATTGCAGTGCCGATACCTTATTGAACCCATGAATCTTGGCAAGTTTTGTTGCAACATCTTGCCATTCGTCAGGGTGATAGTGCCTAGCCAATCCGACAATCCCTAGATGATCTGCTTTGGAATCATATGTCTTACTAAATTCCGATCTAGGGTCTTTCAGTAGCCCTTTGACCGACTTTGGGACTTCGCCATTGTAGTCTGGTGAATTCATCTCATGCGGCAACACAACTCCTACTTGTGGGGCATAGTTCCATCGACCCCCAATCTGCCTAACTTGATCGGTATGCATATTGAACGCATTGGTATCGCCAGATGCTTTAGCAGCTTTAGCAGCTTCTCTATGAGCCTTCATATCAACAAGATTCTGTAGATTCATGGGTGTATAGTTCACCTGAGAATTCTGTCCACGGGTTTCTGCCGTGACCGTAGGAACCGCCAAATCAGAATAAAGCTGCCGATGACTATTCCATGCAGCTTCTTCACCCTTTGGGCCAAATTGTGTATTGTGAATGGCGTGTCCGTAGAAGTCATGAACTGCGCGGAACTTTTGGTTCAATGTCAACCCACTCTTGGGATCGGTCACGTCATGCGAATGTGGATCGCCGCCACCAAAGACATTCAGATTTCGATTCTTATGGACATCATTGACCATTTCACCAGACGACTTGTAATCAGCTTCACCATCATGGAAATGTAGCTTGACCGGAAGCGCATCAAATTGTCGGTTGGTGTCCTTCCCAAGCCTTTTGTAAGATGCATTCACGAAGTCATCATAATTGGTAGTTCCGCCTAGCGATGATGGTGAATGTTCCTTGTACGCATCGAAGACGGCCTGCTTGTATTCAGGGGAGCCTTTTTGCGCAAGTTCCATCGTCTTGCCAATAACATATTGCTTCAGTAAAGAACTTTGTGGATGTTCTTGTTTCAAGTCGTATGATGGATTGAATCTTTTCGCCGTCTTGTAGGCAACATTCAGTCTAGGGGACGCAATGATTTCCGAGATGGAATTCTTTGGTGTAGGTGCATCGGAATGTCCTGCTGGTGTGTAGTCCAAAGATTCGGCAATGAAATCTGCGAAGGAGATGAAGTTTAGTTTATTCATCCCCTATTTACAAATCACATCATCCCAAGTTTCTCGCAAGTCATTATAAAACTTTTGACAAAGCTGCTGCGCACAATATCATCACAAGTGAACCGGAAACTTCTGAATTCCGACATCTTGGAAGACACGTGTAAGAAGTCTCTAAAGCCGCTGACATCATGTGCAGATTTATTCAAGTCATCTTGTCTACCGTCACCGCAGAAAATGATCTTGGAATGTTCACCGACACGACCCGCAATAGTAGACAATTCCGACCAATTCATGTTCTGCATTTCATCCACCACAATGATAGCCCTATGGAATGAAATACCGCGCAAGAATGCAGTGCTTTCAAATTCCAGCTTCCCAAGGTCTTTCAACTTTTCGTAGGCATCTTTTCTACCCAATAGTTCTTGACAGATTGCGATGTATGGGGATTCAAATGGGGCTACCTTTTCGGCGTTATCGCCTTTCACAAAGCCTTGTTCACGACATTGTGTGGTGCTTCTAATGATAACGATTTTGTCATATTCGGTATCGGCATCAAGTACCTGACAAAGTGCATGATGGATTGCTAGGAAGGATTTACCAGTACCTGCCGATCCATAAAGAACAAAGGCCATATTGTCGGCATCGTCAAATGCGTCGAATACAGCCTTTTGGGTATCTGTCAATGGACTGATACGCTTGATGGCAGAATAATTGATTGTGCGAGGTTTTGGTGCAGTTTTGGCTAGGTTTTCAATGTCTTGGTCTAGCTTCTTTTGTTGCTTCGACAATCGTTTTTGTTGGCGCTCAATATTGCTGGGTTCTTTGAATAAAGCTACTGAGCGTCGTTTTGTCATGTAAGTCCCTTTCTTATGACGGATTGGGATTATTTACATCGGTTAAGTGGTTCTGAAATAAATTCCATCCAAAGAGAACTCGGTAAGGTTGCCGCCATCATAGTACACATATCCATCGCTATCAATGAATACGAAACCGATAACACCAGCCACCCCAGTAGAACCGGAATGAACCGCAAAGCTAACTCGCCCAAGGGGCCTGTATCCAGCGGGTAGAATACAAATAACTCCGGGGGTTGCTGGTGAACCGGGGTTGGAGATTGATCCTTGTAGGCGAACGATACCGAACGCATCTTTGTAGTACCCGGCGGCTACTCTAGTACCGCCTACATTCGCCCAACCATTAGATAGGGTTGGTGCAAGCACTGCTGGTAGTGTCTTTCCAACCAAGTCAACCGTGTTTACACTGACCGTCTCGAATAAATTGGAAATCGCATCTACTTTAAGAATTGACATGGCTTACCTTTGGTCAATATTGGAATACGATTCGGAGGGTTTCCGTCTGACCCGTGGCGCGTTGAATGGGCGGTCGTTGTTCGACGTACATCAGCTTTCCACTGTTCTTGTAGATTTCTGGTTGAACCAAGCTGGTGATTGTACTAGACCCACCGGAAACGCCAGTGATAGCACCGGATGATGGAATCGTACCAGACACATCATTGACGAATAGGTAACCAGTACCGATTTCAACAATGTATGCCGTGGAAGTTCCTGCCGTAATTTTGTCATCCACAACGAACCCAGCGGAACTCGCCACGTTGATTTTTGTTGTCATGTTGGCGGTGGTCGCCGTGAACGCGGTCACGTTGTCACTTGCCAATGGATTGCGCACCATCGAAATCGAACGGTAGTCATTCACGATAGAGAAGTCACCCCCCTCGGTAGAACTTAGTGATACCGTAGAGATGACATAGAACGCACCAATTTCGTCCAAAAGATTCTTGCCATGACCACCAATCGGGGCGATATTGGCATAGCAATTCAAGCCGGTTCCGGTAGGCAATGTGATTGTTGCGTATGTGTAGCCGGAACCAACAGCAGTAATGGTAATCTTCGTCACGACACCACCGACAACGGTAGCCGTAGCCGTACAACCAGTACCATCACCAGACACCGTGCAAGTTTGTGTACCATTGGTGTAGCCAGTACCACCAGCAATCACGCCAGCCGAAAAGATTTGCCCAGCAATCGCAGCAGATGAAACCGTCGAATCGGGTTCGGCTGGGATGAAAGAACTGTTCAAGAACTTCAAAACGGAAGTTGTGGACACCGTGTACAAATACTTCCACACATAGCCATCAGCAGTGGTGAATTGCGTCGTTGATGTCCCCGTAGGTTCTACCGTGGATGCCGCGCCGAAGTTATTGAACAAACACTTATAGACATTGTATGAAGAAGTCATCACATAGAATGACTTGCCATAAAGGGCTTGGTCTTCCGAATCATATTGGGTATAGATCGTACCGCTAGTCCAATCAAATCGTGGAGCACCTTGAATTGCATCGGCAGCTTGGACACGCTTTGCCGCAATTGCTGACCGATATGTGCGGTAGATTTGGCCGTAGGTATCTTCCGGCGTAGGGGGATTCGATTCGCTTGCCGTTGGGTATTCGACTGATGCCGTCCAAGGTCGGGTCTGGCCGATTACAACGTATGTTGGATTGCTGGCAAAACTTGCCACAAAGTTTGCAGCGTTTTCTGTGCGAAATTGCTGTTTGATAATTGCTGCCATGTGTCTATTTCCAATAAAGGTTATCGGTTATTTAAGCTACGATGATTCCAAGGGGTTCCATGTGCATCTTGATGTCTTTCTCGATGGACTGGATTTCCATAAGGGCTTCTTGCTTCAATTGTGTGCCGTTGATAGTGATACCGGACGGCATTTGGATGTTTTCGTACTTTTGTAAGTTGCTTGCCCATTGACGCTTCAAGTAAGCCGTGGAAAGCTGTCTAAGGTATCTGTCTGACCACACTTTAGGATTGGTTGCTGGGTCAAGGGTCTTGTGACATTCGACAACCACATAGTTGCCAACGGTCAAAGGCATTTTGCTGTCGATGTGCAAGATGCCATTGTGTTGACGGAAACGGAAGCAAGGTTCTGGGGAAAGCATCACATCAAGGTCTGCCAAATATTGCTTTGTGATGGCATATGGGAACATGCCAGAACCACCGCCGCTAGGGCTTGTCATTTGCCAAGCCATATCCGCACCCATGTGGTAATTGAAGTTGAACAACGTGTCGCCTGAAACTGACCCACCAAAGGTTGACCAATCAATCACTTTAAGGACAGCGACTACTCCATCTGGCAAAGTGATGCTTCTTGTGGCAACCATACCGGCATCCAATTGGGTAGCGATATAGGTGCGTTCTTCGGCATCTTCTTGGTATTCTTGCCAGAATTGCAAGGCTTCGTCGATGGCATCGGTGACTTGTGCTGGCGACACATTGATGCGGATTACACCGCCACCAAGCTGCCTAAGCGCCCATGCTTCAAGTTCGGCTTGTGTTGTTGGTAGTGCCAAGGTTATCTCCTGATAGAGGTTTGATTAGCATCCACACGCAATTTTTCGGCAAGTGCTTTGTGGTAGGCCGCACGACTATTACCAGACTTTTGCATGATGGTTGCAATGGTCGTATGCAAGTTAGCCGCCGTCATCAGAATCTGGTACAATTCGACATTGCCAGAACTAGCTTGCTGGACTTTGCCGAAATCACCTGAAAACGGCATGGTCATTTCATTGAGAACTTTGGTTAGGTCTGACATAAATAGTTTTGCTAGGATGCTTTAATAGGTCTTAGCATATTTACCCAACTTGCTTTAACTAGGAGTGCAATATGCCTTTTGACAAACTTTTTGACGAACTGAACAAAGTAGCCACCATTGGCTTTACTGAACTGTCCGATTTCCAACAATGGAAGTCTTATCCTCCCCACAACGTATTCAAGACAAAGACCGAAACTGGTACGGAATACACCATCGAACTTGCTGTGGCTGGTTTCGCCAAGAATGAAATTGAAGTTTCCAAGACCGGCGACTACATCTACATTTCCGGCGCACCTACTGATGTTTCGTTGGAAAATGAAGTTCCACGTACAGTTATTCACAATGGTCTTGCTAAACGCGCTTTCAAACTGAAATTCGTTGTGGCAAAGTATGTCGAAGTTGACACGATCAAGCTGGAAAATGGCTTGTTGACGGTTACTTTGAAGTACGAACTTCCTGACGAAGAAAAGACACGAATCTTCGAGATTCTGTAAGACAAAAGGGAGCAAATGCTCCCTTTATCATTTCTCGCCGCCAGCGGTCAGCAAATCATCTTCTTGTGGTTCTGTGACGATTTCGGTAGGTTCAATCTTCGCAGACTTTTCCTTTTTCTTCTTGACATCCTTTTCAGACTTGGCTTCATACAGTTTCTTGAATTGTGCGTATGGTGCATCTTTCAAATAGTCAATCAATTCTTCGGCGGGTTTGTTTACCTGCACCACACCGACTTGACCATTGATGGCATGTCCTGCTAGGAATCTATGATGACCGTCGATGACATAGTTATCGGACGACACAACCACACCGCCTTGCGGTTTACCAGTAGCCGCAATACCTTTCACTTTATCCCAATTGAATTGTCCTTGGGTTGGGATCAGGTCAGATGTTCGCACGGTCTTTTCGGTAGTCTTCAAATTACCATCGGATTTGATGTCGTCTGCTTTAACTTGCGGCATCCGATACCTAGACTTATTCAGACCTTTCCTTTCGTTAGGAATTTCAAATCCGGGGGATGATTCGGCAAGGAATTGACGCAAAGAAATCAGTCTGACTTCCTCGTGTAGTCCATGATCGTTGTTCTTGATGGCATCAAGAATCTCTGGGTGTTGGGTGTCTTCACGATTCTTTAGCTTACTGACAACGGAACAGAACTTGGAATGTTGTGCGATGTCTTTGTAGGCTTCTAGCTGACGGTCGCCATCGGATGCTTCGGTTTCCGAATATGGAACAGATGGTCTGCCTGCTTTCTTATCAAGCCTTTCGCCTCCACCATGTGATGCCGTTGGTGCAACTCGTGTCTTGGTATAGTTGTGTACCGGGTTAACGTCAAGCGTCGTTCTTTGGTCTGGGCTATGCCCACCAGTAAGCAACATTTCAGATGTCAATGAATGTTGAATATGCTCCCCATGTGGGTTAGCATTCAAACCATGAATAAAGTCTTCATGGACACCATTACCGTGCGCGTATGCCTTTCCATTAGAACCAACCGACCAATCGCTATCGAAATGATGTGCCAATTCCCCATGTGTCAACTCATGTGCAAGTTTTTCGTCGGTATGTTTACCGATGTGCTGTGCAACGTCACTATCCTTAAATGATTCTGCTTGTGGGATTGCTTCATTCGTATTGGTCATCAAAGAATGAATGGTTCTTGGATTCGTTGTCAAAGTTGCTGGATGATGGTCATCAAAAATACTATCATGATTTTCGTTCATGTCTTTGTAGTATTCGGCATGTTCACCGGTTGCACCAATCATGTCATGTAAGGTTTCGTTCTTTTCTTGTTCAGAACCCTTGCGCATGATGTTGTCGATTAACCCAGAATGATAGTCTTTCAGTTCACTATGTTCTTCTGGGTTGCGGGTATTCTTGATGGTTGCATCAATTTTCTTATGCAATGCGAATGCTTCGTGTGAAGGCATCTTTTCCATCTGATGAAAATCTTCGACTACTCCACGATTACTATTAGTTGAATTCGCCCTATTCAAAGCATGCTCATGCATATAGTCGTAGGCAGACTTTTCGCTGGTATCAATGTCTTGGTAATGACGTTCTGTACCATCACCATCATGATCTTCAGCATTTGAAATCAGCGAATGGATTGTGTGAAGTGCTTGTTCATTTGGGGGTAATTGATTGTGAAGTTTGCCTACAAGCGATTTCATGGATTCTTCATGATTGGACACGGCTTCGTAGTCATCATGCTTATATGCACGAATATCTGCATGTTCTAACCCAGCACGATTTGCGTCACGAACCGCATTACGAATCATCGAAAACGTAGAACCGGCATCGGTTCCTGCTTCAATAGGCTTTTCCATCTTGATCGAATTGCCATCATCGTTGTATAGCGAAGGGTTCTTCAAATAGATGCCGGGTTTCGATTCATAAGTCTTTTCAGACCAATCTCCAACAGCACCTTTCAACGCATCCTTGGTAGATGCCGACATAGAACCATATGTGCTGGCCTCTGGACGATAGATGTGATGACCGTCATTCTGGAATTGTTTCAAGTTAACCCTACCGATAGGGCTTTTCAGTTCATCATCCCCTTTCTTGGTAAGGTAGGCCGTCAAAGTCCCATTTTCGATGTCATGCTTCAGGTAGTGTTGATTCACCCCTTTGTCAGAATCCCCAGAAAACTTTGGCATTTGCATGCAAGATGTCCACCCACGACCACTGGACATGCCACAAACATCGTGCGGATTCCTTGTGATGACGATTTGCTTTTCGCCTTGCGCCGAACGTGATGGGTCTGCCGCATAGACTTGGGAATGTGTCATTTGCTCACCCTTCTTGTTAGAAAAGTGGGTATGAATGTCGGCAATGCCAGATGCTTCCAAAGCCTTGCCAATCTTGATCTTGCGGTTTGGTGTGTCCTTATGGTATGCTAGGCCACTATGGTAATCATCGGTTTTGTACCCTTGACTAGCTAAAGAATCAATGATCTTTTTTGTATGATGCAGTCCATCATAGCTTCTTGGATTGTCGGTTGAAATGGTTTCATCCACATGGTCAAATGGCAACACGATCTTGTCATTTCCCGCGCCGAATGCCGCATCGTGGTCGGTCTTTGCTGCACGACCAACATACATCTTATCGACAATCTTTTTCTGATAGTCGTTTAGTTCTTCTTCGAGGGCTACTGGGGATTCGATGCCGAAAAATTCGTGAAAGGATTTCATATGGATTCCAAAAGAAAAGGGAGCTAGATGCTCCCTTATTTACCCGAATTTTAGCTTACTTCGTTGTTCCATACCAACCCCATTGGCGGGTTTTGGTATAGGTTCTTGTGGTAAGTCGGCATCGAATAGACTCATCTTGGCGCGGTCAATCCCAACTGTCCAAGAATTAGGATTGGTCATGCTACCATTCCTGTTCTTCAATAACTTGAACCGAACCAAGCCAGCTTGTTCCAATTCCGGTGTACTTGTCATCACCCAGATCAAGTCTGCCGTATGGGTCACGGCAATACTATCGGCAATGGCATCGAGTTCGGGGTCACTGTTGTTCATACCACCGCGATTAGTTTGCATAGGTGCAATACCAACGCAATTGTAATCCATCATTACACCACGTAATTCTTCCGATACTGTACCCAAGAATGTATTGGTGTTCACATTCCCGAGTTTGACCTGATGGCTTGCCATAAGGCCAAGGTAGTCAATACAGATCACATCAGGCACAAACCCTTGCTTCTTCAAAGTGTTCAACAAAGTCCGTAGATGGACGCTGTGAAAAGTCTTTGGTGCATAAGCCTTGATGATGATCTTGCCGATTTCTTTTTGCTTCAACTTCTCCATCTTTGCGATGAAGGTTTCCTTTGGAATGTTCTTCACCTCCCAGATGTTCAGGTTCAGTAGCTTTGAATCAATCCTTTCGGCAAGTTTTTCCTCGGCCATTTCTAAAGAGATGTACAAGACATTCCTACCTTGGGATACATGGAAAGCCGCTTGGTCGGTCATGAAAAGGCTTTTACCAGTGCCTGTAGCCGCAATAGGGATCACCAAAGACCGTCTAGGCATACCACGGCCACCAAGAACCTTGTTAAGCATACTAAGGCTAAATGGGATGCATTCTTCCTTGCGGGTGTAGAAGTCATGCCTAGCTTCGATGTCATCAAAGTAGTCGTGCCCAATACTTTCATCAAAGTCGATGCTCAAAGCTTGCGCAAATAGGTCAGGAATGGCCTCTGGCAGCTTTTTTCCCTTGGTCTTATCCGATTCATCAAGAATGCTTAAAGATTCCATGATGACGTTATAACAAGCCCTTTCGGTCAAATACTTCTTGGTCTTTTTAAGCAACCAATCCATAGACAGTTCTTTCATCCGAACCGCATTGCCTTCTGACCAAATCTTGCGCAAGAATTCACTTGCAGCATTCACTGTGTCTTGGGAAATCCCTTTCTTGTCTTTAAGTTCGACAAGGCTTTCGTCGTGACTAGGAAGTTTCTTGAATTCATCGGCATACCCCTTCAAGATAGAGAACACCACTTTGGCATCCTCGCTCTCGAAAAGGTTTGGGACAATCTTGCCAGAAACTCGCTCAAAATAATCTGGATTGTGGACACAAGCGCCCACAATCAGCACTTCAAGTTCTTTCATTGATTAGGCAGTCTTTTGTGTTTCTTCTTTCAGTTCTTGTGCAGCCAATGTCAGGATGTTGTTCATCAAAGGCTTGGAAACAGTTTCGTGAAACTTCATGATGACTTCTTCAGATGGGCGGACATCACGGTATTCACCATTGTAGCAAAACAGTCGGAAATCTGTCGAGTATATAAGATTCTCGTCAGATTCATTCAATTCACTGATGTTGCTGTAGTTGAAGATCGTACCTTTGAATTCCCCTTCGGTGACATTGATGACGATCAATTCGGGGTCATCCATACTAGTGCCATAGTCCACGGTGGGGTGGGGGAGTAGTTCAAGTTCTTTGCTCATAGTTTCTCGATAGGTAGGAAGGTGATTACTTTAGACCATTTGGTGCTGATTGGGACACTTTTGACGGAAATCTTTTTCTGCTTTTCGTCAAAGTAGTATAGTTCCTTTTCATTTTGTGGGTCACGTTCGATTCTAACACAAACCGGGATTTTTGTGTTGATTGGAATCACAATGTAGTAGCCGGGTTCCTTTGGTCGGAACCTAGCCATACGGATTTGTTGGGTTTCGTTAAACAGCATCTAGGTCTTCTTCCACAGTAGAATTATCCAAGTTAGCTTTCACTAACTTAAACTGTGATTTGCAATATTCGCTGAATGCCGGATTCGTGATGACCGAACCAAGGAATTCTTTTGTCTCGGTATCCTTTGAACGGACTTTTCCACCAACCAATTCGCCGGTTGCTTTGTCAATCAATTGATACCAACCCTTAGAAGCATTTGACACAAAGCCACCTTCAATAGCAAGATCAAGAACTCCCGAATATACATTTACACCAGCATCGAATGATACTGAAATGGGAATCTTACCACCTTCTTTGACGAAACGGGACTTTTCAATATTGATGGTGAACCGATAGCCACCAAGTTCACCGTCATCATCGCGCTCTTTGGCGCGGGTGATAATCCAGATGTCATTAGCTGCGAGCATGACACCTTGACCCCCAGACACAATATTCTTGGGGTACATTGCACCTTGTTCTTTGTAGATGTGACCCACAAAGACGATAGGGATGTTTTTCAGCTTCGCCATTGGGGTGATCTGGCGGAACAATGACTTAATCATTGCGGCGCGGGTCATGTCCTTAGAACCT
>Ga0228700_1002100_pt1 | contig 11049 bp, 10 predicted proteins | sample McNCre317_Aug_MG_FD_178019 | JGI IMG/M metagenome (GOLD analysis project Ga0228700, IMG submission 178019) | Freshwater microbial communities from McNutts Creek, Athens, Georgia, United States - 3-17_Aug_MG | ecosystem: Environmental > Aquatic > Freshwater > Creek | place: USA: Georgia...
ACGTGACCATTTCGACCTCGGTCATGGCTTCGAGCTTTTCGGTGTTGATGACGGCGCTTTTCCAAGTCAGCGGAATCGCGCCGCCGGTGTAGCCGGTGCCGCCGCCACGCGGAATGATGGTCAGGCCCAGCTCGATGCAGCCCTTCACCAGACCGGCCAGCTCTTCTTCAGAATCCGGGGTGAGCACCACGAAGGGGTACTCCACGCGCCAGTCGGTGGCGTCGGTCACATGGCTGACGCGCGAGAGCCCGTCAAACTTGATGTTGTCCCTGGCCGTCACCCGGTTGAGCTGGCGCAGGGCCTTGCGGCGCAGGCTGGCCACCTCGGCAAAAGACGCATCAAACTGCTGCACGGCGGCACGCGCCGCAACCAGCAGCTGCACCACCATAGCATCGCGCTCGGGGTCGGCGTCGGGCGAGCGGCGCTTTTCCACCTCGCCCAGGCGGTGGTGCAAGGCTTCGACCAGCAGGTTGCGCCGCTTGGGGTTGTCCAACAGGTCGTCCTGCAGATAGGGGTTGCGCTGCACCACCCAGATATCTCCCAACACCTCATAGAGCATGCGGGCAGAGCGCCCGGTACGGCGCTCTTCCCGCAGCTGGTTCAAGGTATCCCAGGCCTTGGCACCAAGCAGGCGGATGACAATCTCGCGGTCGGAAAACGAGGTGTAGTTGTACGGAATTTCGCGGATGCGCTCATGCGTTTGCAGGGCCGCGGTGTCGGCGCCGGCAAGGTGCGAGTGAAGGGTGGGTGCGTTCATCAGGTGTCGTTCAGCGGGGAGTGGCGATGGTACCGCAGTGCAACAAAGCGACCTGATCTGTTCAAAAAAGGCCATGCCGCCGGCTCAGGCAGCGAACCTGGCCTGTCGCACAATGGGCACGTGTACCCTGACGACCCATTTCACGACTGGGCACTGCCATGACTGCTTCATCCGCTTCCCCCTGGCCCTATCCCCGCTGGATCGCCCACCGGGGCGCCGGCAAGCTGGCCCCTGAAAACACCCTGGCCGCCATGCGCCTGGGGGCCTCCCACGGCTACCGCATGTTCGAATGCGATGCCAAGCTCAGTGCCGATGGCATCGCCTTCCTGATGCACGATGCCGAACTGGCGCGCACCACCAATGCCGCCGAGGCCCTGGGGCCGGGTGCCAGCGACATCGGCGGTGCACACAGCTGGCACACACTTTCCCAGCTGGATGCCGGCAGCTGGCATGCACGCCAGTACGCGGGCGAGCCGCTGCCGACCCTGCAGGCCGTGGCCCGCTACTGCCGCGCCAACGGGCATCTGCTCAATATTGAAATCAAGCCCACCCCCGGGACCGAGTGGGAAACCGGCCGGGCGGTCGCCAATGAGGCCGCGTGCTGGTGGCGGGGTGCGGCCATACCGCCCCTGCTCACCTCCTTTGACCTGCCGGCCCTGCAGGGTGCGCTGGCGTCGCAGCCCGATCTGCCGCGCGGCCTCCTGATCGACGCACTGGAAGACCTGCCCTGGTCGGCCTGGCTGCAACGCGCCACCGAGCTAGGCTGCCGGTCCATTGTCTGCAACCACGGGCTGTGGAACCGGGAGACGGTGACCAGCACCCAGGCACAGGGCCTGCGCTGCTTAAGCTACACCGTAAACGACGCCGCTGAGGCCCGGCGCCTGCTGGAGTTGGGTACCGACGGCATCATCACCGACCGGGTCGACCTGTTCAGCCCGGCCTGATACCGGCCCGCGTGGCCTGGGCCCCAAGCCGTGCGCCCTAGCCGCGCCAGGCCCGGGCCGCCAGCGCCTGGCTGCTGGCACAGGCCAGCACCATGGCGCCGTAGCTGGCCATCTTGCCGTCGCGACCGAAGAGCAGCAGGCCCAAGAACAGCGCCAGCATACAGGCCAGGGCATTGAGGCCGCCCTGGGTGAGCCAGCTATGATGCGGGCGCGCCTTCTTGACCACCAGGGGCGCCAGCAATGCCACCATCCAGCCGACCACCACGGCCGGGTAGGCAAAATTCAGCAAGTGGTTGATCAGGGCCAGCAGGCTCATGGGTGGGGAGGAACAGGCGCCCTATGCGCCCGGCTTTGAACAAGGTGGCAGGGATTTTATAATCCGCGACAACGTATGGCAGTCTGGGCTCTAGGAATCAACCACACCACCGCACCGCTGGACATGCGGGGCCGGTTTGCATTTGCCATGGACGAGGTGCAGCCGCACCTGAACGCGCTGCGCCAGTCGCTGGACCGCAACCCCGAGGCGGCCATTGTCTCCACCTGCAATCGCACCGAGATCTACTGCGCCGGCGACGAAGCCGCCATGGAGCAGACCCTGGCCTGGCTGGCCCAAAGCGGCGGTGTCTCCGCCCATGAGCTGCGTACCCACATCTACCACCTTGAAGGCGACCAGGCCGCGCGCCACGCCTTCCGGGTCGCCAGCGGACTGGACTCCATGGTGCTGGGCGAGCCCCAGATCCTGGGCCAGATCAAGGACGCGGTGCGCGCCGCTGACGCCGCCGGTGCGCTGGGCACCACCCTGTCGCAGTTGTTCCAGCGCTCGTTTGCGGTGGCCAAGGAAGTGCGCAGCTCCACCGAGATTGGCGCCCACTCCATCAGTATGGCCGCTGCCGCCGTGCGCCTTTCGGGCCAGCTGTTTGAAGATCTGGCCAAAGTGAAGGTGCTGTTTGTGGGTGCGGGCGAAATGATTGAGCTCTGCGCCACGCACTTTGCAGCCAAGAACCCGCAGTCGATTGCCATTGCCAACCGCACGCTGGAGCGTGGCGAAAAGCTGGCCCAGCGCTTTGGCGCCGAAGTCATGCGCCTGGCCGACCTGCCCGAGCGCCTGCATGAGTTCGACGCCATCATCAGCTGCACCGCTAGCACCCTGCCCATCATCGGCCTGGGCGCGGTGGAGCGGGCCTTGAAGAAACGCCGCCACCGTCCCCTCTTCATGGTGGACCTGGCCGTGCCGCGCGACATCGAGCCCGAAGTCAAGTCGCTGGACGATGTGTTCCTCTACACCGTCGATGACCTGGCAGGCGTGGTGCAGACCGGCCAGGCCAACCGGCAAGCCGCCGTGGCCCAGGCCGAGGCCATTGTGGACGCCGGGGTGCAAAGCTTTATGCACTGGGTAGAGCAGCGCAACACGGTGCCCCTGATCCAGCAGCTCAACACCCAGGCCGAGCAATGGCGCGCTGCCGAGCTGGCCCGCGCCCGAAAGCTGCTGGCCCGTGACGGCGATATTGAGGCCGCCATGGAAGCGCTGGCCAAGGGCCTGACACAAAAAATGCTGCACGGCGCCATGGCCGAGCTGCGCTCGGGCGACGCCCAGGCCCGTGAGCGGGCCAGCCACGCCATCGAACACTTCTTCCTGCGTAAAGAACGTTAGCGACGCCCCGCGCGCCGCTGCCCCTGCCCCGCGCTGTGCAGCCGGGGCCCTTGTTTCTTTGCCTCCTTTTGCCTTGCCACCATGAAACCCTTTTTGCGCCAACAACTTGCCCGCTATGCCGACCGCCTGGGGGAGCTGGAATTCTTGCTCTCGCGCGAAGACATCATGCAGGACATGAAGCAGTTCCTGGCCCTCTCGCGCGAGCACACCGAGGTGGGTGCCGTGGCCAGCCGCTGGAGCCGCTTCCAGCAGCGCGAGGCCGATCTGGCGGCCGGCCAGGAGATGCTCCAAGGCGCCGCTGATGACGCCGAGATGCTGGAGATGGCGCAGGATGAAGTGGACAGCGCTATCGCCGAACTGGCCACGCTCGAGCAGGAACTCCAGCGCATGCTGCTGCCCAAGGACCCCGACGACGCAAGGCCAGCCTTTGTCGAGATTCGCGCCGGCACCGGTGGCGATGAATCGGCCCTGTTTGCCGGTGACCTGGCGCGCATGTACACCCGCTACTGCGATGCCCAGGGCCTGAAGACCGAGATCATGAGTGCATCGGACAGCGAGCTAGGCGGCTACAAGGAAGTGGTGCTGCGCGTCGAAGGCACGGCCATGACGGCGGCCGGCTCCTACGGCGCCTACGGCATGCTCAAGTTTGAGTCGGGTGGCCACCGCGTGCAGCGCGTGCCCGCCACCGAAACCCAGGGCCGCATCCACACCAGCGCCTGCACCGTGGCCGTGCTGGCCGAGCAGGACGAGGCCGAGGCCATCAAGATCAACCCCGCCGACCTGCGCATCGATACCTTCCGCGCCAGCGGCGCCGGTGGCCAGCACATCAACAAGACCGACTCGGCGGTGCGCATCACCCACCTGCCCACCGGCATCGTGGCCGAGTGCCAGGACGGGCGCAGCCAGCACAGCAACAAGGCGCAGGCCCTGAAGGTGCTGACCGCGCGCATCCACGAAAAGGACCGGGCCGAGCGCGCCGCCAAGGACGCCGCGGAACGCAAGAGCCTGGTGGGCAGCGGCGACCGCAGCGACCGCATACGCACCTACAACTTCCCGCAGGGGCGGCTCACCGACCATCGCATCAACCTCACGCTGTACAAGCTCTTGGGCATCATGGAAGGTGACCTGGGCGATGTGATCGAGGCGCTGCAGGCCTACGAAGCTGCGCAGCAGATGGCGGCACTTGAGCTCAACGCCTAAGCCCAGGCCCTGCACCCAAGCCAGCCCATGACACTCGTACTGGCCTTGCAGCAGGCGCAGAAGCTCGGGCTGGCTCGCCTGGATGCGCAGATGCTGCTGCTGCATGCGCTGGGCCGCAACCCGCATGACCGCGCCTGGCTGCTGGCCCACGGCGACGATGCGCTGCCTGCCGATCTGCAGACGCCGTGGCAGAACCTGGTGCAGCGCCGTGCTGCCGGTGAGCCGCTGGCCTACCTCACCGGCTTCAAGGAATTCTTTGGGCTGAGGCTGGCAGTGGATGCCCGCGTGCTGGACCCACGCGCAGATACCGAGACTCTGGTGGAGTGGGCGCTGGAGCACATGCAAGGCCAGACGCCCGGCGCCGCCATGGACCTGGGCACCGGCAGCGGCGCCATTGCCCTGGCTCTGCAGCAGCGCTTCCCCAGCTGGCAGGTGCACGCCCTGGATTTCAGCGCGGACGCACTGGCGGTGGCCCAGGCCAATGCCCGGCGCCTGCACCTGCCCCTGGTCTTTCACCAGGGCGCCTGGTTTGATGGCATGGCCCAGCGCTTTGCGCTGATCGTCTCCAACCCGCCTTACATTGCCGAGCAGGACCCGCACCTGGCGGCCTTGCAGCATGAGCCGCTGCAGGCCCTGGCCAGCGGAGCCGACGGCCTGCAAGACATTCGCACCATCGTCCGGCAGGCCGCCGACCATCTGCTGCCCGGTGGCTGGCTGCTGCTGGAGCATGGCTACGACCAGGCCGCAGCGGTTTGTCAGATCTTGAAGGAAGCCGGCTTTGACAGCGTGCAGTCGCGCCATGACCTGGCGGGGCTGCTGCGTTGCAGCGGCGGCCAGTGGCAGGGCCCCACTGCCAACTGAAGCCCCCGCCTCCAACCCTATTACCAACGGAATCAAAAATCATGGCCAACGCCCCCGCCTGCCCCCAATGCACCCTGCAAAACACCTACCCCGACGGCAGCAACTTTGTCTGCGCCGATTGCGGCTTTGAATGGCCCCAGGAGGCAGCCGCCTCGGATGAGGAAGAGACTTCCGTGGTGAAAGACAGCAACGGCCAAGTGCTGCAGGACGGTGACTCGGTGGTGCTGATCAAGGACCTCAAGGTCAAGGGCAGCTCGACCGTGCTCAAGATGGGCACCAAGGTCAAGAGCATCCGCCTGGTAGGCGGCGACCATGAGGTGGACTGCAAGATGGACGGCGGCAGCTTTATGCTGAAGGCCTGCTTTCTGAAGAAGGCGTAGGCGGCTGGTCACAGACCACGCACAGCTTGTTGCCATCCAGGTCGCGGAAGTAGGCGCCGTAATAGTGGGGCGTGTAGTGCGGGCGCAGGCCCGGCAGTCCCTCGCTCTTTCCACCAAGTTCCATGGCGCGGGCATAGGTGCGGTCCACCGCTTCACGGCTGCTGGCCAGCAAGGCCACCATCTGGCCATTGCCCACCGCATGGGGCTGGCCGTCATAGGGCCGGGTCATCAGGAACAGGGGACGCGGGGCCTGTGGTGACACCCAGCCGGCCCAGCCGTTCTCGGGTTCGCTGAACTTCAGGACCAGGCCCAGCTCGGGCAGCACCGCGCTGTAGAAACCGAAGGCACGCGCAAAGTCGGTGATGCCGACCGTCACATGCGAAATCACGCCGCCACTTCTTCAGCAAGCGGGCTGGCCGCGTGCAGTGACAGGCCAAGGCGGTTCACGCCGCTGACCAGCGCCTTGAGCGAGGCGGTGACGATGTTGCTGTCCAGCCCCACGCCATAGCGCTCGGCGGTGCCGCCAACGGCGGCCAGCTCCACGAAGGCGCAGGCCTGGGCATCGCCGGCCTGCTGGCTGGGCTTGGTGGAGCGCTCTTCAAAGCTGCGCACCTGCACCGCCAGGCCGGCGCTGTGCAGCGCGTGCACGGCGGCGTCGATCGGGCCATTGCCCATGCCGCGCAGGCTCCACTCACGGCCACTGGCCTGCAAGCGCAACTCTATCCCCTGCACATGCACATTGCCCACTGCAGCGGCCTCAAACAGATGGTGGCCGAGGTAGCGCACCTTGGCTTGGGGCGCATGCAGATAGGTGGCATCAAACAGCTTCCAGATGGCTTGCGCGCTCATCTCGCCGCCATGGGCATCGGTGTAGGCCTGCACCTCGGCCGAAAACTCCACCTGCAGGCGCCGCGGCATGACCACGCCGTAATCCACTTCCATCAGATAGGCCACCCCGCCCTTGCCGCTCTGGCTGTTGACGCGAATCACCGAGTCATAGCTGCGGCCCAAGTCCGCCGGGTCTATGGGCATATAGGGCACGTTCCAAAGCGTATCGGGCTTCTGGGCGGCCAGGCCCTTCTTGATGGCATCCTGGTGCGAGCCGCTGAAGGCGGTGAACACCAGGTCGCCCACGTAAGGGTGGCGCGGGTGGATGGGCAGCTGGTTGCAATGCTCCACGGTGCGCGCCACGGCATTGATGTCGGAGAAGTCCAGCCCCGGCGCAATGCCCTGGGTATAGAGGTTGAGCGCCAGGGACACGATGTCCACATTGCCGGTGCGCTCGCCGTTGCCGAAGAGGCAGCCTTCCACCCGGTCGGCGCCGGCCATCAGTCCCAGCTCGGCGGCCGCCACGGCGGTGCCGCGGTCGTTATGCGGGTGCAGGCTCAGGATGACGCTGTCGCGCCGCGCCAGGTTGCGGTGCATCCACTCGATCTGGTCGGCATAGACATTGGGGGTGGAGCCTTCCACCGTGGCCGGCAGGTTGAGGATGACCTTGTTGGATGGCGTGGCACCCCACTCAGCGGTAACCGCGTTGCAGATCTCCAGCGCAAACTCGGGCTCGGTGCTGCTGAACACCTCGGGGCTGTATTCCAGCATGAACTCGGTTTCCGGCTGGGCAGCGGCAAGCTCCTTGATCAGGCGGACCGACTGCACCGCCATCTCGATGATCTCGGCCTTCTGCATGCCGAACACCACCTCACGGAACACCGGGGCCGTGGCGTTGTACACGTGCACGATGGCACGGCGTGCGCCCACCAGCGACTCGAAGGTGCGGCGGATCAGGTGCTCGCGTGACTGGGTGAGCACCTCGATGGTGACGTCCTGGGGAATGTGGCCACCCTCGATCAGGCTGCGCACGAAATCAAAATCGGTCTGCGAGGCGCTGGGAAAGGCCACCTCGATTTCTTTGAAGCCGACCTCGCACAAGGTACGGAACATGCGCATCTTGCGCTCGCCGTTCATGGGCTCGAACAGGGATTGGTTGCCGTCCCGCAGGTCGCTGCTCATCCAGATCGGTGCCGCCGTCAGGCTGCGCGAGGGCCATTGGCGGTCGCTGAGTTGGATGCCTTGAAAGGCGCGGTACTTGGTGGCGGGCTGGGCTAACACGGTGCACTCCTGGCGTGGAAAGACTACGGGGGCTGAAAACGATATGGTATGCCACCATCTCCCGCAGACTATTGCCAAGTCATGCCAAAAATCGGTTGAATTAAATTTTTATGGCCAAAAAATTCATTTTTCAGCCATTAACCGCCTAAGACAGTGGTTTGCCGTTGGCAAAGCCGGCAATCACCTCACGCAACTGGTCCAGCTTCACCGGCTTGCTGATGAAGGCATTGGCGCCAGCAGCCATGGCCTGCTCGCTGGCCTCGTTCATCACGTCGGCCGTGAGCACCACGATGGGCACCTGCGCCATGGGGATGTCCAGGGCGCGGATGCTGCGCGAGGCCGCCAGGCCGTCCATCACCGGCATGTTCACATCCATCAGAATCAGGTCGAAGTGCTCCTGCTGCACCTTTTGCACCGCCAGTTCTCCGTTTTCGCAGTAGGCCACCTGGCATCCCATGCGCCCCAGCAGCACGCCTACCAGCTTCTGGTTGATGGGGTGGTCTTCCACCACCAGCACGCGCATGCTGTCGCCTTGCGGCTGGCTTGGGCTGCCCACGCCCGCTGCAGGCGGCAGCGACGGCACCGCTGCCGCCTGGACAGGGGCAACTTCAGCAGGCGCCGGGGTATCACCTGCCTGCAAAGGCGCAAGCGCTGAATCTTGCTCCCCTGCTTGCACCGCACTGGGGTCGCCCAGGGGAAGGCACAGCCGCACGCTGAAAGTGGAGCCCACACCCACTTCGCTTTTCACCGTGATTTCGCCGTCCATCATGCGCGCCAGGGACTGCGATATCTCCAGGCCCAGGCCGGTGCCCCCAAAGCGGCGGGTGCTGCTGTCATCCACCTGGTAGAAGCGCTGGAACAGGCGCGACAAGACCGATGCGTCCATGCCGATGCCGGTGTCCTCGATGTCAAAGCAAAGGGTCACCCGCTGCTCGGACTCCATGGGCGCATGAACGGTCAGCACCACCTGGCCGCTGGCCGTGAACTTGATGGCATTGCTGACGAGGTTGAACAGGATCTGCTTGACCCGGGTGTCATCGGCCAGCAGCACCGGCAAGGGCTCGCTGGGCCGCTCGATGGCAAAGCGCAGGCCCCGGCTCCTGGCCAGGGGAAGCATCAGGGCATTCACCTCTTTGAGCAGGCGCGCCAGATCCACATCTTGCGGCTTGAGACTCAGGTTGCCGGTATCCAGGGCGGAAGAATCCAGGATGTCGTTGAGCAAGGTCAGCAGGTGGTTGGCCGAACCCTGGGCCGTCTCAATGAAGTCGGCCTGCTGGGCGGTGAGCGAGGTTCCCTGCAGCAGGCCCAGCATGCCCATCAGGCCGTTGAAAGGCGTGCGCAGCTCATGGCTCATATTGGCCAGGAACTGGCTCTTGCCGCGGTTGGCCGCCTCAGCCCGCAGTTGCGCCTGGCGTAGTTCGTCGGTGAGTTTTTCCAGGGCCAGGCGCTCGGCCTCCATGCGCTTTTGCCGCATCACCAAGGCGCCCGAGGCAATGATGAGCAGGGCCAGCTGCGCCAGGGTCAGCCACACGATTAAGGTGTTTTGCTGGCGCATGGCGTCGGCCTGGCGCTCCATCAGGCGCGCCACTTCGGAGTCTGCCGCCAGGGTCATGGCCTGCACATCAGAACCCAGTGCCTCGAACTCCTGCAGTGCATGGGCCAGGCGCTGGCGGTCCAGCTCCTTGGCCGCCAAAGCCTGGTCCATTTCCGCCACAACCGGCTCCAGGCGCGGAATCACCCTGCGGTATTCCTCCCGGGGTGTCAGGATCGACACGCTGGGGCTCTCCCGCAGCAAGGTCAGTCGACTCAAGAAAATGTCGTAGCGCAGGTTCAGTGCGTCGACATCGGGTGAGCTGGGGTTGGCCAGAGTCACCGCCAGCGCCTGGCGGGTGCGAAGAAATTCACGCTCAAACTGGAACACCAGGGCGGTGAGCGAGTCTGAGCGGATGGCGCTGCTTTGCTCAATGGCGCGCTTCTGCGCCAGCTCAAACACCAACAAGGAGGCCATGGCCAGCGCCATGGTGGCCGTCCCCAGCGCCAGCCAAAGCAGATAGCGCTGGTTGTTGGTGCGGCCCAGCATCAGGGCATTACTCTATGGTGAGCGACTTGAGCTGCCAGGCCGAACGTTCGTAGTAGGTGGAGGAGCGCAGCTCGGCCTTGGTGTCGTAGGGATAGACGATGAACAAGGGGCCCTTGGTCTTGACCGGGATGTCGGCGTCATTCATCTTGTGGGCCAGGATCACGTCAAACTTCTGCGCATCGTCCAGGGGAATGCTGCTTTGGTAGTCATTGAGCGCAGCGGCCTTGATGGTGGTGCCGGTGGCCTTGGCAGCTGCCAGCACGTCACGCAGCAAAGGCCCGGTGAACTTGATGGGCTGCTTGTCCCAGGGCGTCATGGTGGTGAAGGTGCGCTGGGGCAGCTTTTCAATCATGGCCAGGTCAAACACCGCCGCCGTGGGCGTGTTCTTCTCGGCCACATTGCCATTGATGGTCAATATCACCTTGCCGGTGGCCGGTGGCAATGCACTGGCCGACTGCGCCAGGCAGAACGCCAGCATGGCCGCAAAAATCTGGAATACACGAAGCAGGTTTATGCGCATACGAATTCCTTTATTTTGATAAAAGCAGTAATTATGAGCCCTGAAATGCCTGAAACAAGCACTTTTAATCAGTGGTGGTGCCCATGGGCGCCATGCACGTGCCCGTGGGCAATTTCCTCTTCGGAAGCTGCCCGCACCTCCAGCACTTCGATGTCAAAACGCAGGGTCTTGCCGGCCTGGGGATGGTTGCCGTCCAGGTACACGGTATCACCCTTGACCTTGAGCACGGTAAAGATGATGGTGCGGCCGTTTTCATCGCTGCCCCTGAGCTGGCCACCCACCTTCACGCCGGGTGGAAACTGGGTCTTGGGAATGGTTTGCAGCAGGCCTTCGTCGCGTTCACCGAAAGTGTCTTGGGGCGCGAGCTCAAGGCGCACCTTGTAGGGCGCTTCCTTGCCTTCCAACGCTTCTTCGATCTTGGGGAAGGTGTTGCCATAGCCACCGTGCAGGTAAGACATGGGTTCCTTGCTGGCGTCGATGACATTTCCAGCCGTGTCGGTGATGGTGTAGCGCAGGGTGACGGCAGCGTTTTTTCGATTTTCATGGT
>Ga0228700_1002101_pt1 | contig 11045 bp, 15 predicted proteins | sample McNCre317_Aug_MG_FD_178019 | JGI IMG/M metagenome (GOLD analysis project Ga0228700, IMG submission 178019) | Freshwater microbial communities from McNutts Creek, Athens, Georgia, United States - 3-17_Aug_MG | ecosystem: Environmental > Aquatic > Freshwater > Creek | place: USA: Georgia...
TTGATTCCGCCATGGTGCGGGTGCAACGTTAAACACCAAGAGGTCCTCTATGAAACGTCGTGATTTTTCTTTGGCGGCTGTCAGCGCAGCGGCTGTGACAGGCTTGCCTCTGCACGCGCAAGCCCAAGGCCCTGCTGCCGCGAAGAAGCCCATCGAGGGCACAGACTATTTGGCGCTCGACAAGCGCGTGCCCACGGATGTGGGGGCGGGCAAGATTGAGGTGATCGAGTTCTTCTGGTACAGCTGCCCGCACTGCAATGCGTTTGAGCCACAGTTTGCCGCGTGGAAAAAAGCAGCCCCTAAAGATGTGGTGGTGCAACGCGTGCCTGTGCGCTTCCGCGACGACTTTGAGCCACAGCAGCGCGCGTACTACGTGTTCGAGTCGCTCAACATGGTGGATGCCATGCATGGCAAGTTGTTCCATGCCATTCACACCGAGCGCCAACAGCTCAACAGCGCGCAAGCTCTGGCGGCATGGGTGGGTAAGAACGGTTTACCCGAACAAAAATTCATCGAGACATTCAACAGCTTTGGTGTGGCGAGCAAAGCACGCCGAGCCACTCAGTTGCAAGAAGCCTTCAAGGTGCAGGGTGTGCCGGCTTTGGGCATTGCTGGGCGGTTCTACACCGATGGTTCGCTGACCCAAACCATGGACCGTTCGCTGCAAGTCGCTGAATACCTGATTGGCGAAGTTCGTCGCGGTCGTTAAGCCCTAGACGCAACGTGCGTCAAACGCACGAAGTCAGCACGAAAATTGCTATTGTTAGGTGGTTAGAATGCCATCAACTTAACGAGCAATATTCGTGCCTTGACTTCAGTCGCTTCTTTCTCGCTCATGCTTTTGCTGGCCATTGTGCCGGTAGCGGCGTCGGCGGAAAAAGCAGACCGTGACAAACCCACCAACATCGAAGCCGATAACTTGGTGCACGATGAGCTTAAGCAAGTCAGCATCTTTACAGGGCATGCCGTGTTAACGCGTGGCACCATGGTCATGCGTGGTGAGCGCATTGAAATGCGTGAAGATGTCGATGGCTATCAATTCGGAACCATTTTTCCTGGCCCCAACAAGCGAGCCTTTTTTCGTCAAAAGCGCGAGGGCAATGACGAGTTCATGGAAGGCGAAGCAGCACGCATTGAGTTTGATGGCAAGGCCGATCGCGTCAAGTTGATGGATGCCGCTGAAGTGCGTCGTTACCGTGGCGCCGTGTTGAATGACACGATGACGGGCAAGCTCATCATTTATGAAAACCTCACCGACGTTTTTAGCATCGATGGTCAGCGCACCCAAGAAGGTGGCAAACCCAGCAGTGGTCGTGTGAAAGCCATCTTGGCGCCGCGTAGCAAAACATTGGATAAACCGTGATCGAAACGCTTTCACCCACGCACCCTGTCGATGTGACCGAGAGTCGCTTAGAGGCGCGCCATTTGCAAAAATCGTATGGCAGCCGCAAGGTGGTGCACGATGTGTCCATCTCTGTCAAAAAGGGCGAGGTCGTTGGTTTGTTGGGCCCGAACGGCGCCGGTAAAACAACGTCGTTTTACATGATCGTGGGCTTGGTGCGTGCCGATGGCGGCAGCATCACCATCGACGGTCAGCCGGTGGCGCATTTGCCTATTCATCGTCGTTCGCGTTTGGGTTTGAGCTACTTGCCGCAAGAAGCGTCGATCTTTCGCAAGCTCAATGTGGAAGACAACGTGCGCGCCGTGCTGGAGTTGCAGCGCGACGAAGATGGCAAGCCGCTGCAACACGACGACATTGAAAAACGTTTGACGTCGCTGTTGCAAGAGTTGCGTGTCGATCACTTGCGCATGTCGCCCTCAGTGGCGTTGTCTGGTGGTGAACGTCGCCGTGTCGAGATTGCGCGCGCCTTGGCCACCAACCCCCGCTTTATTTTGTTGGACGAACCCTTTGCGGGTATTGACCCCATTGCGGTGATTGAGATTCAACGCATCATTGGTTTCTTGAAAGCGCGTGGCATGGGTGTGCTCATCACCGATCACAACGTGCGCGAGACGCTGGGCATTTGTGACCACGCGTGCATCATCAGCGATGGCCGCGTTTTGGCGCAGGGCACGCCACATGAAATCATCGAGAACGCGGACGTGCGTCGCGTTTATTTGGGCGAACACTTCCGAATGTGACCATGAAACAAGGCTTATCACTTCGCGTTTCCCAACATCTGGCGCTCACGCCCCAGTTGCAGCAGTCCATTCGACTGCTGCAGTTGTCGACCCTCGAATTGAGCCAAGAGATTGAGCAAATGCTCGACGAGAACCCGTTTCTCGACAAAGAGTTTGAAGAAGCCCCTCGCGAAGAATTCGGTTTAGACAAAGCAGATGCCCCCGCACGCGATGACGATGCAGACGCCCCGCGCGAAGTGCCATCGCTCGACGGTGGCATGTCTGAAATCAGCGTCGACAACACCGCCAGCGACACCGAGCCCAGCGTCGACGGTGTGGCCGAAAGCTGGGACGGTGACGGCAGCGTCGAGTTTTCTGCGGACGACTCCGAATGGGGCGGTGACGCACCTGCCAGCAATAACAACAACACCGCCGACAGCGATGCTGCCGACGCCACCGAGCTGGCGCGCATGCAAGAGTCGCTGGCGTCGCATCTGCACCGCCAAGCGCTGGCGCTGCGTTTGAGCCCGACCGACCAAGCGGCTTTGCGCTACTTGATTGAAAACCTCAACGACGACGGCTACCTCGAAGACACGCTGCGCAGCTTGGCTGAAGGCTTAGGCAGTGACGACGAAGAACAAATTGAAGAACTCGAACACCGCTTCCAAGTGGCCTTGTCGCTGCTGCAAAGCCTAGAGCCTGTGGGCGTGGGCGCGCGCGATTTGGCCGAGTGTTTGATCTTGCAGCTCAAAGCTTTGGAGCCCAAAGGCGAAGAGGCTTTGCAGATTCGCGACACTGCCATTCGCATGTGCAAGCAACCGATGGACATGTTGGCCAAGCGCGATTTCAAACGCTTGGCCGTGTTGGTGGGTGACAGCGAAGCCAATGTGAAAGTGGCGATTGCCTTGATTGGTCGCCTAGAGCCCAAGCCTGGCCGCCGCTTTGCGGATGTCGAGCGCCATGTGGTGGTGCCTGATGTGTTGGTTACCCGTGTGGGTAAATCAACCACCGCACCCAAGTTCAAGGTGGCGCTCAACCCCGATGTCATGCCGCGTCTGCGCGTGCACGACATTTACGCCAACGCCCTCAAGGGTGGCAAAGGCGAAGCGCACGCAGGCTTGCAACAGCGTTTGCAAGAGGCGCGCTGGTTTATTAAAAACATTCAGCAACGCTTTGACACCATCTTGCGTGTGAGCAATGCAATTGCCGAGCGTCAAAAGAACTTCTTCATCCACGGCGAACTCGCCATGCGCCCGATGGTGCTGCGCGAGATTGCCGAAGAGCTGGGGCTGCACGAGTCCACCATTAGCCGCGTGACGACCAACAAATACATGAGCACGCCCTATGGCACATTTGAGCTCAAGTATTTCTTTGGCTCAGGGCTGGAGACGGACAGTGGCAACAACGCTTCTAGCACGGCGGTGCGCGCGTTGATCAAGCAATTTGTGGCGAGCGAGAACCCCAAAAAACCGCTGTCGGATAATCAGCTCTCCGAAATGCTCAAAGAGCAAGGCATTGAGTGCGCCCGCCGCACCGTGGCCAAATACCGTGAAGCGCTGCGCATTGCGCCCACGACCCTGCGCAAAGCGCTTTAAAGAATTCTATGAACCAACTGCATCTCTTCCTGCCCTGTGCGGCCGGCGTTGAAACCTATCTGGCCGAAGAGGTCCGACACATCACGGGCGTGGGTGACGAAGACTTGCGCGTGTTTCGCGCCGGTGTGATGGTGCGTACCTCGTGGCGCGATGTGATGAAGCTCAACTTGCACAGCCGCTTGGCGCAACGCGTGTTGGTCGAGTTGTCGCACACCATGTACCGCCAAGAGCAAGACCTTTATCGTGCGGCCTGCGAGGTGGCGTGGGAGTTGTGGTTCTCGCCGAAGGAATCGTTCAAGATTGAAATCACCGCGCAACACAGCCCGTTGAAGAGCTTGAACTTTGCCGCGCTCAAAGTGAAAGATGCGGTGGCGGATCGCTTCCGTCACAAGTTCGGTGTGCGTCCCGATGTCAACACGCAGTGGCCCGATGCGCGTATCTACGCGCACCTGACCACCGATGAGTGCACGCTCTACATCGACACCTCGGGCGAGCCCTTGTTCAAGCGCGGTTGGCGCGCCGACAAAGGCGATGCCCCGCTGAAAGAAACCCTCGCCGCCGCCATGTTGGCTGCCAGCGGTTGGAGCATGGGCGATGGCACACCCGCTAACCCAGATGGACTTGTGGCGCAAGGCGTGCCGCTGTACGACCCTTGCTGCGGCAGCGGCACCATCGCGGTAGAGGCGGCGCAAATTGCTTGCAACATTGCACCGGGTTCGATGCGCAAGTTTGGTTTCCAAAAACTCATTCCTTACCAAGAGCACGTGTGGCATGGCTTGCTCGACAACGCCCGCGCGCAAGAGTGCGAACCTCGCGCGCCCATTTACGGCAGTGATGTGGCCTTCCGTATGGTCGACTTCGCGCAACGCAACGCCGAGCGCGGCGGTGTGGCCCACGCCGTGCAACTGCGCGGTGGCGATGCCTTGCAACGCATGCCCCCCTGCGATGTGCCGGGTGTGATGTTGGTCAACCCACCGTATGGCGAGCGTATCGAAGTCGCAGGTATTGCGGGTGCGGCACGTCGTGCACGCTACTCGCCGCCGACCGAATATGTGTCGCCCTACGAAGACGTGGATCAACACGGCGATGCGGGTTTTGATGAAGGTGGTTCTGAAAATGGCATGGTGCGCGACGACGTGCCACGTTTCGGCGCGCGCGACATTGCACAAACCGAAGACGGCGGCGACTTCTTTGCGCAACTCGCCAGTCACTGGAAGAAAAACTACGCAGGTTGGAGCGCATGGATGTTGACGCCTGACCTCAAGTTGCCAAGTCGCATGCGCTTCAAAGAATCACGCCGCGTGCCCATGTGGAACGGCCCGATTGAATGCCGCATGTTCCGCTTTGACTTGCGTGCCGGCTCGATGCGTAGCAAACCCAACGATGCGACATCCGGCAAAGATCAAGGCGCGTCAGCATCGTGAGCAACACCGCAGCGGTTGCGCCCGTGCGTGTGGTGCTGGACACCAACATCGTGCTCGACCTGTGGCTCTACAAAGATCCAGCCACGCCTGCTTTGTTGGTTGCGCTTGAAAATAAAACCATCCAATGGTTGGCCACGCAAGTCATGCGTGACGAGCTAGAGCGCGTGTTGGCTTATACGCACATCGTCAAGCGATTGGCGTTCAGCCAGCTCAAAGCTGAAGACATCTTGGCGCAGTGGGACGCACATGCCCAGCTGATGCCCATTGCACCGAAGTGCCAGTTCGTTTGCAAAGACGGTGACGATCAAAAGTTCATCGACCTCGCAGCACAACACCAAACCCAACTCATCAGCAAAGACAAAGCGGTGTTGACCATGCGCAACCGCATGGTTCGGCTGGGTGTTGCAGTTGGCAAAGCTTTTCCTGCTGCGCTGCCTGCTTAAACGTCCGACGGTGGTGATGTGCAGGTGCGCGGTGTTTGCGTGGCTTAGTGCTGCTGCAGCAAATCCAGCAAGGTCTTGAGCGCGTGATGTGTGGCGGCTTCACGCACGGCGGCACGGTCGCCGCTGAAGTGCATCACTTCTGTTTTGACCCACGCCGTTTCAGCGCCCAGCGTTGGGCCTGCATCGCTGGGCGTGGCCCACGCAAACCAAACAGTGCCCACGGGTTTGTCGGCGCTGCCGCCTGTGGGGCCCGCAACACCGGTCACCGCAAGCGTCACTTGCGCGTGCGAGCGGCGCATCGCGCCCAAGGTCATGGCTTGCGCCACCGCTTTGCTCACTGCGCCGTGTTCGGCAATCAAGGCGGAGTCCACGCCTAGCATTTCATACTTGGCTTCGTTGCTGTACGTCACAAAGCCGCGTTCAAACCAATGGCTAGAGCCTGACAAGTCGGTGCAGTTGGCGGCGATCATGCCGCCGGTGCAGCTCTCGGCCGTGGCCAGCATCCAGCCGTGTTGTTGCAATACGTCGGCGAGTTGCTCTGTCAACGTGTGTGTGCTCATAGAGACCTCCAAATCGCAAAGACCAACAACGTGCAAAACGCGGCTACCAAGTCATCAAAAATAATGCCCCAACCGCCGCGCCAACCAAAACCTTTGAACAAGCTGTCTGCCCAGCGTACAGGTCCGGGCTTGGCAGCATCAAAGTAACGAAACAGCACAAACGCGCCCAACTGACCTGCAAACGTGGTGGGTGTCACCAACCACAGCACCAACCAAAACGCGATGACCTCGTCCCACACAATCGCACCGGGGTCGGCCACGCCCATGTGGCGTGCAGTGACGGTGCAAGCCCACCAACCGACCAATGTCGATGCGGCAATCAGCATCCCCATTTGGACGGGTGTTAACCAAACTTGCAAGAGTGCAAACACGGCCCACGCCCATAACGTGCCTGCGGTGCCGGGTGCGATGCGCGACAGGCCCGAGCCTGCGCCCAAGGCGATGAAGTGGGCGGGGTGAGAGAGTAAAAAACGACGGTTCAGCATGTGGTTCAAGCGTGTTTGAGCCACTGGGCCCAGTGGTCAATACAAGCGCGAATTTTAGGAAGGCGGTGGCGACCTGCGAGCATGAATGCGCTCAGAGGAATGGGCGCGTCATCTAGCTCGGAGGGCAGCACTTCGACCAGCTTGCCTTGCGCCACCAAGGGCGCTGCCACGACGGAAGTGATGCGTGCAATGCCAAGTCCGGCAATGGCCATCGACGCGACCGTGGCGGTATGGTCTGCGCTGAATGGTCCCGAGGCGTGGACGGTTGCACCGCTTTTGAATACCCACACATTCAAGTGATCGTGTTGGCTGTTGGCAATCAGATCGTGTGCTGATAACTCCGCAATTGACCTCGGTGTGCCGCGCGATTGCAAGTATGTCGGGCTGGCGTAGAGGTGGCGTTGCAGCTGGCCAATGGGGCGCACCACAAACGTGTCCGTTTGTGGCTCACCGGTCCGAATGGCAATGTCGATGCCATCGCGCGCCATATCGACCAAGGCGTCGTCCACACGAAAGTCGATGCGCAAATCGGGGTGTTGTTGGTGAAGGCTGGGCAGGCTCTCGACCAACAAGTGCTGGGCAATGATGGCGCTCATGCTGATGCGCACCAAGCCGGAAATGCTGTCGCGTGCTTGGCCAAATTCTGCGTCTAGGGCATCGAGCTCACTCAAGATGCGCGAGGCGTAGCTTTGCAAAATGTCGCCCTCGGGTGTGAGTGATAGACCGTGCGTGGTGCGCAACACAAGCTGCGTGCCATAAGTGGCTTCGATGCGCTGCAGCCCGCGTGAAATTTGGCTCACAGGTGCGTTGCGCTCGCGCGCCACAGCCGACAGCGTGCCGAGCGCGGCGACGCGTGCAAACAGTCGTAAATCATCAAAGCTCAAATCGGCCATGACTGCATGGTAATAGAGTGGGCGTGCGCTAGGGTTTGCGCTGGCTGCAAAACCGATTTGCCGTGTGTGGTGTTTCGCAGAGGGGGCTTGAAAAATAAAGTTGCGTCACTGATTGACCTCGATAGGAGAACCGTGATGTTGAATTTTCCGTATCCCCCTGTAGCCCCTGAGTTGCGTTCGCTCAAACGTTATCAAACCCGGTTGTTGCGTCATCGCAAATTGCGTGTGGTGATGGTTGGACAACAGGGAGTTTGAAATGCCCATTTTGACTTTGAAGCTTTCAGAGCAAGCATGTGTCCAAAACACATCCGTGTTGGCGCAAGCCTTGACTGCGTTGAGCCACCGCGTGTTGCACAAGCGTTCGGATGTCACGTCGGTGGTGTTGCAACGCATCGCACAAGAGGATTGGTGGGTGGGCGGCGAGGTGTCTGCGCAAGTGTTTGCTCAGTTGGATATTCGCATCACACAAGGCACCAACACCGAGGAGGAGAAGGCCGCCTTTATTTCGCAGGCGTATGCGCTGTTGTCTGAGCACTTAGGCAACGGGCAGGTGTTGCACGCCACCAGCTACATCAGCGTGCAAGAGTTGCCTGGGACTGATTGGGGCTATGGTGGGCTCACCCAGCAGCAGCGTCGCGTGCAGCAGTCAACGCTTTAAGCAAAGTGGTCAAACGACGCAAAGCGTTTGGCAATCGGTTGACCTTGCAGGTCGAGCACCACCAAGCCTTGCTCTGCGGTGATGCGGCCAATGCGTGTGACGGGCGTATTGGTTTCCCACGCCGCCGCGTGCACCAGTTCGCGTTGGTTCACGGGAGCGGTGAAGCACAGCTCGTAGTCGTCGCCACCGGACAGGGCGAATTCGAGGCGTTTGTTCCAAGGCAACTCGGCCAGCACGGGGGTGATGCCTGCGGCCAAACGCGCTTCACCAAAAGCGCCTGCGGCTTGTAACCAACCCGTGTCAATTTGTGCGCCCACGCCGGAGCGTTTGAGGATGTGGCCCAAGTCACCCAGCAGTCCATCGCTCACGTCAATCGCGGCGTTGGCCACAGCGCGCAGCGCGGTTCCGAGCGCCACGCGGGGTGTGGGTTGTTCCATGCGCGCGCGGACTTGCTCAAACGCATCGCCTGACAACGTGTGTGTGCCACGAAACACCTCAAGCGCCAAGCGGGCATCGCCCACGGTGCCGCTGATGTAAATGTCGTCACCCACTTGCGCGTTTTGGCGCAGCAGCGCATCGCCTGGTGGCACTTCGCCAAACACGGTGATGCAAATGTTCAAGGGGCCTTGCGTGGTGTCGCCGCCCACCAGTTCGCAGCCGTGCGCATCAGCCAACGCCAACAGCCCGCGTGAAAAACCAGCGAGCCACGCTTCGTCGACGCGTGGCAATGCGAGTGCGAGGGTGAAGCCCAAAGGCTCTGCGCCCACTGCCGCCAAATCGCTCAGGTTCACGGCCAAGGCTTTATGGCCCAAACGCTCGGGGTCGACGGTGCTCAAAAAGTGGCGGCCCTCGACCAGCATGTCGCTGGAGACGGCCAGCTGCATGCCCGGCGTGGTGTTGAGCAACGCGCAGTCGTCGCCCACGCCCAAGGCGGCTTTGTGTGTGGGGCGCTTGAAGTAGCGCTCGATCAAATCAAATTCACCCATGGCGATCCGTCAGTGCAGGTTGCGTTTGCCAGGCTCGTCGCTGAGCGCATCGAGCACAAACATGGGGATGTCGACATCAAACTTTTCACCGTCTTCGGCTACGCAAAAGTAGCTGCCGTGCATGGTGCCTGTGGGCGTGCGCAAACGCGTACCGCTGGTGTATTCAAACTGCTCACCGGGTTTTAAGAAAGGCTGATGCCCGACCACGCCCAAGCCTTTGATCTTTTCGTGCGTGCCTTGCGAGTCGTTCACATTCCAGGTGCGTGAAATCAGCTGCGCCGCCACGTTGCCCACGTTGGTGATGGTGATCGTGTAGGCGAACATATACAAATCACCGTCTGGGTCGGACTGCTCAGACAGGTATTGCGGATGGACTTCGACTTGAAATTTGTAGCGTGGCATGGGGTGATTTTGGCCTAAGCCAGAAACCCCACCGAAGGGGTGAAATAATCACCCCATGACCAGCCCACGCCCCTCATTCAACATCGCCCCCTCTATCTTGTCTGCCGACTTCGCCCGTTTGGGCGACGAGGTGAAAAACGTCATCGCCGCAGGCGCTGATTGGATTCACTTCGACGTGATGGACAACCATTACGTGCCCAACCTCACGTTCGGCCCCATGATTTGCCAAGCCTTGAAGCCGCACGCCAAAACACCAGCGGGCGTGGCTGTGCCGATTGATGTGCACCTGATGATTTCGCCCGTCGATGCCTTGGCTGCCTCGTTTGCCGAAGCTGGCGCGGACTACATCAGCTTTCACCCTGACGCGAGCGGCCATGTGCACCGCAGCATCCAAGCCATCAAGAGCAAGGGCGTCAAAGCGGGCTTGGTGTTCAATCCTGCCGAGCCACTGGATGTGCTGGAGTGGACGATTGATGAGATTGACCTCATCCTCATCATGAGCGTCAACCCCGGCTTTGGTGGCCAAAGTTTCATCGACTCGGCGCTGCGCAAAATCGAGCAAGCCCGTAAGTTGATTGATGCCAGCGGCAAAGACATTCGCCTCGAAGTGGACGGTGGCATCAAGGCCGACAACATTCGCCGCGTGGCCGATGCGGGCGCCGACACCTTTGTGGCCGGTAGCGCGATTTTTGGCAAGCCCGACTACAAAGCCGTGATTGACCAAATGCGCGTAGCGCTGGCCTGACCCCATGCTGGCGCGCTTGAAAAGCTGGGCGCGTGGCATCAAGCGCGATGTGGTCACGGTCTACTTTGCCGCGCGTGACCCGCATGCGCCAAAACTCGCACGCTTTGTGGCCTTGGTAGTGGCCGCATACGCCCTGAGCCCCATCGATTTGATTCCAGACTTCATCCCCGTGCTCGGTTACGTGGATGACTTGCTCCTCGTGCCCTTGGGCTTGTTGTTGGTCCTACATTTGATGCCCGATGAGGTGCTGGCCCAAGCGCGCCTCAAAGCCGATGCGTTGTTGGCCAAGCCGCGTAGCTGGTTGGCGGCGGTGTGCTTTGTGATGATTTGGTTAGCGTTGGCCGTGTCACTGACGTTGCACAGGTTTAACTTAGGGTAAACCAACTTGCTAGCATTGGACACTTCGCATCTAATGAATAAGCTACAACTAATATGTTGTCAGCTTGGTTATCAACAAAGGTAAAAATTCGGATGTCACTCACGATTGGTGTTCCCTTAGAGATTGCCGCAGGCGAGTCTCGTGTGGCGGTTACTCCTGAAACCGCAAAGAAGCTGATGGCCCAAGGCCACAAAGTGCGTGTGCAATCTGGAGCTGGCATCGCTGCTAGCGTGCCCGACGATGCCTACGCCGCAGTGGGGGCTGAGCTGGTCAGCGCAGCGGCGGCATGGGCGAGTGACTTGGTGTTGAAAGTCCGCGCGCCTGAAGCGGCAGAAATTTCAAACGTTCAAGCAG
>Ga0228700_1002103_pt1 | contig 11034 bp, 20 predicted proteins | sample McNCre317_Aug_MG_FD_178019 | JGI IMG/M metagenome (GOLD analysis project Ga0228700, IMG submission 178019) | Freshwater microbial communities from McNutts Creek, Athens, Georgia, United States - 3-17_Aug_MG | ecosystem: Environmental > Aquatic > Freshwater > Creek | place: USA: Georgia...
CAGTACTCGGATAAAGTGTGTGTGCCACCGAACCAAGACTGTTGACCGGTAGTCGTAAGGAGCCAGACAAATCAGGTGAGCGGGCGTGAAAAAACCCGCCGGAGCGGGTGAATGTGGGGGAGGGGGGTTATTCAATCAATACAGTATTATCCGGTAATTTAGTATTGACAAAAACCATCATACTATGTCTTTCAACTCCACATTGAAGCATATGAGTTATCTTAAAATCCGGTTCATAATCTTTATTATTTAACATTTTTCTAGCTATATCTAATGATACATAAACCTTATTTTTTATCATATCATTATCGGCTTGAATGTTTTTCATTTTTATAAAGATTACATCTAACCATTCTTGTATATTTCCTTTTATATACGCCTTATTCATCTTCTACCGCTAGCACAGTCGACGTTTTTACATTTCGTACTATATTCATATTTTCAATTTCCGTACAATGGCCAAAACATGATAATAGCACAACCTACCTGAGTGGTTATAGCATCCGTATTATTACACGAAAATATGTTCCAAACAGGTTTCGTTCCAGCAGCCATTATGTTTGAACTAGCTACTCCAGATATTGATTTCAATCTGTTATTTAACGATGTTACTTGCCATGCGATAGATGCAGCACCTATTCTGCCCCATAAATCAAGTGTGTATCCCAATAAATTAGCATTAGCAGGGAAATTTGCTCCTAATGGAGTCTTAGTTGCCACTCCCGCGCCATCATTCCAAAACATAGAAAGATTAGTGTCACCTTCTTCTCTTCCTACTCCAATACAGTTTATAATATTGTTTGGATTTATATTCACAGTAAGTGCGGGACCGATACCATTAAATCTTCGCTCATTTACCCCAGATTGTTTTTCAATGGTAAATATCATATTATATCGATATCCCATTTCACATAGTGGTGTAAGAGCACCGCTATATCTAAAGTTTGCTAAAGAACCCGCTCCGGCCGCAGACAAGGATGTTGCCCTTGGTATCTGCTCACTAACAGTGGTTCCTGTCATCGCCGGAGTTGTTCCGGTCCCATTGAACAAACCGCCGCCAAACGGGTTCAATAACGCTGTCCCTGATACGTTTGGATAGTTCGGCCAAAGCTGTCTAAACGTATCATTAGGGTATTCAGTGCCCCACTTGACCGGGGAACTTGATAACAAAACATATTCCAAACCAATATCGGTTTGAAATCCTCTAAACCCCACTTGAGAGCTTGTTACAGATTGTGCAACTCTTGCCGTAGCATCCGCCCAAACCCACTGATAAGGCACCTGAGGTGAAGAAACCCCATATCCATATGATTGCATAGGCTACCTAACCCAATCTAGTTGCTCTTCAGAGAGCTTCAAAGGCTGCGGTATCGCATCCTTATACATGGTATTTGTCTTGTCCCTGCTATGGTTCAATCCCAAAGCATGCCCAAGCTCATGAGCTGCGATAACTACACTACAACCTGCAAGAGTGATATCTACACTTCTCAAGCTCATGTATTCATCGCATTTGTCATCTTTACAGAACTCATGTGAGCCAACGAAATTCTCTCTTATCGCATGACCCATCACATCTTTGGATAAAATCCCTTCGTGCACGGCTATGGTCCCAGGTTCCGGAATACCTTGAAATCCTATCCAATCACTATCTTGATACTCTATCTCTAGGTAAGTAACACCTGAGTTTAGAAAGAACTGGTAAGCACCTTGAGCAGAGGAAATACATTCGTCTCGCATACCGCTATCTACTACATACTTTACGGGATAGTAAGTATCCCATTTGTATGCATATACAGCATTCGTAAATCCGTAGCCACAACCCGAAAAGAGCATAGCCACGTAAACAAAGCAGTATGCGAAAGTGAAATTCATTTTCTCTTTTTCGGTGTAGCTTTCTTGCCCTTCAATAGGTAGTAAGCACCTACCGCTACGATAGTCGCGGCAGTTGCCCTCGACTTCGGGTCATTCCAATCGGCAGTGGGAAGAAGCTTGAGCAACTGCAGAATAATATCTGATTCATCCATGTGATAACCCTTCTATGGAGTATAGCTAGAGCCAGGCAAGTAAGATACCAGATACCAACTAAGTCGAGGCGGGTCAAAGTCTAAATCCCTACCAGATACGAAGATAGCAGTTTCTCCTACATTCCCTAAAAAACTACAAACCTCAATACTTTGAGCATTAATTCCTGCATAAAGCGATTGAGTGTAACCATTTTCTATGTCTTCTGAGCCTACTATATCCATAGGCGGCCCTAAAGCAGCTTGTAACATAGACTTGACACCGCAAACTTGCCCAGGTTGAGTAGCCAAAGGAAGATGAAAAACAGGAGTAGTAGCTTGGTCATTTACTACAAGACTCAAGTCACCTAAGACCCCCCAAGCTTCATCATTGGTGTCAAATCCTTGATATTCAGGCGCGAGAATGTTGGGGACAACATAACCGCCCAAGTCTTTTATATCAGCAATGCGGGTATATCCAACCTTGTTCACTTGGGACCGTCCAATACAAGTCTACGTGACTTGCTTGCGAGCTTCTTAGCTTTGGCAAATGCGGCGAGCTTACTCGCTTTGAAGCGAATCGGAGGTTTACCCTTTTGGGTGATAGTCCAGCTTCGGGTTACCGGCTTACGCCCCCTACGAGTCTTAGGGAAGTGAACACGCGGGTTAGACTTTGCCGAGCAAGGGTTCTTGCGCTTGCTAGCTTTCTTGCGTTTTTTCACGTTAGCGAGCGACCGCGTTGCCGCTTGAAGATGCTTTAGCGCATTTGCTAGCTGTTTAGCTTGAGTGCTCATGGGAGGTATCCTTCTGCAAAGATGAAAATGTTAGTGGCCAAAACTGTGTAAGTATTTCTAGTGGACGAAACAGCAAAGGTTAGACCATTGGTGAACAATCTACCTCCCCTAGATGGAGTCCAACTAAAAGAGCTGTTCATAGGAACAAAGAACGTAAATTCTGGCGCATCACCCGCGTTCACCGTTAGGTCATTGAAAAGCTGAACGTAGATGTTTCCCGCGGAATCGTTGAAACCTCCCACCTGAGTCAAAACACAGTTAGGGGTAGAACACATGATAGCAGTATCGACACCTGGAACGGCTTTGTATGTGAAAGAGGTGAGCACATCCTGAGGTGCTACCGCTTGCCTAGTCCAAAGATTACCGTTCAGGTCACATGCTGGGTCTGCATTCCTATTCTCGTTATAGAGATTAGTCGTTACAAGAGTTGCTGCTCTTGAACGAAAAGCTTTCAATACACTTCTGAATACGGCACTTGCCATTGTCAATACTCCATAACGTAATAAGCGTTTGGCAAAGAGCCTATATACAGTTCAACATCCCCAGGTACAACTGCATACGCAGTGGTCAGCAAAGCATGTGGAGTTACATCCCCAATCATAGCCAAGTGTCCTAGTGGAATCAGACCCAACGTTGTAAACGCTGCATAGTCCGTTATTGAAATGTATCCTGAGCCGGTTAGGGTAGAACCCACAAGCTCATCTTGAGTGTTATGGCTACCATCCAATCTTGTTCCGATAACTATGACACTAGACAAATCTATTGTTTCAGCATCAAAGGCCATGTAAGCCCTTCTAGCCGTTCTTACATCAGCGGGGAAATCTGGTACCCAATTCCCATTGAACAAACCGCTAGTGGCCAAAACACACGGAACAGGAACAGTGATACGACTTGGTTTACCCAAGTCACATCCGCTGTTTATGAATAAATCACCCGCATGATAGCTAGCGTTGACAATGGTGGCGATTTGACCCTTAGGAACTTCTACTACATCGCCCCAAGTAAACGTTTTATCCATTCCTTTGCCAATAAGTTTGACAAACGGAACATTGGAACGCGCACTAAGAGAATAAACACCGCCCGATAGTTGTTGGGCACTACTTTGATTAGGTTCTACATAACCACAATTAATAGTGACAGTTGATTTACCACTCATAGGTCAACCCACATTCTCGGGAAACAGCTTCAAAACCGCGGTGATTTTAGCCGCTATGTTGTTCTTGGTCTCAGCTGAAAGGTTCGCAGCCCCTGCATACAAAATGCGAGCTTCCTGGACGTTCCCTTTCGTAGCCTTGAGACTGTTCGCGATTTTCTTTACCCCTCTATCCGCGTTGATTTCAGGAAGGTAGAGAATGTTCGGGCTTTCGCTTCCAGTAACAAAATAAGGTGCTAGCAGCTGAAAAAGCCCGTAGCTATGCCAGACAGCAGGAGTGTTGCGATAGGGATTCTTAGCAAGTGCAGGATTTTCCAAAACGTTCTTCTTGTATCGCGCTCCATCATCCCATTCTGCCCATTGCTTATCTCCCGCTGCCTTAGTGTCAAATCTTGATTCAATCCAAGCAAACGCTAGAGCTACTCGCGGGGGAACTCCATACTTCTTAGCAGCTGCTAGAATAACCTTTCGGATAGGCTCATAACGAGCATCCATGGGATTACCAGCACTTGAAACTACTTTTGGCTTCTTTTGGTTCATAAGCAACATCGCTCCCAAAATGCCTAATACCCAATATTTCATGGATACCTACTTGAGTTTACTCAGAATCAAATCTAGCTTTTGATGTAAAGCTTTGATTTGCTTTCCTTGCGGCTTTCGCTTTGCTCGGAACATTTCAGCAAAACTCCACACCGTCAGAATCGTCATAATGGTTCCGAACGCGACAACAATGTCTGATGTGGGGTTCCTTCGCATTAGTAACCCGATATTCCACCAGCAAAGCCCGGAAACTCCCACACATGGAAACAGACTTCCATTCGGTACGCAGTACCAGCATAAGGAGCTTGCGCCTCACCTACTAGGTTCAAAACCTGGTTAGGCTTCAGCACGATATTAGGCTCAAGTACGAAAGGCGAAAGCGTGAAAGGAAAACCCAACACTTGAGTAAAGTTCGGATAGATAGCAGAACCAGGCATTTGGTTATAACCTCCAAACACGTTGGAAGCTGCCACAGACTCAGCAAAGTAAGACTCACCCGAGCTATCTTGTAGCTGAATACGAAACTGAGTGATATCTCCAGAAGCCGTAAGAGCAAAAACTCTTGCACGCCGAGCAATCTGGAAAGGAAAAGTAGGCTGGCGTGTAACAGAGTTCAGCGTTAGCGAACCATTGTATACGCGGCGAACTACGTTACGGCGCTTCTCAGGGTCAAAGTATTTAGAGACATACTTAGACTCTTCAGCGGTAAGTTGACAACGTGGCCAAAACATATCAGCACCCTCTCCCTACGATTGCGGGCCCGCCAGACATTTGCGGGGGCCCTTCTTTTTCCGGTCCTTCAAGACCACGAGTCATTCCCGGGAACTCCCAAACGTGAACACCAATCTCAAGAATCAAAGCGGCATCAGTCTGCGCTTCTCCCTCGAAAATAAGTGTTTCGTTCTGGTCGAGTTCCCAGTTCGGGTCAATCAACATAGGCATTTGTTGCATAGCAATCTGCCTGGTAGGTACAGCATTGATAGTGAGGTTTCCAGGCTGTGCCATATTTGTTGAGTCAAGGTTCCAACTAGCCCCCGGGCTAAGAGTGCTCACCATCGGATAGTCTCCGCCCGCAAACTTAGGCGTGAAATCCGTTCCCGAAGCCAGCGAGATACGCAAGCGCCATGCATGACAATCACCCGAAAACGTCAAAGCAAAAACTCTTGACGCTCGGCTGATTTGAACACCACCCGTAAGATGAATGTTTTGAAGCTCTGGCACAGTTGCATGCGCCGTATTATTCAGAATAACTTTATACATACGGCGCAAAACACCGGGCTTGCCCGGAACCGCTGGAGTCTTTCCATCCTTACTTGCTGGAATAGCGGGAGTAGAATACGCGGCGACAAACCGCTTTTCATAATCAGTCAAATGCAGGTTTGGCCAGACGAACATGGTAGTTTTTTCCTTTTCTTCAATCCTTAAAAAGCAAAAATCAGAAAACTAGCACAATCTTTGTCAGCTCGTGGGGGACGGTCACTGATAAGAGAACTAGTTTTCTGATTTCTGCCTTTTCAGCGCGCTAACGCGATGAGTTGGCAGGTTAGTTACGACTTCTCAACAAACGATTCCGTTGCCCAGAAATCAAGGCGAACGTCAATGTTCGGAGTAGTAGCCGCATCATCCTGGTCAACACGCTGAACGTAAGGTCCGCGACCCTGAGGAATCAGGAACGTAAACCGGAACGTTTCACCATGTTGCAGAAGAATCGGAATCTTGAACTTCCGACGCAAACCCGGACCGGGCACACCATTCGAAACGAACGTGCGCCGGGGGTCCGGAACTACGATGGGCAAAAGGTCCGCATCATCCGTAAGCATAGAACCGGGCTGATAGAAACCGACATGCGGCCCGCTCGACTGTGCAAAGTCAGTACAGAAACCAAGCGGAACCGTGTTAGTCAGATACGTAATAGCCACAATGGTATTACGAATCAGTTCATTTTCCAGCAAATGATACGCGTTCGAATTGAACTCATTACCATTCACGGTTAGCGCAGAAGTCTGAACTTGGCAGGAAACACCAATCTCAGTGATTTCAAAGTTCTGGTTATCCGGAACTCGGTTTGCGCTAGGCCAGTTGGTTTCCAAAAGAGTCAGAGGCGTTGTATAACCCTGACCCGCTTGGCCAACAGGAGTCTGGAAAAGGTCAAACTCTCCAGAAGCAATAAAGCCGTTTGCATCAGGAGTAAAGCGATACTTACTCCAGAAGTGGCGTTGACGAATCTGGTCAAAGCGCGTAAAACGCTGCCCAGTTTCGAGCACTTTCCGTGCTTGACTACTTACGTTGCGACGAATCTTGTTAGGTAGAGCCATTTGATATATTCCTTTTGCTACTCGTTAGAGTTCAGGAGTGCTCCACAAAGGATTCACTCGCCCACCAATCAACACGAATCTCAAACCAACCTGACGAACCATTCGCAAGCGACTGAATCGGAATCGCACGCGGAATGTTCAAGCGCATTCCCATTGCTTCACCATGCTGAAGCAAAATCGGCACTTCCAACTTACGGCGGAAAGCCGCAGCCGGCATACCGTTGGTCGGGTCACCCGGAGGTAAAGCTTCCGAAGTTCCCGCACGTCCTGCGTTCACGTCACTATTGAAGTAAGGCGCGGTAGTAAATCCGTATGCGCCAGCAGACTGACTAAAGTCTGCACACAACCCAAGCGGAACGTTATTGGTGAGGAAAGAGAACTCAAGAACAGTTCCGTAAAGAATGCTCTGTGCGTCCATTGGAAGAACCGGGGCCAAACCATTGACCGCGGCATACTGCGCCGCGGTAAGGCTCGCCGCGATACCGTTCGCGGGCGCGTTCGAGAAAGCAGCCCCAGGAACATGCGGTGAACCCTGGGGGTTAGCCGGAGGACGGCCACAAGTTACACCAATCTCAGTGATGGCAAAGTTCTGATTATCCGGAACTCTGCCCGCACCAAGCCAGTTAGTTTCACGGTTGGTAAGAGGAATAGTATACCCCTGACCAATACCGCCCGGAATCGTCTTGAACAGGTCATAAGTACCAGCGCTAATACTGGAACCTGCATAACCTGCAAAAAGAAACGTACTCCAGAAATGACGTTGACGAATCTGGTCAAACTTTCCATATCGCTGGCCTCGTTCGAGCACCTTCGATACTTGACGTTCAACCATTCCCTTGAGTGAAGTAACAGCCATGTTATTTTCTCTTCTTTCCCCTCGTTAGAGGTTTTTGTTTCAGCTCAGAACGTCATCCTCATCAGATTCCATATACAACATGTCGTCATCAGACAAATCAGACTCATCTAAATCATCCATAACGTCTTCAAGGTCCGCGGCCAAACCTTCAAGGTCCGCCTCTATACCCGAGACTCCCGTGCCACCACCAAGGAACTTAGCAGCGAGTTCCTGCATCATGGGGTAGAACATACCACCCGCAGCTGCAGCGCCAAGGTCTCCCTTCATGAACATAGTCGCGGCAACTGCACCAGCGAAGCGAGCGCCGTTACGCATATAGAAGTTGGTAACACCGTTCAAGAGAAGAGTGTTTGCACCAACTGCCACAGCTGCACCACCACCATAGGTAAGCCCCTTACCAAGAAGGCTCTTGAGATTGAGTCCGGCAAGAGGATTACGAGCGTGCTTACGACGCTTGGCAATACGACGGGGATTGCTAAGAATCATAGGATTAGAAACAAAGCTAGTGATTCCAGCATTGCGACGCGAGCGACGCTTGCCAGCCTTACGAGCTTTGCGCGACTTGCGCGCCTTGCGTCGACGGGGGTTCGACATAGAAGGACTAGGATTCACGAAGACTGTACGCATTTTATACCTCCGAAAGACATTGTCTTTTTACGGGCGGTATCTCGCTCTCGCGAATCGCAACCCTTGTTTTTAGCCAGGTCCGCAGTGGCGCTCAGTGGGCAGCGCGGACCCTATCTACTTTGTCGCATTTTTTATGTCGGCAAGCAAGGCGGATTTGACGATTTTGTAGTAGGTCTCCGACATTGCCGAATAGAACAAAGCGCCGCCTATTGCCGCACTCAAAGTATGTTTTGGAAGCAAAAGAGAAGCTAAAGCTAGTCCACCATGAGCGGGTAAATGCCACTTAGAAGGCAACTTGTCTGTAGCTAGAGCGTTGAAACCCGCTACTGAGATAGCTCCCAAGAGAGCATAAGGAACAGTAGATTTGACACTGTTCGTTTGAGTGGGAGCAAGGAAAGGGTTTTTCTTAGCCTTGAGCTTATCCGCCCAGCTAGAGATATCGGTGGGGGATAGAGACTTTTTCTCCGTTCCTGCCCATTTGATTTGTTTTGGCTTAGGTATCATCCGATAACCCCTTCATCCCCTACGGCGTAACTGCGAGAACCATCCTCACACTCTGACGGGCAAAGCATACACACACCAGTTTTCTTGTGCATGTAAAGGCTAGGGTAAGGGGGCTCATGGTCGTGGTAGTAGTAACACTTCTCGCCTCCCTTATCTGAATAGTAATCAAGGCGAGTAACAGTTGCCACGTACTCGTAAGGACCATTGGGAACGTTTACAGGTATTCCCCCACGCTTGGGTACGAAATAAAGAACATTTGAGTTAGTTCCCAAGGCAAGGAAAGGGGCTTCAGACTCTGTAAACTGAACGTTTCCTTGGTCAGTACAGAGCTGAGCAACATCACCCATAGTGATAAGAGGCTCAGGCGCGTCAACTTCAAAGGTTTCTTGAGGCTCATTGCCCCAACGCAGACGCTGATAAGCATCTTCGGGGGATTCCCCTTCATACGGGTTACCTTCGAAGTATTCCTTTGGATAGTTGTCGCGTTCTGGCATGGTTACTTCTTCCTGAAAGCTAGACCAAACGACAGAATGCGAACAATCCAAGTGAACACAATACGGGTTCGTTTCTCTCGCTTTGTTTCGTTTTCGGAAGTGGGAGAAGTGTCTAGGTCAGGTGTTTTCATACTTTCCCCTTACTTACAATGCTCATACCGATTCCGATAAGTAGCGCCCACAAACCCGACTTCGAACGGAACTTAGCGGGTGCTGTGTCCACTTTGCAGGTGGGCTCAGGTTGCTTTGCCGGATAGCCTTCCATTTCTAAGGGGGCATCTAGGTACTTAGCCACCTTGGGAGAAAGCTTCAGAATACCTACCGCGGGCTTTACGCTTCGGAAAATATTCCTGAGTGTTCCGCTTGGGTCCTTATCCGTAGCAGGCGCGCAAAGGTTCCAGGTAAAGACACTCATCAAAGCTTTGCCAACCTGAGCAAGCTGAGCAGGGTCTTTATCTTCCGTAACACGCATATCCCTTGTCTGGTCAAAGTCACCAAACACGGGAACGGAAATATGGATAGTACGAGCTTCTGGGAAAGGTTGTCCCTTTTCCATTCTCACTTTCGTAAGAGGGTAAGACACTGACGGGTATTGCGGACTCTTGAAGCCAGCTTTGGAAAGCTCAGACTTGTATAGCTCTACCAAGTCGTGCTGGTTCCATAACCGTACGTCTATGATTCCCATTCTGACTGTGTACACATCAGTCATTGTTAGGCTCTACTCTCGGGAAGATTGGAATGTATGCTTTTGAAATACCTAGCTCTTTTTGGAGCTTGTCTATCTCAGCAAGCAAAGGACGAACGTAGGTGACAATATCCGCATGAAGCGAATCATCGTTATACTTGCGTCGGATTTCTTCGAATGAAATCATTTCATTCTCCATATCATTGGCAGAAGTTTGGTTGTTACCCACAAGCGCCGCCACAAAGCAATCTTAGGCATTTCGTACTCTTGTCCGAATACCATGAAAGTTCCCTTCCACGCATCCCGATACCAACGGTAGATTTGCCTAATTTTTCTCATAGGTAGATACGAGCCTTTACTGCGATAAGGTCAAGCTGGGCTAGTTCTTTCGTATCACGGTAAGGACCGGTGAAAATCATACTGTCAGGTTTTGGAGTCTGATAGAAGGCCTGATACTTACCCTTGTTCTTACCGCGTTCTCGAAACTTCACGCCAGCGATTCCTGTCTTACCCTCGGGAACCGACTCACCCTTGTAGATATGAGCGTCGGGAGCTACGGGTAGGATGCGTCCGCTTTCTTCTCGGGTAACATTGGCAACGAACGGGGTAACGTTGTCTTCATCTTCGTGAGTCATACCATTTCTCCTGAATTAACTTCTTTTGAAAGCAATCTGAGAAACATAGTAAGCAGCGATTAGCGCTACTATCCCACCAATCATGTAAGGACCTGACGCACCACCGGGTAGTAAGTTTTGAAAACCTGTTCCTACCGCCTTGGTTGATTTGTCCCCTACGTTGGCTACTTCTTTTGATACTGTATTATAAACGTTTTCAAGACTATTGGCGTATGCTAGCTGAAATTCGCTTGCTTTATCGCCCGCTCTTGAAACAGAAGTTCCTACTGACTCGTATGCCTTATCTAAATAGTTAGCAAAATCTAACAGCCAATCACTTTCTGGCTCAGCCCCTAACTCTTTACTTTGCTTAGCTTTAGCATGCAAAGCTTTCAACTGAGTAAGCCAGTAAGTCTGACGTTCTTTGGGAAGCTTTTTGAGGTTTTCAGAAG
>Ga0228700_1002104_pt1 | contig 11029 bp, 8 predicted proteins | sample McNCre317_Aug_MG_FD_178019 | JGI IMG/M metagenome (GOLD analysis project Ga0228700, IMG submission 178019) | Freshwater microbial communities from McNutts Creek, Athens, Georgia, United States - 3-17_Aug_MG | ecosystem: Environmental > Aquatic > Freshwater > Creek | place: USA: Georgia...
TCTCGATGACCTTCACGATTGCGCTGATTGCATCGCTGTTCGTTTCGTTGACCATCGTGCCGGTGCTCGCTTACTGGTTCTTGAAGGCTCCTGAGGCGGTCGAATTCAAGACCGAGGCCGCAGCCGCAACGCACGCCGAGGCAGTCCGCCACGAGGAGGAAGAACGCGAGCGCAAGTCGCTGCTGCAGCGCGGTTACCTGCCTGTGCTGAGCTGGACCCAGAAGCGTCCGGTGCTGACCATCGTCGCCTCGGTTCTGGTTCTGTTCATCACGTTCGGCCTGGTGCCGCAACTCAAGACCGACTTCATCGGCAACTCGGGCTCGAACTCGTTCGTGCTCAACCAGACCCTCGCAGCCGGCGCCACGCTCGACGACAAAGACAAGGCAGCGGCCAAGGTCGAGTCGATCCTGCTCGGCCACAGCGAGGTCGATGTTGTGACCACCACCATCGGTTCGTCGGGCGACGGTCGCGTAGCATTCGGCGCCGCGGCTGGTGGCACCTCGATGCAGGTAACCACCAAGGATGGCGTCGATCAAGAGGCCTTCAAGAAGACCCTCGAAACCGCATTCAAAAAGGATGCGTCGCTCGGCGAGGTCAAGTTCTCGTCTGGTGGAGGCCCATCGTTTGGCTCATCGTCGACCGTTGACATCAAGCTGACAGCCACCAACGACCAGGCACTCGTCGCTGGAATCAAGGCCGTGCAGGCCAAGATGCAGGGCATCAAGGATGTCACCGAGGTCACCAACTCGCTGGCCGAAAAGCAGCGCACCCTAAAGATCACGGTTGACCGCCTAGCCGCGGCACGCAAGGGCCTCACCGAAATCGCAGTCAGCGGCATCGTGGCATCGACCATGCGCCCAACCAGCATCGGCAAGGTCAACATCGACAACGTCGAGACCGCTATCTATGTGACCAAGAAGGATGTCCCTGCGACGATCGCCGAGGTCAAGGCAATCTCGATCCCTACTGCGTCGGGTGTCGTTCGCCTCGACTCAATCGCCAAGGTCGAGCTTTCGAGCGTGCCAGTTTCGATCACCACCGAGAAGGGCGACCGCACCGCCAACGTGATGTTGACGCCATCGGGCAAGAACCTCGGTGCAATCACCGCCGAGGTCACCAAGCGCCTCGACACGGTCACCCTGCCGGCCGGAGTTAGCGCCTCGATCGGCGGTGTCTCGGCATCGCAGGCCGACTCGTTCAAGCAGCTGGGCATGGCACTGCTGGCCGCGATTGCGATCGTATTCGTGGTCATGGTTGCCACGTTCCGCTCGATCGTTCAGCCGTTGATCCTGCTGATCTCGATTCCGTTTGCTGCCACCGGCGCGTTCACGTTGCTGTTGGCAACCGACACCGCGCTCGGTGTTCCATCGCTCATCGGCATGTTGTTGCTGGTCGGCATCGTGGTCACCAACGCGATCGTGCTCATCGACCTGATCAACCAGTACCGTGCCGAGGGTCGCGCGACCCAGCAGGCCATCATGGATGGCGCTCGTCAGCGACTGCGCCCGATTCTGATGACCGCCCTGGCGACGATCTTTGCCCTCACCCCGATGGCGCTCGGCGTCACCGGTGGCGGTGGCTTCATCTCGCAGCCGCTGGCAATCGTGGTAATCGGCGGCCTCTTCTCGTCAACCGTGTTGACTCTCGTGATCGTGCCGGTGCTTTACTGGCTCGTCGAGGGCCGCAAGGAGCGCCGCGTTGCCCGCCAGGCAGCCAAGGCGGCAAAGCCTGGCAAGGCGGCAGCGACCGCCGCATAGGCATACGCAACTAAAATTGGGAGGTCATCGAATGTCGGTGGCCTCCCTTAGTTTTTAGGAATGATCGAAATTTCAGAGCACTTGGTCTGGATTGACTGCGAAATGACCGGCCTCAACGTTGAGGTCGACTGCCTTGTTGAGGTTGCCGTGGTCATTACCAACAGCGAACTCGAGGTTGTCGACGCCGGCCTCGACCTGGTCATCAAGCCTTCCGAGGCCGGATTGGCAAACATGGGCGAATTCGTGCGCGACATGCACACCAAGTCGGGCCTGATCAACGAGTTCGACTCTGGGCTCGAACTTGCCGAGGCCGAGCGTCAGATTCTTGAGTATGTGCAGCGCTTCGTGCCCGATGCCCGCACCGCTCCCCTTGCAGGCAACTCGATCGGCACCGACCGCATGTTCATCAACCGCTACATGCCTGCGCTCGACCAGCACCTGCACTACCGAAACATCGATGTTTCGTCGATCAAAGAGCTCTCGCGCCGCTGGTTCCCGCGGGTCTATTTCAACCTGCCAAAGAAAACGGGCGACCATCGTGCGCTGGCCGACATTCTCGAATCGATCGAAGAGCTGCGCTATTACCGCACGACCGTTTTCGTTGAGCAGCCAGGCCCAACCAGCGACCAGGCGCGTGCTGCCGCGGATGCGCTGAAGGCCAGCAACTGATAGACTTTTGCGGTTGTTGTTCTTGAACAACACATGGTGGGTATAGCTCAGCTGGTAGAGCACCTGGTTGTGGTCCAGGGGGTCGCGGGTTCAAGTCCCGTTACTCACCCGAAAAAGAAAAAGACCCGGTTAATCCGGGTCTTTTTCTTTTGAGACCGCGGAAAACACTTTGGTTTTGAAGAACCAAGTGGGAACGGCATCTCTAAATCTCCCCCTAAACGAAAACCCCGAGCCAACCGACCCGGGGTTTTCGCTATTTGAACCTGTTTAGGCGTTGGCCTTGGCGATCAGCAGTTCGCGCACGCGAGCCGCATCGGCCGAGCCCTTCATAGCCTTCATGACGGCACCGATTACGGCACCGGCGGCCTGCATGCGGCCCTCGCGAATCGCATCGAGCACATCTTGCTGACCAGCCAGTGCGGCATCGATTGCTGCGATCAGCGCGCCGTCGTCAGAAACAACCTCGAGGCCACGAGCGGCAACGATCTCGGCAGGCGAACCCTCGCCGGCCAGCACGAAACCTAGAACCTCGCGAGCGAGTCGGTCGTTGATCTTGCCGGCGTCGATAAGCCCGGCGAGCTCGGCGACCTGCGCAGGCGTTATTGCCAGCTCGGCGACATCCTTGCTTTCGTCGTTTGCGATGCGGCTGAGCTCGCCACCCCACCACTTGCGGGCGGCCTGCGGCTTGGCACCGGCGGCAACGGTCTCTTCGATCTGGTCGAGCAGACCGGCGTTGACGACGTCGCGGAACTCGAGCTCGCTAAAGCCCCAGTCGGCAGCCAAGCGCTTGCGGCGCTCGGCAGGGTTCTCAGGCAGCGTTGCGCGCAGCTCTTCGATCCACTCGCGCGAAGGCTGAACCGGAACCAGGTCTGGCTCTGGAAAGTAGCGGTAGTCGTCGGCGTCTGACTTTGGGCGACCCGAGCTGGTGATGCCGCGGTCTTCGTGCCAGTGACGGGTCTCTTGCAGAATCGAACCACCCTTAGCCAGGATCGCAGCCTGACGCTGGATCTCGTAGCGAACGGCGCGCTCGATCGAACGCAGCGAGTTGACGTTCTTGGTTTCGGTGCGAGTGCCCAGCTTCTCGGCGCCGTGCAGGCGCAGCGAAACGTTGGCGTCGCAACGAACGTTTCCGCGCTCCATGCGGGCGTCAGACACATCCAGCGCGCGCACGATGTCGCGAATCGAACGAACGTATGCGGCAGCCAGCTCAGGTGCCTCGGCGCCAGCGCCGAAGACCGGCTTGGTGACGATCTCGACCAGCGGAACACCAGCGCGGTTGTAGTCAACCAGCGAGTACTCGGCGCCCTGGATGCGACCGGTTGAGCCACCGACGTGAGTCAGCTTGCCCGCGTCTTCTTCCATGTGAGCGCGCTCGATGAGCACGTTGAACTTGTTGCCCGAAGGCACCTCTACCTCGAGTGCACCCTCGAACGCGATCGGCTCGTCGTACTGCGAGGTCTGAAAATTCTTGGCAAGGTCAGGATAGAAATACTGCTTGCGCGAGAAGCGACCGGTTGGCGCGATCTCGCAACCGAGGGCCAAACCGATGCGGATGCTCGACTCGATGGCGCGCTTGTTGACGGCCGGAAGCGAACCAGGCAGACCGATGCAGATCGGGCACACGTTGGTGTTTGGCTCGTTGCCGAACTCGTTCTTGCAACCGCAGAACATCTTGGTGTTGGTGTTGAGCTCGACGTGCACCTCGAGGCCGATTACGACCTCGAACTGTGCGAGCGCCTGCTCATAGTTCATTAGCTCTTCTTTAGCCATGATTACTTGACCTCCAGCTCGGGAGCGAAATCAATCATTCGCTTGCCCCAGACTTCTTCGTGCATCTTCTCGAGGGCGGCACCAACCTGATACAGGCGGGCGTCCTCGCGGGCCGGAGCCAACAGCTGGATGCCAACCGGCAGACCGTCTTCTTCGGCCAGACCGTTCGGAATCGACATGCCTGGGATTCCGGCGAGGTTCGCAGGAATCGTCGCGATGTCGTTGAGATACATCGCCAGCGGGTCTTCGAGCTTCTCGCCCAGCTTGAACGCGGTGGTCGGCGCGGTTGGCGAAACCAACACGTCGGCCTTGGCGAAGGCTGCGTCGAAGTCGCGCTGAATTAGGGTGCGAACCTTCTGCGCAGCACCGTAGTAGTTGTCGTATGCGCCGCTCGACAGGGCGTAGGTGCCCAGGATGATGCGGCGCTTGACCTCAGGACCAAAGCCGGCCTCGCGGGTCGCGGCCATGACGCGCTCGATGGTCGGGTTGCCCTCAGGGGTAACGCGCAGACCGAAGCGAACCGAGTCGAACTTTGCGAGGTTCGACGAGGCCTCGGCAGGCAGAATCAGGTAGTAGGCGGCAATCGCATACTCGAAGCTTGGGCACGAAACCTCGACGATCTCGGCTCCGGCGGCCTGAAGCAGCGCGAGCGACTCGTTGAAGCGGGCCTGAACGCCAGGCTGGAAGCCCGCGCCGGTCAGCTCCTTGATTACACCGATGCGCATGCCCTTGACGTCGAGCTTCTTGGCGGCTTCGACCATCGAACCGAGCGACTCTGGCAGCGAGGTGCTGTCGTGCTTGTCGTAGCCGGCGATTACGTCTTGCAGCAGCGCCGCGTCGAGCACGTTTCGGCTAACTGGGCCGATCTGGTCGAGCGAGCTCGCCAGAGCGATCAGGCCGTAACGCGAGACTGCGCCATAGGTTGGCTTGGTGCCGACGGTGCCGGTGACGGCAGCCGGAAAACGGATCGAGCCACCGGTGTCTGAACCGATTGCGATCGGGGCCTGGAACGAGGCGACCACCGAGCTCGAGCCACCGCCCGAACCGCCAGGGATTCGGTCGAGATCCCATGGGTTGCGGCTTGGGCCGAACGCCGAGAACTCGGTCGATGAGCCCATTGCGAACTCGTCGAGGTTGGTCTTGCCAAGGATCGGCATGCCGGCGGCGCGCAGCTTGGCGACAACGGTCGCGTCGTACTGCGGAATCCAACCCTCGAGAATCTTTGAACCCGATGTGGTTGGTGCGTCGGTCGTGGTCAGGTTGTCTTTGACGGCGATTGGCAGACCGGCCAGCGGGTGCAGTGCCTCACCGGCAGCGCGCTTGCGGTCAATCTCGGCAGCGGTGGCAAGTGCCGATTCAGGCGAAACATGCAGGTATGAGTGCACTGCGCCGCCGACTGCGTTGGTGCGGTCGATGTGCGCCTGGGTCACCTCAACCGAAGAAACCTGCTTGCTAGCGAGCAGGTCGACGAGCTCGGATGCGCTCTTGCGAGTCAAATCAGTCATGGGTTTAGTCCTCATCCAAGATTGCGTGCACACGGAAGCGGCCGTCGGCGCTGTCAGAAGCTCCGCTCAAGGCCTGGCCCTGAGTCAGCGATGGCTCGATGACGTCTTCACGGAAGACGTTGGCCATTGGAATCGGGTGGCTGGTCGCAGGCACATCGCCTTCAACGGCCTTCGAAACAGTGGCAACCGAGTCGACGATCAGCGACAGCTGCGAGGCGAACTTGTCGACCTCTTCGTCGGTGACCAGGATGCGTGCGAGGCCAGCGAGGTGGCGCACGAGGTCGGGGGTGATTTCAGACATGAATCTCTCTCAAAACGATGGAGTTCGGATTACCTAGAAGTCTACCCGCCGCGCGTTTCGGGCGTGTTTCGTGAGGCAGGCGCGCCGTTAGGCGTTGAGGCGACGAACGAACTCGTCTTCGTCGATAACCTCAATGCCAAGCTCTTCGGCCTTTGCCAGCTTCGAACCGGCGTTTTCGCCAGCCACGACGAAGGCGGTCTTCTTTGAAACGCTTGAAGCGGCCTTGCCGCCGTTCGAGATGATTGCCTCTTCGATGGCATCGCGCGTGAACAACTTGAGGCTGCCTGTCGCGACAATCGACTGGCCAGCAAACCGGCCACCGGCACCCTCGGCCGCTGCGCCTGGCCCCGCATGACCAGGGGTTTCAAGCAAAACTCCGCTTGCGCCCCAACGATCAACGATTTCGCGGTGCCAGTCAACGGCGATCCACTCGCGAATGCTGCCGGCCAGGGTTGCACCGACGCCGTCGACCTGCGAAAGTTCGGCCTCGGTGGCGGCAAAAATGGCGCTCAGCGAACCAAAGTGGCTGGCCAAGGCGCGCGCGGCAACCGGTCCGACGTGACGAATCGACAGCGCAACGATTATGCGCCACAACGGGCGCGACTTGGCCTCTTCGAGATTGCGCAGCAGCTTTAGAGCAACTTCTGCCGGAGTGCCGTCTTTTTTGCGAAAGAACTCGACGACCTTAGGCTGGCCGTCGTCGTCAAGCTTTGGAATGCCAGTGTCTTGATCGAGCACATAAGACCGCACAGGCAAAAGGTCTTCAAGCGTCAGGTCGAATAAATCGGCCTCGGTGCGCAATGGAGCAGCGACGCCATCGAGCGGCTGAGTCAGTGCCACCGCAGCGACAAAACCGAGGGCCTCGATGTCGAGCGCACCACGCGAACCAAGATAGGCAACCCGTTCGCGCAGCTGCGCCGGGCAGCCGGCCGCGTTTTGGCAGCGCAAATCGACATCGCCCTCGCTGCTTGGCGCCAGGGCTCCCCCGCACTCTGGGCAGTTCGACGGCATCACAAAGGCTCGCTCGGTGCCATCGCGCAGTTCGACAACCGGACCGAGAATTTCAGGGATCACATCGCCCGCCTTGCGCAACACCACGGTGTCGCCAATCAGCACGCCCTTGGCCTTGACGACATCCTGATTGTGCAGGGTGGCAAATTCAACTGTCGAACCTGCGACCTTGACCGGTTCGACCACCGCGTATGGCGTTGCGCGACCCGTGCGGCCAATGCCAATGCGGATGTCGACCAGCTTGGTGTTCACCTGCTCGGGCGGGTATTTGTAGGCGATTGCCCAGCGCGGTGCGCGCGAAGTGAAGCCGAGTTCACCCTGCACGGCCAATGAATCGAGCTTGACCACAACGCCATCGATCTCGTGCTCGAGCGCGTGACGCTGTGCCGCAAACTCGTCGATGTATGCGAGCACCTCATCGACTGACGAGACAACGCGGAACCGCTTCGACGTTGGCAGACCCCAGGCCGCGAGCAGCGCATAAACATCGCTCTGGTTTGCCACGGGAACGCCCGAACCGTCGGGCGACTGCCATGCACCGATGCCGTGCACCAGCATCTGCAATGGTCGCGATGCCGTCACAGCGGCGTCTTTCTGACGCAGCGAACCCGAGGCCGAGTTGCGCGGGTTGGCGAATGGCGCCTTGCCCTCGGCAATTAGCCCCTCGTTCAGCCGATTGAAGTCTTCGATTGCATAGAAAATCTCGCCGCGAACCTCGACCACAGCAGGGTGGCCCTCGCCAGCCAGACGATGCGGAATGCCGCGAATGGTCATCACGTTCGCGGTCACGTCTTCACCGACCACGCCGTCGCCGCGAGTGGCAGCCTTGGTCAAAACGCCGTTTTCATAGCGCAGATTGATCGCCAGGCCGTCGATCTTGAGTTCGCACAGGTATGCGCCGGGCGCCAACTCGGCCGAGCGCGCCGCCCACTCGCGCATCTCGTCGTGCGAAAACACGTTGTCGAGCGACCACATGCGCTCGAGGTGCGGCGAGGGCGAGAAAGTTGCGCTGGCCGAACCACCAACGGTCTGGGTTGGCGAATCGGCGGTGATTAGCTCGGGATGCTTTGCCTCAAGCAACTCGAGTTCGTGCCCGAGCGCATCGTATTCGGCATCGCTGATGAGAACGGTGTTGCCCTCGTAATAGGCGGCGCGATGGCGGTTGATTTGGTCGACCAATTCGCCATGGCGGGCCTTTGCGGCAGCTAACTCGTTCACGCGAAAAGCCTATTTGATGCAAGTTGACAATCCAGTTTTCGCTGACGTTTGCAGAATTTGACCAGCAATAACCATTTCCATTAGTTTGGAGAAAAACTTGGGGGAAAATCCGTGAAGGGAAAACTTTTGGGCACCGCTGCGATCTTGGCGGTCATAAAATCTGTCGTTAGCAATCCAACGTCAGCACTCGCAGCACTCACAAACTTTGAGTCCTGCAGGGGAACATCAGGAAACACGTACATTTGCGTTGCCGCAACTGGCTATATGGGCACGGACCCGTACAACGTGAGCCGTTTTTCCGTAAGGGCTTCGGACGGTAGTCTGCACAGCTGCACTTCGTATGCCGCATTCCGACTCTTCTACAGCAACACGTACAACTCAGCTATTTCGAACTTCGACTCAGCACAGTATTGGGCTCAGCAGGCCGTGGCGCGAGCTGGTGCAACGATCTCAAACACTCCCGCGGTAGGTGACATTGCCTGGTGGGATGCAACGGCGGTGCCAACCGTAGGTCATGTGGCCGTCGTGGATGCAATCACCTATACCTCAAGTGGCGCCATCTACTCCATCGAGACTTCAGACGATAACGCAGGACGCTTGATTACCACGACAAAAACGCTGTACCCAGGAATCAAATCAGGCGCGATTAGCTATCCGGTGAAATTCATCCGATTCCCTGGCTATACAGGAAACGGCAACGGCGGTGGAGGCGGCAAACCACCAATCGCCCAGATCGTCACACCAACCGACACGGCCACAAATTGATTACGGCTAGAGTGGCGCAAGCCCTCGTATCAGGGTTACTCACCGGCTTGATGGTATTCACGTCGGGCGAAATTGCAGCACATGCCACCGATGCTGTAACCGTCGACACGGGCACTGCGCTAGACCAGGTGACTGTGCCCGTGGGATTGGCTTGGAACGTGACGGCAAAGACTCGAGCTCATGTTGCGATTCGTCAAGCCAGTGAACGATTGAGCCGAGAACTAAAGCGCTTGGAGCGACGGGGCGCCACCAAAATAACGGTCGTTTCGCAGCAAACTACTTTGGTCGGGCGAACCTGGCGTGACGCAGGCCGCTACATCGATTCTCTGCATCCCTGGCACCTCGTAGCCACGGATGACCAGGGCAAGAAGGTCGCAGAATCACCGGCCTTCCCAGCAGATGCCGCTGACCTGTCGAATTACTTGGTGCATCTGCACGATGGGACATGCTCGGTAGGAGGCGTTATTTGGTGGAACCCATGGACCTGGCAGAATTCGCCGAAATGCACCATCGACGCGCCCAGCGTTGAGAAGTTCCTAAGAGCTTCGCTGGCAACCGCGGTGAAGCGGGCAACGTTTGACCCAGGAAGCTGGATAGCTTCGGAATTGGAACTCGCGCTTGCCCCGGATTCGCATCCGACATTATTAGACGGCTACCTAGTTTGCCCCGAGTTGGCCCCGATATTTGCCGGCGAAGACCGCATCCCGCTTGAATCACGCCAGTTGTTGGGTGGCTACAAAATCACTGTCGACACAGCCGTCAGCAGCGGCAAAATCACATTCTTGCCTCCGGACTGGAACCGCATCGCAAAAAGCGTGACTTTTGACCCTGCCGAAGGGTTTCTTCGCTTTTTCTAAAGCTGGTCGCAGAGTCACCTTAGAACTTTGCGGCAGCTAACTCGTTCACGCGAAAAGCCTAAGCCTCGGCACTGACACTGCGATCGATTGTGAACTGCGCCAGCACTCGCGTGCCCAAATAGATCACGGCCGTTTGTCCTGGCGCAACACCCATGAGCGGCTCGGCCAACTTAACAACAAACTCGCCATCGACCAAGGCCACCGAACACGCAACCGGGTCGGCGTGAGCGCGAACCTGAACCTCGGCGTCGAACCACTCATCCGCGTTTTCGCGAGGCGCACCACACCAAGACAGTCGCGATCCGGCCAGCTCGACCACAGCCAAGGCGGCGTGCGAACCGACGACAACCTCGGCGGTCTTTGGGCGAATCGACAACACGTAGCGCGGCTTGCCATCGGCGGCTGGGCGGCCAAGGTTCAACCCCTTGCGTTGGCCAACCGTGAAGGCCTCAACGCCATCGTGCTCGCCAAGCACCTCGCCAGAGGCATCGACAATCTTGCCCGGATGCAGCTCGAGGTGCTCGCCCAACCAGTCGCGGGTATCGCCCTCGGGAATAAAGCAAATGTCGTATGAGTCTGGCTTGGCCGCAACCGCAAGGCCGCGGGCCGCCGCCTCGGCGCGAATCTCGTCCTTAGAGGCCGTCGCACCGATCGGAAAGTAGGCGTGCCTGAGCTGCTCGGCGGTCAACACGCCAAGCACATAGCTCTGATCCTTGGCGTATGCCACCGAGCGATGCAGTTCAAGCTGCCCCGACTCGGCATCCTCGGCCGAGACGATGGTCGCGTAATGACCCGTGCAAACGGCATCGAAACCCAGTGCCAGCGCCTTTTCGAGCAGGGCGGCAAACTTGATGCGCTCGTTGCAGCGCATGCATGGGTTTGGCGTGCGGCCGGCGGCGTATTCGGCCACAAAGTCGTCGACGACCTCTTCTTTGAAGCGCTCGCTGAAATCCCACACATAAAACGGGATGCCCAACTTGTCGGATGCCCGCTTGGCATCCATCGAATCCTCGATCGTGCAGCAGCCTCGCGAACCGGTGCGCAGGGTGCCTGGCATGCGGCTCAGGGCCAGGTGCACGCCGACGACCTCGTGGCCGGCCTCGACGGCGCGGGCGGCGGCAACGGCAGAGTCAACTCCGCCTGACATGGCCGCCAAAATCTTCATTGGTCAAGTTT